>Ga0208903_1000135_pt1 | contig 71498 bp, 70 predicted proteins | sample AntAceMetag02UKJ_FD_184769 | JGI IMG/M metagenome (GOLD analysis project Ga0208903, IMG submission 184769) | Saline lake microbial communities from Ace Lake, Antarctica - Antarctic Ace Lake Metagenome 02UKJ (SPAdes) (version 2) | ecosystem: Environmental > Aquatic > Non-marine Saline and...
AAGCCGGCAAGGCCAGCGTCGCCGAGCTAGCAAAATTTGCGGGTGATCTTCACCTCACCATGATCGAGGAACGCGCGGACCGTTTCCGCGAACAACATTATGATGCCGCTCCCAAGGCAGGCTGGTCTCAGGTCCGCGCCGCGCTGGAAGCGCATGCGGGCAAGGGCTTTGAGGCCTTCAGGGATGTTGTCGAACAGAACACGGGCGGCATCGTCTTCACCGCGCATCCGACATTCGCGCTGTCACGGGCATTGCGCCAGGCGTTCACATCGCATGTTACCCAGCCCAACAAGTCGAGCCGCGCCCTGCTACTCAAGCATATTCGCGAGGACGGCCGGCCCTGGAACAAGTCGATCAACCTGGTTGGTGAACACGAAGAAGTGCAGGACGCGCTGCTTCACGCAGCCGGCGCCCAACAAGCGTATGCCGGGCTGGTCATGCAGGTTGCCAGGAATGCCTTCCCGGACCGCTGGCGCGATCTGCGACCTTACCTTCCGACGCTGGCAAGCTGGGTCGGTTACGATCTCGATGGACGCACCGACATCCACTGGTCGCAATCCCTCACGTTCCGCCTGCGCGAAAAGGCCGACCAGCTCGGCCGCTATGGTGACACGCTGGAAGCCATGTCAGGCGCCAGCAAGATCGCCCCGCTGGCCCGCCTGATTGTTCGCTTGCACGCTGCGGCAAAGGACGCCGATGCCGACGCGGCCCTCTTCGCCGAAGACCTGACCGACCCCGAAAAACTGGTCCAGGCCGCCAACGCTCTCACGTCCCACAGCAAGCGCATGATCCTCGACGCAACAGAGATCACCACGGTTCTGGATGACGCTATCCCCGCCGTTGATGACAGCCTGGCAGCCGCGCTGATTGCGTTCCGCGCGGAAGTAGAGTCGCTCCAGCTCGGCACGGCGCGCATCCATCTCAGGGTCAACGCCGCGCAAGTGCGCACCGTTATCAACCGCGACCTCGGGCTCGAAACCGAAGACCGCGAACTTGGCCGCCTGGCGCTTGCAGAGCTCTCGCAGAAAGCGCGCCTGTCAAAGCCGGTCCAGGTCAATTTCGCCGACCTCTTCCTTGAGCAATCCACTGCCCGGCGCCAGTTCATGATGTGCGCGCAGATCCTCAAGCACATCGACTCCGGATCGGTCATCCGTTTCCTCATCGCCGAGAGCGAGAACCCAGCCACCGTGATGGGCGCGCTCTACCTCGCCCGCCAATATGGCGTCGCTGACAAGCTCGATATCTCGCCCCTGTTCGAAACGCCGGAAGCCCTTGAGACCGGCGGCCGCTTCATCGAACGCCTGCTCGAGGAGCCCGAATTCGTTCGCTACGTGAAGGAACGCGGCTATCTATCGATCCAGCTCGGATTTTCGGATGCCGGCCGATTCATCGGCCAGGTCGCCGCCGACATGGCGATCGAGCGGATCCACAACCTCATCGCCCGGGCCCTCGCTGCGAAGACCGACGAAGTGGCCCTCCTGATCTTCAACACGCATGGCGAGTCCATGGGCCGCGGCGCGTGGCCCGGCAGTTTCGGCCAGCGCTTTGACCATGTCCTGACGCCATGGACTCGCAACGGTGCCAATGCGCGCAGCCTGCGCCTGATGCACGAAGTCAGTTTCCAGGGCGGCGACGGCTTCCTCCACTTTGCCAGCCTGCCAATTGCCGAAACGACCTATGCCGCCTGGTGCCACCGGGCCCTGTCCGACCCGCCGGACACGGCGAAAGACCCCTTCTATACGCGCACGGACCTTGTCTGGGATTTCTATCGCGCGCTGCGCGCCTGGCACGAACGCCTGTTCGTCAATGCCGACTATGGTCGCCTGCTGGGAGACTTCTCGGCTGGCCTCGTGGTCAAGGCGGGCTCGCGCCAGAAGCGCCGCACCGGCGGCCCGACAGGCCCCCGCGCCCTGCGCGCCATCTCGCACAATGCGACGCTGCAGCAGCTCGGCATCCCGGCAAACACCGCGTCTGGCATTGGCTCGTCACTGCAACGCGAGAATGACCGACTCGTCGAACTGATTAATGCCAGCCCCCGCATGCACGGCCTCATCCTGCTCGCGCTTAAGGCGCGCGTCGTCACCAGCCTGCCGGCCCTGCGCGCCTATGCCAATGTATTCGACCCGAGTGTCTGGATCGCCCATGCACGCCTTGCAGAGCCTGACAAGGCCGCCGCCTATCGCAGCGTATATTACGGCCTGCGCGACGATGAGACCGCCGTCTCGATCAACCGGATCGCCAATTTCCTGTCGATCGACCTTGGCCGCTTCGACCGCCTGCTCGCCCGGCTTGATGACGCGCCCTCGGCCGAAGAACGTCACGAAGGGCGGCTTGACCTCCACGCCCTGCACGCCATCCGCCAGGCGCTGATGATGCGCGCCTTCACCCTGGTCGGCCGGTTGCCCCGTATTTCCCAGCGTCACGATACGGACGCGCGCGATCTCCTGCGCATGGTGCTGGACATGCGTATCGCCGAAACCGTCGATCTGCTTGTCGAAATCTTCCCCCGCGCAAGCGACAAGGAAACGCCATTCAAGGCGCTGACCGAATCCGGCAGCGAGACCAAATCCGCTGCCAGCTATGGTTATGACAGCATCCATCGAGACATTATCGGACCGCTGGACGAGATCGACCGCGCCCTGCATGGCATCAGCCTGGCGATCACGCACGCCTATGGGGCTTTCGGCTAGGGTCGATCCGGTCACCCGCCGTTTCCCCGCAGGGATGATCCATCAGCTCGTTGGCCTTTCCCAACGTCATGCCTTCCTATGACGCTTACGTGCGCGTAACCCTCTTTCATCAACCAATTTGATGCGAACCGGGAGAAACCCTCATGGCTGAAGCCTATATCATTGACGCCTGCCGCACGCCGCGCGGCATCGGCAAAGTAGGAAAGGGCGCCCTCGCCCATATCCACCCACAACAACTGGCAGCGACCGTCCTGAAGGCGCTGGCCGAACGCAACAAGCTCGACACGGCCACGGTCGATGACATCATCTGGGGTACCAGCAGCCAGCGCGGCGCTCAGGGCGCTGACCTTGGCCGCATGGCCGCGCTCGATGCCGGCTATGATATCAAGGCCTCCGGCGTCACGCTCGACCGCTTCTGCGGCTCGGGCATCACGTCTGTCGCGCTCGCCGCAGCCCAGGTCATGTCCGGCATGGAAGACTGCGTCATCGCCGGCGGCACGGAAATGATGAGCTACACATCCTCCACCGCCGACCCGAAAACGCCGCCTGTCATGGACGCTGGTAACACACGCCTGCGCGCCTCGCACCCGCAAACCCAGCAGGGCATCTGCGCCGATGCGATCGCCACGCTGGAAGGCATCGACCGCGAAGCTGTCGACCGCCTTGCCTTTACCAGCCAGCAGCGCGCCGCCAAGGCCATCAAAGAGGGGCGTTTCAACAAGTCGCTCGTGCCTGTCTACAATGAAGACGGCACACTCGCCCTCGACCATGAAGAATTCCCGCGTCCGGGCACAACCATGGAAACACTGGCTGGCCTACGCACCGTGTTCCCGGCCTATATGGACATCCCCGTGGATGATAAAGGCAACACGTACGGCAACCTGCTCACCAAAAAATACCCACAGCTCGAAGGCAAGGTGAACCATGTCCACCATGCCGGTAACTCATCGGGCGTTGTCGATGGTGCCGCCGCCATCCTGATCACTTCGAAAGAGTATGCCGACAAGCACGGCCTCAAACCGCGCGGCCGTATTGTTGCCACAGCGAACATGGGTGATTGCCCGACGCTGATGCTCAACGCACCGGTTCCGGCGGCGAAGAAAGTTCTCGAAAAAGCCGGCCTCACCAAGGACGACATCGACGTCTACGAAATCAACGAAGCCTTCTCGGTTGTCGCTGAAAAGTTCATCCGCGATCTCGATCTTGACCGTGAAAAGGTCAACATCAATGGTGGCGCCATGGCCCTCGGCCACCCGATTGGCGCCACCGGTTCGATCCTGATCGGCACCGCGCTTGACGAACTTGAGCGTTCCGGCGGCCGTTACGGCCTGATCACCATGTGCGCCGCTGGCGGCATGGCCCCGGCCATCATCATCGAGCGTATCTAGTCACGCGGCGACAATCCGACAATCAGCCCGCTCCCGGCATCCGGGGGCGGGCTTTTTCGTGGCCCCGCTGCGCGTCCCGCCCTAGAGTGCAGAAAAACCGAAGAGGAAGCGCATGAAAGCCGCCATTTTTGTCGCCGCATCACTTAGCACGATGATGGTACTCACAGCCTGCGCGACCGCGCCCGAGATCGCGGTGGATCCCATAGCTGTCGACTCGGACTTCCCGCCCTCGCTCGTAGAGCTGAATTTCGAAAGCCACGGCGACCGCCTGAACGGCCACGCTTACCTCGCCGAGGGCGAAGGCCCGCACCCGACCGTGGTCCTGCTGCATGGCTTCCCTGGCAATGAACGCAATCTCGACCTCGCGCAGGACCTGCGCAGTGACGGTTTCAACGTGCTCTTCTTCCACTATCGCGGCGCCTGGGGCAGCGAAGGCACTTACAGCTTCACCCACGTCATCGAAGACGTTGCCTCAGCCACCGATTACCTGCGCGCCAATGCTGAAACCTATCGCACCGACCCGGACAAGCTGATCCTGATCGGCCATTCCATAGGCGGCTTCGCCGCGCTTGAAGCAGCCGCGAGAGACGAACGGGTAGCCTGCGTCGCTGGTATCGCACCTGCAGACCTAGGTGCGATAGCTAACGTATTTGATGCCGATCCGGCCCGCGCCGAGGGCTTTGCTGCCTATGCTGGCAAGATGCAAATGCTGTCCGGCCTCACCGGAGAAAATGCCACTGCCGAGATCCTCGCCAATCGCGAAGCCTTCGATACACGATTGCTCGCGTCGGAACTCGTCGGGAAATCAGTGCTCGTGATCGGCGGCGACAAGGACACGTCGGTTCCACCGGACACCATCATTGCCTCGCTGGTCGCCGCCTATGAAGCTGAACCCGACATCGACCTGACCGCCGATATCCTGTCCGGCGACCATTCCTTCTCCTGGTCGCGCCAGGAGCTGATCGATGCGGTGCTGGAATGGGCCGACGGCTGTCGCTGAGACATCGCAACTGGCCAAGTATCGGCATTGGAAATAACCTCATTCTCAAACAAAGCAAAACGACATGGAGGGCCGGATGTACAAAGTCGATCTCACGGAATCTTATTTCCCGGCAAAGGGCGGCGCCGAACCCGTACCGCTGACAATCGGCGCGATGCTGCGCGTCTCAGTCGCCCGCGCGCCGGATTTTCCAGCCCTCAAAGCGCTCGACTATGACGGTGCCATCCTGCGCACCTGGACCTATTCCCAGCTGCTGCACGACAGCGAACGCCTCGCCCGCGCACTTGCCAGCCGCCACGCCGAAGGGGCACGGATCGCCGTCTACGCCAATAACGTGCCGGAATGGGTCCTGCTCGAACTCGCGTGCGGCCTTGCGGGCGTAACGCTCGTCACGGTCAATCCGGCCTACCAGAAGCGCGAACTCAAATTCGTGCTCGAACAGTCTCGCTCCGAAGCAATCTACTACGTGAAGGACTTTCGCGGAAATCCGATGCAGGACATCGCCGATGCCGTCTGTGACGATATCCCGGCAATCCGGCACCGCATCCTGCTCACCGACCACGAGGCGCTGTTTGCAGGCGAAGCCGAAGGCGGCCTGCGCAATCCGAAGCCCTCCGATCCGGTGCAGATCCAATACACGTCGGGCACGACGGGCTTTCCAAAAGGCGCGCTGCTGCACCATAACGGCCTTGTGCGGAATGGCGTCGATGCGATGACAAGGGCGGGCATGACAGCAGGCAAATCCTTCGTCCACAACATGCCGCTCTTCCACACAACGGGTTGCGCGATCCTGGTGCTCGGAGGCCTCGGCGTCGGCGCAACCATGCTTCTGGCCCCCATGTTCGATCCGGAAATGATCGTGAAAGTGATAGAACGGGAAAAAACGGACTTCATCCTTGGCGTACCGACCATGCTGGTAGCGCTCATCGACGAAGTCCAGAAATCGGGGCGGGACGTCTCGTCGATCTCGCGCATCATGTCTGGCGGCGCGATGGTCGCGCCCGAACTGTGCAAGCAGGCACGCGCCGTGCTGGGTGCGCCTATCCAGATCGTCTACGGGCAGACCGAAACATCGCCCGTCATAACACAGGCCTGGTTCGAGGATTCGCTGGAAGACCTGACGCAGACAATCGGCCAACCCGCCGCACATGTCGAAGTCTCGATCCGCAACCCGCAAACGAACACCGTCGTGCCTGTGGGCGAACAGGGCGAAATCTGCTGCCGCGGCTATCTCGTGATGACCGGCTACAATGACAATCCGGAAGCAACGGCCGCCGCCATTGATTCCGAGGGCTGGCTCCATACCGGTGATCTCGGACGCATGGACAAGCGTGGCTATGTCAGGATCACAGGCCGTGTGAAGGAAATGATCATTCGCGGTGGCGAGAACATCTTCCCGGTGGAAATCGAGAACGCCATGCTGGAACATGTCGTCGTTGCCGAAGTGGCCGTGGTGGGTATCCCGGATGAGAAATGGGGCGAGCAGGTCGCATGTTTCCTGCGCAGCAAGGGCCAGACGAAAGTAAGTGGCGCAGACCTGAAAGCCTTCATTCGCGAACGCCTGTCACCCCAGAAGACGCCGGCCTACTGGATTTGGGTCGAGGAATGGCCCCTCACCGGATCAGGCAAGATCCAGAAGTTCAAACTGCGCGAAGCCTATGAGGCGGGCGATTTCGAGGGAAAGCTGGTCTGAACAAACCGGCGCCTCAGTCCTTCTGAACAATCGTGCGCAACGCTTCGGCGAGGCGGTCGGCATGGTCGGGGGTATTTTAGAGCGCCGGCGTGATGCGCACGCAGCAGCCGGCCGCAACACCGTCCCGAAGCACCGAGAAGATGTCGAACTCGGCCAACAAGTGCTCTGCAAGCGCCTTGTTGTCCGCGGCGCTGGTCTTGCCCGCGACCCGAACGACGTGATTCCGGCATGCATCCGTGGATCGTCCGGGGTGAGTATCTCGATCCGCTTGTCTTATGACTTTTCGTGCCGATTGGAAGATATTGGTACCGCCGCCGGGAGTAACCGCTCCCGGACGGCGGCGAGGTACGGATCGGCGCACCAATCCATTTGTGCAGGTTGAAGCCGACGAAATCGGCACCGAGCGCCGCAACGTCAAAGTCCATCTGCCCCCAGGAATGAGCCGCATCGACGATCACGTCGACACCGCGCAGCCGCGCCGCCGCGACGATCTCCGGCACCGGGATTACCAGTCCCGTCCGGTGGCTGACATGGGTCAGCAATAGAAGGCGGACATCCGGGTTCGCGGCCATCGCCGCATCGTAAAAGGAGATCAGGGCGTCATGCGTGACGGGCTCGGGAACAGAGAGGCGCACCAGCCGCCCGCCTGACTGCGCCGCTTTCCATTCCATCGCATTCAGGATCGACCCATAGTCGAGATCGGCGATCCTGACGCCGTCCCCGGCCTTCAGCCGGTTATAGCCTGTGATCAGCGCCTTCAGTGCCTCAGTCGCAACGCGCGTGATGGCGATCTCGCCGGCATCGGCGCCCAGGACATCCGCTAGCCGCTGATGAATCGGGTGATAGATATCGGCATATTCACGCCGAGCGAAATAGGAGTTGCGACGGTTTACCGTCCAGGTATGGACCTGGTAGCGTGCAAGCACAGGACGCGCCATCAGGCCCCAGTTGCCGTTCTCGAGATTGATAACGCCGTCCATCACGTCATATGCGGAGGCGACCTTGCGCCAGTAGGCTTCATCGGACGCTGCGTGCAGGACGCCATCACTCTGGAAGGGCGCCCTTGGAGCTGCCTCATTGCTCGCGCATGCGGTCGCGGCAAGGCTCGCGCTGCCTGCCAGAACGGCACGTCTCGAAATTATCATGCTGTCTTCCCGCCAGAATGCCAGTCAGGCGGGAATCGAACGCTACGCCATCAGCATCATACGCGTGGGCCTATGACAGAAACCATCGCGAGGGACTAAAAAGTGGCGTCTGAAGGCTAGTTCGCCCGCTTTTCGTCCTCATGGCCGCTCCAGAAGCGTTTGATGCGGCCCAGGAAGCCTTCGCTTTCCGGGTGGCAATCGGCACCGGAGCATTCGCAGAACTCGCGCAGGATGTCCTTCTGGCGGGCCGTCATGTTTTGCGGCGTCTCAACGAACATTTCGACATAAAGGTCACCGGTCTGGCCGGAAGAGCGCACGCTCGGCATGCCCTTGCCGCGCAGGCGCAGCTTGCGCCCCGTTTGGGCACCCTCAGGAATGGCGACCTTGGCGCGGCCGCCATCAATCGTCGGGATCTCGATTTCGCCACCCAAGGCGGCCGTCGCCATGGGCACGGGTGCGCGGCAATAAAGGTTGGGTCCGTCACGCTCGAAGATATCGTGCTCGACCACGTCGACGAAGATATAGAGGTCACCCTTGGCGCCGCCAGACGTGCCGCTTTCGCCTTCACCTGACAAGCGGATGCGCATGCCGCTCTCGACACCCGCCGGGATTTTCACCGACAGCTTGCGCTCTTCGCGAACCTGGCCGGCACCGCCACACTCCTTGCAGGGCTTGCGGATGACCTTGCCCTTGCCCGAACAGCGCGGGCAGGTGCGCTCCATGGTGAAAAACCCCTGCTGGGCGCGCACGCGTCCATGTCCGTCGCACATGTCGCATTTCTCTGGCGTGCTGCCCTGCGCAGCACCGCTGCCAGAACAGGGCTGGCATGGCACGGCCTGGGGCACGTGAATTTCTTCGTCCTTGCCGAAATAGGCTTCGGCGAGGGTAATCTCGAGATCGTAGCGCAGGTCCGATCCGCGCTGTGGACCGCCCCGGCGGCGACCGCCGAAGCCGCCTGCACCGAAAACCTGGCTGAACAGGTCCTGGAAAATGTCTTCAGGATTGGCGCCCGCCCCGAACGGGCTGCCACCGCCGCCACCATTCTCGAACGCCGCATGGCCGTAGCGGTCATAGGCGGCGCGCTTGTCAGCGTCGCACAGGACCGCATAGGCCTCGCCAACTTCCTTGAACTGCTCTTCAGCTTCACCGTTTCCAGCGTTCTGGTCCGGATGGTATTTCATGGCGAGCTTGCGATAGGCCGATTTCAGCTGCTTGTCGTCTGCATCGCGAGCGACACCGAGCACTTCATAATAGTCGCGTTTGCTCATGATTTATTGCCGTCTTCCCGAATTCCCTGATGTGCGCAGTCATGTGGGGCGAACTGCCCCTGCCCGCAAGGGATAGCTGCAGAATGCACGGTGCTCAGCTGGGGCCAGGACCAAAGGCATTGATGCCCTTTTCCACGACGGATACACCCGAAGACTGGATCTGCATCACGGCAAGGCCGCGCTGCGATGTGCCGTCAATCCGGAACCGGAACAGGCCGTTGACCCCCATGAACCCGTCAGGATCGGTAACGCGATTATAGCGCATGTTGTCGTCCGCCCCGAGCCGCACCGATAGCGCGGCTGCGTCATAGGCTACCGCAGCCAGGTCCGTCGGGTTGCGGCCATAGATGCGATTGTAAGTCTGCTTGAACCCTGCGAGATTTGCCGGGTCCGGCGCAGCGTAGACCCCGCCCGCCAGCGTCGGCTCGCGCCAGATGCTGGAATCGTCCCACAGGCTGGTGCCCATCAGCATGACCTGGCGCATATCCACCCCGTTATAAGGTAGCAAAGGCGCCACCGAGAGCAGCTTCACGCCACGCTCGGGAATCATTACGGCAACCTTGCCGCGCGCGATCTCGCCTTGCAAAACAGTGGCGATCTGGCGCGACTCCGCTGTCGCCCCGGATGCGGGATCATAAAAGGCCGACGCCACGACCACGCCACCCTGCTGCGAGGCCTGGTAGCGCATCGCCGCCTCGACCTGACGCCCGTACGGCGTGCTGGGCCCCAGGAAAACAAATGAGCGAACGCCCCGCGCTCCGGCAAATTGCATGACGCGGGCGACTTCCTCTTCGGGCGACACGGACGCGAGATACGCCCCGCCGCCTGCCGCGCTGCGGTCATTCGAAAAGGCGATGATCGGCACCTGTGCGTGGCTGGCCGCAGGCTTGATCGCCTTCACATTGGCGCCAAACAGCGGACCCAGGATGATATCTGCGCCTTCCTTCAGGGACTCGTCCACGCGCGCCTCAGTCACCGACTGCTTGCCGGCCGTATCCTTCGGCATGATCAGGAAATTGTCCCCGGCATACTCGAACAAAGCCAGTTCAATACCCGCCAGCATGCTTTCGGCCTCAGCGCGGACCTGCGCGTTGGGGTGCGAAAAGGGCAGCAGCACGGCGGCGCGTTTCACATCGCGGCCCTCCATGAAGGGCGGGGTCAGGCCGCCATCGCCGCGAACGGGTTTCTGGTAGCCCGGTTCGCCCAGCTGCGTCTCGTCCACGTCACCGGGCTGCAGCACTTCGCCGGTCACCGGGTCAACCCGCGGCTCGCCGGTGCCGATCTGGACTGGCGGGCGGGCGGGTGCTGTGGCACAGGCCGTGGCTAGGAGGAGGGAAGCCAGAACAAGGCTTGGCGCTTTGAGCTTCCTGAGCAATGGTTGAAGCAATGTCATCTCCTGATCCTTCTGAGCCCGAAGCGATTCCCGCATCGGGCGACTCTACGGGCAGCCGCCTTTCCGGGCAACCGGCGCAGACACTTGGCCCGGGGCTTTATGTTGTCTCCACCCCGATCGGCAACCTGCGGGACATCACGCTGCGTGCGCTGGATGTTCTCAAGACCGTCGAGGAGGTTCTAGCAGAAGACACCCGCGTCGCCGGGAAGCTGATGTCGGCCTATGGCCTTAAAGTCCGGCTGAGCCCGTACCATGACCACAATGGGGCGGAACGACGGCCTGACCTGATTTCCCGCATGAAGGCCGGCGCGAAAATCGCCCTTATCTCCGACGCCGGCACGCCGCTTGTCTCAGATCCTGGTTGGAAGCTGGCCCACGACGCCCTTGAAGCGGGTGTCAAAGTATATCCGATCCCCGGAGCGTCCGCGATGCTCGCCGGACTCGTTGCCAGCGGCCTGCCGAGCGATCACTTCATGTTTGCAGGCTTCCTGCCGCCGAAAAGCGGCGCCCGCCGCGCTGCCGCAGAGGCCCTTAAAGGCGTGCCGGGCACGCTGATCTTCTACGAAAGCGGTCCGCGCCTTACCGCCTCGCTTGACGACCTTGCGGCTTCGCTCGGTGGCAACCGGCAGGCCGCGGTCGCTCGCGAACTGACCAAGCTGTTCGAGGAGACCCGCCGGGGCACGCTGTCCGAGCTCGCGGCACATTATGCCGAGGCCGGCCCGCCGCGCGGCGAGATCGTCCTCCTCGTCGGCCCGCCGCTCGAGACCGAGATCACGCAGGCCGCGCTTGATGCCGCCCTGCTGGATGCCATCAAAGACCAGCCGACCAAGGCCGCCGCCAGCGCCGTGGCCGAGGCGCTTGGCCTGCCCAAGCGCGATGTGTACCAGCGCGCGCTACAATTGAAGGCCAATGGCTGAGGCGGCGCGCCAGCGGGCGGAACGGCGCGGCCGGACAGGGGAAACGCTTGCCGCGTTCTGGCTGCGTCTCAAAGGCTACCGAATTCTGGCAACCCGCCTGCGCACCCCTGTTGGCGAGATCGACCTTATCGCCTCAAAGGGCCGGATCATCGCTTTCGTGGAAGTCAAAGTCCGGGCCCGCCGCGACCACGCCCTCGGCGCTGTCGCACCGACCGGCTGGCAACGCATCTCCCGCGCGGCCGACTTCTGGATGGCGAGGCGCCCGCAATATGCAGACCATGGCTGGCGCCACGATCTCATCGCCGTCCATCCGTGACACCTGCCAGTTCATGTCCGCGACGCGTGGCGTCCGGGCATGGAGTGACATTTCACTCTGGTGCCGGCGGTTCCTGCTGGATCGAAACCATGTAGGCCAGCAGCACTTCGGCGCCTAAGGGGCCAAACACGAAATCAGGCATCATCTCGTGCCCGACATGGAGACCGGCCTGGAAATTCTCAGACAGAGTGTCCGGATTATACTGGGCCAGCAGGTAGCGCAGCGGCGGCGGATCCTCGGGCCGGATTTTCGCGTCATTGTCGAGCGCATGGCAGTTCGCACATTGCGCTTCCGCGATGACGCGCCCGTCAGCAATCGACTGGGCATCTGTCTTGATGGCATCGAATGGCACAACGCTGTCTGCTACGTTGTCACAGGCGGCAGCGCCCAAGGACAGGATCAGGGCAAAGGCGGCGGGACGAAAGAAAGGTCGGATCATCGGATAGGGTCCTCCTGAGTTGCGCCACGCACTTTGCCGCTTGAAGCGCGGCCTGTGTCTGGCGATTGACCAAAACATGTCTCCTCAAGGTTACACAATTTGGAGCGTCTGCGAATATACGCATTACCCCTATGGCTCGGATAAGTTGCTGCAGACTCGTATATGAACTGCGCCTTCACCCTGCCGTAATCAAATCGCATCTACAAAATCCTCCATGATTCGTTGTACAGGCTGATATGGCTAAATCCGCCCCGCCTACGCCCTCACCGCGCACCATAAAGGTGCCGCGCAACCCGGTTTTCCGGTGGCCTGCAACCGTGCGCGGGTGGCTGATACTGGCCGTATTTGCGATCATTTTTTCTGTCGGCGGGTACGCGCTCTACAAGTGGCGCTCGCTCTATTTCGGCATGCCGAAACTCCCGGAAACCGCCGAACTCTGGGAAGCCCACCGCGAACCCGCCATGGAATTCATCGACCGGGACGGCAATACGCTGTCTGTACGCGGCCCGCGCTATGGCCGCGCCACGGATCTCTCCACCCTGCCCGCCTATGTGCCTCAGGCCTTCATCGCCGCCGAGGACAAGCGCTTTTACGACCATGACGGCGCCGACGACGCTGCCATTGCGCGCGCCGCCCTGTCGAACCTGCGCGCGGGAGAGACAGTCTCGGGCGCCTCGACAATCACGCAGCAGCTGATCAAGAATCTCGTGCTCGACAATCGCCAGACGCTGAAGCGCAAGGCGCAGGAAATGAAGCTCGCCCGCGAACTGGAAAAGCGGATCAGCAAGGACGAGGTCCTTTCGCTCTACCTGAACCGCGTCTATTTCGGTGCAGGCCTCTACGGCATCGACGCGGCAGCACGCAATTATTTCGGCAAGCCGCCCGAAAAGCTCGAAATCCAGGAAGCGGCCCTGCTCGCCACCCTTCCCAAGGCACCCTCCAAGCTGAACCTGCGGGACAATCTGGCGGGCGCACGGGACCGACAGCTCTATGTGCTCGCTGAAATGGTCGATCAGGGTTTCATCACCAAAGAACAATCCGACACCGCCCGCGCGGCAGAGGTGAAGATCATCGACGCGCCGGTCTATGACGCGCAGCTGGGCTATGTGCTCGACGCGTCGGCCGAACGTGTGAAAGCGATGCTGCCGCGCCTGCCAGGCGACCTCGTCGTCACCATATCAATTGACCCGAAACTCCAGGACAAGATCGAATCCCTGCTCGTCGAACGTATCGCGAAAGACGGCAAGACACAGGGTGTCAGCCAGGTCGGCGCGCTGGTGATGGCCAAGGATGGCCGTGTCGTCGCCATGGTCGGCGGTGCGGACTATGCGACCTCGGAATTCAATCGGGTGACACAAGCCAAGCGCCAGCCCGGATCGAGCTTCAAGCCCTTTGTCTATGCAGCCGCGCTGGAAGACGGTTTCTCGCCTTATGACGTGATGATCGATGCGCCCCTGACGATCGAGAAATGGAAGCCCGAGAATTATGGCGGGGGCTATCTCGGACCGATGACCCTCAGCGAGGCCCTGACCCGCTCGACCAATACGATTGCCGCCCAGCTGGGTCAGGAGGCGAGCGAGGAGCGCATCATCTCTCTGGCCAAGCGGTTCGGCATGACAAGCCCGATGCAGCCCTTTCCGTCGCTCGCCCTTGGCAGCCAGGAAGTGACCATGTGGGAACTCGTGCGGGCCTATGGCGCCTTCCAGTCCGGCGGCCTGCGCATGGACCCCTATCTCATCGACAAGATCGAGGATTCGCGCGGCATGGTCCTCTACCAGCGCCCCGAATACGAGCGTGAGCGCGTCTATCCCTACGAGCTGGCCGAAGACATGAATGCGATGATGACCCGCGTCGTGAACGCGCCCATCGGCACGGGCGGGCGGGCCCGGGTCAAAAACTGGACCGTCGCCGGCAAGACCGGCACCTCGCAGGACTGGCGCGACGCCTGGTTCGTCGGCTTCACTGCAGCCTATGTCGGCGCGGTCTGGGTCGGCAATGACGATGACAGCCCGATGAAGCGCGTCACGGGAGGGGGCCTGCCGGCAGACCTGTGGTCGGACATGATGACAGTTGTCCACGCTGGCATGCCATCCGAAAGCCTGATCGGCGCTGAAGGCGGTATCGTGATCAGCGAAGCCGCCGAACAACGCATCTCCTTCTATCGCGGCCTCAGCCAGGCGTTCAGCGTCGCAGCGGCGAACCGCAGTGCCAGCGGGGCTGTCCGGCAGTAGAACCGGGCTTTTCAGCGGGGCGCATTCCGCCTAACAGGCGTGCGCATGGATACTGATGTTCTTAATACGTTGAAGCTCGCCCTTGATGGCGGTGGTGTAACCGTGCCGGAAACGGGAGACGTGCTGTTCCTGCGGGCTGAACCGGGGCCTGTACTGCCTCTGCTGCCGAAGGATCGGCTGACCTGCCAGCAGACGTTCAAGCCGCCGCATGATGCCCTCAAGGCGGCGGGATACACGCTGCTCCCTCCCGGGACAGAGACGTTCGAATCCGCGGCACTGACGCTGATCCTGCCACCGCGCCAGAAGGCCGAGGCGCGCGGCCTGTATGCCCGCGCCATGCTGGCGGCGCCCGAGGGCGGCGTGGTGCTGGCCTGCCTGCCGAACACGCTGGGCGGCAAGACCGCCGAGAAGACGCTGGGCGAGATTGCCGGCGCCACCGAGAGCCTCAGCAAGAACAAGTGCCGGGCCTTCTGGGCGAGGAAAGACAGCGCCGTGTTCAACACCGCCCTCGCCGAGGCATGGGTTGCTGCCGACCAGCCGCAACCTGTCGCAGACGGAGCGATGTGGAGCCGGCCGGGCCTGTTTTCATGGGACCGGATCGATGCCGGATCGGAACTGCTGGCCGAGAACATTCCCGAGGATATCAAGGGTACGGGCGCCGACTTCGGTGCGGGCCAGGGCTACCTCACGAAAGAGGTCCTGACGCACTGCCCGAAGATCAAGCATATGGACCTCTATGAGGCCGAACACCGGGCGATTGCCTGCGCAACGAAGACGCTGCAACGCGTCGAGAACGTCACGATTACCTGGGCCGACGCGACGCGCGACGTGGCGAACAGCCAGTATGATTTCATCCTGATGAACCCGCCTTTCCACGTCGGACGGGCGGATGCTGCCGGACTTGGCCAGGCCTTCATCCAGGCTGCCGCGCAGGCGCTGAAACCGCACGGGTCGCTGTACATGGTTGCCAACCGCCACCTGCCATATGAGGCGACGGTCTCAGCCTGCTTCAAACAGTATGAAATCATTGAGGATTCCGGCGGCTACAAGGTGACCCGCGCCGACCGGCCGAAGCGCCAGAAATGAAGGATCTCCGCCCCCTTACCAAATACCTAGCCGGGCTGGGGTATGGGAGCCGCAGGGAGGTGGAAACCGCCATCCGAAGGGGGCGGTTCGGGGGACTTGAAGGGGGTGGCAAGGGGGTGGTCGGTCCGTTCGAAAACGTCACTTTCGACGGCGAACCGCTCGACCCGCCACCCGGCATGGTGATCATCATGAACAAGCCGGCGGGCTTCACCTGCTCGCGCGCCGATGGCGGACAACTCGTCTACGAACTCCTGCCGCCGCGCTTCCTCGCGCGCACGCCGGCGCTGTCGACGGTCGGGCGGCTCGACGCGCCGACGACGGGCCTCTTGCTGTTCACCGATGACGGGCAATTGCTGCACAGGCTGATCTCTCCCCGATCGGAAACGGAGAAGGTCTATGAGGCCGTCCTCGCCCGGCCGCTGGAAGGGCATGAAGGCGAGGCATTTGCCAGCGGCACGCTGGTGCTACGCGGCGAGGACAAACCGCTGAAGCCGGCAAAGCTCGAGGTGACGGGCGAGCGCTCCGCCCGCGTCATCCTGACCGAAGGGCGCTACCACCAGGTCCGCCGCATGTTCGCCGCCGTCGGCAACCATGTCGAAGCATTGCACCGCGCGCAGTTCGGCCCGCTGACGCTGGACGGGCTGGCCGAGGGCGAATGGCGGGTGCTGGGGGCGGACGAGGTGACCAGCTTGCTGTGAGTTTCGAATCTGGCCGGCGTTTTACCGAACGCAAAACACGTCATTGACTGACGAGCCGCCGGGATCACGCTCTGAAGCTATTACCGAAAGCGACGTCTCGACTAGTCAGAGGCACCCCGGCGCCGCTCGGCAGATTCGACAAACCGAGCAGCTTTGACGCCAACAGGCCTTTACTCCCGAGATGCCGCGCTCGCATCCCTCAAGCCTTTGAATTCGGACGTTGCCTTCAACTCTGGCCATGCAGTCGAATTGCCCAGCTCGCGCGTCATGTCCAAAAACAGTTCGACATCCTGCGCGGCTCCACGCAGGTCCCAATCGGCATCCCAGATGTCGTTTTGATTGTGATAGCGGTTGTCGATATAGCCTTTGACCCATGCCTCTCCCGCTTCCCGTCCGCCCTCTTCGAGGTCAGAGCCGCCAGCAATTCCCATGATCAGAATGACCGGAACGCCGCGACGGGCGAGCGAGAAATGGTCGGCGCGGAAGAACAATCCGTTTTCGGGTAGCCCTTCCGGTGAGATGACCCGGCCTTGCGCCGCGGCGATCACCGCCATCAACTCTTCCAGATCACTTTGTCCTTCTCCGACCTGAATCACATCACGGGCGGGGCCCGCTGTTTGCAGGATGTCCAAGGTGAAATTGGCAACGGTTGTTTCGAGCGGATAGATCGGATCCTGGGCATAAGCTTCAGAGCCGAGCAAACCGCTCTCCTCCGCCGTCCAGGCTGCAAAAACGACGGTGCGTTCCAGCACGGGTTCAGCCTTCAGGTTGCGGGCGATTTCCATGATCCCGGCCAAACCCAATGCGTCATCATTGGCTCCCGGCCTGACGACCCGTCCCTCCTCGTCGGGTTCACCAACGCCATAGGCATCCCAATGGCCTGACAGCATGATGGTCTCGTGCGGACGGGTCGTGCCTGTGATCTTGCCAAGGACATTCTGGCTTTCGACGGTCTCGACTGCCAGCGCCAGGTCTGCGTTGAAGCGAAGGTCGCCTAAATTGAAGGCCGTGAAATCACGTTGCCGCGCTGCCGTTCGCAGGGCGTCGAGATCATAGCCGGCCTGTTCGACCCATTGTTTGGCCATGTCTTCATGCAACCAACCCTGCAGGTCGACCGATGTTTTCGCAGAGCCCTTTCCGGCCACGGCATAGTTTTCACCGGGCGATGATGCGGCGACATTCCAGCCATAGCCGGCCGCCTTCATTTCATGGACAACAAGGGCGGCAACGGCGCCGCGGCGGGCAGCTTCCTCGAACTTGTACGCCCACCGGCCATAATACGTCATCCGCCGGCCACCGAACACGCCGCTGACGGGGTGATCGGCCGCGACGCCAAAATCCGGGTCATTGACCAAGAACAATGCGACTTTTCCCTTGAGGTCGATGGTCCCGAAATCATCCCATTCCCGTTCCGGCGCGCTGACACCAAAGCCGACGAACACGATCGGTGCATCTTCGACCTTGATCACATCGCGAGGGTTGGCAGAACTGATCTCAATATCGCGCCCCTGCGCCATTTCGATAGCGGTTCCGTCCTGACTTACGTTAAGAATACGCGCTTCGGTAATGACGGAATGGTTGAGGGTAACAGGGTCCGTCCACGCGCCATCGCGCCCACCAGGTTCGAGGCCGAGTTCGGTGAATCGGTTAATCAGGTAATCCACGGTCCTGGTCTCCCCCTCGGTTCCGGGAGCGCGACCGAGGAATTCATCGGAAGCCAGGGTTCTGGCGGTTTCGGACATGTTCACTGTATTGATAGGGGACGCATCTCCCGCGATATTCGGGGCATGTGTGCAGGCCGACAACACCATGCTTGCGCTCAGCGATGCCAAGATTGCTTTGATCATGTCCACTTACCCAATTCTGCTTGTCGCCGCGAAACGGAGACCGGGTTGTAACTTTATTTCGACAATAACCAACTATTGTTTGAGTGGACGTTTACGTTCGCCTCCAGGGACGAACAGATCAAACAGAGCGTTCCATTCTGCCGCGCCCGCTTGGTCGCAAACGTCGCCTTCGAACAGGCATTTGCGGAGCGTACGCGTTCCGAAGCGGGAACTCGCCAGCGGGAGATTGCGGCTGGAAGGAAGCGACGCTTTGAAACGTGCGTTGTCGGAACTGTTTTTTCTCAGCGGCTTTGCAGACACGAAACGACAGCGCTGAAGGCCGTGTGTAATTCAGGCCGTCAGCCCGGGATTTTCCTTTTCGGCAGGCCGTCGCGCTGGCGCGTTTCCCAGTGCTCTGAAATCCAGGACCGTACGTTCACCGGCGGCAGGGCCTGCTGGCCGAGAATGATGTCTGCAGCCTTCTCGGCGACCATGATAGTTGGCGCATTGATGTTGCCATAGGGGACTGTCGGAAAAATCGAGGCATCGACGACACGCAGCCCGTCCAGCCCGATGACACGGCAATCGGTGCCGACGACTGCACCTGTGTCACCGACCTGTCCCATGCGGCATGTCCCGCAAGGGTGGTAGGCGCTCTCGACGTTTTCCCTCACCCATGTGTCGATGTCCGTGTCTGACGCGATATGCCTGCCGGGCTGGATTTCGTCGCCGCGAAAGGCGTCCATTGCCGGCTGGGCGATAATTTCCCGGGTGAGACGGATGCATTTTCGCCAGACCGCAATATCGTCCTGGTGCTGCAGGTAGTTGAAGAGAATTCGCGGCGCTTCAGCCGGATCGGCCGACGCGATCGCGACGCTACCCCGGCTGTTTGGCTTGTTGGGCCCGACATGGACCTGGAACCCGTGGCCCTTGATCGACGCGGTCCCGTCATATCGCATAGCCGCCGGGAGGAAGTGATACTGGATGTCCGGCGACTTGCGGCCGGCGTCTGACCGAATGAAGGCGCAGGATTCGAAATGGTTGGTGGCGCCCAGACCGGTCTTGAAGAGCACCCAACGCGCGCCGATCAGGAGCTTGCTGAACCATCCGAGCTTGGTGTTCAGGCTTACCGGTTGCTTGCAGTGAAACTGGAAATAGACTTCCAGATGATCCTGCAGATTCTGCCCGACGCCCGCAAGCGCGTGGACAGGCGCGATGCCGGCGTCGCGCAACACCGTTTCCGGGCCGATGCCCGAGCGTTGTAGGATCATTGGCGAGGCAATTGCGCCGGCCGACAGGATGATTTCCTTATTGGCATGCAGGACGATATCTTTGCCATTCTGCCGCGCGGCGACGCCGATTGCGCGCTTGCCGTCGAACACGACCTTGTCGACGAGGACATGTTTCATCACCGTCAGGTTCCTGCGTTTCAAGGCCGGACGCAGATAGGCGCGCGATGTCGATTCGCGCACGCCGCCGCGCACGGTCATGTGCATCGGGCCAAAGCCCTCCTGGCAATATCCATTGTAATCGTCCGCTCGCGGATACCCCGCCTCCAGGCCCGCATCGATAAAGGCCTGGTAAAGCGGGTTTCCCACCATGTTGTTGCCGCCGGACACACCGAGCGGCCCGCTGCCACCGCGATAGTCGTCTTCGCCATCCTGCCAGGTTTCGGCCCGTTTGAAATATGGCAGACAATCGGCATAACCCCAGCCGTCCGCGCCCGCCGTAACCCATTCGTCGAAATCGCAGGCATGGCCGCGGACATAGACCATGCCATTGATCGACGATGTGCCGCCGAGGCCTTTGCCACGCGGGCAGGAAATCTGCCGGTAGTCGACGCCGGGCTCGGGCTCGGACGCATAGCCCCAGTTATAGGTGTCCGACGCCATCGGATAGGACAGCGCGGTTGGCATCTCGATGAGAATATTGCGATCGCTGCCGCCCGCCTCGAGCAGCAGCACGCTGTGCTCTCCGCTGGCCGATAGCCGGTTGGCAAGCACGCAGCCGGCTGATCCAGCGCCCACGATGATATAGTCGACGATTGTGTTCATTCCGTCAGGGCCTTCGGTGTGGATGGTGTTGTCAGGATCGCCCTGTGCCGGAATGCCAGCACATAGATGCTGCAATAGATGCCGATCACAACGAGGCCGATCCATTCTATCTTGAGCGGGGTGAACTGGTAGAGGAGAATCAGGCCGAAGATGAGGGCCCAATGCGCAGCAACATATCCCGGACCTGTTAGGCGCGCCACTGTCAGGTTCAGGTTTTCCGAATACAGCCTGATCAGCGAATCCAGCGAATTGACGACGAAGATCACGCCGACGATGACCATGGACAGACGCGGCAGGACGCTGAGCGTGGTGGCCGAGTTATAGATGTAGAACAGCAGCGAAAACCACAGCGCGATCGGAATTGAAGGCAGGATCAGCAAGGCAAGGAGTAGTTGCCAGACTGTCAGCCCACCAACAAAGCGGGCGACGAACTGGCCGATCATGATGCTCCAGGCAAACCACCAGAACAGATAGAATGCGTGATAGTCGGATATCGGCGAGATGAACCTGCCCAGGTGCTGGAAATAGCCGCCAATGTTGGAGGCACTTGCGAGGAATTCACCGGGGGCCATCCCGCTGACCAGCCAGAGAAGGCCGATCAACCCCAGGAACAGCGCTGTCGAGCCCATGCTGAGCCACTTCACATAGCGTATGTCGGTGCTCGAAAGCACAGCCACCATCACGACAAGGGCAACCAGCCCATAGCGGGCGACCGGGCTGATGCCGTCAATATAGCTCGGAAGATATGTCAGGAAGAGGAAGCCCGTGAACGCACATGTCGCAATGATAACGGCTGAATTGATCAGTTTGACCGGGCGAAGCTCGAACAGTTTCAGCTTCGGTTCGACGACACAAAAATAGAAAGTGGTCAGGAAATAGAACCCCCAGACGAGGAAGCCCCAGAAACCGAATTCAATCGCCAGCGCATTGGTAAAACCGTACTCGGCGTCTGCCTCATAGGTCGGGAATTCGGTCAGCGGGAACATGATCAGGCCGACATCAAGGCCGGACGTGAACAGGATCGCCATGAAGGCCCCAAGGGGTTGAGGATCGGCGCCGGCCAGGCGCAGCCGGCCAAACCGGATGACAATCAGGGCCGACGTCAGAAGCGTGATGGCGATGGCCACCGAAAGGATAAAATTCATGCTGGTCGCTCCCTTGCACAGCATGTGCGTTCCGGCTTTCGGCGCCGCGAATTGGATTAAGTTGCTTCTAGTAACAGCTTTTCAGGGACGATGAAGGCCGCAGCCAACATTTACTGGCAACGTCGCGGCAAATTCACTGCAAATCTAGGCTGGGTCAGGCCGCGCGACTTAGACATCGCGCCCGTGAGTCAATGCCCGGCGATGGCGGTTTGCCGTTGAAACCCGGAGATTTTCGCCGTGCAGAAGCAGATCCCAGCAACTTTGGTGTACGCGTCACAGTCATACCGGGGCCACCAGTCCTGCTGTCCAGAGGCGCACAAATCATGAGCAATACCAAAGCGCGCCTGGCGGTCATCAACGAGCTGTCCTATTCGCCGGGCGACCGGCGTCACATGATCGTGCTGATCGAAGAGGCGCTCAAAGCGATGGGCGTCGAGATCGTGCACGTAACCAAGGCGAACGGATACGTCCCGGCCGATGCCGCCTTCGTACATATCGACCAGTCGATCATTTCCCCCGAAGCCCGCACCTTGGCCCTGCGCTATCCGGCATCGATCAATGCCTTTGCGACGGACATCCGAAAGTTCAGGTATATCGACGGCCTGCTGGGGCGCGACGAGTCCTGTGATGCGCCGGTGCTAGTGAAATCGAATCTCAATTATGCTGGCGTGCCCGAGCGCGATGCCGCGCGGCACGAGGGCCCGATCGGGCGCCGCCTCCTGAACCGCGTCTCGAACCGGCTTCGCAGTCAATCGAAATATGCGATCCGGACGAAGGAGGACTACCGCATATACCCGACGCTTTTGGACGTGGCCCGCCACTATTTCCGCAACGATTATGCCGTGCAGAAATTCATGCCGGAAAATGATGGCGAAAAGAACGTCCTGCGGGAGTACATACTCCTCGGCAACCTTCACCACCAGAACATCGAACAGTCAGACCAGCTGATCATCACCGAAGACTAGCATGTCTCGTGCGAGCCGTTCGAACCGCACCCGCGCCTTCTGGCGACGCGCCAGAGGCTCGGCCTGGACTATGGCAAGATCGACTTTACGCTGATCAATGGCGAACCCTTCATCTTTGACGCCAACAAGACCCTGGGCCTTGGCGAGTATGGCGATACGGCCTGGCTGGCCGACGATGTCGCCGGCATGCTGCGAGCGGTTGCCGGTGAAGTGTTCAGGCTGGTAACAGCGCAGCAAAGCGGTCCGAAACCTGACGCTCAATTCCTTGAGGCCGGTTAGCGGCAATCCACAGTCCGGCATGCGCCGCGAGATACACCACTGCGCCCAGTGAAGACAGGACGCCAGCCTGGACCATGAGCTCTGTCATCCCCTGTACGGGATCATCGAACAGCGATGACCGCGCCCATGTCACGGCGCCCGACATCACCAGTGCAGCCACCAGCGAACGGCCCACAACCGCTACCTGTCGGACCATCGAGACATGGATCAATTTCGCCATCAGACGGAAGCTGAGCCCGCACCAGACGATTGCGCCGAACACGCCAGCCCAGAGGACGCCAATCATGCCGAACTGAAGCGCGCCCACCACCATCACCGGAATGTAAACGCTGGCCGACACAGCTTTCAGTAAGAAGACAGAGCGTGTACGCCCGAGCGCGGTTGCGATGGACACGCTGATCGCACCCAGCAGGTAGATGGCGGTAATCGGCGCAGCAAAGGCCAGCACGAGTGCAGCAGAGGCCCATTCGGGGCCCAGCGTGATGGCGACGATCTCCTTCGCCAGCAATCCGATGCCGACACAGATCGGCAGCGAGATGGCGAAACTGGCATGCAGGCTGGACAGATAGGCTGCCCGGACGCGGTGCAGGTCGTCCTGAATTGAACTGAAGGCGGCGAACATGGTCCGCTCCATCGGAGCATAAAGGAATAATTCCATCCGGTCAGCGAACTGAATGCCGACCGCATACGTGCCGAGCGCGGCATTGCCGAGCAGTTTGCCGATAAACAGGCTGGTCGTGGCCTCGCGCAGGCTGTCCGCGATCTGGGCGAGCCCCAGCCAGACCGAGAAACCGAAAAACTTGCGAAACTCCGACAGGGACAATCCCGGAATTCGCGGGCAGAGCGCAAACGACATGACCAGTGCGATGATGCCAGACGCGATCAGGCCAAGCGGCAAAGCCCAATAGCTGCCGGTCGCCAGTGCGACCCAGAACATGACCGCAAAGGACGCGACTTTCGTTCCGATCTCGATCATGGCTTCCCATTTGAAGTCCATGTTGCGGATGTACATTTCGAACCGCGAATTCCGGAATCCCAGCAGGAACGGATAGCTGGCCATGGCGCTGATGAGCGTAACCAGGCGCGGATCGCCAAACACCGCCGCGACCGGCCAGGCGGCGGCCAGCATCAGGAAAGAGACGATGACACCCCGGAGAATGTTCAGGGTCCATGCCGTATTGAAATCGCGGTCCGTGACGGTTTTCAGCTGGACCAGCGCGGCGGCGACGGGCAATTCGACGACTGCACCTGCAATCATGAAAACACTCATGGCGACGGCGACGAGGCCGAAATCGGCCGGAACGAGCAGCCGGGCAGCCACCAATGTGCTGACCAGGCCAATCGCCTGACTGACAAAGCGCCCGAGCAGGAGCCAGGCTGTTCCACGCAGGATCATCATTTTCAGCATGGACGAACCATCTGTTGTAACTCCTCATGCCGATCAGGCCGGATCGCTTGCCGCAGCGAAGCCCAGAGCAAGATGCATGCCCTTGTTATGGTTTATGGATTGCAAACAGGGCGGCCGGGGCACCCGGGGGCGTGGAATACTGCCGCAGCCTGGAATGCCGCGCAGAAAAAACCCGAGGACGGTCGAGCCTGTAGGAGCCGATTTGGTGATGCCTGACGCTAGGTTCCTGCTCAGCCCGGCGATTCAGCCGTGAAAACAGAGAGGTCGACGACGGACAGGTTGTGAGCCGATACTCGTCATGCGTTGGCATCCAAATAGGGTCGGTCGCCTGCAATCGTGACGCGTTCCATGATGCGGGTATTGGGAAAATAGTCGCTCGCGGCATAGTGCTGGCAGGCGCGATTGTCCCAGAAGGCGATGGAGCCCGGTGCCCAGCGGAACCGGCACTGGTATTCCGGGATCGCGGCGCGCGAATAGAGGAATTTCAGCAGCGTGTCGCTCTCGGTCCTGTCCATGCCCTTGATGTGATCCGTGAACGCTGTGTTCACATAGATCAGACGCTGTCCGGTTTCCGGATGGGTGCGAACGACCGGGTGTTCCATCAGCGGGAATTTCTCGTGCAGGGAAGCCGTGTCCTTGCCGAGGCGTTTGGCGAAGACGCGGGCAATATCGTGGACAGCCGTCATCTCGCAGAGACGCGCTTTCAGGTCTTCATCGAGATCTTCATAGGCCATGACCATGTTCGAGAAGAGCGTATCGCCGCCGACTTCGGGCAACTCGATGGCGCGCAGGATAGACCCGAGCGAGGGCTGCTCGCGCCAGGTGACATCGGAATGCCAGGCATTCTCCATGCCGCGCGAATTGGGTCCGTGGACAATGCGGAGGACTTCGCGGTCCGGCTGGTCTTTCGGCGTTGCCGGGTGAATCTCCAACGCGCCAAAGGCACGGGCGAAAGCGATATGCTGCGCGCGGGTGATATCCTGGTCGCGGAAGAAGACGACCTGGTATTGCAGCAGGGCGGCGCGGACTTCTTCGACAAGCGTATCGGTAAGACTGGTGAGATCGGCTCCCAGCAGTTCAGCCCCGATGGCGGGCGACATGGGCCGGGCGTCGAACTGGGTGAAGTCCCCGGAAAACTCAGAATATAGCATGATGTTCCTCCCGTTTTCGCGTGAGAATAGCACTTCCCAGCCGAATTCGGAAAGCACGCGGGCCCTAGCGCTGGCGTCCTGCGCACGCTATCTGCCCGGCATGGCTCAACCTCCCCTGATTTCCCTGTCCGATGTCCGTCTCTCGCTTGGCGCAAAACCCCTGTTCGAGGGGGTGACGCTCAGCCTGTCCAAAGGTGAGCGCGCGGCGCTGGTCGGGCGCAACGGCGCGGGCAAGTCCACTTTGATGCGGATCATCTCCGAACAGCAGGAGGCTGATAGCGGCCAGGTGTGGCGCCAGCCCGGCACGACCTTCGCGACCGTGGTGCAGGAGCCGCGCTTCGAGGGTTTTGAGACCGTCCTCGACTATGTCAGCGAAGGGCTGGAATACACCTATATGGCCGAGGCCGAGCTGATGGAGTTCGGCGTCGACCCGGCAGCTGATCCGAAAACACTGTCGGGCGGGCAGCAGCGGCGCGTGGCACTGGCGAAGGCCTTTGCCGCCGAACCGGACGTGATCCTGCTGGACGAGCCGACCAACCATCTCGACGTACCGATGATCGAATACCTTGAAGGCCGCCTGAAGGCGTTCAACGGGGTTGTGCTCGTGGTCAGCCACGACCGGCGCTTCCTCGAGAACATCTCCACCAATACGCTGTGGCTGCGCCAGGGCGTCGTGCTGAAATCGCCGGAAGGCTATGTGAAGTTCGACGAATGGGCCGAAGCCATTGAGGTGGAAGAAGAACGCCAGATGAAGCGGATGACGACGCAGCTGAAAGACGAGCATCGTTGGCTGGCACGCGGCGTGACCGGACGGCGCAAGCGCAACCAGGGCCGCCTCGCCCGGCTGCACGACATGCGCGCGACTCATGGTGCCATGCGTGCCGCGCTGAACGATCGCAAGACCACGGCCGAGTTCAGCGCGGGTGTCGGCGACTCGATGAGCAAGAAGGTGATCGAGGTCAAAGGCCTGTCGAAGACGTTCGATACACCCAACGGGCCGCTGGTCATCGCTAAGGACCTGTCGCTGAAAATCCTGCGCGGCGACCGGATCGGCATTATCGGGCCGAACGGTGCGGGCAAGACGACACTGGTTCGCCTGCTGCTCGGCGAGATCGAGCCCGACGAGGGAACGGTTCGCCACGGGAACACGCTGGATGTGACCTATATGGACCAGACCCGCGACACGCTGAACCCGAAGGACACGATCTGGGAGGCGCTGGCGCCGTCGGGCGGGGACTCGCTGATGGTGCAGGGCCAGCAGCGCCACATCGCCTCCTATGCCAAGGACTTCCTGTTCAGGCCGGAACAGCTGCGACAGCCTGTCGGGGCGCTGTCTGGCGGCGAGCGCAACCGGCTCGCGCTGGCCATCGGACTCGCGAAGCCTTCCACGCTCCTGGTCATGGATGAACCGACCAACGACCTGGACCTGCAGACGCTCGAGCTGCTGGAAGACATGCTGCTGAATTACGAGGGGACGCTCCTGCTGGTCAGCCATGACCGGGCCTTTCTCGATTCTTCGGTGACGAGCTGCCTCTGCCCGCTGGGCGACGGCAAATGGGTGCAGACGGCTGGCGGCTGGACCGACGCGCAAGACCAGCTCGCAAGCATACGCCGCCATGATGAATCCGACGCGCGCGCCAGCAAAGCGAAGGCCGCTGACACGCCGAAAGCCAAGCCGCAGAAAAAGCTCTCCTTCAAGGATGCCCATCGCCAGAAGGAGATCGATGAGTTAATCCCCAAACTGAAGGCCGAAGTGGCGGCGCTGGAAAAGGCGCTGGCCGATCCAGCCCTCTATTCCCGCGATCCGGAAGCCTTCAATGCCAAGTCTGCCCGCATCGCTGCGGCGCGGGCGGAAGCCGAGGTGGCCGAGATGGAATGGCTGGAAATCGAGGAAAAGCGCGAAGCGCTGGCGGGCTGACCGTAAAAGCTTCCTTAACCGGCGCGACCTAGATTCCGGGGCTGGATATAGGGGAGTCCAGCCTATGCGCCGTTCATGGATGATTGCGATTGCCGCCTGCCTGGTGGCGCCTGCCCTTGCTGATGCGCCGATGTCGCTGAAGGCCGATGCCGTAGCGACGCCTGCGCCGGTTGGCCACGAACCGGGCCTGTACCGTTTCGGAGCCACCTATAGCGTGGTGGCGTCAGGCGATGCGCTGAGCTGCCAGACGGCCTGTGCAGATGACGCGGTTTGCCTGGCCTGGAGCTTCGTCTCTGCGACAGGCGATGCCGGCGCCTGGTGCGAATTGAAACGCAGCGGCGGCCAGATCGAACACAATCCGATTGCGACGTCCGGCTTCTCGCCGCGCCATGAGGCGATCTTCATGCCGGTCGCGGCCGAGCCAGCCGAAGAACTGCTCGGTGACGAGAGTGCGTCAGACGCAGACCACATCAAGGCGATCACGGTCGAGATCGAGACAGTCGAGATCGATGGCCCGGCCGATCTGACCGAGCCCCAAACCGAAGACTAGAGCGAACGCTCCTTCGTGGCCGTGAACCGGATCGACGGGTTCTTTTCCTGCGCGTAGCCGACATCCCAGGCATTCTTCGCCAGATAGACCGGCGCGCCGTCAAGATCCGTTCCCGACGCTGACTTGTTTCGCTCCATGAATTCCTCAAGCTTGGCCGGATCGTCGCACGCCATCCAGCGCGCGACATTGTACGGCGCCGGTTCGAACACGACTTCCAGATTGTATTCTGCCGCAACGCGTTCGATCATGACTTCGAATTGCAGCTGGCCGACGGCGCCAACGATCATGTCGGAGCCGATGACAGGCTTGAACAATTGCGTAACCCCTTCCTCGGCCAGGCTTTCGAGCGCCTTGCGCAGGTGCTTGGCCTTCATCGGGTCTTTCACGCGGGCACGGCGCAGGAGTTCCGGCGCAAAGTTTGGAATGCCGGCGAACTGGATCTCGCCGCTTTCCGAGAGGCTGTCGCCAACGCGCAGCTGGCCGTGGTTGGGCACACCGATGACGTCACCCGCATAGGCCGTCTCCGCGATCTCGCGGTCCTGTGCGAGAAACATCAGCGGATTGTGGATATTGAGTTGTTTGCCGCTGGCGCTCTTCAGGCGCATGCCACGCTTGAATTCACCCGAGCATAGCCGAAGGAAGGCGACGCGGTCGCGGTGGTTCGGATCCATGTTCGCCTGGATCTTGAAGACGAAACCGGAAACGTCCGGATCGGACGGTTTGACTTCGATGGGAGCGCCCTTGCGTTCGGCTTTCTGGACGCGCGGGGGTGGCGCATAGTCACGTAGTGTGTTGAGCAATTCGGCGACGCCGAAATGGCGAAGTGCCGAACCGAACACGACCGGCGTCATGTTACCTGCCTTGAAGGCCTCCTCGTCGAAGACCGGGAGAAGGTTAGTGACCATTTCGACACCCTCAATCAACTCCGCATACACATGATCGTCAAGCTTGCCGATGAGGGCTTCATCGCTGCCGGGTATGCGTGTGGCCGAACCGATATGCGGCGGCTCGCCCGGGCGGCGGTCGAACTGGCAGAACTCACCAGTGGTTAGGTCTTTCATGCCTGCAAAGCGCTGGCCGGACGCAGCCGGCCAATACAGCGGCGCCGTGTCGAGCTGAAGCTTGTCCTGCACCTCGTCGAGCAGCTCGATCGGTTCCAGTGCCTCGCGGTCCATCTTGTTGATGAAGGTGATGATGGGAATGTCGCGCATGCGACACACTTCAAAGAGTTTCAGCGTCTGCGGCTCGATGCCCTTGGCGGCGTCGAGCACCATGACGGCGCAGTCTGCCGCCGTGAGCGTGCGATAGGTGTCTTCGGAAAAGTCTTCGTGGCCCGGCGTATCGAGCAGGTTGAAGACGAGATCGCTGTATTCGAATGTCATCACCGAGGCAGACACCGAGATGCCGCGATCGCGCTCGATCTTCATCCAATCAGATCGTGTGCGCCGCTGGGCCCCGCGCGCCGCAACCTCGCCCGCCGCACGGATGGCACCGCCTGCGAGAAGGATGTTTTCCGTCAGGGTGGTTTTACCGGCATCCGGGTGGGAAATGATGGCAAAGGTGCGCCGACGCGCGGCTTCCGCAATATGGGACATGGAGGTTCCGGACAAATTTGGTTTCAGCTGCCAGCCCCTAGCCGATTTGGCGAAAGGAAAGAAGGGGTGCTGATGTATTGACCGAGGAAACGCCTCAGGCGGCGAGCGGCCAGATTTCGGCGATGTCGGGCGGCGTGCCTTCCTTTTCGGCGCGCTGCTTCAACGTGCGAAGTATGGCTTCCGGCAGGATGGTCAGGCGCGGCTCGGCGACTGTATCACCAAGGGTCGGGAACAGCGCTGCGTTCGCACCGGTTTTTGCGATGATCAGTGAGCCGAGATCCTGGATCAGGATCGTGTCGATCGGTATGTTCGCTCGCACATGATCGGCGACAACGCGGGTGACAAAGTCGAGCGCATCGCGCGCCCGCATGCCGTAAGGATCGCCGCAGCCAAGGCTTTTCCAGCGTTTCGAAAGATGGATCTCCGGGATATCTATCTCGGCGATCGTATCGTTGAGCAAGAACAGCATGCCTGCGCCCCCGGGCAGTGGATTCAGCCGAAAGCTGCCTTGGTCGGGTTAACAGGCGGTTTACCTGCTATCGCGCAACAGGTCATCGGCGCGCGCCTAGCCTGTCTCGACATCTTCTGTGAGGAAATGGCGCCCCTGCTTGTCTTCGATCTCGACAACCCACAGGTCGCTGTCGCGCTCGCGCGCCCGTTTGATATAGGCATCGACGCTTGCCTCGTTCGGGCCAACGCCCTGGGCGGTTAGATCGCGGAAGATGCGTTCGCCCTCGAGATTGGTACTGGGCGTGTAGGCCGCGGCGGTGCCATCGAGACGCGATACCTTGATCAGGGTATCGCCGCGCGATGCGTCGCCCTTCTGGACCACGAATGCGGATGCACCCGCGACTTCGGCGGTGCGAATTAGGGCTTCGACCCATAGTTTGGACGGCAGGCGAACCATGAGGGGGACACTTGCTTGTTTTCGCGGTTGCGGCAAGCGGCGTTCGGCCTATTCAGCGGCGTCTTCGAGCGGTGTCACATCCGTCATGTCGGCAAGCGGGAGTGTGACTTCGGCGCGGGTGCCCTTGCCAGGGCGGGACCGCAGGGTCAGCTGGCCTCCATGAAGCTCGGCAAAGCTGCGGACCACTGCCAGCCCGAGTCCCGTGCCGGCGCGTCCGCGTGAATTGCCGCCCTGCGCGAACGGCTCGGTGACGCGCTTGAGGTCGTCCTCGGACATGCCGGCGCCCTTGTCGGTGACACTAAGCACAGCAGCGCCGCCAGCTTCAAATGCATCCAGCGTGACCGTACCGCCACGGTCAGAATACTTGATCGCGTTGGAAACCAGGTTCTGCCAGATCTGGCGCACGGCCCGCGCGTCGGCCTCGGCCCATACCTCGCTGTCAGATTTGATCTTGAGTTTCACACCGGCGCGGTCGGCCTGGTTATCGAGCTGGCGAATAATCGCCTCGGCGGACGCAACAAGATCGACCGGCTCTGGCTCGAGCCGCTGGCGATCCGCATTGGCCTTGGCAAGATCAAGTATGTCATCGACGAGCAGGAGCAGGTCCTGTCCACTTTCGTGAATGATACCCGGATAGTCGGCATAGGCCTCCGGGAGCGGCCCACGTATCTGGGCCCGCATCATGTCGGCATAACCGAGAATGGCATTGAGAGGTGTCTTCAGGTCGTGCCCAAGCGACGCAAAGAAGGCCGTGCGGTCCTGCAACTGAGCAGCGGCGGCCTCAAGCGCCGCCGAGGTCTCGGCAGCCCGGCGCTGTGACGCGCTGATATCGTGCAGCAGGAGATGCATACCTGTGGCACCGGCTTCGATGGTAAAGGCCGCCAGGCGCCCATCCGCCAGCTTGATCTCACCTTGCGCGAGGCCGGTGTCGGGACGCAGGCCTGACAGGTCAGCATCCGGCTCGAACAGGTTCACCAGGGAGGCACCCGCTTTGGCAGCGACCAGCCCGAGCGTGTCGCCCGAAAGGCTCCGCACACGGCCTTCTGGTGAAATGTCGAGCAATAGCAGACCGGAAGACGCAGGCAGGACGGGCGCCGGGACGGCGGGCACCTGTTCGGCCTGAACGCTTTCTTCGGTGGCCGCGGCACGTGGTCCGTACTGGTCCTGCACAAGCACCCAGACCAGCAGGCCCGCGAGCACGAGCCCGGCAAAGGCGAACGCGACCGTCAGCGGCAGGTAATCGACCGCGCCCAAAGGCAGGAGATCGAAACGGCCCATCACGAGCACGGCGAAATAGGCGACAATGCCGAAGATTGCCGCTTCGGCGGCCATGTCGGTATCTTCCAGGTTCAACGCCACCAGCGGCGCCAACACGAACAGGACCGTCAACGGCGAGGATGCCCCGCCGGTCAGCGCGACTCCAAGCACGGCCAAAAGGGTCCAGCAGATGACCAATAGCGGTGACGCAACGGAGGGAGGGTCCCTGTCCGCCCGAAGGAACACAAGGCCCACGACCGCAGGCAGGATCGCAATCACAACGCCGCTCGCAAGCGCTGCGATTCCAATTCCCCTGAGTGCAGCAATCAGCGCAGCGGCCGCAATCAGGGCCAGCCACGTTAGATTAACGAACTGTAATCGCTTTTGCATCACGCGCGGGGACATATTAACATCCCATAGATATTCCTTAGGCATTCTCGCCCCCGTACCCATCAGTTGCTGTATTTGTAATGTTATCGACAGGCAAGGTGAGGTTCCCCAAGTGGGGAAGATGGGGCAAGACTATCGCGTGTCGCGTGAGGGAGAATGATACGATGAAATCCATCAGAATGATTGGGGCAGCAATTGTCGGGCTCGGGCTCGCTGCTGGCGTAACTGCCCAGGGAAGCGATCCTATTTCGGATACAGCGGCTGTGTACGCCACGTACCAGTCGGAAGTTACTGACGTAAAAGCAAAGCCGCTGGCGTCGGCTGGCGATATCGACCACGCTCTCAACTCGCTGGGCGGTCACAATCCGGACCAACTGTCCAAGGGCTGGATCGCCTATTCTGCGCTCATCGCATCGCAGAATCCGGAATACCGCGCAGCCATTCGCGACATTGAAAGCTTCTATGGACGCGATGTGTTCGAAAGCGGCATGCGCAATGACGTACGATATGCCCGCACCCTGCAAGGCGGCGACACTGCTGTGAGTTCAGCCCTGACGGCCACGGAAGCCGACAGTCGCCGACTGAGCAGCGCGGCGACTTATGTGAAGGAGCAGGCCTATTCATTGCAAGCTTCCGGCTGGGCAAAAGCCAAGATCGGCAATTCGGGCAACAAGGCAAGAAAGCTTGATTCCAGCCAGGCAACCGGCATTCCCGCGAAACTTGGACTGCTGTCCGCCATGAACGCCGAGGATATCGACTCCGTGCTGGTTCAGGCTGGCAGTTCAGGCGCGCCATCGCTTTGGGACAATGTCTCGGGGGCCGCCAATGCAATTCGCTTCCCGGCTGCCATGACATCCGGCCTGAACGGCAACCGCAAACGGGTCAAGTTCGGCAAGGAGCCCGTTGCCGACCAGATTGCGACACTGGCCGCCTATCGCGTGCTGGGCGCCAGCACCGAGAAAAACGCCAGCCAGATCAATTCCGCGATGGCCGAACGTGAGACCAAGGGCTGCCTCAACATGGCAAACCTGAATCTCCAGCAATGTGTCGCCGCTGCCAACCAGCAGTATGAAGTGCCATTCTGCATCGGCGAACACGCCCTCTCAGACGTCGGCAAATGCATTGGCGGCGTCTACCAGTAGGCCTGCCGCACAGTTATGAATTGGAAACCCCCGGGCCGGTAGCGGCACCGGGGGTTTTCTTTTGTGCGGCAATGCCCCATTTCAAGCGCATGAGCATCGAAACGGCTGCTGCCGACATACTTGAAGAATTTTCCTGGCTGGACGATTGGGAAGCGCGCTATGCGCACATCATCGATCTGGGCAAAGCCAACCCGCAGCTGTCAGACGAAGAGAAAACCGAGGAGACACGCGTGCGCGGCTGCGCTTCGCAAGTCTGGATGGTGACTCATGTCGAGGATGGCCGCCTGATCGTGCGCGCTGAGTCGGATGCGATGATCGTATCAGGCCTGATCGGGATACTGGTGCGCCTCTATTCCGGTGCGCCACTATTAGAGATTGAAGCCTTCAATGCCAAGGCGTTGCTGGACAATATCGGCGTGACCGGCGCCCTGACAGCGCAGCGCTCGAACGGTCTCGCCTCGATGCTCGACCGCATCAGGCAGGATGCGCACCAGGCGCTCGCTGCCTGAACCTGCTGCGTCCGGCAAGGGCGGGCGCCTTGCTCAGAAGTACAACGCTGGACAGGCCCGTCGACAATTGCTCAAGCCGGTCATCGAAGTCCCTGTCATCGCGCTTGTCCTCTATGAGGTGGCAAGCATAGGCAATTGTCGAGCGATCATGGCCAAAGGCGCGCGCGACACGCGCAAGGCTCATGCCCAGTGCCACATGCGCGAGATAGATCGCAATATGCCGGGCTCGCGCCTCAATCGGACGCCCACGCTCCGACGATAACAGGGGCTCAGCCTTCAAGCCGAGCGCATAGGCTGTCAGAGAAGCGGCCAGAGAGGCGCAGTCTTGGTCTTTTCTTGGATCGAATTTCGCCATCGCTGTCTCCTTCTGGTCTGGCAGGCAGAAGACTACCCGGCATCATAAAGTGCAGGACAACTTTCCTATCTCATCAAGATAGCATCAAGCGTTGCTGGCGATTCAGGCCGCGGCACGGGGGGAAGAATTGTGGACAGCACCGGTTTGGCCGCCATTTGGAACAACGAGCCGACGGCTAGCCAGCAATTCATCGTGGCACAGGACCATGGTCAGGTGACCGCTGGAATCCATCAGGGGAAGCCGCAGCCAGGCATGCATACCGTCTGCCTGTTCGATGACGCCGCCCACCGGGGCCCGACGCTCCAGAGCGACGGACAAGCCGAGTGAAAAGGCATCGCCATGTTCGCCAATCACGTCCGCCACCCGCCGGCCGCGCGCTTCCTTGCCGAAAATGTCCCGCAGGCGTGAACCGGCAATCCGGAACCGGCCATCGCCGGAATCGTCAAACTGAACGATAGATATGCTGGCAAGCATGCTGCGCAACTCACCCGGATCGATCGCGTCGCGCGGCACGCAACCCGCCTTGTCGCGAAGCCGCTTCCAGTAATCTATGAGCGCCTGCTGGGCGATGGTGACGCCCTGAAATACCATTTGTTTCGAAATCGTGTGCACCCCCAGGTGATTCGATAGAATCACCTATTGCGCGAGTAGAGTCCGGGATCAAGAGTCGACTACATGTTTTCTTAACATGTCTTACCGGAATATTTCATTCCGGGGGCGCAACGAAAAGTAATCGCGCATGGCAACTAGGTCTTGTCACCTTTGCCCAGCCCCATCTTCTTTGCGAGCATTGATCGATGCTTGGAATAGCCTGGCGCAACCATCGGATAGTCAGGCGGCAAATTCCATTTTTCGCGGTATTCGTCCGGCGACATGTCATATTTGGTGCGCAGATGGCGCTTCAGCGACTTGAACTTCTTGCCGTCTTCCAAGCATACGAGAAAGTCCTCGCCGAGTGATCTTTTCACCGAAACGGCCGGCTTCTGGCGCGACTCCTCGGCATCCGCGCTGCCCAGACCCGCCAAGGAGGCGTGCACATTGCGGATGATGTCTGGCAATTCAGCTGACTGTACAGAATTGTTCCCAACATAGGCCGCGACGATTTCACTGGCGAATGCGATGAGTGCGCCCCCGCGCGGATCAGGCCTTGTGGCTTCGGGCATCATTTTGCCTCCCCGGAAATACTCCATTCCGGGGTAACTGAAGACGAAAATGTGTAAATACTAAAAAGACAGTCTGTCCGCCCCAAAGTTGCATGCCGTTACAACAATGCGATGCCAAAGCGGATCCCGTGACTTCAGCCTACTGTGATGAATGCCAGTAACAGGACGAGCCCAAGCAATGCGGCCGTCCAGACTGCCATGGCTCCGGTGAGCCCGCCACGGGCCAGTTCGCCCCGTGGGCTGAAGGCCGCTTCGATCCGGTCATAGGCCTGCCCGGTAAGGCCGAAGAACACAGCGGTCATCGCCGGCCCCACTTTCCCCCACACGGTTCCAGCCCACTGCGCCATGCCGAAACCGATTTTGCGATAGAGCCAGTCGGTATCCAGGATCGTGCCGGGTTTCTCCGGCGGATAAACGCCGAACCGCTTGAGCAGGACGAAGGCAAAGGTTGCGAGCACCAAAAGCTGTAGCTGCGTCAGGATGTGGTCGAAGGTGAACGGCTGATAATTCATCGCCTCCTCGCGATACGGCAGCAGATTGTAGAGCCACTCGTAGCCGAGGCCGGGAATGAGGGCCGGAATGCCGACGGCGATGCAGATGAAGGCGCCCATGCCCATGGCGAGGAGCATGTTGAAAGGCGCCTCTTTCACCCGCAGGCCGCTATCATGGCCGAAGAAGGAAAAGTACGGGATCTTGATGCCGGAATGTTCCATCACCCCGGCCGATGCGAACAGAAGCATGAGCCACACAATCGTCAGGCCTTCATGCGACACCGCGCTCATGGTGAGGGATTTTGCCACGAAGCCCGAGAAGAGCGGGAAGGCCGAGATCGACATGGCGCCGATGATACAGAAAAGGGCCGTCCAGGGCATCGAGCGGTAGAGACCGCCGAGTTCGGAAGCCTTGGTGGTGCCGGTGCGGTAGAGCACGGCGCCCATGCTCATGAACAGGAGGCCCTTGTAAATGATATGGACGAAGGCGTGCGCCGTGGCGCCATTGAGCGCCAGCGCATTGCCGACACCAGCCGTGCCAAGCCCGATGGCGCAGATCATGAAGCCCACCTGGTTGTTCAGCGAATAGGCCAGTACCTTGCGCAAATCGTTCTCGATGACCGCGAAGAAGACCGGGAACACGGTCATCACGGCGCCGATCCAGATCAGGGCATCCTGGCCCGGGAACAGGCGGATGAAGGCATAGACGGCAAGCTTCGTGGTGAAAGCCGACAGGACCACAGCGCCGACAACGCTGGCCTTCGGATAGGAATCCTGCAGCCAGTTGTGCATGAAAGGGAAGGCCGCCTTGATGCCGAGGGCGATGAAAATAAGCAAGGCGCCCGGCTCGCTCAGGCTGACAAAGGCCTTCATGCTGAGGCTGCCGGTATTGTTGTAGACATAGGCCGCGCCCGCCAGCAGCAGGACGCCCGACAGGACCTGAATCCCGAGATAGCGCATCGAGGCGAAATACGAAGCGCGCGTACCGGCCGCCAGCACCATAAAGACCGAGGTGACCGCCGTGATTTCCCAGAAGATGAACAGGGTCATCAGGTCGCCGCTGAATGCCGCGGCAATGGCGGCGCCGGCATAGGCAAGCGCCATGCCATCCTGCAAGCGGTTATCGGTGTGCCAGGCGTAGATGGCATTGAGCAGCGCAGCGAGGAGGAAGGCAATGCCGAACACGAAGCTCAGCCCATCGACGCGGTAGAGGATCATGTCGAGCCCCATCACGCTGGCCGTGAGGTGGTTCACGTTCTGGTCGGCCAGCGCAAGCATCGCAATGCCGATCAGGGGCGCCGCGATGGTGATGCCCTGACGCAGGCGGCGCATGGGCAGGAAGATGGCCACGATACCGGCCAGGATCAGCAGCCAGCCTGGGTTAAGAGCGGTCAGGAAGTCGGGCATTACTCGTCTCCCTCATAGGTCGGATGAACGTCAGCGGGCCCTTGCGGCCTATCCGGGTCGACATCGGCCGGCGGTCCGCCCGCGTCACCGTAATAATTCTCGCCCCGCCGCAGCAGGTTGCCGAGCGGCCAGCCCATCAAGACGACGAACGTGAACGCGGCAAAGCCGTACAGGCCATAGAAGCCCGTCGAGTTGGCGAACGTGAAATAGTCATGCCGGTTCACGAACAGGTCGAGCACGATCAGGAATGCCCCGAGCAGGCCGAGCCCCCAGAACATGATCGCGCCAATATGCTTTGCTTCGGTCCAGCCGAACAGGATTTTCGCCATCGGGTGCACGCCTTCGTCGGAGACGGTGTGGAGGTCGTGCGCCTTTTCTGCGGCACGCTTGAGGAAGCGTCCCGTCGTGTCGCGGGTTTCGGGCGTGTCATTGCTCATGGCTGGCCTCCGGTCACAATCGCGGCCGCGCTACCGCCCATGGATGGTGCAAGGAAATCGGCGAGCGGTCCGACCAGGAAGAACAGGATGATACACAGCGCCGCCGTGAACACGGGCGCGGCAACCGTCAGGGCCGGGGCGCCGCCAGGACGCTTGAAAGCGCGGGGGGCGCCGGAGCCAGGGGGCGGCATCAGAGCCAGAATGGGAATCGGCAGGAGGTAGGCAATGTTCAGCAGCGACGAGCCGATCAGCACCCAAGGCACATAGCTGTGGCCACCGTCGATGGCGCCTTGCATCAGTTCGTATTTGGCCCAGCTGCCTGCCATCGGCGGAATGCCTATGATCGACAGGGACGCGATGAAGAAAGCAATGAACACCATCGGCATACGCCGGCCGAGACCGCGCATGTCGGAAATATTGGTGGCCCCGGTGGCGACGTAGATCGCGCCGGCGCACATGAAGAGCGTCATCTTGCCGACCGCGTGCGCGGCGATCTGGATGCTGCCGCCGAGAAAGCCGGCTTCGTTGGCAAGCATTGCGCCCGCCGTGACATAGGCAAGCTGCGCGATGGTTGAGTAGGCCAACCGGGCTTTAAGGTTGTCCTTTGTCATCGCGACGAGCGAAGCGACGATGATGGTGAAACAGGCGACTGCGAGAACAAAATCGCGACCGGGCGCCGCATTCAGCAGGTCCTCGCCAAAGATGAAGATCGACACTTTCATCACGGTGAACACACCGGCCTTCACGACGGCCACAGCGTGCAGCAGGGCAGACACCGGCGTCGGCGCAACCATGGCGTTGGGCAGCCAGAAGTGAACCGGCATCAGCGCCGCCTTGCCGATACCGAACGCAAACAGGATCAATAGCGCCGTCGACACGGCCGGGCTGATATCAAGACCCGAGAGCAGGCCGCCTTGCACGAAGTCCAGATTCTGCCCCGCGAGCGTCCATGTCCACATCAAGGCGGTCAGGAACAGGCCGATGGATGTGCCCAGCAGTGTCAGCAGGTAGATGCGCCCGCCGCGCTTGGCTGCCGCGTCGCCCTTGTGGGCCACCAATGGGTAAGTCGACAGGGTCAGCACTTCGTAGAAGACGAACAGCGTGAACAGGTTGCCTGACATGGCAACGCCGATGGCACCGAAGATCGCAATCGCGAAACAGATGTAGAAGCGCGTCTGGTTGCGCTCGCGATTGCCGCGCATATAGCCAATCGAATAGAAGGAATTGACGATCCAGAGGCCACTGGCGACAAGCGCGAACAGGGCGCCAAGCGGTTCCAGCTTGAACGCGAAGGACAGGCCCGGCGCCGCTGCACCAAGGTCCAGCGAGGGCGACTCACCATTCGAAACCGCCACAGCCAGCGCGATCACAACGCCGAGCAGGATGACCGATCCGACGATCGTTACGCCTTCGCGGATATTCGGGAAGCTCCCGGCAGCCGCAATGCCAACCGCTATTAGCAACGGAATGCAAAGCGCGGCAAGGATCAGCATGTCAGGACTCATCGGAACATCCCCGGTCCAAACGCGGCCAGCGCCGCATCACGCGCGAGGCCGAGCGGGATCTCAGTCGTGATCCCGAAATAGATATTCGCAAGCGCAAGTATCCAGAGCGGCACGAGCAGCACGATCGGCGCTTCCTTGCGGGTCTTGCGCGGGTTCACGGGCGGCTGGAAGAAGACGGCCTCAAGAATGCGTCCGACATAGATGACGGCCAGGAAGCTCGAGAACACGACCAGGATCACAGCCCACCACCATCCATGTTCGAACAGAGCATAGCCCAGCTGGAGCTTGGACTGGAAGCCTGCCGTGAGCGGCACACCGATCAGCGACAGGCCGGCGATGGCAAAGGCCGTCATGGTCCACGGCGCCGAACGCCCAAGGCCTGCGAAATCACGGATGTTCGTGCCCTTGTAGGTCAGCACGACAGCGGCAACGGCCATGAACAGGGCGCCCTTGATCATGGCATGGTTGAGCAAATGGAACAGACCGGCGCTGAGGCCCGCGACGGTGCCAATCGAGACGCCAAGGATCATATAGCCCACCTGCGCGACCGACGAATAGGCCAGCATGCGGCGAACGTCCGTCTGGAACACGGCCTGGAAACTGCACGCGATCATGGCCGCAATTCCAAGCGGCATCAGCATGGCGTTGAAGGCGGCATATTCGAACGCGAAACGCGGGCTGAACACTGTGAAAAGGAACCGGATCAGCGCATAGAGCGCCACCTTGGTCGCAGTCGCCGAAAGGAACATGGTAACGAAGCTGGGGCTGTAGGAATAGGCATTTGGCAGCCATTGGTGCAGCGGCCACATCGCCGCCTTCAGGCCGAGGCCGACAACGATGAACGCGAACCCGGCCTGCACGGTGCGGCTGCCTGTAAGGTCTGGCAGCTTCGAGGCGATGTCGGCCATGTTCAGCGTACCGGTAGCGGCATAGAGGAAACCGACACCGATGATGAAGAACGTCGCGCCTATCGTGCCCATGACAAGATAGTTGAAGGCGGCGTGCAGGGCGCGACGGTCGCGCGAGGCACCTAGCGCGACAAGGACATAAGTCGAGATCGAGCTGACCTCGAGAAAGACGAACAGGTTGAACGCGTCACCCGTGATCGCCACGCCGCAAAGGCCGGCGAAACAGGCGAGGAAAGCAGAATAGAAGAGCGCGGTCTTTTCCTTGGGTATCTCGGCCAGGACCGTCGGATAGGACATCACCGATGCCAGGACGCCCATCGCCGACACGAGCACAAGGATCATCGCGTTCAGTGCATCGACACGAAATTCGATGCCCAGCGGCGGAAGCCAGTTGCCCAGCGCATAGCTGATCACGCCGGACGACGAGGTCTGGACGATACCCAACAGGATCAGCGCAAAGACCAGCGATGCCGCCGTCGCACCTATGCTGACAAACCAGGCGATCCGCCCACTCGGCACCATGACCAGAAACGGCGCCAGAAACAGCGGCACCATGACCAGAAGCGGCGCAGCATGCGCAAGCGCCCAGGCCGGCACGGAACTCAACAGCAATTCGATCATGCGCCTGCCCCGTTGAGCCATTCGTCAATTTCGGCTTCCTGCGCCAACGCAGTCTCAAGATCGATTTCTTGCACTTCGTCGCCCTCGATCGTGCCGTAGGCCTCGCGGATACGCACAATGAGCGCCAGCCCGACGGACAGGGTCGCAACACTGACGACAATGGCCGTCAGCATCAGGACGTGCGGCAGCACGTTGGAATAGGTGTTGACCAGCTCGACCGGTGCGCTCGCATTGCCAAGGGCGTGGCCACCCGGAACCATCTCGGCATGGTGAGCCACATCTGCGCCGTAACCACCGCCATGCTCGATGGCATCTTCCCCGAACAGGATCGGCGCCGTGCCGCCTGCCACTTTGCCGAGTGTCACATAGAACAGGCAGACCGATGTCTGGAACAATGACAGGCCGACAATGCGCTTGATCAGGTTACCACTGGCAAACGTGATGTAGAGACCGATCATCATCAGCCCGATGATCGCCCAATAGTTTGCCCGTTCGAGAATGAATTCCAGCATTGCTTACCAGTCTTCGTCACGGATTTCGGCGACGCGGCCCGCGAAGGCATAGAAGATCGTGAGCATTGCGCCCGCGACGCCGCAGAGGACGCCAAATTCGATCACCAAAATGCCGACATGCTGGCCGTGATGTTCGCCGGGCGGCTCTTGGAAGAGCGCCTGGTATTCAAGATAATTGCCGCCTTGCAGCAGCGCCCAATAGCCGACACCCGCAAAGATTATGACCCCAATGGCTGCGAGCGAACGGGTGAATACGGGAGGCACCGCCCGCATGGCAGCAGGCACGCCGAAAACGAGCGCATACAGGATCACGCCCACCGCAATGATAATGCCCGCCTGGAACCCGCCGCCTGGGCCGAAATCGCCATGAAACTGCGTATAGAACCCGAACATCATGATCACGGGCAGCAGCATCTTGGAGACGACGCGAAGAATGACGTGATGGTCGCTGTTCACGAGGCGTCCTCCTGTTTCGCGCCAGGCTGCGTCGAAGGCTTGCCGCGTACGGGTAACTTGTCTTCGCGGCGAATCGATTCCGCGAGCGACCGCTCGCCGAAGCCAAGCAAGAGCGCAACAGCCAGGCCCGCCAGGAAAACCACCGTCGTTTCACCCAGCGTATCGAAGCCGCGATAGCTTCCGAGCACCGACGTGACGACGTTCGGGATGCCGGTATCGGCCCAGTTGATTTGCATTTGCTGAAGACCCACGCCCGTGTTGACGGGCGAATTCGGGTCGCCAAGCGCCGGCAGGTCAACCGTCGCGTAGATCAGCATAACGCCGGTTGCCACGACCACCAGCAGCGGCCCGAGGCGCGCAAACTTCTTGTCCGGTTTCGCCGTGCGTGACGTCAGCAGCATGGCACCGAGCAGCACGACCGTCGACATGCCTGCACCCACAGCTGCCTCGGTGAAGGCAACATCCACGGCATCGACCACGACATACCAAGTTGCCGAAACCAGCGAGTAGATGCCGGACAGCAGCACGATGGCGAACAGGCTGCGCAGGCGCGCGATCGCAATCGCAACGACAAACAGAACCACCAGAAGCAGTATGTTGACGAGCGCCATGCCGATATCGCCTTCCAAAACGCCGGTCATGCTGCGCCCTCGTCATCGTCGGGTTTCTGGCCGACCCGACCGATCAGCGGCTGGAGGCCGGCCGTATGGGCTGCACTGGCCACGGCATGAGAGGCGGTCGGGCTGGTCAGGAACACGAGCCAGAAAACCACAACCAGTTTCACAACGACCAGCCAGTCCGGCGCCATCAGCGCCATGCCGATCAGGATGACCGATGCGCCTGACGTGTCGGTAATACTGGCGGCGTGCATCCGCGTGTAGAAATCAGGAAATCGCATCACACCAATCGTGCCGATCACGCACAGGATGGCTCCGGCCAGACAAAGCGCCGAGCCCGCTGGGTAGCGTACAATTTCGAAGAACTGCTGCAGATTCGCCAGTAAATCAGCCATTGCGCTTACCTCCCTGGGCATCGCGCCGGACCAGCGGTACCTGGAACGAGCGATAACGGAAGAATTTCAGGATGGCGATTGTCGAGACAAAGTTGATCATCGCGTAAAGAATGGCGATGTCGAGAAATTCGGGGCGCCCCATCACGAACCCCAGAAGGCCAAGCGCCAGAACGGTCTTGGTACCAAACGAATTCACCGCCAGCACGCGGTCATACAGGGTCGGGCCGATCAGCGTGCGTATGAGCAGCAGGATCATGCCGAGCAGGATGGCGATCAGGGCGGCAGCGGTCATGCGGCAGCTCCCTTCCCATCAATGGCCCGGGCCGAACGCTTGTCCATCTCAGCAAAGGCTTCCGGCTGGGAATCCTGTTCGTACAGGCCATGAACCAGCAGCCTGTCTCCGTCGATCTCAACCGTCACCGTGCCGGGCGTCAGCGTGATCGAGTTGGCAAATGTCACTTTTGCGAGGTCCGACTTGCAGACTGTTTTCAGCTTCACGAGCGTCGGCGCAATGTCGAGATCGGCGCGCAAGCAGGCCCTAATCACGGTCCAGTTGGCCTTCACGATCTCTTTCATGAGCCACGGAAAATATAATGCAAAACCGACGAAGCGCACATAAGGCACGCCTTCACGATCAAGAATATCGAGACGGTAGGCAAGGATCAGGGTGAGCGCGAGCGACACTGCGCCCAAACCCAACAGGAGCGGCTCGAAATGCCCGGACATTCCGAGCCAGAACGCAGCCAGCGCAACTAATAGCCCCAGAAAGTACGCCACAATGCGCCTGCGCTCCTGTAACAACCCAAATCACGAACGCCTGACCTAAAGGCCCGGAGCGGGCTTGGGAAGGCTCTTTCGGACTTTTTCGGCGCCTAGCTGCCAAAAACCAGTCTGGCTGTACGCTGTGAGGTCGAGAACGCCGCTTCTTCGTTCGCCGCTTCGCCGCCTGCCTGCGATTCGTGCAGGGCATTTGCCGAGAAGGCTGCCGAAAGTGACCAGTTCCAATAGCGCAGCGTCGTCTGCGCCTTGGCAACAGTGAGTAGCTCGTAAGTCTCTGCTACCAGTTCGAATTGCGGATGTATCTGACCATCATCAATTTCGAGCGGACGGCGCAGGGCCGACCAGAGCACAGGCAAAAATTCGCGCTTTACGCCCGTCGCCTTGCAGAGCACTGCCACGCCTTCGCCGCCCGGATCGGAGAGTATCTTGGCAATGGTCACAGGCTTGATCCCGCAAAGGTACCCGATCTCTTGCGCAAGCTCAGACGTCATGCCTTCCAATGCTGCTGAGTTTATTGCGCTTTCAAGGCTTTCAAAGGGGCTCCTGCCGAGCGCCTCGCGGTTACGCTGGCGCCGCTCTATGAGCTGCAATGCCTTGCGTGCAACCGGGTCGGCCCATTTCTCGGACGCCATGATCTCGAAAACGTCCTTGCAGGTTTCGATGACCTCGATGCGGTCGGCGGAATGGCGCTGCAAAATCTTTCGCCGGGTGGGACTGTCCGACCACCAGAACATGGCCATCGCCTGAGAAGGGCGCAGTTCGAGACGCTCCACAAGCAGCGCGCAAAGCTGGGACTCATCACGCGAACGCATGACCAGTTTGTCGATCGCAGATTCCGGCAGAACGGCACCTGTATTCTCGACCATTTCGCGCACGACATACGATTCGCCATGCTCGGCGAGCGCCACGCACACGCCCGGCGCCACAACCTTGCGACGGGCGATGGCCAGGCGGTGATCGGTCGACGTCGCTTCAACGATCTCGCTCAGATCGCTGGCATCGAACGCCTCATTCTGTTCCAGCAGCGGTTGTGCAATCTCAAAAGAACTTTGAGCGAGATAACGAAGCAGGCGGCGCGGCGCTTCCCGGCTGGTCGCCAGTCTGGACGCGCAAAGCATGCGCTCGCGTGTGTTTGCGTGAAAAAGCATATCGAGCAGGATATCACCCACCATGTTGCGGTCCTGGTGTGCTAGACGCGATGCCGGCATCGCCACAAGGTCAAGCAACCGCCTTAACAAGGCGTCTCGCGCGCGCCCGATTCGCGGCGGGTTCGTTGGCTGTTCCATATCGTCCATCTAAATGCCTGCGTCGCAATGGCAGCAGACTGAACTGAAAGCGTTAACGAGCGGTACAGAGCGCGACGACAAATACCAGTGTCAGCTGCGCGATCCGGGCTGAACCACCAGCACCAGCAGGCTCGCCACCAGCATGATGATCGCCAACATGAATAGCATGCCACCGTCTGTCTGCGTGCTTGCGGGGTCGAGCGATACCGGAACTTCGCGGCCCAGATAGGGCGACAGGTGGAACGCTACGGCCCCGCCAAGGACTGCCGCAGAGATGACGGCACCAAGGCGCCGGGTGAAAGGCAGGAGCAGGAAAAACGCCGCGATCAGCTCGAGCGCGCCGGTCAGAACCCTGCCGGCCGGCTCGAACAGGGTTTGCCCCGTACGGTCTGCGATTGTCTGGAACACGATATTGGCCCCGGGAGGATCGAAAAACTTCACAGACCCTTGTGGCGGGTTGGGGAGCGGGTAGATGGTCGCCTGCACAAACATGGCGATCAAAAAGAGCGCGAGGGCCCAGCTGACGAGTTGCCTGAACAGTCTCATGATACTCCACCCGTGGCTTGTACTTCGAACATACGCCGCTACTGACGGAACAAACTGGGCGACTCAAAGGCAACTGACCGAAACCCGCCCTGATCGGCTACCCCCTGCGATGGCGCCGCATCTGATTTTACTTTTATCGATCCGGGGCTCAACATACATTCGCGATCGCCCACGGGAGCTGGAATGAGCGACAGGATCGAAGAACTCGTTGACGATATGGTCGATGAAGCGGTCGGCGATGTGACGTCTCCGGTCAGCGGCATCAGCGAAGCGCTTGGCGCCGGCGCGTCCCTCCTGTCGACTGCAACGCATTGGCGTGCCAAACGCCTGCGCCGCGGCGTGAGCATCGAACTTCCCGCCTATCTGATGGTCCAGTGCAGCTGGTTCATGGCCTTCGGGCTTCAGATGGTTCTGTTCCCCTACCTGATCACGGGCAAAGACCACCTTCATATGGACGGTCTGGCGCTGGGACTGGCCAATATGGCGCTCTCCGCGCCATCCGTCATTTTCCTGCTGATCGGTGGCGTCGTGGCAGAACGTGCCGATGGACGGCGACTCCTGATCATCCTCCACCTCCTGGCCGCCATCCCTGCCCTGTTCCTGGCGCTCGCGATTTCCCGCGGCCAGCTCTCCTATCCCGGCATGATACTCTATGGCCTGACGATCGGTACGGTTGGTGCCTTCATGATGCCGGCGCGCGATTCGATCGTGAATGAGGTTGTCGAACGGCGCATGCGCGTCGGCTCAAACGTCACACTCCAGCTCGGCGTGACTCTCGCCACGATGGCACAGTTCCTGGCCCAGATCGCAGGTCTGATCCTCGCGGGCTATGCCGACAAGATGACCCGCATGCCGCAATGGTTGGGCGGTTTCGGGATCGGCCCCATCGCCGCCGAGAAGCTATTGCTGGCTCAGGGTGTCGTCCTGGTGTTCGGGACACTGTTTGCGCTCAACCTGGCGAAGGGACGACAGGTCCGGACCGGGCGCAGCGGTTTCGGCGCAGCGTTCGGCGACATTGCCGACGGTTTCCGCGCGGTACTTTCTGACGGCAGGCTCTGGGCCATGACGGCCCTGATGTTCGGTGTTGGCGTTTTCGTGATCGGCGCATTTCTCGTGGTACTGCCCATCGTCAATCGCGATATCTATGGTTTCGGGTCGGACGGGATCCGCGACATGTTCGTAACCTTCTGGATGGGCGCCTTCGTCTCGTCGGTTGTCCTGTCGGTCTTCCGTCGCATCAAGCGGCAGGGACGCTTGCTGCTTGTCGCGCAATTCCTCGGATCCAGCAGCATCCTCGCCATGATGTGGGAGATCCCGCACTGGGCATTTCTTGGCATCGTCTTCATCTGGGGCCTCGCCGCCGGCATATCGATCGCCATGAGCCGGTCGATTGTGCAGGACGCAGCGCCGAGGGAGAAACTCGCCCGGGTGCTTTCGATCTACCAACTGGGATTCATGGCCGGCGCCCCATTGGGCGCCGCGCTCATGGGCGCGCTCGTCGACATATTCGGCGCGCACCGGATCGCCATTGTCCCGGCTGGCGGCATGACGCTGATCATCCTCTGGATGGTGTTCTTCACACCGGTCTGGAACATGAAGGGAAAAGCGTGGAAAGAGCATGCCGCGAGGAAGTGACACCGGGCCCGAAGCGTCTTAAATCGCTGCCCATGAGCCAGCTGCCCCGCGCCACAATCCATCTTTCGAATATTGTCGCGAACTGGCGGGCGCTGGACGGCCTGCACGCGGGCGCGACAACAGCGGCGGTCGTAAAGGCAGATGCATACGGCCTTGGCGCCATTCCAGTTGCCCGCGCGCTGTCACGGGCTGGTTGCTCAACCTTTTTTGTCGCTTACCTCGAAGAAGGCCTTGCCCTGCGCAAGGCCCTTGGCCTCGGGTCGCGCATCTTCGTCCTGAACGGACCGACCCGGCGGGAAATGTCAGCCTATGTCGCGGCGGGCCTGACAGCTGTTCTGTCGTCGCCCGACCATGTGAAAGCCTGGTCCTCAGCGCCGCGGGGCACATCGGCGCTGCATTTCGATACGGGTATGAACCGGCTCGGCCTGAAGGGCGAATTGCTCGGCACATCACTAACGGCCCTGCAAAAATTGCAGCCGGTGCTGGTGATGAGTCATCTCGCCTGCGCCGACGAGACCGGCCACAGGATGAATGCGAGCCAGCGAAACGCGTTCGACGGTATTGCAGCGGCCTTTCCGGACACGCCGGCAAGCCTTGCAAACTCCGCGGGATGCTATCTTGGCAAGGCCTTCGGATACGACCTGACCCGGCCCGGGCTCGCCCTCTATGGCGGCTCACGGCCCCCGAAAGGTCTCCGGATAAACCCCGGACTGACGCTGGACGCCGCCATACTCAGCGTTTTCGACGGCGATATCGGCGACACGGTCGGCTATGGCGCAACCCGGACGCTAGAACAGGACACCCATCTCGCAACGGTCGGCATCGGCTATGCCGATGGCCTGTTGCGGTCGGGCGGCAACGCGCTCATTGCCTATCTCGATGGCATCCCCTGCCCTGTCATCGGACGCATTTCCATGGACCTGACGACGATTGATGTTTCTAAGGCACAGGATAAGGCAAAAGCAGGTGCGCGCGTTGAATTCATCGGCGCGCATGCCAAACTCGAAGACCAGGCCGCCCGCGCGGGCACGCTTGGCTATGAACTACTGACGGGGCTCAGCAATCGTGTCGAACGTGTCTACGCATAAAAGCGGCTTTCCCAATCCCCTGCGCTGGATCGGCGCAAGCGTTCTCGGCTTCTTCGCCGAGATCGGACGCCTGTCCACGTTCGCGGGACGGGTGACGTTTGCCGCGTTCACGCCCCGCTGGTTCTGGGGAGAGATCGGGCGCCAGATCATCCGGATCGGCTTCTATTCCTTCCCAGTCGTCGGCATGTCGGCTGTGTTCATCGGCGCCGCGCTGGCGCTCAACATCTATACCGGCGGCAGCCGCTATGGCGCCGAACAGTTCGTGCCCAATATCGTCGTGCTCGGTATCACGCGCGAGCTTGGCGCGGTGATCACCGGCCTGATGCTCGCCGGGCGCGTCTCGGCTGGCATCTCGGCGGAAATCGGCGCCATGCGCGTAACCGAGCAGATCGACGCCCTTGAGACCCTCTCGGCCTCCCCTTACCGCTACCTCTACGCCCCCCGCTTCCTGGCTGCACTGATCACCCTGCCCATGCTGGTGGCAGCGGCCAATATCATCGGCGTGATGGGCGGCTGGCTGGTCAGCGTCTACAGCCTCGATTTCGACTCCACGACCTACCTGCGCAACACGCTCGATTTCGTCACCCGCGACGACATCATGGTCGGCCTGATCAAGGCCGTCGTCTTCGGCGGCGTCATCGCAGTCATGGGCTGCTATCAGGGCGATCGTTCGCAGGCAGGCGCGACAGGTGTGGGACGGGCGGCGACCCTGTCCATGGTCGGCGCAGCCGTGCTCGTTCTGGCGACCAATTTCATCCTGTCCAACCTGTTCGTGGAGATTGGCCTGTGACCCAGCCCATCCTGAAGCTGGAAGGCATCGAAAAATCCTTCGGTCGCAACAATGTCCTGCGCGGTGTCGACATTGATGTTGCTCCCGGCCAGAGCCTCGTCGTGATCGGCGGCTCGGGCTCGGGCAAATCGGTCATGCTGAAGGTCGCACTGGGCCTGATGACGCCGACGGCCGGCAAGGTGCTGTTCGACGGCCATGACGTGACCAGTTCAACCGGCAAGACCCGCGAATCCATGCGCGCCCGCGTCGGCATGCTGTTCCAGGCCGGTGCGCTGTTCGACAGCCTCACTGTCTGGGAAAACGTCGCCTTCCGCCTGATCAATGCCGACGGCGTGAAACGACGCGACGCGAGGGAGCGCGCGATCGAGACGCTTAAGAAAGTGCGCCTTGGCTCGGAAGTCGCGGGCCTCTACCCCGCCGAGATTTCGGGCGGCATGCAGAAGCGCGTCTCACTCGCCCGCTCGATCATTTCCGAGCCAGACCTGATCTTTTTCGACGAGCCGACGACCGGCCTCGACCCGATTACCGCCGACGCCATCAACGACCTGATCATCGAACAGGTGCGCGGCCTGGGCGCGGCCACCGTCACGATCACGCACGACATGAGCTCGGCCCGCAAGATTGCCGACGAAGTGGCCATGCTGTTCGAGGGCAGGATCATCTGGCGCGGCAAGGCCAATGACGTCGATCATTCCGGCAATGAATATGTCGACCAGTTCGTCCACGGCCGCGCCGAAGGCCCGATCCAGCCGGCGATTTAGGGGTCCCTAGATGTATATCAAATCGTCGAGATGGCTGATGTATGCTCTCCTCGCGCTGATGATTGGTTGCTTCGGAGCTTTTGGGCTTGCGATCAGCCGACTTCCTGGCGCCACAAGCGACATCCAGCCCATCGTCCTGCTGCCCTCCCTCATCATTTCAACCGGTATGTTTCTGTTCTGCATCAGACGCGCCGTCGGATTTAAGCCTTGAACCGTTGGTGAGCGGACTTGACGGCGAGGTGAACCTCGTGCCGAACGTGGGGCCTGATATCTCGGGGGACACGCGCCATGATGGATTTCATCAAATACATATCCGTGGCGTTCAGGGCGCTCTCGCTCAGCTTCACGGGCTGGCTGCAATACGAGAAGTTCCGGCTCGACGGCGAATGGCACATCGACACCTGCACGATCGAAGCCGACCTGAAATCCTATGAAGGCCTCCACCTCGCCTGGCGCGTGTTCCTGTCGGATGACCCGCTCTCAGCGCCTGTTGTGGGCGATGGCGAGAAGATTGAGGAGGCGTTCCAGCCGATCCCGTCTTCGGTCCGCTACCCTGTTCGCCTCGTCGGCACCAAGGAGATCAACTCGGTCACCCTGACGGGCCGACCGATGGCAAGAAGCCAGACGGGCTTGCGCCCTTCGTCTGCAAAGGCGCCAGCGAACTGCCTGCGACCGTTGAAGGGAACACTGATCACGTCTTAACAGAACAGTCACCGACCTGATCCCGACCGGAACCGCGTTCAGGCCCCAGCGTCACCGGCGCTGCGCGCGTCTGTCATGGCATTCAGGGTGCGAACAATCTCGTTTGAATGTTCGATCGACACCTCTAGCAGGTTCACCGGGCCGTCCACGCCAAGCATTCGGCTGTCGCCGTCCAGCGCATTGTCGTAAAATTGAATTGCGAACAATCGCAACGCGGAAAACTGCTCGGCAGGCTCCTGGTAATTCAGCTGCATTGCTGTCATCGCCGCCAAGATAATGTCGTCCTTGCGCTCGATCGGGCATTTTTTCTTCGCCAGCTCATACATCTCATGCTCTTTTACACCGATTAGGTTGTTGGCGCGATACTGCACGACGGTTTTAAGCTCGTCTTTCATCAGAACCTCGGTCATGGCATCGCCGAAAACCTTCTGACCCGCCGCCATGGCTGCCGGGAATACACGCTCGATATCGATGCGTTGGGCACTTTCTTCGTCGGTCATCTCCGGACGCTGCACACGCTCCAGTAGCGTGCTGAGGATGACCGCCGCAGCAAACCTGATATAGCCGGTACCACCGGAAACCATGTCCTCGCCATGTTTCTTCTGCGCAACCGTCCCGATGACAAAGAACAAGGCAAGCAAGGCAACAACACCGCCCCCAATAATTCATCCCAGCATAGCATTTGCCTCCGGATCTAGTTCCGCATCTGGCCGAACGTCGCGTCCTACATGGGATGCACATCTTTACAGGATGTAACCAACCGGGCCCGTAGTGGCTATTGGCTCTGGTACGCGCCTCTTCCGCATGCGCGCAAAGCCCGCTAACTCCTTGTCATGGCCAAGACTTCCACCTCCGCATTCGTTTGCCAATCCTGTGGCGAGGTTCATTCCAAGTGGACTGGCAAGTGCAATGGATGCGGCGAATGGAATACGCTCGTCGAGGAAGCCGTTGCCGCTGTGCCGGGCGGCCTTGCGCCTGCCAAGGCCGGCACGAAACGCAGCAACAAGATCGAGTTCGTCGCCCTCAACGAAAGGGCCGACCCGCCGAAGCGGATCATCATGGGCGTCGAGGAACTCGACCGCGCCTTTGGGGGCGGCCTCGTGCCGTCCTCCGCCACGCTGATCGGCGGCGATCCCGGTATCGGTAAATCAACGCTGCTGCTGCAGGTTGCAGCGCGTCTCGCCCGCAACGGCCTGAAGTCGGTCTACGTCTCCGGCGAGGAAGCCGCCGCCCAGATCCAGGAACGTGCCATCCGCCTGAAAGTCGCCGACAGCCCTGTCCAGCTCGCCACCGAGACTGACTTGCGCAAGATCCTGTCTGCCCTGAAGGCCGCCGAACCGGACTTCGTGGTCATCGATTCGATCCAGACGATGTGGTCCGACAGTATCGAGGCCGCCCCCGGTTCCGTCAGCCAGGTCCGTGCCTGCGCGCAGGAGCTGACCCGATGGGCCAAGAAATCCGGTGCCGCGCTTGTCCTCGTCGGCCACGTCACCAAGGAAGGCAACATTGCCGGTCCGCGCGTCGTCGAACACATGGTCGACACTGTCTTCTATTTCGAAGGCGAACGCGGCCACCAGTTCCGCATCCTGCGCGCCACCAAGAATCGCTTTGGCCCGACCGACGAAATCGGCATTTTCGAAATGCACCAATACGGCCTTGCCCCAGCCAAGGAGCCCTCTGCCCTGTTCCTGTCGCCAGATGGGGAAGCTGCAGGCGGGTCGGCCGTCTTCGCTGCAATGGAAGGGTCACGCCCCGTGCTGGCCGAAGTGCAGGCCCTGGTTGCCAAGAGCGCCTATGGCACGCCCCGGCGCAGCGTGATCGGCTGGGATGCCGGTCGCCTCGCCATGTTGCTGGCTGTGCTTGAAGCGCGCTGCGGCGTCGGCTTTGCGGGCATGGACGTCTACCTGACAGTCGCGGGCGGCTATCGCATTGGCGAACCGGCCGGCGATCTTGCCGCAGCTGCCGCATTGCTGACCTCGCTGTCTGACGCCGCCGCACCGGAACGATCCGTTTTCTTCGGCGAAGTGTCCCTGTCCGGCGCCGTCCGTCCCGTGGCGCGGATTGAGCAGCGGCTCAAGGAATCGGCCCGTCTGGGATTCGCGCACGCCTATGTGCCGGAAGGCAGTCCAAGTTCAGTCGATGGCTTGACGATCACCCCGATTAAGAGGCTTATCCAACTCGTTGAGTTGCTTGCCCCGGACGCCCTGAATGCTTGATTCTGTTACAGCTTTCGACGCCATCGCCGTGGCTGTGATCCTCATCTCCGCCATTATGGCTTTTGCACGCGGGTTTCTGCGCGAAGTGGCCACGATGGGCGCCTTCATCGGTGCAATCACCGCCGCCGTCTTTGCCCGAAAATTGTTCACCAACGATCTCGCCGCCCTGCTTCCCGAGAGCATGTCGCAACTTGATCTCATCATATTTACCGTGCCGACGGCGGATGCGCTGCTGATCGTGTCAGCTTTCGTCGGGGCGTATGTGCTGGTCGCCTGGTTTGGCCAGCGCCTGTCGAAAAGTATCCAGGGTGCCGACGGTATCGGCATGTTCGACCATTCCGCCGGACTGGCGTTCGGTGTCGCCCGTGGCTTTGTCGCGCTCGTTTTCTTTGTCGTTCTCCTGCATCTCGCGCTTGATGAAAACCGGGTGCCCCGCTTCATTCAGAACGCCGCCTGCTATCCCGTGCTCAGCAATGTTGCCGATTATGTGAATGAGAAGGCCACAAAAGTCGGCCGGGAAGTGCAAACTACCCTTCCCTAGAAGGCAGAAACACGCCAATAGGGCGTCACGAACCTGTCACGCACAAAGGAGGCTACGGTCTCATATGATCCTGTTCGATCATGACGATGACAAACCGCGCGAAGAATGCGGTGTATTTGGAATTTACGGTAATAACGAAGCCAGCCTCTACACCGCGCTCGGGCTTCACGCCCTGCAGCATCGCGGCCAGGAAGCCTGCGGCATTACCACATTCGATGGCAAACGATTCCCGTCGGAACGACACATGGGGCTTGTCGGCGACCATTTCGGCGGAGACCTTCGCACCCGCCTGCCCGGCTATGCCGCGATCGGCCACAATCGCTATTCGACCCAAGGTCGGCCGATGTTGCGCAACATCCAGCCGATCTTTGCCGACCTGTCGTTCGGCGGCTTTGCGGTGGCCCATAATGGTAATCTGACCAATGCCCGCGAACTACGCCACAAGCTGGTCCGTGACGGCGCCATCTTCCAGTCCACGATGGACACCGAAGTCATCCTCCACCTCGTCGCCCGCAGCCCCAAGCCGCGTTTCATGGACCGTCTGGTCGATGCGTTGCAACAGATCGAAGGTGGTTACGCGCTGGTCGGCCTGACCGGCAAGAAGCTGATCGGCGCACGCGATCCGATCGGCCTGCGTCCTCTCGTGATCGGCAGGCTTGGCGCAGCCTATGTGCTTGCCTCGGAAACGTGCGCCCTCGACATTATCGGCGCCGAGTTCGTGCGCGAAGTCGAGAATGGCGAGATGGTCGTTATTACCGATGACGGCATCGAATCGATCCGCGCCTTCCCGCCGCGCGCCTCCAGCCCGTGCGTGTTTGAATATGTCTACTTTGCGCGTCCCGACAGTATTGTGCAGGGCCGTTCAATCTATCAGGTGCGCCGCCGCATGGGCCACCAGCTGGCCGCGGAAACGGGGGTAGACGCTGATGTGATCGTGCCGGTTCCTGATAGCGGCGTGCCCGCAGCGCTCGGCTATTCGGAGGCCTCCGGCATTCCGTTCGGCATGGGCATCATACGTAACCACTATGTCGGGCGGACGTTCATCCAGCCGACCCAGGTTGGCCGGCAAGCCGCGATCTCGAAGAAGCACAGCCCGAACCGCTCGGTACTTGAGGGCAAGCGCGTGATCCTCGTCGACGATTCCATCGTGCGCGGCAACACCTCGAAAAAGATCGTCCAGATGGTCCGCGAAGCCGGCGCGAAGGAAATCCACCTTCGCTCGGCCAGCCCGCCCATCGTGAACCCGGATTTCTACGGCATCGACATGGCCGCCAAATCCGAACTCTTCGCCGCGATCCACACACACGAGGAAATGGTAGCGGAACTGAAAGTGGATAGCCTCGGCTTCCTTTCGGTGCCCGGCCTCTACAAGGCGATAGGCGAGCCCGTTCGCAATGCCATGCAGCCGCAATTCGCCGACCATTGCTTCACCGGCGACTATCCGACCCCGCTGATCGACCATCAGCACGACGAATCCGACAAGGAGCGCCAGCTGTCCCTGCTGGACGACACGTAGGCGCTGCGATAAACGCGCGTCATGACCGACCAACCCAGACTTGTACTCGTGACGGGCGCCTCGCGTGGCATCGGCCGCGCCGCCGCGCTCCACCTTGCCCGGCAGGGCGATCTCGTGATCGCTGTGGCCCGCTCGAAGGCCGCGCTCGAAAAGCTCGATGACGAGATTCGCGCCCTTGGCAGCGAAGCGGTGCTCGTGCCGATGGACCTCAAAGACGCCAAGGGCATCGAAACACTGGGCAAGGTGATCGGCGAGAAGTTCGGGCGCCTCGACGGCCTCGTCGCCAATGCCGGCGTACTTGGCACGCTCGGCCCGCTGGAAAGCTGTGGTCCACGCAGTTTCGAAGAAACCATTGAAGTCAATCTCACGGCCAACTGGCGCCTGATCCGGGCGCTCGCACCCTGGCTGCACCAGTCTTCAGCGCCACGCGCCGTATTCGTCACGTCGAGCGTCGCATCAAACCCCCAGGCATTCTGGGGCGCCTACCAAGCCTCCAAGGCCGGGCTTGAAGCCATGGTCATCGGCTGGGCCGACGAGACCGAGAAAATGGCGCTGCGCGTCAACATCTTCGATCCCGGCGGCACACGCACCGAGATGCGCGCCGCCGCCAAGCCAGGTGAAGACCCGATGACGCTGCCGACGGCAGATGTCGTCGCCGCCGAACTCGTGAAGCTCGTGTCGGTGGACGAGACCCGTACAGGCCAGCGTATCCGCTACCGCGACCTGCATCCGGCGAATGGCTGAGCCGGAGACGATCCCGAGACCGTTTCTTCTCCGCTCGGCACGGCAGGACGATCTCCCCGTGCTTCTGGCATTCGAGCAGGGCATCATCACGGCTGAGCGGCCTTACGATCACACGTTGAAGTCTGATCCGATCAGCTATTATGATATCGCAGAATTGATCGCGTCAGACGACGCCGAAGTCGCGGTGATCGAACTGGACGGTCAGGTCGTCGCCTCGGGTTTCGCGATGCAAAAGGTCTCGAAAGCCTATGTGCAGGACGAATACCACGCCTATCTGGGCTTCATGTATGTCGGTCCGGACTATCGCGGCCGGGGCCTGAACCAGCATCTGCTTGCGCACTTGACAGGCTGGGCGAAAGCCAATGACCTCCAAGAAATTCGCCTCAGGGTGTACAGTGACAACGCTCCCGCAATCCGCGCCTATGAAAAGGCGGGGTTCACGTCGCATATCGTTGAGATGAGGCTCAATCTGGTTGAGTAGCAAAGACCAGTTATTCTTGCTCGAAACCGGATTCACGGACCCCGCCTTTCCCGGTCAGGTATTCTACTGCTGGCATTGCGTCTTGATGGAAGGCCTGATTGCCTCATTCCCGCAATTGTCCCGGCAGCTCGACGTCCACCGGATCGCATGGCAAAGACCGCGCGACGACTTGGTCACGTTGCTTGGCCCCGAGAACCAGTCCTGCCCGGTCTTGGTTTTGGCGGGTGGCTCGGCCAACAGCGTCCATGCCCGGCAAAATGCCGGCAAACGCTTCATCGACAACAAGGACGCCATCCTGAGCGCTCTCACAGAACGCCACGGCATCCCGATCCCGCATCCCTAGCCAGCTCAGACCGCGAAATGCTTCGACAGCTTTAGTCCCTGTCCCTGATAATTTGATCCGGAACCACCATAGAGTCCCGAGGGTTTAGCTGCCATGGGCTCGTAGATCAGTTTGGCAACCGGCTGGCCGTGCTCAAGGATGAAGGGAACATCACGTGAGCGCACCTCCAGGACAGCCCGGCTCCCACCCTTATTGGTGCCAAAACCCGGATCGAAGAAGCCGGCATAATGAGCCCGAAATTCGCCCAGTTCAGGCGCAATCGGGGCCATTTCGGCTGCCTCAAGCGCCGCTACCTTCACCGTCTCGCGACTAACGAGGATGTAAAAGTCCTCAGGATTCAGGACAATGCGACCGTGGCGTGGGAACACCGGTTCCCAGAACTGGCCGGCCTCGTGCGCGCCGATGCCGCGCAGGTCCACGACGCCGGAATGTTGCTTGGCGCGATAGCCCGCCGGCTGGCCTGCCGGCGGCTCCAGGTTGATCGACACAACCCGTTCTTTCAGGGCCTCCGGCCGTTTTCGCTTGAAACGCACCTGTGCCAGCCGGTCGCCTGGCCGTACCATGATCGGGAACGTGCGCGGCGACACTTCAAGATAAAGCGGCCCGGAATAGCCCGTCGGCACATCATCAAAGGCCCTGCCCCGGTTCGTGACGAGGCGCGTGAACACGTCGATGCGCCCCGTCGAGCTTTTCGGGTTCGCCCGCGCCGAGATACCGGCAGGCAAACGCAGCGATTCCTGCAAGGGCACGAGGTAGACACATCCGGTCTCCAGCACCGCACCCTTGTCGGTGAGGTCGATCCGGTGCATGTGCACGCCCGGTTCCTGCAGCATGTCGGCCACTGTCCGGTCCTTGCCCGGCAGGAAGCTCGCGCGCAGGCGGTAGGCGTCCTCTGCCAAGCGCAGGTCGAGGCTCGCCGGCTGCACCTGGCCGGTTTCCAGCGGCAGGTCACTGCGGATCGCACCATCTGCCACCAGCGCCTCAATTTCGTGGTCGGGCAAAACGCCCGTTTCCTGCACCATCTCTTGCACCCCTTGTGCTCTCAGGCATAAGACCCAATGCAGGAAAGACAAGGACTATAACAGCATGGCGAACGGGTCAGACACATCGGGCAAGGCAGGCTGGAAACCAGCGACCAAAGCGGTGCGCGGCGGCCTGATGCGGTCCGAGCATGGCGAGATCTCCGAGGCGCTCTACCTGACATCCGGCTACGCTTATGACAGCGCCGAACAGGCCATGGCCCGCATGAAGGGCGACGAGCCGGGCTTCGTCTATTCCCGCTATGGCAGCCCGACCTGCGAAATGCTGCAGCAACGCCTCGCCCTGATCGAAGACGCCGAGACCTGCCGTGTCACGGGCAGCGGCATGGGCGCCATTTCCGCCGCGATTCTCGCTCCCCTGAAGTCCGGCGACCGCGTCGTCGCGGCGACCGCCCTGTTCGGCTCGTGCCGCTGGATCATTGCCAACCTGATGCCGAAATACGGGATCGAGACAGTCTTCGTCGACGGCGCGGACCTCGATGCCTGGGAACGCGAACTCGCCAAGGGCTGCCAGCTCGTGCTGATCGAAAGCCCCGCCAACCCGCTTCTCGACGGCGTCGATATCGAAGCCGTGGCCACACTCTGCAAGAAAGCGGGCGCGCTTTTGGTGGTCGACAACGTGTTCGCCACGCCGATCCTGCAGCGCCCGCTGGAACTCGGCGCCGATGTCGTCGTCTATTCGGCCACCAAGCATATGGATGGTCAGGGCCGTGTCATGCTCGGCGCGATCCTCTGTGATTCGGCCTACATGGAGGAGGTGTACGATCCGTACCTGCGCCATGTCGGCCCGGCCGCGGCCCCATTCAACGCATGGGTCGTGCTCAAGGGCCTCGAAACCCTGAAACTGCGCGTCGATGCCCAGAGCGCCACCGCCGCACGCCTTGCCGACGCCATCGCCGCCCATCCGAATGCGGTGGCTGTGCGCTATCCCCACCGCAAGGATCACCCTCACTATGCCGTCCACAAGCGCCAGATGAGCAGCGGTGGCACAATGATCGCCCTGTCAGTCAAGAACAGCCAGGAAGGGGCCTTCAAATTCCTGAATTCGCTGGAGCTTGTCGACATCTGCAACAACCTTGGCGACACTAAGTCGCTCGCCTGTCACCCCTCCACCACCACCCATCGCGCGCTCACCGATACAGAGCAGGCCGCCATGGGCCTGGATCGCAGCTGGATTCGTTTTTCTGTCGGTTTGGAGGACGCTGACGACCTTGAAGCCGACGTTCTTCGCGCGCTTAACAGTGTGTGAAGGAATTCCACGCAATTTCGCATAATGGCACGCCGACACGCTCCCCCGCTGTATGAAGAGATCACGCAAGGCGTGCGCATCCGCGTGCGCCCGAAATTCATGCACGACGAATCAGAGCCATCGCGGGGCCGTTTCATGTGGTCCTATACGGTCGATGTCGAAAACGAGAGTGAACAGACCTGGACCATCCTGCGCCGCCACTGGCGCATCGTCGATGCGCAGGGCCGCCTGCAGGCCGTCGATGGCGAGGGCGTGATCGGCCAGACCCCGACACTTCTGCCCGGCGAACGCTTCAGCTACACGTCCGGCGCACCGCTCGCGGCCCCCTCCGGCATGATGAGCGGCACCTATGACCTGAAAGATGAAAGCGGCTTCGAGATCGTCGCCGCGATCCCGGTCTTCTCGCTCGATAGCCCTTACGATACGTCGCTGCCCAGCTAGGCTGGATCAGTTCGCCGGTGGGCCCGGCAGGACATCGCCCATTTCAATCAGGCGAAAATGTTTCGCCATCATCTCGGGCGTGAAAACGGCCTGCAATTCGTCTGACTCGAGCGTGCCGTCCCAGGCTTCCAGCTGCGTTGGTGCGCTTTCGGCAAACAGGACATTTCCGCCCGCCGAATCGCCCAGGTAGGCGCCATATTCCTGCAAGGCACGGGCGATGATCTTGCCCTCGCGCGAAAGGCCCGATCCATCGATATCAAACTTCGGATCAAGCTGGATGCGAGCACCGAGCGGCATGCCGGTCTGTTCGCGTTCATCCGCTATACCTGCCAGTGGCAGCGTCGTGCTCGCAGGGAAAATAAAACCATCCGTCCGGGCGCCGGGATAGGCAAACATCAGCGCGTGGGGAATCCGACCGGAATTGATTTCCTCAACCCGGATCAGACCCGCCGTCAGCGGAAATCCGGATGCAAGCGCGCTCGCAGCAAGATTGGGCTGCTCCACGTCATTCCAGGGCGGCGACACCCCGCTACCGCGCAGGTTGGTTATGGCGCCGAAGCCGGTGAACCAACGCCCATCATCGCGCTGATGGGCTTGGCGCATATCCCATTCCAGGTTCCGCGCCTTGTCCACGATGGCAATATAGCCGAGGCCACCTTCCGGTCGAGCGGATTGGGGCCCGTCCGGGATCGGAATCTCACGTGGCAGTTCGAAACCGCGACCGTACTGGCCGGGGTAGAGGTCAAGGACCTCGTGTTTCGGCGTCTGGTCCATGTCGATGTAATAGACCGGCACAGACCACTCGGCGATATTGATGTAGAGACTGCCATTGCCCGCAAAATCGCCGATCAGCGCCTTGGACTTGGCATCAATCGCAGCGTTCGCGGGGATGGGCGTGTTCCAGGGACTGTCAGCGGCGAAAGGACGCCATGTCTTCACAGGGGCCTCTGCAACCGACTGTTCCGGCGGCGCGGGAGAGCAGGCCGACAGGACCAGCAACGCACCACAAAAAGCGAGATTCCGGACCAAGAACGACATGAACGCTTTCCTTCCAGACGCCCAGAATAGGCCAATTCAGGGATCACACAAATACTTGCACGCTGACCGGCGAGTTCGCCCTAAGCGTTTCGCCCGGCAAGCGTAATGCCGTCAGACGCAGCTGGAAACCGGGCTGCAATGGCCCGATTTCCAAAACTGTGACGGCGAAATTCTGCGTTCTGCAGCGCCTGTCAGGCGCTGCTATTTGTTCGGGTTGATCAGGTATTTCTCGCCAGTTGCCCGCCGATTGTAAGCCTCGATAACCGGCAGCTGCAATGCTTCTGCGAGCGATATCTCGGACGTATAATGGCTCGCGAACGTGGTTTTGAGTTCGGCGCCAACGCGCGCGCGCAACTTTGCGCGACCTTCTGCACCGACCTTTTGCAGGAAGGGTGTCAGCAGGAAGCCGCCAACGCCCCAAGCCATGCCCACGCCGGGCGGCAACGTCGTCAGGCCCATGTCGAGACGGCCATAGATATAAACCTGCTTGTGAGTCGCAGAACCGTAGCGGCTGTATTCCTTGGCGTTGAGATTGGCTGCCGCTTCCATCGCCACCAGGATTTGCCCGGCCAGTGGGCCACCGCCAATGGCATCAAAGCCAAGAGTCGCGCCCGTTGCTGCCAGCGCGCGGATCAGGTCATCCATGAAGCCGAGAGACGTCGAGTTGACGATAAATTTGGCACCAAGATCGCGCAGGATTTTTTCCTGAGCGTCAGACCGCACCACGTTCACGAGATCAATTCCGTCTGCAATGCAGATCTTGTTCAGCATCTGGCCAAGGTTCGAGGCGGCCGCCGTGTGCAGCAGCGCGGTATGGCCTTCCATGCGCATGACTTCGGTCATCGCCAGAGATGTCAGCGGATTGACGAAGCAGGAAGCACCATCCCGCGCGGTCGCACCGGCAGGCAACTCCATGCACTGCGCGACATTCAACATGCGATACTGGGAATACATTTCGCCGCCGAGGCCGGCGATCGTCTTGCCAAGCAAGGCCTGCGCTGCAGGCGACGAGCCCGCCGCAACGACCGTGCCCGCGCCTTCATTGCCCACTGCCATCGACTGGTCCAGACGAGGAGTCATGGCACGCAGTCCAGCCGCCGGCACTTTTGCGGTGACGATCGGACGGTCTGCAGTCCCAGATGCTTTCGCGCTGCTCATGTCGGCTGCGCCGAGCAGCAGGCCAAGATCGGATGGGTTGATCGGTGTCGCTTCAACGCGAACGATCACATCGTCTGGGCCAGGCGTTGGAATGTCGACCTCAACGAGGGACAGTTCCAGTTCGCCGCTGGACTTTACGTGTGATCTCAGTTGAAGGCCCTTGGCCGGAACGCTGGACGCCATCTTGTCTCTCCCTGGTGCAGTGTTTGATATGGATTTTCCACATGCCTACACGTTGCGAGAGCCCGCGTCCAAGTCTTGTATTTTTGCCCAGCCGCTCCTACGGCACCGCGAGGTGACGTTGGGTCACCCCGGTCGGGCTAGTGTTTTGGCTTGTACCGCTTCGAAGGTCGCTGCTGCGCGGCCTTGTCAGCATAAGGGTTCTTGCCCTGACGCACGAACAATCGGATCGGCACACCGTTCATGTCGAACGCATCGCGCACGCCATTGACGAGATAGCGCTTGTACTGGTCCGGCATCTGGTCACCGCGTGAAGCGATCAGCACAAAGGTCGGTGGACGCGCCTTCATCTGGGCCATGTAGCGCGGCTTGATACGCTTGCCGTGTACGGAGGGTGGAGGATGGCGCTCAATCGTATGGCGCAGCCAGCGGTTCAGGTCGCCCGTCTTCACACGGGCCGTCCAGTTGGCGTAGACGCTCACGACGGCCGGCATCAGCTTTTCGATGTTCCGGCCCGTCAGTCCCGACAGGAACACGATGGGGGCGCCTCCGGCGTTCGGCATCAGGCGATTGGAAAGGTCGCGGATATGCTTGGCGGCCGCATCGGGATCCTTCACAAGATCCCATTTCGAAATCACCAGGACGATGCCCCGGCCTTCGCGCAAGGCAAGGTCGGCAATCTGCAGGTCCTGCTTTTCCATCGCTTCGTCGGCGTCCATGACCAGCGCGATGATATCGGCATATTTCAGGGAACGAATGGTTTCACCCGTCGACATGCGCTCGAGCTTTTCCTGCACGCGGGACTTCCTGCGCAGTCCGGCCGTATCGACCAGGCGAATGCGGCGGCCTTCCCATTCCCAGTCGATGGAAATCGAATCCCGGGTGATCCCTGCTTCAGGTCCCGTCAGCAGGCGGTCAGATTGCAGCAATTGGTTGATCAGTGTCGACTTGCCCGCGTTCGGGCGTCCGACAATGGCCAGCTTGATCGGCTTGTCGGGGCGAACCGGCTCAGGCTCGACGTCAACGTCGGCTTCTTCGATGGCGGCCACAAGGTCGTCATCCGACAGCGTCTGGTCGTCGATATCGATATGCGACAGCTTGTCGAGAATGTCCTCGCCGCCAAAATGCGTATAGTCCGGCTCGGCCTCTTCGAGCGCCTTCTCGAAGGCGTCCTCGCCCAGCGCCTGGCGGATGGCCTCGAACAGGTCGGCCATGCCTTCGCCATGCTCGGCTGACAGGCCCACCGGTTCGCCAAAGCCCAGCTCCCAGGCCTCGTTCAGGCCGTCGCGTCCGGCTTTGCCTTCAGCCTTGTTCGCCGCCAGTACGACGGGAATGTTCGCCTTGCGCAACAGCGCGGCAAAACTCTGGTCCTCAATGGTGACGCCGACACGCGCATCTATCAGGAACAGCGCGACCTCCGCCTCGGCAATCGCCGCTTCGGTCTGCTCGCGCATACGCGATTGCAGGCTACCATCGTGGACGTTTTCATAACCCGCCGTATCGATCAGGATCAAAGGCAGCGAGGCTAGGCGACCATCGGCCTGCTTGCGGTCACGCGTTACGCCCGGCTGGTCATCGACCAGCGCAATTTTCTTGCCGGCGAGCCGGTTGAACAGCGTCGACTTTCCGACGTTCGGACGTCCGAGAATAGCGAGTTTAAGCGGCATAAGCCTGCCCGTTCATACGGTTAACGGGCGGGCTTTTGGGCCGTGCGCCCTATTGGATGGCGATCAGCTTGGCCTCGTCAGTGAGGATAAGCAATTTGTCCTGTACAGCGATGGGTTCGAGGTAAGTGGTCGACCCCAGCTTCACAGAGCCGGTCTGCTGCCCGGTTTGGGGAGAAAAGGCAAGTAGCTCACCTGTTGAAGACACGATCAGGACACGTCCCGACGCGATGATTGGCCCTGCATAGCTGATCCGGTCCTTCTTCTTCTTCTCTTTCTTGAACTTCCGCAGCGTCGTCACCCAATAGGCCTCGCCATTGGCCGGATTGACGGCGGACAACGTGTCGTCGACGCCCAGGATGAACATGTACTGTCCGGCCAGGGCGGGGGCCTGTGTCGAACCCGTGGCAATCGACCAGACGCGCGTACCGCTGCGTCCGTCAATCGCGACGGTCACGCCAGACTGGCTGGACGCGAACACGAGCCCGCCCGAAAGCACCGGGCGCGAGCCGATATCATTGATTTCGGAAATCGGCGTAAACCGACCGGCCTGCGAGATCGCGTCAGTCCAGAGGCGACGTCCGTTCGAGGCAAGATAGGCAATGATCTCACCCGACGAATACGGCGCGATCACGAAATCCTCGACAGCGGCGGCGCTGGAACTGCCAAGCACCCGGGCCGTTTCAGCAATCGCCTGGTCGCTCCATTCGGTTTCGCCGGTCGCCAGCGTCAGTGCAAAAATTTCGTTATTGTTGGAGGCGACGTAGATCCGGCCATCCTTGATGGTCGGTGCGCCCGTCATCGGCGCGCCCATTTCGTGCTTCCATTTCTCGGCACCGGTCGCCGCGTCAAGCGCAGCAACGAAGCCAAAGCCACTCGCCACGATCAACGTATCGCCTTCCACTGCCAGTCCACCACCCAGCGCACTCTTGTCGCGCTTGGACAGGCCCTTCAGCTTTTTCTTCCACTGCGAGCGCCCTGTTGCGAGGTCAGTCGCCACGACCGACTGGTCAGCATCCAGCGTGAACACGGTCGTCTCGCTGGTCACAGGCGGCGTCGTCAAGGCTGATTTTTTGTCGGAGCCTGCGCCCACGTTCGCACGCCACGCAATTTTCAACTCAGGGGCCGCGCTGACATGGCCAACCACTTTGGCGGCATTCGCGCCAGCCTGCGACCAGGCCTTGATCGACATGGCTTCCGGCAATTCGATCATCACGCCTGCCAGTTCCGGATTCGGCTTGATGGCCTCATCGGTCAGCACCATGGTGATTCGGCCAGCCTTGTCCTCGGCCTCCTGCTGCTTGGCATTGCTGGCGCCAAAGCGCGGAAAACTGCTGCATGCAGTCAGGGTCAGCGCCGCACCCAGAACAAGGGCGGCGGCGAGTTTACGCGATAGACTCATTGACCAGTCTCCTCAGACTCTGCAGGGGCAGGCGCGGGAGCCGGCGCTTCGGTTTCTGTTTCTTGTGCTTCGTTTGCCGCACCCAGGACCGGCTCAGCCGCCTCAACGGCAGGAATGGCGGCGAGCGCCAGTTCGGCCCGGCGCTTGACGCCTGCCGGCGCGGCAGCGTCGAAGCGCAAACGGTTGAATTCGGTCCGGGCACGGGCCGTGTCGCCCGTTGCAAAGGCCTTGGCTGCAACAAGTTCACGTGCCAGCGCACCGAGTGGGCCCTCATCTTCGACGAGACTGCCGAGCGTGGCTTCCAGTTCGGTCATCGACTGGCCATCGGCCTTGAAATAGGCCTTTTTCAACAAGGCGAGGCGATCAAAGGGGCTGGCCTCAACCGCGCCAATTGCGGCCAGCGCTTCGGCGGCGCCATCGGCATCGCCGCCGCCTTCAAATCGCACCTGCGCCAGATAGTTCGCGGCCAGCGGCGCCAGTTTGCTGCCGCCATCGGCAAGCTCTGCAAAGGCCGACTCGGCCGCCGCATACGAGCCGTTGTGAAGCTCGGACAGGGCTGTTTCCAGCTCAAGGGCGCGGGCCGCACGTGCGGCCTCTGCCCGGGGCGCGATCACGAACTCGTTCACCGCAACGGCGGCTATGATCAGCGCGACGGCGCCATAGACAAAGAACTGGTAGCGCTTCCACCAGATCTCCAGCCTGTCCTGTCGGATGCTCTCGTCGACTTCTTCGAAAATGTCGCTCAATTCAGTCGCTCCGGTGTATTTTGTGACTCGGGCAGGAACCTAGACGGGCGATGCCCACGCTGCAACGTGTCAGCGCTGTTCAGGTTCAGGTTTTCTCAGGGCATAGGTCTCGGCCGCGTCCGGAAACCGGCGGGTGCGGACATCGTCGGCATAGTCCGCTGCCGCGTCATTGATACTGGTGCTCAGATCAGCATAGCGGCGCACGAATTTCGGCGTCCAGTCGAACAGGCCCAGCATGTCATGCGTGACCAGGATCTGGCCATCACAGGCCGCCGACGCGCCGATGCCGATCGTCGGGCAGCTGACTTCGGCGGTTATATCCGCTGCCAGGTCCTCGGCAACGCCCTCGATGACGATCGCAAAGGCCCCGGCCTCATCCGCTGCGCGGGCCTCGGCAATGACCCGGTCGCGTTCGCCTGTCGTACGCCCCTTGGCCCGGAAGCCGCCATCGACATTGATCGCCTGGGGCCGCAGGCCGATATGGCCCATCACCGGCACCCCGCGCTCGACCAGATGGGCAATCTGGCCGGCGGCATAGGTGCCGCTCTCGATCTTGATCGCCTGGCAGCCGGTTTCCTTCATGATGCGCGCGGCATTCAGGAAGGCGGAATCATTGTTCGTCTCATAAGACCCGAACGGCATGTCGACGACGACAAAGGCCTCGCTGGAGCCCCGCATCACCGCCTGGCCGTGCAGGATCATCATCTCCATCGTGACGCCCACGGTCGATGGCAGGCCGTGCACCACCATGCCCAGGCTGTCGCCGACCAGCAGCACGTCACAATGCGGGTCCAGCAGGCGCGCCGTCGGCGCGTCATAGGCGGTCAGGCAGACAAGCGGCGTCTTACCCTTGGCAGCGGCTATGTCCTTGACGGTCTTGCGGCGGGTCTCGGTTTGTTTCGACATAGGCCGCGACTTAGCCTGACCAGGCCGCGCCTGCAAGCAGCCTCACAGCTTCCGCGGTTCCGGACCGAACCGATTGGTGCGCGTCGTTCCCGGCTGGCAGGCGAGGTAGATATTGTAGATCGGGATCAGCACCATCAGGCCGCTCTGGTCGATGTCATGCATACGCCTGATGCTGATGCCGATGCCCGGGAGAACAAGGGCAAGGCCCACCAGAAGGCTGACCAGGCTGAAAATCGGCCCGAGATACGGGAGCATCGACAGGATATTGAAGCCCACGGCGACCAGCAGGGCGATCGACACATAATGCCAGAAATCGCGCCGGCTCGTGCGGCCCTCGAAATCGGCATAGCGTTTCATGACCGTGTCGACGAAGACCGTCAGGGCGTAGTTGAAATCATAGTTCATGCCGGCTCACTCCCAGGAACGCCACCGCGTGGCATCACCGGACATGGCTAGCACGGATGCGTATGCGAAGGGTTTATACCGACTGCCATTACATGACCGCGACGCCGAACAGGATCGGGTGCAGCCACATCAGGATCGCCACGTACAGGCCAGCGCCGATCACGACAGCGCCTGCATCTGACGTCACCGAAGAGGCCCCGTCCTTGCCGGGGCCGGTGTCACCGCGTTTCTTCACGGCGATCCGGTCAATCACCGCATAGGCCAGGAAGCTGCCGAACAGGATGACCGAATTGATCTCGCCATTGGACAGAAGGTGCCCGAAAGCCCACAGCTTCACGGCCACCAGCATCGGATGCTTCACGGCCTTCTTGATCGCCCCGGTCGGCAATTGCGACGCCACCAGCAGGATCAGCGCTGGCAGCATCAGCGCCAGGTTGACATGCCGGCCCCATGACGGTGCCATATACAGGCTACCAGTATCGCGGGTTGCGCCAAAGCCCCAGCAGATCAGGACAAATCCCACTAGAGAAACAAGGCTGTATAGACCCATATACGGCCCGTAACCCAGCGTCTGCTTGATGTCCTTGCCCGGCGCCCGCGTACGGAACGTACTGTACAAGTGTGCACCGAAAAAGACCACCAGACCAAGGATCAGATATAGCATGAGCGTGCCCTCCCAAGACGTTTGTTCAGCCTAGTCTGATCCGGGGCCATGGGGAAGCGGTCACTTGAGAACCGGTCAGAGCTGTCTTTTTGCTATTCATCCAGTAGTTTAGCGCTTTTTTGGAGCCCACTACCGGGCGCGGGGGGGACGCAATGACACTATCCGTAATCAGTGCTGGTTTCGGGCGCACAAGCACAATGTCACTGAAACTGGCACTTGAACAGCTCGGCCACGGGCCATGCCACCACATGGTCGAAGTGATCGAAAATGGCGCCGCGCAAGTGCCGCTCTGGAACGATGCCCTGGCAGGCAAGCCCGATTTCGACACGATTTATGCTGGCTACAACTGCGCCGTGGACTGGCCGACAGCTGCGTTCTGGCAGGAATTGGCAACGCATTATCCAGACGTCAAAGTCATCCTATCGACCCGGTCCCCGGAAAGCTGGTACAAGAGCATATCGGAGACAATCCTCGCCACGGTCTGGGCGCCCGACAAATGGCCCGCCCAGGCGGTCGAATGGTTCAAGATGGTGACGAAAGTCCTTGAGCGCAGCCTCGGCACAGCAAAGGACAGGGACGGCATCATCGCCGCATTCAAAGCACACGAAGCCGCCGTGAAGGCCGCGATCCCGGCAGACCGGCTGCTGGTGCATTCGGCAAAGGATGGCTGGGAATCGCTCTGCGCCTTCCTCGGTGTGCCCGTTCCCGACACGCCCTATCCGCGCACCAACAGCAAGGAAGAGTTCTTCGAGCACATGAAGAGCGCCGACGACATGTAGCGCCCCGGGCCTGTCAGTAGCTCTTCGGCAGGCCCAGCACACGTTCAGCGATGAAGTTCAGGATCATCTCGCGGCTGACCGGGGCGATCCGAGCCAACATGGCTTCCCGCATCATGCGCTCGACATGGTATTCGCGGGCATAGCCCATGCCGCCATGCGTCAGCACCGCCGTTTCGCAGGCGGTAAAGCCTGCCTCGGTGCCAAGATACTTGGCCGCATTCGCCTCCGCGCCGCACTCTTGCCCCGCGTCGAAAAGGCTCGCCGCCTTGTACGCCATCAGCTCCGCCGCCGACAGTTCGGCCCAGCTGCGCGCCAGCGGGTGCTGGATACCCTGGTTCTGTCCGATCGGCCGGCCGAACACGACCCGCTCATTGGCATAGCGCGCGGCCCGCTCCAACGCGGCAAAGCCGAGCCCGACACTTTCGGCGGCGAACAGCACGCGCTCGGGATTCAGGCCCTGCAGCAGGTATTTGAAGCCCGCGCCTTCCTCGCCGATCAGGTCCTCTTTTGGTACTTCCAGCCCGTCGATGAACAGCGTGTTGCACTCGACGGCCTTGCGGCCCATTTTCGGGATCGGTTTGGCCTCGATCCTGTTCCGGTTCAGATTCGTATAGAACAGCGACAGGCCGAGGTGCGGCTTGGCGCACTGGTCCTTCGGCGTGGTGCGGGCGATGATGAGGATCTTGTCGGCGCGCTGCGCGCCCGTGGTCCAGATCTTCCGTCCGTTGATCACATAGCCATTACTGGTCCGCTCGGCCTTGGTCTCGAGCGACGCCGTGTCGAGCCCCGAATTCGGCTCGGTAACGGCAAAGCACATCTTCTCCTCGCCTGAGATTATTTTCGGCAGGTTCTCCTGCTTCTGCTCGGGCGTGCCGAATTTCTCCAGCGGCTTGGGCCCGAAAATATTGAGGTGGATCGCCGAGGCGCCGGAATAGCCCGCGCCCGAACGCGTTACCGTCTGCATCATCAGCGCCGCTTCGGTCAGGCCAAGGCCGGCGCCGCCATATTCTTCCGGGAACGCGATCCCCAGCCAGCCACCCTTGGCCATCGCATCGCAGAATTCTTCCGGCCATTTGCCTGTCTCGTCCGTCTTCAGCCAATAGTCGTCATCGAATGGCGCAATCGTCTTTGCGACGGCGTCCTTGATGGCCATCTGGTCTTCGCTCATCGGGGCGATCTGGTGCATGCGTTTCTCCTGCTTGGCAGGAGACTTAGGCCGCAGGCGCCCGCCCGTCCAGCACGGCCCCGGCGTCAGGCGGTCGCAGCTGCAAACCGCGCGGGGCTGAACGCCGATGCCAGGTCGCTGGTTTTCCCGTCCAGCACATAGTCGGCCATGAACTGCGCGGTAATCGGTGCCAGCAGGATGCCATTGCGATAATGGCCCGCCGCAACGAACGCGCCGGTTTCGCCGAGTGCGCCGATCATCGGCGCATGGTCAGGTGTGCCTGGGCGAATCCCACGCCACGCCTCGATTATGGTGGCCCGCTTCAGCACCGGGCAAAGTGCATGGGCCGCCGCTTCCAGACGATCAATCGCGTCGCTGTCGATCCTGGTGCTGGTCTCGCCGGGCTCGACGGTTGCACCGACAATCAGACGCCCCGCCTTGGGCACGATATACAGCGCCCCCGACCGCACCGTCATTTCCGGCCCGTCCGGCAAACGATTGAAGGCCAGCATGTGCCCCGCGACGGGTTCGATTTTCCGCAGCATTGGCGCAATGTCGCCCAGCGGGGTGTCGCCTACCCTCACGCTGGCCGTCTCCCATCCGGCTGCAAAGATCACACGGTCAAACCCGGCGAGCACGATTTTTCCCTGCGCCATGGCCAGCGGCGCAATGCCCGTCACGAACGCAACCTGTTCCTGGCTCTGCAGCGCCCGGATCAGGGCTTCGACCAGTAGGCGGTTGTCGACCTGCCCGTCTGTGGGCAGCCGAAGCGCGCCCTTGTTGCCGGCCCGCAAACATGGCTCGGCCTGCACCGCTTCATCCGGTGACAGCACATCAAACGGAATTTTGCGCGCGTTCAGCGCCTCTGCGAGGCTTGCCAGTTGAATCCTGTCTTCTGCGGTCTGTGCCACGGCGAGCGACGGCCCGATTGAGTGCAGGACGTCCCGCTTCGTCACGGCGGCAATTGCGCCCGACATGTCGATCCACTGGCCGGCGCTTTTGAGACACAGGTCGAACAGTCTTGGGTTCGCGCCCGATTCGGCCGCTGCCTCATAGGCGGGCGCCAACATGCCTGCGGCAGCCCAGCTTGCGCCGCGTCCCGGATAAAAACCGGAATCGAACAGCGTCACATGCGCGCCCCGCCTGGCCAGTTCCCAGGCGCAGGACAGGCCGATGATTCCGGCACCGATAATGGCAATACGCGGGGAGGAAAGGCTCGGGCTCATTGAGGCTATCTAAGGCACTCGGGCCCGCGGTGAAACGCCTAGGCGGCCGCCGCCTGAAGTTTTTGCTCTTCCCAGAAGTCCAGGAAGGCATCGGCCCAGGTCCGGTCCTGGAAGATCAGTTGCTTGCAGATGCGTCCATTCGGCTTGAATGCGGTGCGCACCATCATGTCCGGCGCATCCAGTTCTGAAACGCTTTCGCCAGAATCCAGCAAGCCGACAAAGAAATCGACCGCCATTTCCCACAATGCCTGTTCCTCTGGCGTCCCCAGATCCAGGTCAACTACTATGTCATTCATCCCCACCACCCCTGTTGTTATGACCGGAGTTAATTTCTTGTTTACCGTAAAATACAGATCGAAGAGAGTCCTTTCCAGAGAAAAAACCCGATATTTGTTTGCTCTGTGCAAGTTTTGGGCAAAACGTCGCTCCCCTTGATTAGTTGCGATCCATTCTCAACTATGTTTGATAGGCTCAGATCAGACAAGGACAGCGCAAGCCAATGAAATTCCCAGCCATTCTCGCCGCGGCGCTCGTACTGGCCGCCTGCGGAAAACCGGCGGTGCCTGAAGCGGCACCCGTTGAATCTGCAGCAGAACCGACCGTTCAGCGCACAGGCACGCTGAACATCTATTCGGCCCGCCACTATGATTCCGACAAGATCATGTACGATACGTTCGAAAAGGAAACCGGCATCCGTGTCCGTTTCCGCGAGTCCGGTGCCCCGGAGCTCATCGAAACAATGAAGGCAGAAGGCGATGCCAGCCCGGCAGACGTGATTATTGCGTCGGATGCCGGCACACTTTTCCGCTTCCAGGACGCGGGATTCACGCAAGGCATCCGCTCCGAAGCGCTGGAATCGGCGATTCCACCGCATTTCCGCGAACCTGACGGCAATTGGTTCGGCCTCGCCAGGCGCGCCCGGATCATCGTTTACGACCCGTCCCGCCTCCAGCCTGAAGACGTCGACCAGTATTCAGACCTTGCCGATGGCAAGCTTCACGGCGAAGTCTGCATGCGGTCCTCTTCGAATATCTACAACCTGTCCCTGATGGGCGAATTCATCGGTCGCTGGGGGCCGGACAAGGCCAGTGCCTGGGCGCGCAATGTCGTGGCGAACTTTGCTCGCCCGCCACAAGGCGGCGACACCACCCAGATCGAGTCCATCGCGGCTGGCGAATGTTCGGTTGCACTGATCAATCATTATTACTGGGTCCGGATGGCGACCGGCACCGATGCCGAGAAGGCCAAGACGGCCAGGACGAAACTCGCCTTCCCCGAACAGGATGGCGTCGGCACGCATATCAACGTCACCGCCGCAGCCGTGGCTGCACATGCCCCGAACAAGGACAATGCGGTCCGATTCATCGAATGGCTGACCACGCAAGAGGGCCAGAAACTGCTGACCACCGAGACCAAGGAATTTCCGATGATCGCCGGCGTGCCCTTGCCTGAAGGTCTCGACGCCCTGCCGGACTTCAAGCAGAGCCAGTTCCCGCTGCAGCAGCTGGGCGAGAACCAGGCCGAGGCGCAGGAAATCTACGACCGGGCCGGCTGGAACTGACTGGATTGGCCGGGATCATCTCCTTCCGCAATCTTGCCCTCCGTGCAAGTGACGGGCCCGCCTTCGTGGCGGGCCTTGTCATTGCCGTGCCGGTTGCCGCGACGCTTGTTGCCGGGCTTGTATTCGGCGGTGGCGACGCGTGGGTTCATATCCGCGACACGCTGCTGACCGGCTATGTCCTCGGCACGCTCGGCACGCTCGCGTTGACGGCCTTGCTG
>Ga0208903_1000137_pt1 | contig 70831 bp, 55 predicted proteins | sample AntAceMetag02UKJ_FD_184769 | JGI IMG/M metagenome (GOLD analysis project Ga0208903, IMG submission 184769) | Saline lake microbial communities from Ace Lake, Antarctica - Antarctic Ace Lake Metagenome 02UKJ (SPAdes) (version 2) | ecosystem: Environmental > Aquatic > Non-marine Saline and...
TGTACTCCCAGGCGCTACTACAATCTGTCCTAATGATCAATCATCTATTTATTTAGATTATCAATGGGTGGTTTGTCAGGATTTTGTAGACCTGGCTTGGACCACACCTCCATGGGGAGAAGACGGAGTAGCCTACAGTGAAGTATACAGAAGAACCAATGGCGGTGCAGATGAGCTTTTGGCATCTATAGCTGCCGCTGAGTATGAATTCAGAGATGAGTCAATCTCACCCAACGAAACCTACTCGTACTTCATTAAAGCATACAGCAGTGACCCAACCGTTCAAGGGGCCACTGCGTTATCAAACATCCAAACTCTCTACATTACTGCTCCTCCTCTTCCTACAGGATTTTCATTAGTGTTTGCTTCAGTAACATCTGAGTCTGAAATAGAAATAAAAGTAAGCACGAGTCCTACGACCACTCCATTTGAATATACATTGCTACGCAAAGCCGATAATGAGGGTTTTTATAGAGATATCGATTTCGAAATAACTCAAACCCAAACTGAACTCACCTTCTTTGACACCGATGCAGAGCCTCAAATTTACAGCTACGAATACGTAATAGCATTAATAAATGAGTGTTCCGACACATCGGCTATTTCTAATATTGGAAAAACCATTCTCCTGGATGGGTTAGCTAATCCAGACAATCTAGTAAACACCATTTCTTGGACAGGATATGAGGGTTGGACAAATGGCGTAGAATCTTACGACATCTACAGAACAATCGATGGAGGGGTGCCACAGTTTTTAACATCGAACCAAGCCAATATAAGGTTTTACGAAGATGATGTGGAAGAATTCCTAACTACTAAAGGAGAATTTTGTTATCAGATAAAAGCCAACGAAAATTCCAATCCTATCTCTAATGCTATTTCGTTATCTAATGAAATCTGTGTAACTCAACCGCCTAAGATTTGGATTCCAAGTGCATTTGCCCTCAATGGAATAAACGATGAATTCAAACCTGTAATTTCATTTGCTGATTTCACTACTTACAGAATGGTTATTTATAGTCGCTGGGGGCAACAAATATTCGAATCGCGAGATATAGACCTAGGGTGGGATGGAACTAAAAATGGCAACCTCATTCAAGAAGGGAATTATATGTATTATATAGAGATCCAAGACGGTTCCGGTAAGCTTTATGAAGAGAGAGGTTCATTAACCATGCTGATATTCAACGCGAATTAAACGGCATTATACACTAGTTAATTAGTATATTTGCTCGAATTTATTTTTTAACGGTAAATTCAAAAAATCATGTCTTTTAACTCTGAAAGAGTCATTAAAGAAGGTCTCACTTATGATGACGTTCTTCTCGTTCCAGCTTATTCTGAAATTCTTCCTAGAGAAGTAACCCTAAAAGCTAAATTCTCCAGAAATATAGAATTAAATACTCCTGTAGTTTCTGCTGCTATGGACACCGTTACCGAAAGTCGCATGGCCATAGCAATGGCTAGACAAGGGGGCATAGGTGTGATTCATAAAAATATGAGCATAGAGCAACAGGCCAAGGAGGTGAGGAAAGTGAAAAGGAGTGAAAACGGAATGATTCAGGATCCTGTAACTCTTCAAGTAGAAGGTTCTACAGTAGCAGACGCTCAGAGATTGATGGCTGAAAACCGAATAGGTGGGATTCCTGTCATAGACCTAACCGGTCATTTAGTCGGCATAGTAACCAACAGAGATTTAAGATTTGAAAAGGAGTTCGGTAAGCCGATTAGAGATGTAATGACTACCGAGAATATTATCAAGGCTTCCTCTGGCATTACTCTTAAAGAAGCAGAGCTCATACTTCAAAAGCATAAAATAGAGAAGCTACCTGTTACTGACGAAAATAATAAACTAATAGGATTAGTTACTTATAGAGACATTGTAAAGCTAAAACAGTACCCAAACTCATGTAAAGACAAGTTTGGTAGACTTAGAGTCGCTGCTGCAATAGGAGTGACAGGTGACGCAGAAGAAAGAGCTATTGCTCTAATAAAAGCAGGTGCTGATGCTATAATCATCGATACTGCTCATGGGCACTCAAAAGGAGTTATAGACTTACTCAAGAAATTAAAAAAGGATATTAAGGAAGAGGTAGATATGGTAGTGGGGAATATAGCCACACCAGCTGCAGCCTTAGCACTAGCAGAAGCCGGTGCAGATGCAGTAAAAGTAGGGATAGGCCCTGGGTCGATTTGTACTACAAGAGTAATAGCTGGAGTAGGTGTTCCTCAGTTCTCTGCTGTACTAGGCGTGTCTGAGGTTTTAGCTGGCACAGGAATACCTGTTATAGCGGATGGGGGAATACGATACACTGGTGATATTGTAAAGGCATTAGCTGGAGGTGGGAATACTGTAATGGTAGGTTCTATGCTGGCTGGAGTGGAGGAGTCGCCTGGTGAAACTATAATATTCGAAGGAAGAAAATTCAAATCTTATCGAGGAATGGGATCTGTAGAAGCCATGCAGAAAGGTTCTAAGGACAGGTATTTTCAAGAGGCAGAAGATGATATCAAAAAACTAGTTCCAGAAGGGATTTCTGGAAGAGTTCCATTTAAAGGAGGGGTAGGAGAAGTAATGCACCAAATCATTGGTGGGTTAAGAGCAGGAATGGGATATTGTGGTGCTGGAACACTCGAGAAATTAAAACAAGCCGAATTCGTTAGAATAACCAGTGCTGGTGTTAAAGAAAGTCACCCACACGATATTACTATCACTAGGGAAGCTCCTAATTATAGTATAAAATAAATATCTAATAAGATTTGTAATTTTGCGAGAGCAAAACAAGTAATTAACTACCAATGAAAAGATTTTTCTTCACCAGCATATTCTCGTTTTTTATAGGGTTTATTGGCCTTACTCAAAATGACAATGAAGCTGTTATTATGACCCTAGAAAACAAAGATATAACTCTAGGAGATTTTGAATACATTTTCAGAAAAAACAACAACGAGGAAGTAACCACTCAAGCTGCCTTAGACGAATACATTGAACTTTTCGTTAATTACAAACTCAAAGTTAAAGCAGCTAAAGATGCTAAACTAGACACGAACAAGGCTTTCATAGCTGAGCTCAAAGGATATAGAAAACAATTAGCTAGACCTTACCTTACGGATAGCGACTTACTGGACAAGCTTACCATGCAAGCTTATGAACGAAAACAAACAGAAGTAAAAGCCAAACATATTCTGGTAAGAGTAGTCCTTGATGCTGAACCAGCAGATACATTAATAGCCTGGAATAAAATAAAAACGTTAAGAGATCGAATCACATCAGGAGGAGAAGATTTCGAAACTGTAGCTAAAGGTGCCGGAGGATCAGAAGATCCTTCTGTAAAAGATAATGGTGGTGATTTAGGTTTTTTCTCTGCGTTTCAAATGGTATATCCTTTTGAAGAGGCCGCTTACAATACTCAACCAGGGAATGTTTCTCACATACTAAGAACTCGCTACGGATACCATATATTAAAAGTAGAGGAAACAAGACCAGCTAGGGGGCAAGTATTAGTAGCCCACATCATGACTAAGGCAGGAAACCAATCTAATGCCGCAACTCAAAAAAGAGCTGAAGAAAAAATAAATGAGATTTACCAGAAATACGTGGACGGTGAAGAATTCGGTCAGCTTTCTAGAAAATACTCTGAAGATGCTACTACGTCTAAACAAGGAGGTAAACTCCCCTGGTTTGGAACTAGAAAAATGGTTAAATCGTTCGAGGATGTAGCCTTCAACCTAAAAGACTCGGGTAGTGTTTCTGTGCCATTTCACACAGAATATGGATGGCACATTATTCAAAAACTAGACGAGAAAGTAATCGGAGATTTTGATCAATTAAAAGCTGAAATTAAAACTAAAGTAAGTAAGGATTCAAGAGCTGAAAAAACCAAAAAGTCTTTTCTAAATAAATTAAAAAAAGAATACACTATAACTCCTAAAGAAAAATCTTTAAAATACATCTATCAAAGTGTAGATTCTATCTTCTTCACTAAAGATTGGGAAATGAACAACCCGAAAAAATTAAAGAAAAAGGCTCTTACTATAGAAAACAAAAAATTCACATTAGCTGCCTTCAACTCTTACATGATTAAAAAGAAAAGAAGAGCCAACACTGATGTGGCAGAAACCTTCATAAAGAACATTTATTCTGATTGGATAGATCACGAATTATTAGCTCACGAAGACTCCAAGCTAGAAGAAAAGCATGAGCCATTTAGACAGCTAATGCAAGAATATAAAGATGGGATTTTATTATTCGAACTAACAGATGAACTCGTATGGTCTAAGGCCATAAAAGACACTACTGGACTAGAACAGTTTTACAAAAACAACACCTCTAATTACCTGTGGCCTGACCGATTTAATGTTAAGACCTACAGCACGAACTCTGAGTCTATATCTAAAGAAATTCTGGAACTTTTATCCAACGAGGTAGAAAAAGATTCTATTCTAGCTATCATAAACGACTCTTCTGAGTTAAACGCTAATTACGAGAGCGGAATATTTTCTGTAGATGAAAAAGCTTATCTAGAAAACATAAACAACTCTAAAGATGAGATTACTGTAGTGGAATCTGAAGGGAAATTCTATGTTACCAAAATGCTTCAATTTATTCCATCTAAGGAAAAAGAACTCAAAGAAGCCAAGGGTATAATTACTTCTGACTTTCAGAGCCATTTAGAACAGCAATGGATAGACGAGCTGCGTTCAAAGTATAATTACACAGTGCATAAAGACGTGCTATACTCTATAGCGAATGACTAAACTGGTAATCGGTTTATTACTTATTTCTTTTTTCCTTTTCTCTTGTGAGAATAAAGGAAAAAATGATGACATCCTAGTTCAAGTTTTTGATGACGTCTTGACTAAAAGCGAATTGGCCCAGCAACTAGATGATGCCTTAACAGAAGAGGATAGCACTAGACTAGCACAGGGGATTATAGAAACTTGGGTGAAAAACAGGATGTTAGTAGCACAGGCAGAGCGAAACCTCACTGACAGCTTAAAAGACTTCACGAAAGAGCTCGAACAAGAAAAAAACAACCTTCTCATTTATGCTTATGAAAACGAGTTCATTAAGCAAAATCTAGACACTGCTATTAGTCAGTCAGAAATCACTGAATACTATAATTCAAATAAAAATAGTTTTATTTTAAGTGACTATATTCTTCGATATAACTTCCTTAAAATAGCCTCTTCGGCAGAGAATTTAGACAGGTATAAAATCAAGAAGCTACTTTCCTCACCTTTAACGGAAATTAATCATTTAAAAAGCTTTAGCAGTGAAATTGGGGCTACCTTTCATTTTTCTTCTGACAGCACTGAATGGTGGTATCTGAGGGAGTTTCTAGATATAGTTCCAGTGGAAGTCTATAACAACGAATCTTTCTTAAAAAACCAAAAATTCATTGATTTTGAATCCGAAAATTTCAGATATTTCGTTTACATATCTGAATACAAGTTAAAAGATGAGCCCGCTCCTTTAAACGTTGTCATCGAAAAGATAAAAACGTTGATTTTAAACAGGAGAAAGCAAAGTGCACTAAAAAAATTAAAAATTGATCTTTACCAGAAAGCGGTTAGAGAAAACAAGATTAAATATTTCGAATGATTAGACAACTCATATGTATTTTCCTTTTGACCTTCACGACTATTTCAGTTGAAGCTCAGATTTCAAAGGATAAAATAATAGACGAGATAATAGCAGTAGTAGGAGATGAAATCGTACTAAAATCAGACTTAGAAGGGAGAAAGACTGAAATGAAAAATGAAGGCTTCCAGATAGACCCTGAAGCTGAATGCGCTGTAATAGAGGAGCTACTCTATCAAAAACTTCTAATTAATCAAGCTAAGATAGACAGCTTAGAAGTTACTGATGATGAAGTAGAAAGTCAACTAGAAAGAAGGTTAGAGTATTACATCTCTCAATTTCCGAGTGAAAAAGATTTCGAGAAATTTTATGGAAAAACCGCTTCCCAATTAAAAGAAGATTTTCGACCAGATGTAAAAGACCAGATTCTAACTCAAAAAATGCAGGGAGAGATCACCCTGAACGTAAGAGTAACTCCCAATGAAGTTACAGAATACTTCAATTCCATTCCCAAGGACTCTCTTCCTCTTATAGAGTCAGAAGTGCAATACTCACAAATCGTTATCAATCCTGAAGTTCAAAAAGATCAAGAGAAATTAATAAAGGACCAGCTTATAGGATACAAAAAAGAACTTGAGAAAAACCCATACAAATTCGGGATCTATGCTACGCTCTATTCCGAAGACCCTGGATCAGCCAACAGCCAGAATCAAGGATGTTATAAAAAAGTGGAAAGAGGAACCATGGTACCTGAATTTGAAGAAGCTGTGCTCAACCTTCAGCCCTCAGAAATATCTGAACCCTTTAAGACTGATTTTGGATGGCACATAGCTCGATTAGAAGAGAAATCGGGAAAGTACTATACCGTCTGTCATATACTAAATACTGTCGAAATCCTCGAAATTGATAATCAAAAAGCCAAACTAGAACTTGATACAATAAGAACACTAATTCAAAAAGACAGCCTTTCTTTCTCTAGTGCCGCTGGTCTGTTCAGTAAAGACAAAGACACCAAGAATGCTGCAGGAAAAGTAGTAAACCCGAACAATGGCGGGACTAAACACGAACTCAGTAAGGTAGACCCTAGAATCACGCTCGTTCTAAATAGATTAAGTCCAGGTGAAATCAGCGAACCTATTCCATTTGAAGGTCAAGCAGGACAACGAGACTATAGAATATTTTTATTAAACTCTCGATCAGACGCTCATGTAGCTAACATGAAGGATGATTACAGACTACTAAAACAAATAGCAGAATCTGAACTTCAGAATAAAGCCTTAGAAAAATGGATTTCAAAGAAACTTGACACCACTTACAAGCGTTTAAATGAAGAGTATCTAGAATGTGATTATCGTTATAATTGGGTTCAAAATTAATGGCTAATTTTGGCCATAACTACTAAATAATATTCAGTGAATTTCAGTTCAGATAAAGAAGCCTTAGAGGCTTTAAGAAGTAAATACTCCGCGCTTACGAACGAGATAGGAAAAGTAATCGTTGGACAAGAAGAAACTATTAAAAACGTACTTATTAGTATTTTTAGTAATGGGCATTGCCTCCTAGTAGGTGTACCAGGATTAGCTAAAACACTTTTAGTTAATACCATTGCTGATTCTTTAGGGTTAAAGTTTAATAGAATTCAGTTTACTCCAGACCTCATGCCTTCAGATATAATTGGTTCTGAGATTTTAGGGGAAAACAGAGAATTTAAATTTGTAAAAGGACCCCTTTTCTCTAATATCGTTTTAGCTGATGAGATTAACAGAACCCCGCCTAAAACTCAGTCAGCACTTCTAGAGGCTATGCAGGAAAGATCAGTAACTGCAGCCGGAACTAATTATAAGCTAGATAGCCCTTTCTTCGTATTGGCTACCCAAAACCCTATTGAACAAGAAGGAACTTACCCGTTACCCGAAGCTCAATTAGATCGGTTTATGTTTAACATCTGGGTGGACTACCCTTCATTTTCAGAAGAAGTCGATATTGTTAAAAGTACTACAGGAAATAAGTCAGTTCAATTAAAACCCATTCTGAATGGAGAAGAAATCACCTATTTCCAAAACCTAATAAGAAAAATACCTGTTAACGATAATGTTATCGAGTACGCAGTTAGACTAGCATCTAAGACAAGGCCTAATAATGATAACGCGCCAGAAGTTACCAAAAACTTCCTTTCGTGGGGCGCTGGTCCTAGAGCTTCGCAATACCTAATCATAGGGGCAAAATGCCATGCAGCTCTGGCCGGTAAATTCTCACCAGATATTGAAGATGTGCAAGCAGTGGCACTACCTATTTTACGACATAGAATAGTAAGAAACTATAAAGCTGAAGCTGAAGGATACACGGTAGAGAAAATCATTAAGTCTTTATTTTAAAAGAGAGTACTTTAACAATAGGGAGCTTCGCAATTTTGCTAAGCAACCACTCAGTTTGCTCCTCAGACAGAAATAGCACATAGCCTATTAACATAATGGCTCCAAAATCATGCAGCCCCATTACTAGAGCTGTATAGAGGTGAAATCCTAAGCCCATTATCATTAAAGGTGTCTTTATCCTTTTAACCCATATTAGCAGTGGGAATACAACTAAATAAAACATAATTGTATAATTCACGGTTATAGCCAGCCAATTCATTGACTGCAGAATTGAGGCTGCCCAATCAGGAGTATATTGAGGTAAAAAAGAAAGTAAGCGAACAGCATCTCCACTCCACCAATCCTCTGCCTTCAGTTTAAAAACACCAGAAAAGAAATAAATAATTAGGAATTGGACCTTCAGTCCAAGAAACGCTAATCTTGACAACAAAACTTTCCAATCAGTCTCTCTCATAGGAAATAAGAACATGAGTAAAAAAGCCCAATTAAACGCTACATGGATTCCTGCGTTAAACAGGAGATTAGTAGATGAAGCTATAATCAATAAGCTTACCCATGACAGAAGACGAGCGAGCATCCCTCCTACATTAATAAGAGCCATAAATGATGCGGCCATCATACACCAGTAAATAATTACGTATCGCTCTGGAGAATAATTCAACATGTAAACCAAATTATCTCTAAGCGTGGGTGAAAATGGTGTTCTATACGTATACCCATCAACCCCTATAACCGAGTCCATAATAGGCAATAAGAATAATCCGTTTATTAAAATCCACAAGTAAACCAAACGGCTAAAAAGTGCCTCTCCCTTATAATTTGCTCTTTTTCCAGAGCTTAGGCTAACCCACCAGGACGAAATATTATCGAACACTCTCTGGACCATAATAATCTATAATTGTTTTCACTTGGGTATATCCCGCTTTGGGGAATAAGTCCCTCTCTAATATTAGTTCTATAGAATCAGGCTGAACTGAATAATTTTTCTGAGCGTTTTTCCAACACACAAAAGCAGCGCTGTAGTACGAACGAGAAGCTTTTACCACCCTATAACTTTTAGTCTCATCTGAATTTACTACCGTGCTTTTTCTAGTCTCTGCTGCTAAGTAATGGGCGCATCTCAACGCTACTCTCTGTGCCAGCCGAGAACCTAAACTTTTCATCTCTTTATCTAAGGAAATTTGGTCATGCCAGACTCCATCCGAGTAATATCTATAATAAAGCCTAGAATTTTCTTGTGGCATAGGAGCAAATAGCTGCCAATACTGCCCAAACTGAGGTTTCACATATCTATCTGCCACATAATAAATATCCGGCTGGCTCCAGCCATAAGGTGCTACTGCGACACTAACCAACGCAAAATGCCCCGCCAAGGCTATTAAACCTAGAATAGAAATGAATTTTAGTATGTGTTTTCTTAACTTCAATCTGGTGTTAATCACTATAACTTTCAAAGGTAAAATTTCTACTGGTTATAGGTATTTTTGTTACAAAAATAAACCAATGATAGCTGCTAATAATACTGCGTTGCAAAGCTGGGTAGAAGTAAAACCTGAATCGGACTTTCCAATCCAAAATTTACCCTTCGGAATATTCAAAACCGAAAACCTAACACCACGAGTAGGAGTAGCTATAGGTGAGCACATCATAGACCTCAAGTCATTGCATGTTCTAGGATATTTCAGTAACCTTTCTTTTACCCTAAGTGATTTTGATTCTGTGTATTTGAATCCCATTATCCAAAGAGGGAAAACGCCTACTAGAGAATTAAGAGAAAGATTAAGTGTTTTACTTCAAGATTCTAATACAGAACTACAAGGAAAAGAACACCACGTTAATCAATGCCTGATTAAACAAGATCAAGCACAGATGTTACTTCCTGTGGACATAAGAGATTATACAGATTTTTATTCAAGTATAGAGCATGCCACCAACGTAGGAACCATGTTCAGAGATCCTAATAATGCCCTTTTACCAAACTGGAAACATCTTCCTGTAGGATATCACGGGAGAGCCTCATCTATCATAGTCAGTGGTCAGAACTTCCACAGACCCAAAGGGCAGCAGAAACCAAATGAGACCGAGCCACCTGTCTTTGGTCCTTCTAAGCTTTTAGATTTTGAATTAGAAATGGCGTTTATCACTTACCCAGGAAAAGAACTTGGAGAGAGCATTAGCACAGACGAAGCAGATGAGTTTATTTTCGGACTATGCTTATTCAATGATTGGTCAGCCAGGGATATTCAAAAATGGGAATATGTTCCTCTAGGTCCATTTTTAGCGAAAAATTTCGCTTCTTCAGTGTCTCCTTGGATCGTTCCTTTAGATGCTTTCGAGCCGTTTAGAATTGAAGGGCCTAAACAAGATGTAGAGGTTTTACCCTATTTGAAATCTACTGGAGCTAAAAACATAGACATAAAGCTAGAAGTAGCTATTCAACCTGAAGACTCAAAAGAAACTATAGTCTGTAATTCTAACTTCAAGTACATGTACTGGAATATGAACCAACAATTAGCGCATCACACCGTAAATGGATGTAATATTAACACTGGAGACATGCTCGCTAGCGGAACTATTAGTGGTCCTACTCCAGATTCTTACGGAAGTATGTTAGAGCTTTCATGGAGAGGCTCTAAGCCTTTAACATTAAATGATGGTTCGGAAAGGAAGTTTATAAACGACCATGACACAGTAATCATGAGAGGGCATGCTACTAATGGCACTACTAGAGTAGGGTTTGGTGAAGTAAAAAGCAAAGTATTACCCGCTAAATAGATGGAAAATAATACAGAGTTAGAAGTAGAGAAAAAAGAAATCTTAAGAAGATACAGAGGTCTGCTTAGAAGTGCCAGTAAGTCTATTAGCGCTTCAGATAAAAAAACTATTCGTAAAGCGTTCGATATTGCTTTAGAAGCGCATAGCGGTATGCGAAGAAAGTCTGGCGAACCCTACATCTATCATCCATTAGCTGTAGCCAGAATCGTAGCAGAAGAAATGGGGTTAGACACCGTATCCATAGCTTGTGCTCTTCTTCATGATACAGTTGAAGACACGTATATCACCTTAGACGACATCGAAAATGTTTTCGATACTAAAACTAAGGATATCATAGATGGCTTAACTAAAATAAGCGGAGTTTTTGACCATTCTACCTCTGCTCAAGCGGAGAATTTCAGGAAAATGCTTCTGACTTTATCAGACGACATAAGGGTGATTCTAATAAAATTAGCCGACAGACTGCACAACATGAGAACCTTAGGGAGTATGCCTAAGGCGAAACAACTAAAGATAGCCTCTGAAACTTCCTTTATGTATGCCCCGCTAGCACATAGATTAGGCCTCTACAAAGTAAAAACCGAACTGGAGGATTTAAGTTTAAAGTATCAAGACCCCGAAGTTTATCAGACCATCGCAGGAAAGTTAAAATCTACCAAGGCAGCCAGAACTAGGTTTGTAAATCAGTTCATTCAGCCCTTAAAAGATGAGCTCGACAAACAAGGTTTTAAAGCAGAAATAAAAGGAAGACCCAAATCTATTTTCAGTATCTATAATAAAATTCAAACAAAGCACATAACATTCGAAGAAATCTATGATGTGTTTGCTATTAGAATAACCATAGATGAAGATGAACTGCCCAAAGAGAAAGCAGAGATATGGAGGGCTTACTCCATAGTAACCGACTTTTATCAACCTAACCCTGACAGACTAAGAGATTGGGTTTCTATGCCTAAGGCTAACGGATATGAATCTCTGCATACTACGGTAATGAGTAGCAAAGGTCAATGGGTAGAAGTTCAGATTAGGACTAAGAGAATGGATGAAGTAGCAGAAAAAGGATTCGCTGCTCACTGGAAATACAAGGAGAATACAAGTGCCAATAACAAGCTAGATATATGGCTGGCCCAAGTTCGAGAAATACTTGAAAATGAATCCGAAAACTCGCTCGACTTTATAGACAACTTTAAACTCAACTTATACAGCGAAGAAATATTTGTGTTTACGCCAGATGGAGATTTAAAAACACTCCCAAAAGGAGCCACAGCACTTGATTTCGCATTTCACATCCACACCCAAGTAGGGTCTAGATGTATGGGAGCCAAAGTAAATTCGAAACTTGTTCCCTTAAGCCATGGATTAATAAGTGGTGATCAAATAGAAATCATTACCTCTAAAAACCAGAGCCCTAAAGAAGACTGGCTTAACTACGCGAATACAGCCAGAGCAAAGCAGAAGATAAAATCTTCTCTCAAAGAAGAAAAAAAGAAAATAGCTACTGATGGGAAAGAGATTCTTCGAAGAAAATTCAAATCACTAGATGTTGAATTTTTAAGTGTAAACATCGCTGCTCTCGAAGAACACTTTCATCAAGATTCAATCACAGACCTATATTATAATATAGCCAAAGGAAGCATCAACCTTAAGAAACTAAAAGGGCATACCGTAGAAGGAGGAAGACTAATATTTAAAAAAGAGCCCATAAAAAGAATCAAGTCTCCAAGACCTGATAAAGCCACACCAGATAAACACTCAATACCAGGAAAAAAAGATGTTCTGCTTATCGGAGATGAACAGCAGAAGTTAGATTACGAACTAGCAGTCTGCTGCGATCCCGTTTCTGGAGATGACGTATTTGGATTCGTAACCTCTAGCGGTACCATCAAGATCCATAGAAGCAACTGTAAAAACGCAGTAGAATTACTCTCTAACTATAACTATAGAGTAATGAAAGCCATTTGGTCTAGCAAGGAAAAGAAAAAATTCTCTTCTAGATTAAAATTCACAGGCATAGATGATGTTGGACTGGTTCACAATGTAACCAAAGCTATTTCTGAGGATTTAAACGTAAATATGAAGTCCATAAGTTTCGATTCTAATGACGGAATTTTCGATGGATTAGTAAAAGTAGAAATTCATAATCTAGATCACTTAAGTAAACTTATGGAGCGCCTAAGAGAGGTCACTGGTGTACTTACGGTAGATAGAATGAAAGAAGAAGAGTAATAATCTAACTTTGTTTAAAATTAAATTATGGTATCAGAAGAAATTCAGGAAAAAGCGAGGAACATTTTCTCTATTTACTTAGAGAAAAATGGGCACAGGAAAACACCTGAAAGATTCGCTATTCTCGAGGAACTTTATAGCCATAATGAACATTTCGATATAGAGGCTCTCTATGTGAAAATGAAGGAGAAAAAGTACCGCGTTTCTAGAGCTACACTCTACAATACGATGGAACTACTCCTAGCCTGTAGTCTAGTTAGAAAGCACCAATTCGGGAAAAATCAAGCCCAATTCGAACGCGCCCTAGGAAACAAACAGCATGACCACATCATACTGACAGATTCCGGAGAAGTTCTCGAATTTTGTGACCCTAGGATTCAAAACATTAAGCAAACTCTCGAGGAAATATTTAATGTAGAGATCATGCATCACTCCCTTAATTTCTATGGGAAGAAAAAATCCTAACAACTGGTGATAAGTTCATCATTAAAAACTGGCTTAAAAGCTAGTTAAACCCTAAGTTTGTGCGCTTGTTTTTAAACTTAATTGCGTTGTAACGCTTAAAAACCTGCAGCTCTAAATAAACAAACAGCATGAAAGTAGATGTTCTATTAGGCCTCCAATGGGGAGACGAAGGAAAAGGAAAAATTGTAGATGTATTAACACCTAAGTATGACGTCATAGCACGTTTTCAGGGTGGACCTAACGCTGGTCACACCCTCATATTTGATGGTATTAAACACGTTCTCCACACTATCCCTAGTGGAATTTTTCATGAAGGAAAAGAAAACATCATAGGAAATGGAGTAGTAATAGATCCTATTATTTTCAAGAAAGAAATTACTGCTCTAGAGGCATTAAACTGTCCTGTTTCTGAAAGATTAAAAATCAGTAGAAAAGCCCACTTAATTCTTCCGACTCATAGAATATTAGACGCTGCCTCAGAACACGCTAAAGGAAAAGCGAAGATTGGAAGTACGCTTAAGGGCATAGGACCTACTTACATGGATAAAACCGGAAGAAACGGTCTTAGAGTAGGTGATATTTTCAAGGATGGTTTCAGAGAAAAATATGATGCACTAGTAGAAAAACACATCAGACTTTTAAATCAATATGACAACTTCACTTATGATGTAAAAGAGAATGAGGCAGAATGGTTCGAAAGCCTAGAGACATTAAAAAAACTTCCTATAATAGACAGTGAAAATTATATCAATGCTTTACTAAAACAGGGGAAATCAATCTTAGCTGAAGGCGCACAAGGGTCTCTCCTGGATATTGATTTTGGTTCTTACCCATTCGTTACCTCTAGTAATACTACTGCTGCAGGAGCTTGTACTGGTTTAGGAATAGCCCCTAATAAAATAGGAAGAGTATACGGGATTTTTAAAGCTTACGCTACTCGAGTAGGAAGCGGACCATTCCCTACTGAGTTATTCGATGAGACAGGTGATGAGCTAAGAAAAATAGGTCACGAATTCGGAGCTACTACCGGTAGACCTAGAAGATGTGGATGGATTGATATTCCAGCGTTAAAATATGCGATTACAGTAAATGGCGTTACTGAACTTCACATGACTAAGGCTGATGTGTTAAGCACCTTTAAAGAAGTGAAAGTTTGCACCGCTTATCAGCATGGAGACCAGATGATAAATGAGCTTCCTTTTGACTTAACGGATCAGATGATTCCTGAGTACAAGTCTCTAAAAGGATGGTCTGAAGATTTAACTCAGATATCATCAACTGACGAGTTTCCTTCAGAGCTAATGGACTACATTACTTATTTAGAAGATGTACTAGAAACACCTATCAGTATTGTGTCTGTAGGTCCAGATAGAAACCAAACTATTATAAGAGACGAAATTTTGGCATGATTATGCCGTTAATTCGAAAGTGAAACTACTTATATCCATATTTATTATTTTGACTCCACTTCTTATGGTGGGGCAAAACCAAGTAGAAGTCGTTCAAGGAAACACCTGGGAGTATGATGATGCTATAGCCCCAGGAGCTCAGCGGCTTATTGGTCTTGTCGTATTAGCTTTTGATGATGTAACACTCTCATGCGATAGTGCTTATGTCTATGAAAACAACAACTTTACTGCTTTTCATAACATCCACATAAATCAAGGTGACAGCATACATCTCTATGGTGACCAAATAGATTACACCTATCTTACCGAGTCGGCTATTCTTAGAGACAATGTTCTTTTTAAAGACAAGGACATGACGCTTAAAACGGATTACCTGAACTATGATTTAAACACCTGCATAGGCTCATACAGTAATGGAGGTGACATAACAAGTACAGAAAACAACAATACACTAACGAGTTCTAGCGGAAGCTATGATTCAGATATTGAAATGTTCTACTTCAGAGAAAATGTAGTTCTGTACAATCCGGAATACACCGTAAAATCAGATACACTTCATTATAACAATGCCTCTGAAATTTCTTATTTCTTTGGTCCAACTACTATTCTAGGAGAAGACTCTGAAATCTATTGTGAAAACGGATGGTACAACACTCAGAGTGAAATTTGCCAATTTTCTGAAAACGCTTCTATTACCTCTGAAACCACCTTACTAAAAGGGGACAGTATTTATTACGATGGGGCTAAGAAATACGGAGAAGCTTTTAGAAACGTAATGATATCTGATTCAGTAGATAAGTTCACCATTACTGGAGAGTACGGGTTTCATGACCAATTAAATGACTCATCCTTCGTAGTTGGAAGAGCAGTTTACATTCAAGACTTCGAGAAAGACTCACTCTTCCTGCATGCAGACACATTACTAGCAGTAAGCGACTCCATAGGCCAGAATATTATTCGAGCTTTTAATAGAGTTACGTTTTACAAAACTGACATCCAAGGAAAAGCAGATTCATTGGTCTGGTTAAATAGTGATAGCCTAATTCAGATGTTTTATGAACCCATCGTCTGGAGTGACGCCAATCAGATGGCCGCTGATACCATTTCGATAAAAATCAAAGACGGGAACGTTCATCAATTACTTGCCAAAAAAAATGCCTTCATCAGCAGCGATAAAGGAGCAGGAAAATTCGATCAGATTAAAGGAAGAGAATTAGTAGGCCACTTCAAGAACAATGAACTCTACAAGCTCGATATGCTAGGAAATGGTCAAGCTATCTACTACCCCGTCCAGGAGAAAAATGGACTAAGCTCCATATCAAGCGTAAATAAAATAGACTGTAGTGATATAGTTATATTTATGAAGGACAGCTCTATAGAAAGAATTAAATTCCTTACTAAACCAAAAGGAGCCATGCTACCTATCACTCAAGCAGTAATTAGTGATGAAAAACTAAAGGATTTCAAGTGGCATATAGAAAAGAGGCCTAAAGATCAGCACAGCCTTTTTCCCGAAGATTAAGCCTTAAACAAAGGACGGCTAGACATCATTTCATTTACACTTTTCTTTACCTCAGATATAACTGAAGTATTTTCGTGATTTGTAATCACTTTATCTATAAGCTGAGCTACCATTTCCATATCCGCTTCCACAGCTCCTCTAGTAGTAATAGCTGGTGTTCCTAATCTCATTCCACTCGTAACGAATGGAGATTTATCATCGAAAGGAACCATATTTTTATTCACTGTAATATCAGCAGCCACTAATGCTTTTTCTGCTGCCTTTCCTGTTATGTTCTTAGACCTTAAATCTATAAGCATAGAATGATTACTCGTACCTCCAGATATTATTTTATACCCTAAATCAACTAATGAATCAGCTAAAACAGAAGCGTTACTCATCACCTGTTTACTGTATAGCTTAAAAGACGGTTGTAATGCCTCATGAAACGCTACAGCCTTAGCAGCTATAACATGCTCCAAAGGCCCACCCTGCATGCCAGGGAAAACTCCAGAATCCAACAGACTTGACATTTTTCTAACCACACCCTTCATTGTAGTTTTACCATAAGGATTTTCAAAATCCTTTCCGATCATTATTAAACCACCTCTTGGGCCTCTTAAAGTCTTATGCGTAGTAGTGGTCACTATATGACAGTGAGGCATAGGGTCATTTAATAAACCTGCTGCTATCAATCCTGCTGGATGAGAAACATCAGCTAATAAAACAGCACCTACTTCATCAGCAATACTCCTGAATCTAGCATAATCCCAATCTCGGCTATAAGCAGATGCACCACAAATAATCATCTTCGGCAGAACCTCTTTAGCCTTAGCTTCTACTTTATCCATATCCACAACACCCGTCTCCTCATCCACCCCATAGAAATGAGGGTTATATAACTTACCGCTATAATTTACAGAAGACCCATGTGTTAAATGACCGCCATGACTTAAATCAAATCCTAGAATAGAATCTCCAGGGTTGAGGCACGCCAGCATAACTGCAGCATTCGCATTGGCTCCTGAGTGTGGCTGAACATTAGCCCATTCCGCCCCGAAAAGCTCTTTTATTCTATCTATAGCCAATTGTTCCACCTGATCCACTATCTCACATCCTCCATAATATCGTTTACCAGGAAGACCTTCAGCATATTTATTGGTAAGCTCTGAGCCCATTGCTCTCATCACTTGTTCAGACACGAAATTCTCACTCGCTATGAGCTCTACACCCTCTATCTGTCTTTGTTTCTCCTGTGAGATTAAATCGAAAATTCGTGAATCTAAAAATGTCATTTGTTAGCTAATTTAAGTGGTAAAAATAGGAGATTTAGCGTTGCAATAAATCTCAGTATAAAATATAATACTCACGATTTTTAAAAGCTCAATTCATTCTTGAAAACTCATTTGCTTGAATGCATTCTTCCCATTTGTAGCACCTAATTTTGTCCCTCCATGAAAATAAAACACCTCTTATTGTTTTTTCCTTTAACACTGCTAATGGCCAAGTGTCAAGAAAAGAAGTCCATGACCGAAAAAAACACCCCTGAATACACGAACAAGCTCATAAATGAAAGCAGTCCGTACCTCCTTCAGCATGCACATAACCCCGTAGACTGGTACCCTTGGGGAGATGAAGCTTTTGAGAAAGCAGAAAAAGAAAACAAACTAGTTCTTATCAGTATAGGCTACAGCGCGTGTCACTGGTGCCACGTCATGGAGCATGAAAGTTTTGAGGATTCACTCACAGCTGAAATGATGAATAAAAACTTCATAAACATCAAAGTAGACCGTGAAGAACGACCAGATGTAGACCAAGTTTACATGAATGCAGTTCAGCTAATGACTGGAAGCGGAGGCTGGCCGTTAAACTGTTTTGCTCTTCCCGATGGGAGACCCGTCTATGGTGGGACTTACTTCCCCAAAGATAAATGGCAGCAAACTCTTACTTCGCTTCAAGGGTTAAAAGAAAACGATCCTATTAAATTAGAAGAGTATGCTAAAAACTTAACCGAAGGAATTCAACAGTCCGAACTCATAACTAGAAATGAAGACCCGTTAGAAACAAAAGTAGAATTCTTAGCACAGAAAGTAAATGAATGGTCCAAATACTGGGATAGAAAAAAAGGAGGGCCAAACAGAGCACCCAAATTTCCACTTCCAAATAATTATCAGTTCCTTCTAGAATACGCATCCCTATCAGGAGACCAAGAATCGATGGATTTCGTGTCTACGACACTAGACCAAATGGCCAGAGGAGGTATCTATGATCAGATTGGAGGAGGATTCGCTAGATACAGCACCGATGAACTATGGAAAGCTCCGCACTTCGAAAAAATGCTTTATGATAATGCACAGCTCGTGTCACTCTACTCTGAAGCATTCACCGCCACACAAAACCCAAGATATAAAAAAATAGTTCAAGAAACCTTAGCGTTTATAAAGAGAGAACTCACCAACAAAAACGGAGGATTTTACAGCGCATTAGACGCAGACTCCGAAGGAGAGGAAGGGAAATTCTACGTTTGGAAAAAAGAAGAACTTAAAGAAGTTCTTACGCCCGAGGAGTTTGAACTCACTAAAGAATTCTATAATGTCAATAATAAGGGCCTCTGGGAACATGGAAACTACATTCTTTTAATGGATGAAAACTCTGACGACATGTTATCTGAAGACAGTACTCTTGGAAATAAATTAGAACTCATAAAATCTAAACTACTCACTGAAAGAGAAAGTAGAATACGCCCAGGATTAGATGATAAAATATTGACTTCTTGGAACATGCTGATGATAGAGGCCTATTTAGATGCCTACATAGCACTCGATGACGAACAGTATTTACAAGTAGCCGAGCAGCAAATGAAGTTCCTATTCACGAATTTAACCACCGAAGACGAAGGATTATTCCATCTACATAAAGATGGGAAAAGCAGTATAAATGGCTATTTAGAAGATTATGCATTTAGCATAAGTGCCCTTCTAAAAATGTACGAATCCACCTTCGATGAAAGCTACATCTCTCAAGCTGAAGACTTAATGAACTACAGTATAGATCACTTTCTAGATGAAGAATCTGGCATGTTTTGGTTTAAATCCAATAAAGACAAACAGCTCATAGCCAAAAAGCAGGAGAATTCAGACAATGTAATTCCCGCCAGTAATTCAGTCATGGCTCATAATCTATTCTTACTCTCTAAACTCAGCTACAACCAAGAATTCGAAAAAACCGGAAAACAAATGCTCTCCAATATATTACCCCATATAGAATACGGACAGTCCTACAGCAATTGGTTAAGACTTTATCTCTATGAAACATATCCCTTCTATGAGATAGCTGCTACCGGAAAAAACTTTAGAAAACTAACAACAGAACTAAGAAAAACCTACATCCCAAACAAACTAATCTTAGGTGCAGAAAATAAATCTGATTTACCGCTACTAGAAAACAAATTTTTAGCAGAAGAAACAATCTTTGTTTGTCAGAATAAAACATGTCAGCTTCCAGTTAACACAGTTACGGATGCACTTAAACAAATCAACTAATGAAGTTATTTACACTACTTATTTTATCTATTAGTTGTCTTCCCATGTCGAGTCAAGTTATTGTACCCAACATCTCTTGGGATGGAGTTCTAGAATACTCCTTCCAAAAAGACTTTATAGCCCAAAAGAAAATAAAAAGAATAGATGCTGAACTTTCTAGTAAAAACCCAAGTCAAAAGATTCAACCGTCAACCGAGAAAAAATACTTCCAATTCGACCCGATAGGATTCCAAACTGAATATTACAATAGAAAAAAACTAGTTAACCTAGAGCTCACCACCCATCATCTTAGCCAATACAAAAAAGGAAGAATAGAGACAAGCACACAAAAAGACGAAGTAGGTTACTTCAGGAAGCATTACACTTACTACACAGACACGACCTACATACACACCTACAGAAGTGAAAACTACCACCCCGACAAAACAGGCAAAACACTAGACAGTACTCTCATAAACACAGTAATCCTACTCTATTCAGACGACAAGAAAAGGGTGGTCAATAAAAATGGCATTCATACTAAAAGCGAATATGCAGAAAATAACGCTATAGATTTAATACTAGAAGAAACGCTTGAGTACAAGCTATCGAAAAAGAAAACTGTAAAATCCTACACCTATAATGAATCAGGTCTAGCTTCAGCGGTTTCGATAAAAGTAAATGGAACTGAAAAACAATTCAACTATTTTTATGATGAACATGACGTAATTAAAAAAATAGAAACCTGGCAAGATAAATCCTGTATAAAAAGATTAGAATTTATCTATAATTCTAAAGGCTGGATTGATTCGACCATACTTCAGAATACAGAAAACAACCACATAAAAATCACGAAATTCACTTACACCTTATATTCATGAGTCATTTAAGAATCGGCTTATACTCCGCTGTAGTTCTTCTTTTTTTCTGCGTTGCAACGCCAACAGTAGCTTCTGCGCAGAATAAACGAAAAAAGAATAGAAAAACAGAGATGCCTAATGACGGAGCTAAGACTAAGTCCAACAAAGAAGAAAAAAGGGCTGCTTATAATAGCGGGAGGGACAAGCACGAAAGCATTCAAGACAAAAAAACTCGAAAGAGGATGAAACAAACTAGAAACAAAAGCATGATCAATGCCGGTAAAAAAAAGCTTCCTTTTTACAAAAGGTGGTTCAGACAAAAATAAAAATGGTCGTGAGACTTGTATAATAATTGATTTGTTTTGAACAATTCAACACCCACTGAACCCTCCGCTATTCGTACATTTGTTAACGGAAGTTAAAGTCCATTCTTACTCAAGGATATTTTTAGGATTCCTAACTTTCAAACAAAAATAGAGCGGTAAGAAATCTTTGTGCCTTTCACGACCCCAAAAATTTCTATATTTACGCCCTCGTGCGAGAAAAATTTTACTCCAAACCTAAACCAAACCGAATAATGAGAAAGTATTACCTCAGTTTATTTGTCCTACTTGTAGCATCCGGATTCAGCTTTGCTCAGCAAGGCGGAGGAGCTGTCAAAGGGAAAGTTACAGATGCCGCTAATGGCGAAGGAGTTCCTTTCTGTAACGTCATCGTTTATTTGAACGGAAACCAAGTCAATGGTTCCACAACGGATTTTGATGGGAATTTCACCATCAAACCTATCGATGCCGGAACTTATAATGTTGAATTCTCTTTTGTAGGATACACTATTACTAGAGTAAACGGATTTGTGGTAAAATCTAATAAGACTAATTTCTTAGATGCCAAGTTAACCGAGTCAGACGGAATAGATTTAGAAGAGGCCGTAGTAATTGATTATGCCGTTCCTCTAATAGATAAAGATGGAGGATCATCTGGTGGAACCGTAACTAGAGAAGATTTATCAAAAATGCCAGGTCGGAGTGCTGCTTCTATAGCCTCTACGGTAGCTGGTGTAAGTGGAGCTGGTGAAGATGGAGCTGGACTTTCGGTTAGAGGTTCTCGGTCATCGGGTACTTTCTACTACATAGATGGAATCAAAGTGAGAGGTTCTACGAATCTCCCTAAGGCTGCCCTAGAAGAGGTTTCTGTAATAACTGGTGGTGTTCCCGCCAATTATGGAGATGCTACAGGTGGTATTATTAGTATAACTACCAGAGGAGCTTCTGCCTTCTATTACGGAGGAGTAGACATTCTTTCTTCAGGATTTAAGAACGGACAATCTGCCAGTGGTTTGGACAAATTTGGTTACAATCTAGTAGAAGGGTACCTCTCTGGTCCTATTCTATTTAAAAAGAATGCTGACGGCACTAAAGACAAGCCTCTGCTTGGATTCTTCTTGTCTGGTAACTACAATAGTCAAGTAGATCCTAGACCTACTTTTGATGGTGTACCTTTTCTAAAACAAGAAGCTAGAGAAGGGCTTCTTAGTAACCCGCTTAGAGTGAACTACGGTCCTGACGGAACCCCGAGTGGTACACTTAATAACGCGGATTATTTAAGAACAGATGATATAGAAACATTAGCCACTAGACAAAATGTAGGTGCACAACAAGCTTCACTTACTGCTAAATTCGATGTTGCCACTACACCTACTGTAAACTTATCCTTCGGTGGTTCTGGTTCGTTTCTATCTAGGAACAACTTTTCTTATGACAATATGCTCATGAACTCCGATAATAATTCGCTTCAGCAAAACTTAGACTGGAGAGCATACGGAAAGTTTAGCCAGCGATTTGAAAACAGTCAAGAATCTTCAAGTAATGTGAGTAATATCTACTATACGCTCATGGTGGATTATTCTCAAAACACTGTCTCGGTTCAGGATGAAAAACATAAAGACAACTTCTTTAGGTATGGTCATGTTGGGGATTTTCAGATCGACAGAAGAAATTTTTATGAGCCTACAGCTGAGAACCCATACATTTGGGAGCAAACTGGTAATAACGAACAAGTTAATGTCACTTATTCACCTAGCGAATTCAATCCTAGTGCCTCAGCCATTAATTCACAGTATTTCTCTGGACTTCCAGATGAAATCCTGACAGATTTACAACTCAACAATATTCTGAATAATATTTCTTTACCTTCTAATTATAACTCTAACTTAAATAGCCCATATGGCAGCTTAATCTCAGTTCAGAATGGTGGAGCAATACAAAATGGACAAGAAATAAACGAAACGTATGGTTTATGGAACTACATCGGAACACCTGCCAATACTTTCCAAAAGCAGTTTCAATCGCAAGTTAGGTTTACTGGATCTGGTTCTGCAGACGTAGGAAATCACGCTATCCAAATCGGGTTTGAATATGAACAACGAAAGGATGCCTTTTACGGTTTAGCTCCTGTAGGATTATGGAATTTAGCTAGGCTAAATGCTAACAGTCATATTACTGAAATTAACAGTGAAGATATAGCGAGCATTGAGAATGTTGGTTCTGTTTCTTACATCACCTACAATACTTTGGTTGGTGAAACTCAATCATCGCTAAGTAGAAATCTAAGGGAATCTTTAGGTCTTTCTCCAGGTGGATCGGATTTCATTAATATAGATGCGCTCGACCCTGATGCGTTTGACTTATCATTCTTCTCCCCTGACGAATTACTTAATGGAGGAAATAACCTCGTGTCTTATTATGGATTTGATCATCTAGGAAATAGAACAAAAGGTACGAGGCCATCTCTAGATGATTTCTTCAATGACACTGATGACAATGGATTTACTCGATCAATCGGTGCATACGAGCCAATTTACATTTCTGGATTCCTTATGGATAAATTTGCTTTCGATGATATCATTTTCAATGTAGGTGTAAGAATAGATAGATTCGATGCTAACCAGAAAGTTCTCAAAGATCCCTATATCGTAGGTCAAGGTATTACCCTAGGTGAAACAGATAACCAGATTGGAGGAAATGATATAGGTTCTGTACCAGGAAACATAGGCAGTGACTATGTGGTTTATGTAGACAATCCTAATGAGCCTACAAGTGTTGTAGGATATAGAGATGGAGATACATGGTATAATGCCTCTGGAACAATAGTAGACAACCCTGTAAGTGCTCTACAATCTTCTACTGGATTTCCTGCACCTTATCTAGTAGGAAACGGTGGTGCCGCTTTAAATTCTGATGCATTTAAAGATTACACCCCTCAAGTAAATATTATGCCGAGGATTGCTTTTTCATTCCCGATATCAGATGAAGCTCTTTTCTTTGCCCATTACGATGTGTTAACACAACGACCAACTTCTAGTAATATTTTCAACCCTACTGATTACTTTTTCATAGCGAATCAGAACGACTTAATTAACAACCCTGATTTAAAACCATCCAAGACTATAGATTACGAACTTGGATTCCAACAGGTACTGTCAAAGACATCATCACTAAAAATATCTGCATTTTACAGAGAGCAGAGAGATGATATTCAAGTTAGAAATTTCACAGCTGCTTATCCTAGACAATACAGAGCGTTTGGTAACATAGATTTCGGAACTGTTAAGGGTTTGACTATGAACTATGACCTGAGAAGAACAGGGAACATTAGACTAAATGCTTCTTATACACTGCAGTTTGCAGATGGAACAGGAAGTAATACTGAATCTACTATCGCACTAATTAATCAAGGGCTACCTAACTTAAGAACAACTAATCCAACGAGTAGAGATCAACGACATAGATTCGTTCTGACTATGGATTATAGATACGGCAGCAAGAAAGATTATAATGGTCCTATGGTGTTCGGGAAACCTATCCTCGCTGATTTTGGAATTAACCTAGTTGGAGATTTAGGTTCTGGTACTCCTTATACAGCACAAGAACTTGCTACTCCTATCACTGGAGAGCTAAGTCCTGCTACTAAAGGTTCTATAAATGGTTCTAGATTACCATGGTTGGTGAATACAAGTTTCCAAGCGGATAAGAACTTCACTCTTAACTTAAACAACAAAGAAGGAGACGAAGCTAAAACAGTTAACCTAAACGTTTACTTACTTGTTAATAATCTACTTAATATAAGAAACATTATTGACGTGTATAGATTTACAGGTACTCCTGATGATGACGGATGGTTAGCTTCTCCAACTGCAGAGCAGAATATTCAAAGTCAGAATGATCCTGAAGCTTTTGTTGATTTATACAACGCATATACAAACGATTACCGAAACATAGCTTCTCCTAGAACTATCAGATTAGGTGTTAATCTATCATTTTAAAATACAGTCAACATGAATATAAAGAAATTAATCGCGCTGTTAACGCTAATTTTATTCTTAAGCATTCAAGCAGATGCTATGCGCTATGAATGGCGTGATAAAGACGACTCTAAGCAATCAGCTAATAAAGCTGCTGCATGTTCACCTGCTACTGAATTGGTATTAATGCAGTATAACAACGTACGTGCATTGATAGAGACAGGAGGAAGTATGTGGCAAGATAGATCTACGAGTAGAGCTTTTTATAGAATCCCCGCAGAAGGGAATGTATCCGTAATATATGCCGGTGCACTTTGGTTAGGAGGATACAGCCCTGATCAGCAGCTCAAGTTGGCAGCTGTTACTTTTAGAGCAGATGGAAATGACTTTTGGCCAGGACCTTTGACTATAGACGGAGCTGCAGAGATTGAACCAGATGTTTGTGAAGAATATGATAGATTCTTTTTAACTGAAAGACAATGGTCAGAGCAGCATAGAGCTTGGTTTGATTGTCAAAATGACCCACTTTGTAATCCTTTAGTTGAATTCCCTAATGGGTATGTGGTACCCTCTGAGTTTTATGAATATCCTGCTCATGGGAACACCAGTTTATCCCAAGATTATTACTTAGCTCCCTTTTATGATTATGACGATGATGGCAACTATGATCCAGACCAAGGTGATTACCCCTGGTATGATTTAACCGGTGATGTGGATTGTGCTAACAAGTCTAGAGAAGATACTATTCCCCTTTTTGGTGATCAAAATTACTGGTGGGTATTTAACGACAAAGGAAACATCCACACAGAAACTAATGGTGAATCCATAGGTATGGAAATTAGAGCTCAAGCCTTTGCTTTTGCTACCAATGATGAAATCAATAACATGACGTTTTATAACTATGTCATGATTAATAGAGGTACTACTAGCCTAAATGACACCTATTTTGGTCAATGGGTAGATGCAGATCTAGGTAATCCTCAAGATGATTTTGTTGGTTGTGATGTTACAAGAGGTCTTGGATACTGTTATAACGGTGATAATTTTGATGAAGGTACTGATGCCTCTACGGGTTACGGTGAAAACCCTCCGGCTGTAGGTGTTGATTTCTTTGAAGGACCTTACCAAGATTATGACGGAATAGACAACCCGGGGCCAGAGACTACAAACAACCCACTTTCTGCCGAAGAAGCATATGCAGGAAATGGGATTCCTTACAAAGGGTTAGGAATAGGTTATGGTGATAATAACATTGATAACGAACGTTTCGGTATGAGAAAATTCCTTTACTATAATATAGGTGGAGGACAAAATGGAGATCCTGAAACTGCTCTAGAGCATTACAACTACCTTATTGGTATTTGGAGAAATGGTCTTCCTATGACTTATGGTGGAGATGGATTCCAAACTGGTAATGACCCAAATCAACTTGCAGACTTTATGTTCGGAGATGACACCGATGTCGTAGGATTTGGAACTGATGGAAATATTAGAGAACCATGGAGTGAGGTAACTGCTGACAATAACCCTGGAGACAGACGTTTTATTCAGTCTGCAGGTCCATTTTCATTAGCTCCTGGAGATTATAACAACATTACAGTGGGTGTCGTTTATGGAAGAGCGTTAAGCGGTAACCAATTCGAATCTGTAGAAGTTCTTAAGCAAGCGGATGATAAAGCGCAAGCCTTGTTCGACAACTGCTTTGAGATCGTAGCTGGACCAGATGCTCCAGATGTTACTATACAAGAATTAGACGAAGAAATTATCATTTACTTGACTAATAACAATAGTATTAGCACAAATTATCTAGAAGAATTTGGATCTAACGGAGATGGTTTTGATGCAAGTATTCCTGAATTTAATGGTGCAGGTGAATTCCTTGATGAAGAGGCTAGAACGTACAAATTTCAAGGTTATCAAGTTTACCAACTAGCCAATAACGAGATTACCATTAATGAATTAAAAGACTTAACAAGCGCTAGATTAATAAAAACGCTTGACATTCAAGATGGTATCGAATCGTTAGTTAATTGGACATTTGATTCTGAAATTGGAGAAGTTGTTCCATCTTTGGAAGCGAGTGGGACAGACTCTGGTATAGAACATAGCCTTTCAATAGTTACAGATGCTTTTGCGACTGGAACTGGTGCATTAGTTAATTATAAAACATACTACTTCTTAGTGTTAGCCTATGGCTATAACAACTATGAAGAATACAATCCTAGTTTAGGAACCGGTCAAGCTACCGTGTACAAATCTTCCAGAAAAGCAGCTGCTTCTGCTGTTAGAGTGCAAAAAGCCATTCCTCACCCTACGGAATCAGAAGCTAACGGAACTTCATTATCTGCAGGTTACGGAGATGGAATTTCTTTAACAAGGTTAGAAGGGCTAGGTAATTCAACTAATACACTCGACTTCGCCTCATCTACAGAAAAGCAAATAATGTCTGGTGCACCTTGGAAAGTACAGCAAACTACTTATGCACCAAATGGCGGACCTATATCTGTAAAAGTTATAGACCCACTCGCATTAAAGGATGCTTCTTTCAGCCTTAAGTTAGCAGTAGAAAATGAGGATATAGATACAGCTAAGTGGGTTCTTACTGAATTAATCTCAGGAGCAGAATACACCTCTACAAATACTATTGAAGTATTAAATGAAGAGTTACTACTAGACTTCGGACTAAGTATCACTTGGACGCAATACGTTAACCCTTTTCCAGATGTAAATAATTTCAGAGAGCCCTTAGAAGCCACTCTGGAGTATGCTGATTCTGATTCTCCATGGTTATCAGGTATACCTGATGGCGAGGGATTCTCAGAGCTTAACTGGATTAGAGCTGGTATTTCCGTAGAAGACGGATTAGAACCAGATCCAGATCTTGTTCAGTACGATGATTACATCGCTATAGATCCAGAAGAGGAATATGAAAGCCTTTTAAATGGGACAGTAGCTCCATATACATTGACTTCGTACTCAGCTTTTGCTGAGGCTAACGGTGTTCTAATTAATATAGCTCCAACCATTGAAAGTTTGAAGGGTAGTTCGTTAACTATTGGCAACAGAAATAACCTTACCGATATTAATAATGTCGATATCGTAATGACAAGTGACAAAACACTATGGACTAGATGTCCAGTGTTAGAGATGCAATGGAACCCTGGATTGGTTCAAACCTCAAACGCACTAGCAACTTACAACTCTGATGGCTCTAAAATGAGAACGAGAAGACACCCATCTGTAGATAAAAACGGATTGTACTCAGGACAGACCGGGTTTAACTCTGCCGAAGGTTCTCTAAATGGTCAACAACCAGAAGGTATGGGCTGGTTCCCAGGATATGCCATCGATTTAGATACTGGTGAACGGTTAAATATGGCTTTTGGAGAAGACAGCTGGTTAGGTTCTGAAAACGGTAGAGATATGATTTGGAACCCGACATCTACTCTCTTTGATAATGGCGGGTTATTAGCAGGCGGACAACACTGGGTTTATATCTTTAAGAACACCATAAACTCTCAAACAGATGAAGATTTAATGCCAGGATATGATGGGGGTAATTTCCTTTATCAAAACCTAGTACTAGACGATAATTTAAGAGATGTATATAGATCATGTACTTGGGTCTATGGCCCTCGATTAAATCAAGGATTTGACCTACTAAGTATAGAAGATGGTCTTATTCCAAATGATGCTAGAATTAGACTAAGAGTAGCTAAAGAGTATGGAAAATTCAGTCCTGCTGATGAGGATATTGATGATGATACGGCTCAAGCAGCTGCACAGAATCACTTCAATCCTATGTATACTTTTGATACTAGCTCTATAGCTTCAAGATCTGAAGATGGCGAAACTTTAGCATCAGTATTAGATGATATAGGTATCGTACCTAATCCATATTATGCTTACTCTGACTATGAGGAAACTAAACTGGATAATATAGTGAAGATCATTAATCTTCCTTATGACTGTGATATATCGATTTACAATTTATCTGGAACGTTAATCAGACAATACCAAAAAGCTGATCCAGTAACCTTCCTTGATTGGGATTTAAAAAATCAAGTGAATATTCCGATAGCCAGTGGTATATATTTAATTCATATCAAAACTGATCAAGGTGACAGAATCATTAAATGGTTCGGAGTAATGAGACCAGTAGATTTAGACAACTTCTAATATAGAACATAATTAGTATGAACAGAATTATTAAAATTTCAAGTATCCTAAGTCTAACAGCTCTTATGGCAATGCCCTTTAGTGCAGACGCAGGAAATAAAGATAGAGCAGGTTCAGCTGGAGCTTCTCAACTTCTCATTAACCCATGGGCTAGGAGTGGTGGATTAGCTAATAGTAACATGGCATCTATAAGAGGAGTCGAATCCATTTATTTGAATGTAGCTGGTTTAGCTTTTACCAATAGAACGGATATCGTCTTTACCAATTCTAATTATCTAGTAGGTACGGATATTGATATCAATTCATTTTCACTAGGTCAGCGCATAGGAGAAACATCTGTCCTTTCTTTATCAGTTACTTCTATGAGTTTTGGAGATATTCCAATTACTACAGAAGCTATACCTGAGGGAGGAATAGGAAGTTTCTCACCTACGTTTTCTAATCTAGCGTTAAGCTATGCTAAAGAATTCTCGAATAGTATTTACGGTGGTCTTACTCTTAGAGTAATCTCAGAGACTATTTCTAACGTGAAGGCTTCTGGTATAGCATTTGATGCCGGAATTCAATACATTACTGGAGAGCGAGACCAAATCCAATTTGGTATAGCCCTAAAAAATGTAGGTCCTACAATGACCTATTCTGGTGATGGACTTTCTGAAGCTGTAACCGTAATTTCTAACGGAACCTCTATCAACTTAAACCAAAAGTCTGCTGATTTAGAATTACCAAGTCTTATTAATATTGGATTTGGATATAACTTCTTATTAAATGATAAGATGGAACTTCAAACTTCTGGTCAGTTTACGAGTAATTCTTTTAGTAGAGATCAGATTGGATTAGGAGCTGCATTTGATTACAACAAATTATTTCAACTAAGAGCTGGATATCTATGGGAAGATAAAATCACTGATGATATCGAAAGAACAACTGCCTTAACCGGCCTAGCTGGTGGACTAAGTGTAAATGTTCCAATAGGTGAAAATGATTCTAGAATAGGCTTTGACTATTCATACAGAACGACAGTTAGATTTGATGGTGTTCACTCAATAGGTGTTCATATCGAATTATAGAATAAAATTTAAATATCTTTGTGTAAGAAATAAGAAAACCCCTCTGGGGTTTTCTTATTTTTAATTAAACATTATTTGGACCTCTTCAAATACATTACCATGAGTCAAATTACATACTATACCGAGGAAGGATACAACAGATTGAAAGACGAACTTCACAATCTAAAGTCGGACCAAAGACCTAAAGTGATCCAGTCTATAGCTGACGCTAGGGACAAAGGAGATTTATCTGAGAACGCAGAATATGATGCCGCCAAAGAAGCTCAAGGTCTACTAGAGGCGCGCATCAATAAGATGGAAAATCTTATGGCTTGCGCTAGAATAATAGATGAATCTCAGATAGATAATTCCAAAGTTTTTATTCTCTCGAAAGTCAAGATAAAAAACACTGCTAACAATATGATAGTGGAGTATACATTGGTAGCAGAAAACGAAGCTAATCTTGCACTAAAGAAAATATCTATCGACTCCCCTATCGGGAAAGGTCTGGTAGGTAAAGTGGTAGGAGATTTAGCAGAAGTTGAAGTCCCTGCTGGAAAAATCACTTTTGAGATTCTCGAAATCAACAGGTCATGAGTTCTATTTTCTCTAAAATAATAGCTGGTGATATTCCTTGTCATAAAATAGATGAGAACGAGGAGTTTTTAGCCTTCTTAGATATTATGCCTATAGCTAAAGGACACGTCCTGGTAATCCCTAAGATAGAAGTAGATTACATCTTTGATATGCAAGACGATCTTCTCTCTAGGATGATGATTTTTGCCAAATCTGTAGCTAAAAAAGTGGGAAGTAAAATAGAGTGCAAAAGAATCGGTGTAGCTATAATTGGATTAGAAGTTCCACATGCACATATTCATTTAGTGCCTTTGCAAAGCGTATCTGATATTAACTTCGAAAAAGCTAAATTATCTCTCTCGTCTGAAGAGCTAGAATCTATAGCCAAGAAGATTAACAGTTAATCCAGTTCTGCCGCACTAATTATAGCTGTCCATATACTAAGCTTATTATTTTCATAGCGTGTCCAAATCGGTCTAATATGCCCTTCTGAAACCGATATGTTATTGTAATCTCCAAAGAACACTTTTGGACTTGGAGTAAAACTACTTTCACTGATCTTATAGTCCGTAAAACTTAAGCCTCCATTAGAAGACGCAGACAAATAAACGTCTGTAGCAATTCCTTTTGTGTCTCTACGGTCATAGTAAACCACATAAATAGAACCATCTGACTGGTCCACATCGAACCATGTAAAAAACTGATGTCTCTCTGAATCGTCTTGGTTAACCTTGGTAGATGTACTCCAGGATTCTCCATGATCATCTGAATAAATCATCCAAATATCGGTATCGCTCTCACCATTCCTTTGGTCTGACCAGTTCACATATATTCTACCATGATAAGCTCCACCAGACAAGTCCACTTTTATAACTGGCATTCCGTTACATCTATTAATGCCAGGAACCTCCTGAGCCCAGCCTCCTGAAATGTTTCCTGCTAGAATATCATTATCCAACCAAGTCTCTCCTTCATCAAATGATCTATCGAAGTAAATGTTCTCATTAATCGCCCATGCTACATAAATCTCTCCGTCTGGACCTACAGCTGGCACTGCTCCTTCGGTAGTTTCGTCATCATCTAAACAATCTCCCGCTATTTGAGAAATTCTTACAGGAACTGAGAATTCCTTGGCGCATTTATCAGACTTGGCGAAGAGAATAACAGTACTATCTCCTTCTGCAGAGGAATCATATTTGTCAAACTGAGTCCAAGTGACATAAATATCGTGATTCTTAGGATTAGTAACCGCCCATTCTTTGTCCTGATCCTTAGATCCGTTTAGTCCTATCCCTGCCCCGTCACTCCATTTCTTCATGTTCTTAGAACGCTGACAGACTATTCTATCCAACAAGCTTTCATCACTCCACCCTAAACCCGAAGGATTACTCAGATGAAGATAATAGAAATCACCTTTGGCATTAGCTACTAAGCAAGGGTCTCCAAAAACACCCATACTCGACTCTAAGTTTTCTATGAGCCATGTATATCCACCATCATCAGATGTATATACCTTATCCAATATGGCGGCTGCCATAATTTTCTTTGGGTTTTTAGGATGTATGACTATTGAAGGCTCGCAAGGTGCATAGCCTTTCCCTTCGTCTATATCTATCTGTACATTTAGAAATTTCTCTCCCGACTGACCCCATGCTAGGCCCGAACAGATTAAGAGAAAGAAAATTAAAATACTGCGCATATTCATTTCTTTAGATTGTCTTTAATGGATGTCAATGTCGCTGTAAGCTCCTTATGAATTTCTAAAAGCTCCTGTTCATCAAGTCCATTTACATCAACTGTATTATGGCTATGAGCTTCTCCTGGCTCGTGATTACACTTGGGCTCATATCCTTTTAATTCAGGTATGATCTTATCTAAGCTCTCCAAAGCTAATTTCTGCTCCAGTAGTAATTTAAGTTCAGTACTCACTTTCTCTTTCCTCACAGAATCTAATGGAGCTGTAACGGTAGAGGCTGTTTTTATTCTGGATCTCACCTCAGCTTTAGCCGAGTTAAGTCCTTCCCACAGCTTCATGTTCATTTCTACTACCTCCTTCATCACTGGGCTCTCCTCATGGTTATGACCACAACTAGTGAATCCCAATAGAAACGAGCTCATAAAAGCTAAAACTATAATTTTTTTCATTCTTTTTTTTTTGGTACAGGGTCATAGCCCCATGTTCCTCGAGGTCTGCACTTGGATACCCGAACTATACTTAGCCATAATCCTTTAAATGCTCCCCACTCTTTAAATGCCTCTACTGCATAATGACTGCACGTAGGCTCATGTCTACAGTTAGCACCTAAAAATGGACTGAGTACTGCCTGATAAATCCTTACTAAAAGTATAAATAATCTACTGAGCATACTTATAAAGTATCTAAAAGTATTAAAAGTGCCGCACCGAAACCTATTCCAGAGACCCCTATTTTCCAGTGAACCAATTTTATTCTTAAAAGGCCCATTAGATATCGCTGTGTTGCCAGAATTAAAACTACCACAGCTATTTGTGCTACTTCTACTCCTAAGTTAAATCCTATTAACTGACTGATGAAATTTTCTCCTGGATCTAACTTGATTCGAATCATACTGCCTATGGCCAATCCATGAATAGACCCGCAGGAGATAGTCAGCAGATAAATAAGTGTTTTCCCCGTCTCTCTCAAGTCTTTTTGTCTTTCTGGCTTATACCAATTCACTATGGCTGTAATAAGTATGGTGAAAGGGATCATAATCTCTGCCCATGAGCGCACAGAGGGCGTGTAACCTAGTGCAGAAAGGATAAATGTGAATGCATGCCCAATGGTAAATGCGGTGACTAACCAGAATATTCTCTTCACCATGGAATAATCATAGCTAGCGCACAGCACCAGCAAAAACAAAATGTGATCCACAGCATCTAGGCAAAAAATATGTGCCATTCCTTCAGAAAATGCTTGGAGGATTTGATTCATTTTTTAAGTGATTCGATCGTACTGATATACGTCAAATGAAAATTTATGCTTTTCATCAATGTCATTTGAAAAAAGCAATGTCTTCTTCCATTCAGCCTCATTCCATTTAGGAAAAAATGCATGCGCCCCTGGAAATTCTGCTTCTATATGAGTGATGTACATCCTATTTACCACCTTTGTTTCTAGGGCTAAGTTGTAAACCTGCCCTCCTCCTATAACGAAGATTTCTTCATCCTCTTCTTCCCACGCTAACTCTAATGCTACATCTAAATCATTGGTCACGTATACTCCTTCTTCCAGAGTACTCGGAGTTCTAGAGAGAATGATGTTTCTCCTATTTGGGAGTGGTCTCCATCTATCTGGAATGGAATCCCAGTTTTTTCTACCCATAATTACTGGATGACCTGATGTAGTTTCCTTAAAAAACCTCATATCTCTAGGAAGAGACCACATTAAATCGTTGTCTTTTCCTATCTCTAAATTTTTACCCGCGGCTACTATAATGGAAACTAAACTCATTCTTTTTTTAGCGTTGCAACGCCAATATTTTTAAACCGCTACAGCAGCTTTAATGTGTGGATGTGGATTGTAATTTTCTAACGTGAAATCTTCAAATGTGAAATCCATCAGGTTCTTTACATCTGGATTTAACTTCATCTGAGGCAGTGGTCTAAGGTCTCGACTTAACTGCACATCTGCCTGCTCCATGTGATTACTGTAAATATGTACATCACCAAATGTGTGCACAAAATCACCTACTTCATAGCCGCATACCTGAGCTATCATCATAGTTAAAATGGCGTAAGATGCTATATTGAATGGCACTCCTAAGAATACATCAGCACTTCTCTGGTATAACTGACAGCTCAGCTTTCCATCTGCTACATAAAACTGAAATAAACAGTGGCATGGTGGAAGTGCCATATCATCTATAAAAGATGGATTCCAAGCCGAAACTATATGCCTCCTGCTGTCTGGATTATTCTTTAAAGAGTCTATTAATTTTTCTATCTGATCTGTTTGAGATCCATCTGGATTAGGCCAGCTTCTCCACTGATACCCGTAAACAGGACCTAAATCTCCATTTTCATCAGCCCAAGCATCCCAGATTTTAACTCCATTATCTTTCAAATATTTAATATTCGTGTCTCCTTTCAGAAACCAAAGTAATTCATGGATGATAGATCTTAGGTGCAGCTTTTTGGTGGTTAATAAAGGAAACCCTTCGGCTAAATTAAAACGCATTTGATACCCGAAACAGCTGGTAGTTCCTGTCCCTGTTCGGTCAGCTTTTACCGTTCCGTTTTCTTTTACGTGCTTTAATAATTCTAAGTACTGATTCATTTTCCTTCCTTTTCTACAAATTTCCGATTTGACTCTCGCTCTACCAACTATTGTTAAGAACTAAGCCTTCACTTTTAACTCTTTTTTTATTTGCAACGCCACATCCTTAGCGCCTTCTAGCGTGTCACTTACTATGGTGACATGCCCCATTTTTCTATACGGTTTGGTGTCAGCCTTTCCATATAAATGGATGGTCACTCCTTTTCTAGCCAATACCTCTGCTATACCTTCATACTTAACAGCTCCTGTAAAACCTTCCTCACCTAGTAAGTTTAACATTACAGCTGGTGAAATTAGTTCGGTATTTCCTAGAGGTAAATCTAGCACTGCTCTCATGTGCTGCTCAAACTGGGAGGTATGGCAGCTTTCTATCGTATGATGACCGCTATTATGGGTTCTAGGCGCTACCTCGTTTACTAGCACCTCACCAGCTTTGGTAAGAAATAACTCTACGGCTAATATGCCTACAAAATCTAGTGCTGTAACCACTTCCTGCGCCAGGGCGAATGACTTTTTCTCCACCTCATCTGATATAACGGCTGGCGCAAAAAGAAACTCCACAAGGTTAGCCTGAGGGTTAAACTCTAATTCTACTATCGGAAATGTCTTTACCTCGCCCGCTGGGTTTCTGGCTATAATCACAGACAGTTCTTTTTCTATATCTACTAGGCTTTCTAACACTGAAGGTTCTTCGAATGCCTTATCTAAATCTTCAGAACTTTTTAGAACTTGAACTCCTCTCCCATCATACCCGCCTGTTCTTAGTTTTTGGACGATAGGAAATTCGGTTATTTCCGATTTAGCGGTGATGAGCTTAAAGTCGGAGCTCGCTATTCCATGCTCAGCATAAAACGCTTTTTGGAGTCCTTTGTCTTTTATAATGACTAGGGTTTCTGGTTTCGGGTAAATGGTTTTTCCTTCGCGTTGCAACGCCAACAGCGCATCCGTATTTACATTTTCTATTTCTATAGTCAGCACATCTATAGTCCGACCGAAGTTATAGACCGTTTCATAATCATGGAAACTCCCCAGCGTGAATGAATTGGCTAATTCTGCACAAGGGCAGTTCTCTGAAGGGTCGAGTACAGAGATATGGACATCTAAATTAATAGCCTCTTGGATTAACATTCTCCCCAACTGGCCGCCACCCAAAATACCTAGCTTAAAATCTGAATCATAAAAATTTTTCATCGGTACAAAGATAGCCTTCCCAATTATGATGAAGTTTTAACAAAGGAAGTTTTTATTCACTTCGTACATTCGTCAAACGAAAAATAAATCACATGAAATCACTTTTTACATTTTTAGCCGTTTTGGCTATCAGCTTTAGCTCATTTTCACAAACCATAGGAGGTACCGAAGCGGTAGAGTACGACCCTACAGGAAATAGGTTTTTAATCACCAACGGAAGCTCTATTCTCCAGCAGGCAAGTGGTTCTGATGAATTGGAATTCTTTGGAAATTCCGATGCCGATTATGGAATGGAGGTAATAGGAAACACTCTTTACACCATTTCTGGTGGTGGGAGTCAAAGCGTTAAATTTCATGACCTGACTACCGAAGAGGAGTTAAATAGTATTTCTATTCCTGGCAGTGGATTCCTTAATGGAATGGCTTCGGATCCTACAGGCAACAGAATATGGGTAACAGATTTCAGTAATAATGAGATTTATGAAATAGATGTTACAGACGCTGCTGATCCAGTGGTGGAAACTGTAGTTTCCAATACAGGGTGCACACCAAATGGAGTGACTTATGAGGCTGCCAATAATAGACTCGTATTTACATGCTGGAGCGGTGGAGCTATTAAAGAAGTTGATTTATCAGACTATTCTGTTTCCACTCTGACTAACACAGGCTTAAACCAAATAGATGGAATAGATCATGACGAGGATGGTAAGTTCTATATCTCTTCTTGGAGTCCTACTAGAATCACTCTTTTAAACAATGAATTCTCTGCGATGCAAACTATTACTGCTCCTGGACTTTCTAACCCAGCAGATATCTCTTATGCAGTAGAAATAGATACACTAGCTGTAGCTAATTCTGGAAATGGTACTATTACATACATCTATCTAGGAGACTTGGTAAATGTGAATGAAATAGAAACAGCGAATACCCTAACTGTTTACCCAAATCCTATTTCTGAAGATTCCTATATCTCTTTTGAGCTTGCACAAAACTCCCCTTGTGAAATCTCTATTTATGACACTCAAGGAAAACTAGTTTATGAGCTTTTAAATGAAACTATGCCTGCAGGAGAACACAAAGTGCTATTGGCAGGGTTTTCGCTAGAAACTGGTGCATATATCTGTGAACTTAAAACAGGTAACAGCACACAGAATATTCATTTAATTAAAAAATAATGCGCGCTATACTCCTTCTTCTTTCTTGTTTTTTATTAGCTATAAGCATTAATGCTCAGCAGGTCGAAAATGAAGAAAAACAGTCTAACTGGAAGGATAAACTAGTACTAGATGGAAATCTAGCATTGCGGTTCGGAACCCCTACTTTGATAGGAGGAAACCCACAGATAGGATACAGAATTACAGATAAGATAGTAGCCGGAGCTGGTTATAGCTACTTCTTAAGCAGCACTAGAATAGGGTCTGTGAGGTTTAATGATAAACTTCACGGACCTACTGCTTTTACCCGCGTGCTGGTAACTGACAATTTATTTGCCAGAGCAGATTACCAAAGCCTTATGTACGTTTTTGATTCAGCCTCTGACGCTCCGCCTCAGACTTTTGGCAGAGATCGACTCTTCTTAGGCGGTGGTTACCGATATCCATTAGGCGACAGAGTAAACTTCACGGGAGGGCTCTTCTTAGACGTATTAGACCCAGTGGCTCGCCCAGTTTTTAGAGCTGGAGTGGAAGCTGGTTTTGGGAGGTGGTAGGAGTTTGGAGTTTGGAGTTTGGAGTTTGGAGTTTGGAGTTTGGAGTTTGGAGTTTGGAGTTTGGAGTTTGGAGTTTGGAGTTTGGAGTTTTCAAAATTCTCAATCATTCTGTTCCTTCTGGAAGGAATTTTTTTCAACAATTTTAACCTGTTATAGATTTAACAAATCTCTATTCATACAAATTGAGTGATGCCATTCCTCATCTTTATAGAACTCTATTATTAAAGCATCTTCAAAACACTTCCCAAATGTCTCTTTGAAAACTTCATAGTCAAACTCCAAGTCGTTTTTCAAATCTTTTCTTTCTTGGACTCTTGAGATGAGAATTCCTTTTTCTGATAATAATTTAGAAACCCCTAACAATGTTGATTCCATCTCTTTTCCTAACAAATGGAAAATATTCAAAGCGAAAATCAACTCGTATTTCATTGAAGAACCAGCTAGAAAAGATTGAATAGTATTGCAATGAAAATACGGTAAAAAGAAAGCATCAAACTCCACCTTATTATCTATCCTAGGCTTATTAAAAGGACTTGATTTAAAGTCACTTGAATAAATCTCGAAAAAAGTTGAAGCATTTTTCAAATCACTTTCTGTAACTGATTTTCCCTTGATGAAATTTTTAACACATATCATTTCGGGATGAGTATCCAAGAGCTCAACAGACGACAAATTGAAGCTATGATATGCTTCAAAAGAAGCGAAAGGAACACCGCAACCTATATCTAATACATTTAATCTTTCAAGACTTTGAAGATGATTAAATAAATCTAAATGTACTTCTTCTGCCTGCCTAAGAATTTGCAAAGTATCTAAAGTAAACTTTCCCTTATTTTTCTTTAGAACCCTCATCTAAAACCCTACTTAATCAGCTTCTTCACAGCCTTAGGAATTCCGTCTTTGTGAACTAGGATACCTACTGTTTTCAATTTCACGTACTCCTGAGAGATGTACTGGATTCCTCCGTAAGGATTATCGTCTCCCCATGAGTTTTTAATCATGTAATAGATAGTTCCGTTCTGGTCTGTTGCTTTTCCTATGAGGTGCATCAAATGGTCATCTGTAGTAGTGAAATTATCAAAAGTCTCCTGGCGCATTTCTTGAGTCACTTTTTTCTCGTCTACTACTTTTTTCCACATGTCTGCTTTATCGGTTCCTTTTACTGGAATAATCGCTACTCCGTTTTTAAATGAAAATGAACGCTCACTCACATCTGCATCCCATGCCACTGAAAAACCATTATCTAATGCATTATCAATAACAGAAATCATATCCTCCACAGGTACATTCATAAACTGTCCTTGACTAAAATTATCAGGAATCTCTAACACGAAATTCTCATAAAAAGGATGATGCGTATAACTCGTGAAATTGATATAGTCATCTGCATTTAAACCCATTCCATCTCTAAATGATTCTGGTGTGTATTCCTTTCCTTCATACTCGAATGTCTCTGGAACTTCTCCTATGTATGCGTCTAAAATTCCATCTACGGCTCCTAAGTAATCATATTTACCTCCTCCGTTTTTTACTACTGCTTCTACCGTAGCTTTAAGAACTGCATCTAACTGCCCGTGGTTATAATCTACATCCTCACTTTCTCTCCCAGAATAAACAGATTCTGGAATACAGCCATCTTCGCTTAACACATTAATTACATCATGACATAGACTTCCTGGCCCGAATTGATGTTTTCCATGCATACGCACATACATTTGTGCTTTCTTGGGATAAGTCATTCTTACACTAAACATTTCACTTAAGTTATGCTCGCCTTTTCCCATTCTAATCAGTTCTGATTCTAGAAACGAAGTAGTAGCGAAACTCCAACAAGTCCCTGTCTGACACTGGTTTTTAGTATCTGTATGACTTAAGTCAATACTGTTTTCAAATTCGTAAACAGGTGTTTCGTCTTGGGCATTTGAAGCCACTATTGCTACGCAGAAGAATGCGCTTAGGAAGATATTTTTCATGATTTCTTTAAATAATGCAAGCAAGATAACAATTAACCGATTCATGTGCATAGGTTCAGGGATGACCGCGGTGCAATAGATGTTAATTGTCTGAAGTTTGTACTATATGAAACGGAGAATAGCAGTAGTTTACGGTGGATACTCAGGAGAGGCTGTAGTGTCTGAGAAAAGTGCCCAAATGGTACTTGCCAATATCGATAAGGATAAGTTCGAGGTAACGGCTGTAGAAATCACTAAAACTGAATGGGTAGCACATATAGATGGTGCTAAACTGCCTATTAACAAGCATGATTTTTCAGTTTCTACTCCAGACGGAATACGCTCCTTCGATAAAGTATTCAATATCATACATGGAACTCCTGGTGAAGATGGAATCCTGCAGGGCTACTTCCAGATGGTAGATATGCCTCACACTTCCTCAGAGGTTTTCGCTATGAGCTTAACGTTTAATAAATCTGCCAATAACACGTATCTAAAACAGTTCGGATTTAACTGTGCTAAAAGCGTAGTACTCCGAAAAACCGACCATTATTCTGTATCGAAAATCATAGAGAAATTAGGACTTCCTTGTTTTGTAAAACCAAATGAAGGAGGTTCGAGTATAGGGATTTCAAAGGTGAAAGAAGCATCTCAAATGGTGGCTGCTATAGAACTGGCTTTTGATGAAAATTCAGAAGTGATTATAGAAGAATTTATTTCGGGACGTGAGGTTAGTTGTGGTGTGATTACCAAGCAAGGAAGAGCTTTTGCTATGCCTTTAACGGAAATGATTCCCTTTGGAGAATTCTTTGATTACAAAGCTAAGTATGAAGGAAATAGTAATGAGATTACCCCTGCCGAAATCCCAGAAAAACTCACTCTTCAGATACAAAACATAGCTACAGAGGTTTATGACATTCTGCGTTGCAATGGTATGATCAGAATAGATTTCCTGTTGAATGAAAAAGGCCCTTATTTAATAGAGGTGAATACCGTTCCTGGATTCTCGGAGGCTAGTCTTATACCTCAGCAAGCGGCTGCGGCTGGAATTAGTAAAAAGGAATTGATTACACTTTTACTCGACTAAATTTTAGCTTTTCGTACTGTTGCCTGACGGACAACAATCCTGGCCTTTTGGGTACATTAACCATGCATTTTTCAGTAGTGATGTTTCCCGCTAAGTCATGAGTGCAATAGGAAATAAATCCCCAAACTCAAGATCGGAAATTGTTCACTTATGTTTTAAGATTATTCTCATAATTTCTAACCTCTACGATAGAAAACTATGCTATATCTTGATTGATATCCATGACTACTTGGCAAAGTAGACGTAGAAACTAATCCTCTTTAATATTCCTTATCTTTTTTAGAAACAACCAATAGCATGGATATTCAATCAATGAAAATTACGTTAGTTCAGAAATTACTGGCTACTAGTAAAGAATCTCTATTGGTGAAAATAAGTGAAATCCTAGACCAGGAAATGGTAGTGGGATATACCACAGACGGAAAACCATTAACACTGGAAAACTACAATAAACGCTTAGAAGTAGCTGAAGAACAGATAAAGTACGGGGACACCTCAACCCAAGAGGATATAGAAAAAGAGTCCAAAAACTGGTAAAACATGTCTGTGAAAATCATTTAGACTGCCCAAGCCAAGTCAGCATTGAAAAATATTTACTTATTCTACAAGCCTAAATCACTTCAAGAAGCAGAAAATGTAAAGGCTGATCTTTTAAAAGCTCCTAAAGCTTTAGTTTTTTCTAAGCAATATCAATTAGATAATATTAACCGAAATTACAGAAGAATCGTAGTTCGTAATTTTAAAATCTTGTACAAAGAAACAAAAGGTGAAATCTATATTATGGACATTATCAGCACCAAACAGTCTCCTGAAATTTTAAAGAATAAATAGTCCTAGCCTTTTATTGACTCAGCCTCATTTCTTAGATGTCCTAGCAGGGTTTTCATTTATAAATGACTTCCAACTCGCATATGATTTTCCTCCTACAGTATTAGATGACTGATAGAAGTGACACACTGCAGCGCCTAGTCCATCTGTGGCATCCAGATCCTTAGGCATGTTCTCTGCTGGAATATTTAAAGTAGACTGAAGCATGGCTGCTACCTGCTCCTTAGAGGCATTTCCATTTCCAGTGATGGACTGTTTTATTTTTCTAGGCGCATACTCCACATAAGACATGTCATACCGTAATGCTGCGGCTATAGAAACTCCTTGTGCTCTGCCCAACTTGAGCATAGACTGCACGTTTTTACCGAAAAATGGCGCTTCTATGGCTAGTTCATCTGGGCTAAATTCTTCTATGAGCTGACATACTCGATCGAAGATTTTTTTCATTTTCACCGCATGGTCTGGGTACTTACTCAGCCGAATTACTCCCATTCTCATCAACTCCATCTTTTTCCCTTTGGCCATAATTATTCCATACCCCATGACACTGGTTCCTGGGTCAATTCCTAAAATAATTCGCTCTTGAACGGGTTTCTTCTCTGCCATCTTCTTTGTAAGATTCGAAAATAGTATTTCTTTGTCCTCTTATTATGCTCTGGTTACTTTTCATATTAGCAATTTATGCACCTTACTTATTTTGGGCAGATAGAACTCATAAAAGTTTTCGAAAGAAAATGGAAGGCTCTATTAAAGCTGAAGGTGAAATTCACCAACCAGTGAGCATCATCATTCCGTTTAGAAACGAAAATGGAACTGTCCAAAAACTCGTAAATCAGTTATTAATTCAAATCTCCAGCTTTGAGAACTGTGAAGTTATTCTGGTAAATGACCACAGTACAGATGGAGGAGAAGAAGCTCTCGGTAATTTCATTTCTTCTAAAAATATTAATTTTCAGGTCGTTAACGCTAGAAAAGAAGGGAAAAAGAACGCCCTTACTGAAGGGATTCAACTGGCGAAAAACGACTGGATAGTTACGCTGGATGCAGATGTTTCTATTCCTGACTTGTGGATGGATTTCATAACAAAAACTTGTGCAAACGCACCCACAGATATGGTAATTCTTCCTGTGGATATTTTTCCATATCCTAAATTTTATCAGAAAATAGAAGCTTTAGAGTTTACCGTTTTACAGGGCATTACTTTCGGTTATGCTCAACGGCAGAAGCCAATATTGGCGAATGGAGCACATTTGGCTTTTAAAAAGAAGGCGTTTTTCGATTTTAGTGGCTATTCTTCTCACGAGCACATGGCTAGTGGAGATGATGTTTTCTTTATGGAGCAGTTACAGTTAAGCGAATCTCACTCTGTGGGGTATTCTCACTACCATGATATGTCTGTTTCGACAGAACCTAGTTCTTCTTTCATGCAGTTATTAAATCAAAAAATAAGATGGGGAAGTAAAACCTTCAAGTTCAAATCCAATGATGCCAAGATAATCGGAGTACTGGTTCTTGCCGCCAATTTGGCTTTGTTTCCATTGTTGTACTCAGGAAACTGGAGAATATTCGCCTTGGGGTTTTTCATTAAATCTGCTAGTGATTTTTACCTGGTTTTATTTCCATTAACAGCCCGTAGCCGAAAAACTCTTTTGAAGTACATCCCCATTTTTATGGTCGTCTACCCTTTTTATATCACTTTTGTAAGCGTAGCAACGCTATTTCTTAAACCCAAATGGAAAGGCAGAAAAATATAAATGGCTGAGAAAAAAGGCATATCTCCAGAGAAATTAGCATTTAAAAAACTGCTGAGAAACAGAATAGCTCAACTGAGTTTTGGTGTTATTCTGCTTATCACGCTTATAGCTATTCTAGGTCCTTTTGTAAGACCAGACCATTCTCCAGATGCCAATACGCAGCTTCTGAGTATTTCGAGAATGAAACCTGGGTTTACCGCTGACCTCTTAATGGTTCATAAAAATGAAGCGTATAAACGCCCTAACTTTTTCACTTGCATAGCAGATGGCGGATGGGAGTATTGTTCTAATTACATTCCTCTAGAGTCCTGGGAGATAAAATCAGATTCTGTCTTTTATAAAGCTACAGGAGAAGATGAAATCCTTTCTATTCACTTAGTAGATGTGCTTTACCACTTGGGAGAAGGGAATTACCAAAAGACTGCTGCAGGGTATACCGTATCACACTTCAAAGACGGTGAACTGGTCTCTGAAGCTGTTTCAGATACTGAATTAACCCAAAGATATTCTGATGCCGTTATCCAAAAAACATACCTCTTAGGAACCGATAAATATGGAAGAGATTACCTCAGCAGACTTATGGCCGGAACGGCTATTTCCATTTCTGTAGGATTTATAGCCGTATTTATCTCTTTACTCATAGGAATTTTACTGGGATTACTTTCTGGATATTACAGAGGAAAAACCGATGATTTTATTATGTGGTTTATCAATGTGATTTGGTCTATTCCCACCCTATTAATGGTAATGGCTATCACTTTGGTTTTCGGGAAAGGGTTCTGGAAAGTCTTTCTGGCCGTGGGATTAACCATGTGGGTAGAAGTAGCCAGAATAGTAAGAGGACAAGTTATAGCTGAGAGAGAATTGGATTATGTTACAGCCGCTCGGTCACTGGGGTTCTCTGACCTAAGAATCATGCTCAAGCATATTCTACCCAATATTTTCAGCCCTGTAATCGTGGTTACTGCGGCCAATTTTGCGGCAGCCATACTCATAGAAGCTGGATTAAGTTTCTTAGGGATAGGCGCTCAGGTTCCTACTCCTTCCTGGGGGAATATGATTAAAGAACACTACGCATACATCACTACAGACTATGCCTATTTGGCTATTCTTCCAGGGGTATGCATTATGATTTTAGTATTGGCATTTATGCTGCTGGGAAATGCACTTAGAGATGCCCTGGACGTGAAAAGCTGATTTCTACTTGCTCCTTATCGCATCCACAGGGTTTAACCTAGAGGCTGTGTAAGCAGGTAAAATACCTGACACCAGTCCGATTACTGCAGAAATCACAACTCCTATTACTAGGTTATTCCAGAAAATTACCAGCGTAAAACTATCTGACCACATATTGACAATAAGTACTAGAATACTCATAAGGATAAGTCCTATTATTCCTCCAAACACACATAAAACAACAGATTCTGCTAAGAACTGAAGCATAATAAAACTGTTCTTAGCTCCAAGGGCTTTTTGAATTCCTATGATATTAGTTCGTTCCTTAACGGATACGAACATGATGTTAGCTATACTAAACCCTCCTACCAAAATAGCAAAAAAGCCTATGATAAACCCTACAGCATTAATCATGGCAAACACTCCGTCCACTAACGCAGAAAGCATGCTGGCCTCATTGACTGAGAAGTCATTCTTCTTTTTTATGCTTAGTTTTCTAATGGCCCTGAACTGTCCGATAATTTCATCTTTTAACTCCGCATTAGAAACCCCAGGTTTGGACTTCACCAAGATTTGACAATCGGTATTTCTCAAATCGACCATTCTGGTGATTAGCTTCACAGGCATTAGCACCAACTTATCAAATGGAGATCCTATGATGGATGTTCCTTCTTTACTAAACACACCTATCACTTTTACTTTATGCCCCTTTACCTTTATACTTTTTCCTATGGGGTTCAAATTACCAAAAAGTGTTTCTGCTATCTCATTTCCTATAATCACCGTATTTCTTCCACCATCTGATTCTATTTCTGTAAAATACCTCCCCTGCGCTATATTTAACTTAATGACCTCATTGTACTCAAAACTCACTCCTGCTATTTCAGCTGAACCATAGCTGCTATTCTTATATTCTGCCACTCCAGATGTTCCTGTGGCAAAAGCCACTGCATCTGCTTTGGTTAGCCTTTTCTGCAGGTTACTGGCATCTTTTAAAGCAGGCTGTTTTCTACGAATAAATTCCCACCACTTGAATTCTGTATCTCCTTCCTCCGGACCCCAAGGCATTTGCTGGATAAATAGTACATCATCATTCAAAATATCGAAGCTCTCCTCTATACCTGACTTCAGTGAATCTACCAGAGTGAATACGCTTATGATACTGAATATTCCTATAGTTACTCCAAGAAGAGAAAGGAACGTACGCAGCTTGTTTACCACCAGCGCCTGATAGGCGAAAGCAATGCTCTCTCCGAATAATCGAAAGAATATTTTATATCGTTTCAGCACTTAATTAATTTAGTACGTAAAAGTAAGCATGAGTGGTGGTAAACCAATTTTGCACCGCACACAAGGCATCCTAATCAATGTTAATTCAACGGTGACATTCGGCTGTCAATTTCAGGTCTCAACTGGCCAAATCTCAAATCCTTCCTAATTTATCAACATAAGAGTGGAATTCTAACCCAAAAGCCTGTTAAAACAACGGGGTTTAATAGCTTTGCAGTATTAACCTGCAGGAAGAAAAAAATGGCACAAAACAAACGCATCTCAAACGCTCTCATATCGGTATTTGACAAGGAAGGATTAGCTCCTATAGCTAAGAAATTAGCGGAACAAGGAGTAACAATCTACAGTACTGGAGGCACGCAGTCTTACATAGAAGAATTAGGCATTTCAGTAGAGCCCGTAGAAGAATTGACCAGTTACCCTTCTATTCTAGGTGGGCGAGTGAAAACACTTCACCCGAAGGTGTTTGGTGGGATTTTGAGCAGACGAGAGTTAGCAGGGGATATGGCTCAGTTAGAAGAGTATGCTATTCCAGAATTAGATTTGGTGATAGTAGACCTTTACCCATTTGAGAAAACAGTAGCTTCCGGAGCAGCCGAACAGGATGTCATAGAAAAAATAGACATTGGTGGGATTTCATTAATTAGAGCTGCTGCCAAAAACTTTAAAGACGTAGTTATAGTTCCTTCTAAAGATGAGTATGGCTTTTTACAAAACATGCTGGATGAATCTGGAGCTGAATCTACTCTGGACCAAAGAAAATTCTTAGCCAAAAGAGCATTCGAAATTTCTAGTCATTATGATTCTGCTATTTTCACTTACTTCGATGGAGAGGAAACTTCTGCATTAAAGCTAAGTCAGTCTGAAAAAACTTCTTTACGTTACGGTGAAAACCCGCATCAGAAGGGAGCGTTCTTTGGAGATTTAGATCAGTTATTTACTCAGCTCCACGGAAAGGCACTCTCTTATAATAATTTATTAGATGTAGATGCTGCGGTGCAATTAATGGATGAATTCTCAAAGGACAAACCTACGTTTGCCATCTTAAAACATACGAATGCATGTGGGCTAGCAGTTAGAGATTCTGTAGTTAAAGCCTATGAAGATGCCTTAGCAGGGGACCCCGTTTCTGCATTTGGCGGTGTGCTTATCTGTAACCAAGAAATAGATGCTGCTGCTGCTGAAAAAATCAATACTCTTTTCTGTGAAGTTGTTATCGCTCCTAGCTACGAAGAAGCGGCACTAGAAACCTTGAAGTCTAAGAAGAACAGAGTGATTCTTATTCAGAAAGAAGCTGAATTTGCCAATTTCACAGTAAGAACTGCACTGAACGGATATTTATTCCAGGAAAAAGACGAAAGACAAGATTCTATTTCTGAAAGCAAATTAGCGACAGAAAATGACTGTTCATCTCAAGAGAAATTGGATTTAGAATTTGCTGCCAAATTGGTAAAACACACTAAGTCTAATACGGTAGTATTTGCTAAAAACAACCAACTTTGTGCTAGTGGAACTGGACAAACTTCAAGAGTGGACGCGCTGAACCAAGCCATCACTAAAGCGAAGGTCTTTGGTTTTGATTTAAACGGAGCTGTGATGGCCTCTGATGCCTTTTTTCCATTCCCAGATTGTGTGGAAATAGCGCACAAAGAAGGAGTAAATGCTGTAGTGCAGCCTGGAGGAAGTATTAAGGACAAGTTAAGCATCGACTATTGCAACGCTGAGAAAATGGCAATGTACTTCACAGGAACACGCCATTTCAAACACTAGAATCATTAACAAACATATGTAAATAAAGGATTTACATAAACTATTTTAGGCGGTCTTTATCACTAATTTTATTGACTAGGACTAACCGACAAAAAAAGACACACCCTTTAAGCTGATGGGATTATTCAATTTACTTACTCAAGAGATAGCCATAGATTTAGGTACGGCTAACACACTTATCATTTACAATGGTAAAGTAGTGGTAAACCAACCTTCTATAGTGGCCATAGACAGAACGACTCAAAAAGTGGTAGCTGTAGGTAGCATGGCTCAGCGAATGCATGGTAAGACACATGAGAATATCAAAACCATTAGACCGCTTAGAGATGGTGTAATAGCTGATTTCAAGTATGCCGAGGAGATGATCAAAGGCATGATTAAGATGATTAGAAAAAAGAAATCACTCTTTGCTCCGTCATACAGAATGGTTATTTGTATTCCCTCAGGAATTACTGAAGTAGAAAAAAGAGCCGTAAAAGACAGCGCTGAACACGCTGGAGCTAAAGACGTTTATTTGATTCATGAACCTATGGCAGCTGCTCTAGGTATAGGTATAGATGTAGAAGAGCCTATGGGAAACATGGTAATTGATATAGGAGGAGGAACTTCTGAAATAGCCGTAATCGCCTTAGGAGGAATAGTTACTGATAAGAATATACGTGTGGCTGGAGATGAGTTTACCTCAGATATAGAAGAATACATGAGGCGCCAGCATAACATCCTCATAGGAGAGCGTACTGCAGAGCAGATCAAAATAGAGGTAGGCGCTGCATTAACCGAGCTAGATGATCCACCAGAGGATTACCCTGTAAGAGGGCGAGATTTAATGACAGGAATTCCTAAGGAAATTAAAGTTTCTTTTACTGAAATAGCCACTGCATTAGATAAATCTATAGCTAAGATAGAAGAGGCCATTCTAAGTTGTTTAGAAAACACTCCTCCGGAGCTATCTGCAGATATTTATAAAACAGGTATATACTTAGCTGGTGGAGGTGCTCTTCTTAGAGGACTAGACAAGCGTATTTCTGCTAAGACCAAACTTCCAGTACACGTAGCTGAAGACCCACTTAAGGCTGTCGCTAACGGGACAGGAATAGCTCTTAAAAATATAGACAGATTCCAATTCTTGATGAAGGATTAAAGCTAAAAAGGTATAAACCATGAAGAATTTAGTAGAACTTATATCCAAGTTCAAAAACTTTATTATCTACATCTTCTTCTCTATAGTTAGCCTTTACCTGCTTTTTTCTAATGGATTCTACCACCAGAATAGCTTCCTAAACTCTTCTAGCAAATTTATGGGTGGTGTTTATGAAAGAACATCATCTATCAGCGATTATCTCGAATTAGAAGGAAGAAATAAAGAACTCAGAATAGAACTAGCCCTTTCTAAGATGAAGCTCTCAGAAAGCTCATTGGGCTTAGACGAAAGCACCATAGAGGTCGCAGACTCTCTAACCGCGTTGCAATTCTCCTACCGGCCAGCTAAGGTAATTAACAAAACCACGGGCTACAATAAAAACCACATAACCGTTAACAAGGGCTCTCTCAATGGTATTAAACTAGATGACGGAGTAATTTCAATGGGAAATGGACTTGTGGGAAGAGTATCTAAAGTATCAAAACATTTCAGCCTGATTACTCCCATAATCAATGCAGAATTTGCACTAAAGGTTAGCCTTAAAAAAAATAATGTGGATGGCCTTCTGCAATGGGATGGGGCCAATATCAGCTACGCGCAAGTAAATGAAATCGGAAAACGTGTAAATGTACAACTCGGAGACACCGTGGTGACTAGTGGCTCATCTGCTTACCTCCCGAGAGGTGTGGATGTAGGTTTTGTTACTCAAATAGAGCCAATGGGTGATGTACTAAATATCACCATAGAGCTAAAAACAGATTTCACTAAGGTGCTAGATGTAATGGTAATATCTAATGTCTTTAGATTAGAACAACAACAACTAGAATCTAACCAAAACCCAGAAGGAGTGTAATGCCTATAATCATTAGAAATATCATTCGCTTTTTTCTACTGTTGCTTTTGCAAGTGTTAATCCTGAATAATTTGGAGAACTTAGGAGTAGCCAATTCATTTATTCTTCCTCAGATTTATATCGTGTTTATACTATTGCTTCCTTTCGAAACTCCGACTTGGATTTCTATCTGCTTAGGGTTTCTAATAGGTTTACTCGTAGATTTCAGTATAGACACAGAAGGGCTTCATGCGTTTGCCTCTACAAGCATAGCCTACTTTAAACCTAGATTAACCCGATCTCTAAGCCCCAGGGATGGTTACGATTTTAATAGCGAGCCTACGCTAAGAGACCAAGGCTTGAACTGGTTTTTAGTCTATGGTTCTATCCTAATCTTTATCCATCATTTACTTCTTTTCTTCTTAGAAAAACTCGCGTGGAGTAATTTCTTCGGCACTTTACTTACTATAGTTTTAAGTGCTGCGTTCAGTCTTATACTCGCCCTGATTTATCAGTTTATAGTATATCAAAAGAAACGATAGAATGAATAGTTTACAGAACAGACGGTACGCCATTCTCGGACTTATCCTTTTTATCATTATCACCTTTGCTGTGAAATTATTCACTCTGCAAATCACGAATGATAAATGGGCAGAGCGCGCTACTTCTCTTACAGAAAATGAGCTAGTTATTCAGCCTTCGCGAGGAGAGATTTACGATAGAAATGGAAGAATACTAGTGGCCAATACCCCTATCTATGACATTAGGGTAATCCCTGAGCGAATACAAAACCTAGATACTCTGCGTCTGCTCGAACTGCTGGAGATAAGCAAAGAAGCACTAGACAAAGTACTAGATAGAGCTCGCTCTAGAAGAGAAATGTTCAACCCACATACCGTGGCTAAGCATGTAGACCAAGAGGATTATTTTAACATATCAGAAGAATTGAGTGATTTTCCCGGATTCTTCGCGGTGAGAAGAACACTGCGAAATTATCCAGATAGTGCCGCTGCTCTGGTGTTAGGTAATTTCGGTGAAATAAACAGAAAAGAACTGAACGCTGATAGCGGTTCGTTTTATCAATTAGGAGATTATGTGGGAAAAGGTGGGCTGGAAAAATCCTATGAAAAATTGCTACGGGGAGTTAAAGGAAAGCAGGCTATTTACGTGAACAATTTCAATAAAGTAGTAGGGAAAGCAAATAGCACAGACAACATAGAGCCTTTAGCTGGGAATGATTTAATAAGTACGCTAGACGCAGAATTACAAGCATTCGGTGAAAAACTTATGGTCAATAAGAGAGGTTCAATTATAGCCATAGAGCCTTCTACTGGTGAAATTCTAGCCTTGGTTAGCGCCCCTACATACGACCCGAATTCACTGGTAGGAAGAAAGAGAAGTGCTGGATATAACAAACTGAGCCAAGACACATTAAAACCGCTATTCAACAGAGCGCTAAATGGACTTTACCGACCAGGTTCTATTTTTAAAATGGTTCAAAGTCTCATAGCACTAGAGGCAGGAATAATTACTCCACAAACTAGAGTGCGATGCAATAGAGGAATCATCGGGTGTCATGGCCCTCACTCTAATGACGATTTAGAAAATGCCATCAAGCATTCTTGCAACCCTTATTTCCGCCAAGTAATGAGAAGAATGGTACTACAGGGCAAACACGATAACCAATTTACTGATTTGAAATCTGGACTTCAGTGGTGGCATGAGGGCATGAAAAGATTCGGCCTGCATACCAGATTTACTTCCGATGTGCCTAATATCAAAAGAGGCACAGTTCCAGATACTGCGCTTTATAACCGCTGGTACCCCAATGCAACATGGACTTACAGCATGATTTATTCCATAAGTATAGGTGAAGGTGAGCTACAAGTAAATCCTTTACAAATGGCTAATCTAGCTGCTATTATAGCCAATAACGGATGGTACATCACTCCTCATTTATTAAAAAAGGTAGTAGGTGGGTCAGAACTGCCTGCAGATTTCACAGAGAAGCAGTATGTAGGTGTTAAGCCAGAGCATTTCGAAGTGGTGCGCAATGCCATGGAGCGAGTAATAAACGAGTCCGGAGGAACCGCAGGAAGAGCTAATCTCAGCCATTTGGGAATTACTGTGTGTGGTAAAACAGGAACAGTTCAGAACGAATCACCTATTGAAGACCATTCTGTATTTATGTGTTTTGCTCCTAAGGAAGACCCAAAAATAGCCGTAGCCGTTTATGTGGAAAATGCTGGATTTGGTGGGACATGGGCAGCTCCTATTTCTGCTCTTATGATAGAGAAATACTTGACAAGAGAGATTTCTAATGACTTTACAGTGAAACGAATTTTAGAAGCAGATTTCAGAGGAGTACATGGCAAGTAGAAAACAAAATAGAATCGATTGGACTACAGCCATTACCTGGCTAGTGCTCTGCCTAATAGGTTGGATTACTATTTACTCTGCGGCATACAATGCTGACTATGATTCTATCTTTAGCTTTAACATGAGCTACGGAAAGCAGTTCATTTGGATTTGTGTAAGTGCACTTCTTGGAGGCGTTATTCTTCTTACGGATTCTACGCTTATAAGAAATGCAAGTTTACCCGTTTACGGCACCGTAGTATTGATGCTGATTTTAGTGCTGTTCATAGGTACTGTAAGAGGAGGAGCACGGTCTTGGTTCGGAATAGGAAGTTTTGGGATTCAGCCTTCTGAGTTCTCAAAGGTAGCTATAGCACTACTCTTAGCTCACTTTTTAGGTGAGGGAAAGGAGCCGCTAAAAAACATAAGACATCGGGTAATAGCCTTAGGAATTCTAGCCATTCCTGCTGGGTTAATTCTGCTTCAACCTGATACTGGAACAGTACTTATCCTCTTTGCTTTTATCTTAGTAATGTATAGAGAGGGACTTTCTGGTACACCGCTAATCATAGGAATCTGTTCTATCATTATAGCTGTGATGTCTATTATAGTTAACTCTACAACGTATAGTCTTCCGTTTGGCACTACAGAACTTTCTGGACAAACATTACTTATTACCGTATTCCTCATACTAGGTGTGATAGCGTTTTTTATGGTAAGAAAACTAGCATTGCCACGCTCAAGAAAAAAATTCCTACGTCTAACCGCTATTATTACTCTAAGCATAGTAGGATTCATAAGCAGTGTGAATTTCATCATTAATGATGTACTGAAGCCCTACCAAAGAAATAGAGTTTACATTCTACTTCAGCTTCCTGTGGACGATGACCCATGGGCAGACTGGAATATAAAGAACAGTAAAACTGCCATAGGAAACGGAGGATTATTGGGCCAGGGATACAGAGAGGGAGCCATTACTAAATTTAGATTCGTTCCAGAACAAAACACGGATTTTATTTTCTGTACCATAGGTGAAGAATGGGGCTATGTAGGTTCACTAACTGTGCTGTCCTTGTTTACGTTTCTAATTTTTAGACTTATCATAATGGCGGAGAGGCAGCGGTCGGTCTTTAGCCGAATTTTCGGCTATTCGGTGGCATGTATTCTCTTTATGCACGTATTTATAAATATAGGAATGGTCATAGGTTTGGCTCCTGTTATAGGAATCCCTCTGCCATTTTTTAGCTACGGTGGCTCCTCCATGATGGCCTTTACCGTCATGCTATTCATCTTTATCAAGTTAGATTCTGACAGACTAATTGGCCTTAGGTAAGCCTTCTGCCCTGTTTTTGTTTTCCCGCGTCTTCCATTCTAAAAACGTGAACATCAGCAGGTATTATACATGTATTTTTATTTAAAATTTTAGTCATGAAAACAGTTCTTATTATTCTAGGTCTACTTATAGCAGGTGTTATACTCGTCCAACTCTACGCGATGAAAAGTCAAAAAGATATCGAAGTATATTCATATACTTTGGTGAAGGCGTATGATGATTTCGAGGTTCGTGAGTATGAAGCGCGCTTATTTACCTCTGTCAAACTGCCAACTAATGACTTCAAAGAAGGTTCCAGTAAAGGGTTTTCTGTACTAGCAGGATACATTTTTGGAGGAAATGATAAAGAACAACAGATCGCTATGACCTCCCCTGTTTCTATGTCTTTAGAAGACTCTATGACAGTGATGTTTATGGTTCCTAAAAAATTGAGAAAGGACGAGCTCCCTTTGCCTAACTCTACAGAGATCGCTTTCAAAGAGGAGCCGTCTAGAACCGTAGCGGCCATCACTTTCGGTGGATGGTCAGACTCAAATAAAATAGACTCTTACAAGCAGAAACTTATTTCTGCTTTAGACCAAGAAGGTATAAGTTATACCGATAAATTTTTCTTCCTTGGATACAATGCTCCATACGAAGTGACCAATAGAAGAAACGAGGTAATCGTGGAATTGGATTAAGGGTTGATTAAATTTGGTGGGTAAGAAATATATCACTACATTTAGAAGGTGACAAGAAATTATTGGATATATCCTTGTTGTTTTGTGAGCTAATTGCTTTCCAAAAAAAATTATATATCTGTTTATGATATTTAAGCCTTTCTGGAAATTCTAGAAAGGCTTTTTTTATGCTTTTGAAATCAAGCGTTGCAAAGCGAAAGAATTTCAAATGTGAGTTGGTTAATGCTCAATGATGCTATGACAACAAATAGCCTCGGAGAAACTTTTGGTTAAGTTGGGTCTGGGTTTTACGGATGACGCCCTGGTTAGGAGTCAATTACTTCGAAAAGCTATGGATTAATTAAAAAGCACTGATTTTCAGCAGAATAAGTGCTATTAAACCTCATTTCAAATCTGGTTTGATTGGCTAGATTAATCGTTAAACCGAAATGATAATATTAAGAGAGCCTCTTACTCAGCTATTTATTGTTGGGTCAGAGGCTTTTTTATGACTGAGCTGTTCTCAAAGACTCCTACGCTTTCATGGTTTAATCTATTAACTACCCTAATCCGAGCAGAGCTTCAGGCTGGCAAATGCGGAAATTCATCGTTTTATTTAAAGGTAAATTGATTTAGAAGAAGGGTTTTCTATAAAAAAAGCCCTGTCGCTAACAAGAGTTAGCAGCAGGACTTTTAACTGATTCTATTAGTTTAAATTATCTTTTTAACACAAATTCCTTTGTTTGAGTAATCCTATTCTTGCTGCTCAATTTTAGGAAATAAACTCCATTCTCCAATGAAGATGGAATATCTACTTGGGTGTTCTTCGCGTTTATTGTTGTTTGAAAAACAACTCTTCCTGCCAAATCTAGCAGTTGAATGTGATCTATATCCACAGATGAGCTGATATTCAATAGACCATTAGATGGATTTGGATAAATATTCAACTCAGCAATAGATATCTCTTCTATACCGCTTTCCTCGTCTAGCGTAACCAAAGCGGTATTAGTGATAATAGGCTCGTTAAAATCAAAATAAATGGCGGCATCGTTTTCTATTACTGTCCCCAGTGCTAGGCCTTGATTTACTCCAATTTTAAAACTCACATACCCCTGACTTCCTTCTAAGTCTGCAGTGCTGTCTGGAAGCATGATGTTTTCGAATGCAAAGAACACTTTATTTCCATCTATCATTATATCCGTTAAATCATGAGAGGTGTTCAATACTTCTAACGTCTGAATATTTAACGTATTCATATCGATCTCATCCTGGATAACCACATTTACTGCTGGAGCTGTTCCCGTGTTTTGGAATCTCACCTTATAAATCAACTCATCTGTGAGTGGATCTATCCTATTATTTTCTCCTACTCCTGAAGGGGTGACTTGCTTATCATTAGGGTCGTATGATCCTACTACAGTGCGTAACAGCTCAGAGGTATTATTTACAGGGTTTACATCAGCTATAACTCCGTTTATCTCTGCTAAAAATGCTACTTCCTCTCCTAGTTCTACAGAAGCATCTGTGTGAAAATAAATATTTATGGTACTTCCTGAATTGGGATTGATGGTTCCTAAGTCCCAAGTAACCGTTCCGCTTTCTTCATCTATACTAGACGGAGCAGGACTACTCAATGTGAAATCTATAAGTGTAGTGTAAGTCAGGGTAACAGACGTATTCTGAACTGTGGTTCCTGGATTAGAAACATACATGTGATAGTATCCATCGAATCCAGGCACCGGATTAGAACCCCACCCGGTTACACATAAATCATCTTCTAATGATTCAGGTTGCAGATAAAAATCTACACCTGTATATGTTTGGTTGGGTACAAATTCTAGGGCTACATCTTCTGCAGGACAATTCAATGTATAACCAGATGCACTGGCCGTTAACTCTACGTCAGACAAAAATCTTCTGTTATAGTTTGAATTAGATCCGGTGTAGTATAATGGGTTTCCATTTGTACTAGTTACATAACTGTTCATGGGGAAGTCTTCTGCGTTTTCAGCACAGTTTCCATCTAAATCATAATATGCAGAGCCTGTAACATAAGCATAACATGGATTAGAGATGGGAATATAAAATGATTTTCCGCTAACACAGCCCTCTGCATCAGTTACGTTTACATAATAGTACCCAAACTGATCAACCGGAATATCCTCTGTACTCTCACCAGTACTCCAATCAAAGATGTAAGGTTCTATACCTCCATTGGCTGCAATATTGATATCTCCTGCTATGTTTTCTTCACAGTTTGGAGGTGTAGCCAGACCAGACACATTTACATCTGAAGTAAGAGGTACATGCTTATAAAACTGATTCGCACAACCTTCTACATCTGTAACAGATAGTGTATAATTTCCATAAGCCAATTCACTGATATCTTCTGTAGTGGCTCCATTACTCCATTCGAAAACGTAAGGGGCTGTTCCGCCATAAACGGTCATATTTATAGCTCCATCATCATTAGGACAGTTAGCGGGTATTACGCTTGCCCAAGCTTGGAGAGCATTTGGTTCAGAGATAAATTCAGAGAAAGACATTTCACAACCATTGGCATCTGTAGAAATATAGGTTACGCTGGTTCCTGAGGAAATGCCTTCTAATGTTTCTGAATATTCTTCTATCCATACTCCATCTTCCCAGTAAGACCAGTAGTTCACGTATGGAGGAGCGGATTCATTTGTTAATTCTGCAGATACCGCATATACACCACACGAGGTTTCTACATAGCTTAATTCATAAAGTAGATCAGTAAATCCAATTACCTCTACTTGACTCGAGTCTGTTTCCTGACCAGAGTACCCAGATCTACATCCATTCGCATCTAGGATGTAAATATCGTGCAGTCCAATTGGTAATGGACTAGTTTCATAAGTCATATCTAGAGTACTTCCATCTAGTTCATCATTTACATAAATATCAAAACCAGGCATCCCCTGCGGGATTAATATTTCTACTGAAGCCGTACCTCCTGGACAAGGAGCTAAACCACCCGGCCAATTCATGGGATACCAAAAAACATTAGAACCTATCCAAGTATATGTTATGTATTCTAATCCATCTGGATCAATAACAGTAACTGTATAGCCGCCATCTTTAAGCGTGATAGGATTCATTCCTTCATAATAATCATTCGTAGATGTATTATGCCAAGAAACTGTTACTGGTTCAGGTATGTCTGTTAAAATTAATTCGGCAGAGCCATCATCAAAACACATGTTCTGAAGGATATTGACTGTGACAGACTGTGAATAAGATAAAAAAGGGAATAATAAAGCAAGCGCAAGGGTGAGGAATAGTGTTTTTGTTTTCATAAAAAAGTATAGTTGTTTTCCTTAACACGTAATTAAAAACCTGTTAGGGTTGGTAGAGAGACTAAGCAAAAACGTGTAAAGTTGCATGAAGCCGAAACAAAATCGACTACAACCACTGATAAACAGTATTTTATGTCGTTAATATTATATCATAAAAGACGGAGTTAAATAGCGGGGATAGCGTCTCTATTTATAGAGAATAGTAATCCTACGGAGCACACTAAACAGCTAAAGCTTCAATGTTTTTACAGGTGGGATTTTAAAACGCCATAACCTTATCTCTTCCAGTATCTGTCGTTATAGAATTAGCCTTTATCGTTTCATCAATCACACAAAGCACCAAATACAATTAAGAAGATTGAAAGATCTCCCAGATTAGTCGACCCATCATTATTTAAATCAGCAGCACAATCAAATTCCGAACATCCAAAATCACCCAGTAGCAGACCTAGATCAATAATATCTATGGCCCCATTGTTATCTATGTCTCCTTGACAAAACAATTCTGGATTAGTCTGATAAACTCTCACAAAATCAACTTCCATGACACCCTCTGTGAAAGAAGCTGTAATAGCAGGCTGTATGGCAAAATTCAACAACAGATATTGAGGAGCATCGAAAGGCCAGGTACTGGAATCCTTCACTGGTGGATTATACGTGTAATGTGTGTTTCCATCTACGCTGAATGTGATTCTTTCAGAGTTCCATTCCATAGTATATACATGAAATTCTGTGGAAGCTGAAGGTACGAGCTGTCCTCCAAGATTAACTGTTCCCCCAGAACTAGATGGTGTATGCATGGCGCTCTGCACATAATTTTGGTTCGTGCCCCAATGCTCCATAATATCTACTTCACCGCAGGCAGGCCAAGGGGTGGTTCCGAAACCCTGAGTCTCCCAATAGGCGCCTCCTTCCGAAATATTCTGGCCCAACATCCATATAGCAGGCCAAGTGCCGGCTCCTGATGGAAGTTTGGCTCTTACTTCTACTTTTCCATAAGTGAATGCAAATTTAGAATTCAGCCTAGCTGACGTATACTGTTTTGTAAAACCCTGATCAACGAATATTTCGTTGATAGCTGTTAAATTTAAGTTACCCCCACTTTCAAATGAATTCTCTACTCGGTCAGTATAATGCTGTTGCTCGTCATTATACCAACTCCCAAAACTAGGGATCTCAGTTTGATGAAACCAGTTTAGCGTATTTATAGCTCCAGAACCATTAAATTCATCTGACCATACGAGGTAGTCAAAAACTGGATCTGGATCCGGTGTTCCAGTATCATCAGATTCATAAAATAAAATATCATCCAAATAGGCTAGAACAGAATCATTGTTATTCTCTCCATTCACTTGGATCACTATTCTATTAAAATCAGTTCTTTGAATCGGAGGAAGTGAGCCCCCATCTAAATTAATAAAGTTATCGTTTTCAAAATCAAAAGAGACTTCCTGCCACTGGTCTAGTTGTATTGGCTTGATTATTTCACTCTGAGTAACCCATGACTCTGCCAAAGTTCCATCTTGCAGTTTTAGTGAAATTTGATTAGGAGCTGATCCAGTTATACCAACTGAAGAAACGTAAATACTCAGTTTGAAGCTGTTCTTTACTGCAAAATTAAAGTTACTCGCTGCATCGAACCTCACATTGGCATATTGCCCTCCTGTATCATTGTATTCTAGTACTGTAGGCGATGTGTTTATTCCCTGTTGAACGGGGTTCGAAAAACTATTATTCATTCCACAAGCATCTCCAAACCAACTGGTGATGGTGCCATTCCCCTCGAAATCATCCTGCACATCCTGGGCTATACAGGATGAAGAGATTAAAGTAAAAAACACAGAGAAAACAATGTAGAAACGCGCTTGTATTGAAGTCATGGCATTAAAGATAATGGTAATCATTCGAGCAAGGAGTAATGAACTTTAAGCAGGGTGATTTAAAAAAAATCGCCACTTATTCTTTGATTATTTGTTTAGTAATATCACCCCAAGAAGTCGTTACTCTTAAAAAGTAAGTGCCTGCAGCTAAATCTGTCAATGCTATTGAAACAGTGTTAAATGTCTTTAGGGATTGACCTAGGGCATTGTATAAAACAGCTTTATCAAGTTGATTCCCCTCTTGTAATTGTAAGGTTAAGAGTTCTTTTGTTGGATTGGGGTATATACTCATTTCTATTAATGAGACTTCCTCATTCACTGAGGAAGGGTTCGATTGGTATACCCTCACATAATCGATCTCCATAGCATCTTGAGTAAAGGCATTGGTAATAGATTCCTGAATAGCGAAGTTCAAAAGAATGTACTGCGGAGCATCAAACGGCCATGTGTCTGCATTCTGAACCTCTGGATTATACGTATAATGAGTTATTCCATCTACGCTAAATCTTATTCTATCTGAATTCCAATCCATCTCGTACACATGAAATTCTGAAGAAGCAGTGGCTAAATACTGCCCTCCATGGTTCACAGTAGCTCCAGAGCTAGAAGGCGTGTGCATAGCGCTCTGCACATAGTTTTGGTTAGAACCCCAATGCTCCATTATGTCTACTTCACCGCACGCTGGCCATGGAGCAGTTCCATATCCTTGGGTTTGCCAATAGGCTCCGTTCTCAGTAATGTTTTGACCCAACATCCAGATAGCAGGCCATGTGCCTGTTCCACTCGGCAGCTTGGCTCTTACTTCTACTTTCCCGTAGGTGAATGCAAATTTAGAATTTAGTCTAGCAGAGGTATATTGCTTGGTTATGCCCTGGTCTGAGAATGTCTCATTAATGGCCACTACATTTAAACTCCCATCACTAACGAACGAGTTTTCTACACGATCAGTATAATGCTGCTGCTCATTGTTATACCAACTTCCAATACTAGGTATCTGTGTCTGGTGAAACCAGTTTAATTCATTAATAGCTCCTGAGCCTTCGAATTCATCAGACCACACCAGATAATCAAATACAGGGGCAGTACTTATCGTTTCATAAAACAGGACGTCATCTAGATAGGCTAGAACTAAATCATTGTTGTTCTCTCCGTTTATCTGAATCACTATTCTGTTAAAATCTGTTCTTTGGATGGGTGGAAGAGAGGATGCATCAAAGTTATTGAAGTTATTATTTTCAAAATCGAAAGTAACCTCTTGCCACTGGTCTAGCTGTAATGGTTTTATTATTTCGCTTTGAGTAATCCATGGTTCGTCTAGTGTTCCGTCTTGGAGTTTAAGAGAAACTTGATTAGGTGACCCTCCAGTTATTCCGCTAGAAGGAACATAAATCTTTAATCTAAACGTGTTTTTGGTAGTGAAATCAAAATTGCTAACCGCATCAAATCTCACATTGGCATATTGCCCTCCTGTATCATTATACTCCAACACCGTGGCTGAAGTGTTTATTCCCTGCTGAAATGGATTGGTGAAATTAATATTCATTTCACAGTCATCACCAAACCAAGTGGAAATGGTTCCATTTTCTTCAAAATCATCTTGCACATCCTGGGCTATTCCTAAGGTGGCAGACACTATGACTAAAACTGATAAAAGAGGGAGGCGGAGATATTTTTTATTTAACATAGTGTTAAATATACACTTAATCTACTTAACAGCTTGTAACATAGAGTTCACTTTTATCTAGCTCTGCAGATTTAATTCGTTTGTAGAACGGTTTTAGTGCTTCCTACTTGCGTTGCAATGCAGCTTAAATTATCACTTTATTTTAGTTCACGCTTTCATTGGACGTAGGAGATTTATGAAAGTAAAATCTAGACTACTGCCATAAGTGGGAATTTTAGTGTCTCCAAAGTGGATTCAGAAAGTCATTCGCTGATCTCGTTTTGGACTTGCTTTGAAGAAAAAAGAGGTCTCCCTTGTAGTGCTTGAACAAGGGTTAATGCAGCCAGAAGTCCGTATAATAGTGAAATAACAATAGTAGCCTTGGTGTTTTTCAAAACATAAAACGATAGAAAAGGTAAAAATTGCAACGCGTGCATTCCTATAAAATGTGAAACCCTCAAATCTCCCACTGTTTTACTCCACCCTACTACGAACCAGTTAGAATTATCATTGAGCGCTCCTACGCTGTGATTCATTCTGGAACCCATTAAAAATCCTTCAAAAGCAAAAATCACAAAAATTAAAATGGCCAAACGAATGGCCCAAACGTAATGGGTAGGTAAACTAGAAAAGGACTGGATGCAAAACAGCAAGCCTACATAAGCTGTGTATAAAGTTACTACGGCTGCTGCTATTCCCATCATACTGTATAATGCAGAGTAAATAGAGGTGCTAATATTGAAATGAGACAACTGACCTTTTCCTGCCTGGAAAGCGATGTACAACACCTCAAATCCTAGCAGGAGAATCACCACCCAGTTAAATGGACTGATGTTGAAATCTACTAGATAGTGACAATACCAGCCCATAGCCCACGCATATAAAAAAGTAGAAAAAGCGAATTTGAACGGCTTGTACCACGCATTCACTCCATGAATATAAGTAGAGGTGAACTGAGTTAAAATCAAAAAAACCAATGCTACACCTAGGCAGAACAACCCAAAGTAAAACAAGTTTTCATTTCTAGATTTGAGCTCGCTTAAAAAAGAAATCATACCGTAAACATATTATTTAATAATAAACACAAAAAACCGCAGTGTCTTAGCGAACATCAAATTAACACCTTTTAAGGTGTGTTAGCTTCTCTTTTTATCAAGTATCAAGAGTAATGGTCAAGATGTGATTGTTTAGCCATGGAATGAACAACGATACTTAGTAATAGGATGGCTAAAACCCCACTATTACACCAGCTCAATAGCCTTAAACATAAAATCACTCATGGCTAGTGGCCCAATCAGCTAACATTCCTGCAAACTTGGCATACTCATCCTGGTATACAAAATGCCCACAGTTTTCGAATATTTCTAATTCGCTGTTCGGAATGCGCTCATGCAGCCTAGAGGCATTATCCTTATGTAGGATGCAATCGTGTTCTCCCCAAAATATTTTAGTCGGTATGTATATTTCGCTAAGATGTGCATCTAATATCGGAACGCTTTTGGCATAAGTTTTAAACCATTTCATAGCATTGTAAACTTTACCTGTGTACGCTTTTTTAAAGTCGGATTCTTCGTACTTATTAGGCACATACTTCACATTACAAATGTTCTTACTGGACTCAATAAGTGGACCACTGCCTGCTAGGACAAATACGAAGCGCCAAAAACTCGATCCAGTCATTTTTTTAATGACACTGGCATCACAAGATGGCATAATACCCGGGCCGTCACCAATCATTAAGGACTTAATTTTATTTTTATGATTCTGCACATAAGACAAAGCACCGGCCATGCCCACATCAGGGGCTACCAAATGTGAATCCTCTATTTTAAAATGCTTCAAAAAAGTATTTAAGAATTCACCTTGAAACTTGAAGGTCATAAATTCTGATTTGGTCTCACTTCCTCCAAAACCGGGAAGATCATACGCGTATAGATTAAAGTCAGTTTTTAGAATCTCCCAAATAGGAGAATAAGCCAGAATACTATGAGGAAAAGCTGATAATAAAACAATTGTGGGTTTATTTGGATCAACAAGAGACTTAGCCACTCTTATTTTCACACCATCAAGGCTGATGTGCTGCATAGGCATAGGGAAAGGCTTCTCTAGGGTAGGCTTAGCATTGTTATAGCCGTTTTCCTTTCGTATTTTGTTTAGTCTTGGCATTTCTGGAGTTACCATGCTCACAAAAAAAGAGTTAAACTTATCGTACAGGTTAATTCTGCTTAATTTATTTTCACTACTCATAATATGATGTATTTTTACTTTAAATTTTCAAGCAAAAATAACTATTACTTTAAAAAGTAAAGTGATATATCGGTAAAACATGAGAAAAAAGTTTCGATCCTCTTGTATCATAGCATCTGCTCTGGATTTAATCGGAGACAAATGGTCTCTGCTCATTATTAGAGACATGCTGCTATACCAAAAGAAAACCTTTAAGCAGCTGGTAGAGTCTGATGAAAATGTAGCTACCAACCTATTGTCTTCCAGACTAAAAATGCTAGAGTCTTTGGAGATAATCACCAAAAACAAGCTGCCTGAAAACAAGAAAGAGAATATCTACTTGCTTACTAAAAAAGGTCTTGACTTAGCTCCTCTAATTCTAGAAATAGTAGAATGGAGTGATAAGCACGTAAGGCCATACCATACAGAAATGAATCCTTATGAAGGTGGTGCTAGCCAAGTGAACGTTATAGAAAATGTACAGAAACATTACCAGGAATTTAAGCATCAAGTAATGGGCTCGCAAAGTAGTTCTTGCTAGATGGCAGACTCATAAGACGATCTTGGTTAATTGAGTAATTTATTTTTTAGAGAGTTTATTCTTTTCTGCGCGTTGCAACGCGATATAATAATCCTTTAATTATCATAAGTATTCCGATAGCAAAAAAGACTCCTGCAGCATAAAGCTCACTTCTCATATCTCCACCTTCAAATAGAAATCTTTTTTTTATTTAAATCAGCTTTCATCTTCACTTCTTGTCCAACAAAATAATCCTCACAATTCCCTCTAATCAGAATCAAATCCTTAATTAACCTGCCATTCTCCTTATAATTGAACGCAGAGCGCTCTGGTTTGATAGCAAATTAGCTTCTCAAAGGGAAGCTAGAAAAACACTAATACAGATTGAGCTTCTCCACCACTGATCCGGATTCTGTTTTAAACTCGAACAAATAAATCCCATTATCAAACTCACTCACATCTATCCTCGAATTAGAAATAGAGTCAATGGCTTTAACCAGTTGACCTTGAAGATTTATAATGGCAAGTGATCTAAGTTCTACTGAATGATTCACAATTACACTTCTAGAAACCGCATCGAAATGAACGCTCCAAATCTTCACTTCTTCACTGATAGACAATGGTTCGCATTCTTGCACTTCCTCATAGAGTTCGTCTTCTTCGGTTGATGTACTCATCCGTTCTATAATTCTGTCTGGACAAATTTTGTACACTACAGGATAGAACGTTACGTTATAATCTACAAACACTTCTCTATCTACACCCTCTACATTAAACTGAGGATAAGGTGTTCCCTCCAACCAATTTCCTGCAGTATTCCAAACTTCTCCGATGCCCGTAAAGGCGTTAACGGTATTGTATTGGTCATATTCTAACGCTAAAACCATTACTTCATCTGTTCCTTCTGGACCATATAAATTGTACATGTTTTTTAGTCGTTCCGTTTGATGATAGCCCCAACAACTCGGACAATGTGCAGCGAAAATTTCTAGAAAAACGGTCTTGCCATCATTCAAGTAGGAATATAGGTTATGTGTTTCCCCATACCAATCGGTAAGTGTAAAATCAGGGGCAATACTCCCATCATCAATTTGGCTAAAAGCGCTTAAACTGACCATAAATGTGCATACTAAAATGAGATTCTTCATACGAAGTAAAATTTGACAACTGCTATTTGCGGTTCTTTCAAAGTTAATATAAATAGGAGATTAAGCCGCTATTGTAATTTCACGATAGTATCAAGTGATACTATCAAAGTATTGAGATCGGTGTTTAACTTTAGACAACTTAGATCTAGTGAAGGACTATCTAATTGGATACAATAAGCATCAAACTAGTCCCCTTTCCTTCCAGCGAGTCAATAGTTAATTTAGCTCCTATCGATTCAGCTCTGCCAAGCATGCTTTTGAGCCCAAGACCTTTTTGGGCGCTCCTCATGTCAAAACCTACTCCATCATCATCAATGGTTATTTGGATTTCATTCTCGTAGCCAAAAAGTTGAATGATTATTTCTTCTGCCTCTGAATGTTTAATGATGTTATTCAACGCTTCCTGTACGATTCTATAAACGCTATGAGAATCTATATTATTCAATTCCTCGGGGAAATCATGATCCTGAATAGAAACTTTAGAAAACGTGTTTTGTGAAAACTGCTCAAACAAATTCATGAGTGATGTTTTCAGCCCTAAAATACTTAGGGTGCTCGGCAGCAGCTTGTGAGATATCTCTCTCACCTCCTGACTTATCGCATCGATTTCCTCAGTGAATTCGTCATCATTTCCAAGCTTCCTTATGACGTGATTCTTCAATAAACTTAAATGAGCTCCCACACTATCATGAAGTTCATCGGCTATCCTTTTTCTTTCATAGGTCTCCCCTTCTACCAACGCTACATTTAGTTGTTGTTTGTGCTCAGTAGTGGCTCTGAGAAGCCTTATCTTCTCATCACTAATCTGCTTAATCTTATAAGCGATACCCGAGGATAGAATGATCATCTCTATTACAGATCCCATCATTATGCTGTTCTTAGTAAAGAAATTTAAGGGCATCAACCCCCACTCGCTAATCGCGTAGATCATGACCCCACCAACCATGAAAACATTGGATACAATAAAAAATCCTGCGGCACTCTTGTTTTTTCTGTATACCACAAAACCACTAGCCAACCCAAGAAAAACCAAGATCATAGTAAGGCTATAATAAAGGTTCATTATAAACACCAAATTCTCCTCTATGAATTTTGGCCAAAGATGAAATAACAAATAGATGATCACATAAGACGCTAAATAAGCCCTTAGAAACTTGAAGAATCTGAAGGAATACCGTTTAAGTTCAAGAAATTGGATGGAAAATAAAATAAAAAAAATTGAGCCCAACACACCAAAATCTGGGGTAGTAAGGAAAGAAAGCCACTCATACTTCGAAAATAGGTAGAGGTAACCATATCCTTTCGTGAAAAAGACAACTAGCGCGAGAAAAAATACATAGGCGCCATATATTGGATAAAGTAACTCTCTTAAGAATATGGAGAGAACTAGACTATAAAACACAATCAACAGCAGCAGTCCAAAGTACACCCCGTCAAGTATCGTTAGCCGTTGTTCATAAACATGGTATTCACTCCTATCCCATAAAACTATTGGTAAATTGAGAACAGACTCTTTCTCTATGTACAGCAGAAGTTTTTTTTCACCCTGAGTATCCAGCTGTATTGGAAACAGGTTGTGCCGGTGTTTAATAGTCCTTTTTTCAAAAGGAATTTCATCACCAGACTGACCGATCAATTGAGGCTTCCCTTCTCCATTAAGTTCATACAATTCCAATACATTTATCAGAGAATTGTTAATCTCCAAGAGTAATTCTTTACCGAAATCGCAGTGATTAGACAAGCTGAAATACGCCCAACGTGGAACATTCTGATTTCCAAAGTTGGGAATGTCCTCCCCCTTTGTATACCAGATTTCCTTTTTATTTCTTACTAGATGAAAGACTTCCTCAGCAATATAGGAGTCCAGGCTGTCATCAAAAAACTGAAGGTTCTTACCGATGCTTTGAAACTTGAATTGTTTATCTACCTCTATACCGCCAATAGACTGAGCGGTAACCTGCATTATGCATAGTAGAAATGAGGATATGAGGATTAACCGTTTCAATAATAAAAGATGTCTATAACAGGTTATTCTCAGCAGCAAATTTTATTACTCCCGCTACACTCTTTACCTTTAGTTTCTTAATAAGGTTTTTTCTATGCGTATTCACTGTGTAAGGACTGATGAAAAGTTTCTCTCCTATTTCTGCACTCGTCATGTCATCAGCCAAACATGAAATGATTTCTTTTTCTCTGTTGGTTAGTCCTAACGACACTTGAAACCCGTCCTTGAACAATACCTCATCTTGATTAGACCTCACCTGATGACCATAATAGAAATCATCCCAATCTCTAGCCTGTAAAAGACTCAATAACTCTTGATCGCTAGTGTTTTTTAGCAGGTAGGCCGAAGCTCCATTTTCCTTGCATTTTTCTGCCAGTTTTGAGTCATTGTACATCGTGTAAATAACAACCTTCGTCCTCAGTCCTTCCTTTTTGACCTCTTTAAGAACCTGCAGTCCATTTTTTCCTGGCACATTGAGGTCTAGAATAATAACTTCTGGAGTAGCTACAGTTAACGCGTTGCAAACATCTATTCCGTTTTCAAACATACTGACCTCACAGGCCTTAAAATTGTTTTCCAATAGACTTTTCAATCCTTGAGAAAGTAAAACATGGTCTTCTACGATATAAATACTCTTCATGTTTGCATTGTCTATTCGTTTCTTTTCAATTTGAAGGATTGTTTACAAAACAATTTCGCTTGTCAAGTTAGATTAATATCATCCTTAAAACACCACTATACATTCCATCTATTTAACACTATCAAAAGAGCTAAAAAACTCATTTACAAAAAACAATAGACTGCTGCAAAAATACCTAAATATAGGTATTGACTAATGCCTACTTCGCTCCTTAACTTGCTTAATAAAAAACATACACAGATGAAACTAGCTAAACTTTCTGTCAAAGTCGTAATCATAGCTTTATTTTTAATAAGAATATGAGGGAAGTAATAACAGCATCAAAAATGCATGTTTTCATGAAAAAAGTTTACTCTTTTATGGGGCTGCGACTGTTTACAATAGCGGTAACCTCATATCTGTTTTATAACAATGATGCCCTCACTTCTATGGTCTATAACATTTCAGAAGTTGGTGGGAGTGCAGTTAGAAGCTTTAACTGGCTTGGTTCTTTTTTTTTCCTGGCCCCAAGGTATATTCTCAGAATAGTGCGATGAGTTTAAATCCCAGAACATGACAGACCAATTAATCCTTATGACCATCAAAGCTCTTCAGTCAAATCTTGACGCTGCAGAAAAAACAGCCCAAAATACAACCGCCTGCCCTGAAGATAAACCAAATGCGCCAGAGCTTTCGGTACTACTTGCGAGTAAGACATAAGACTACTACAAACCCCTTATTCCTTTTGTGGAGTAAGGGGGGGGGAGTGTTACACACATTTTAATTTTAAAGGAGAGCTAAAATCTAGAAACCCAACGCGTCATGAATAGGTTTCTCTTGTTTAACATCACAAGTGAAAATACCTAAATATAGGTATTGACTAATGCCCAATTCGTTTCTTTATTTGCCTTACTAAAAAATAGTAAAAAACCTGAACAGATGACACTAGCCAAACTTTCTATAAAAGTCGTAATCGCGTCTTTATTTTTAATTATTCAAACTTCTATATATAATACCACGCAAGCCCAAATTCCGGCCATCGAATGGCAGAATACGATTGGGGGAAGTGGTTACGATCAAATAGAGTCAATAATCCAAACCACAGATGGTGGGTATTTACTGGGCGGATATTCAGACTCAAATAGTTCAGGTGATAAAACAGAGAATTCCCAAGGTGGGAGGGACTATTGGGTGGCAAAGCTTAATGCTTCGGGCAGTATAACTTGGCAAAACACAATTGGTGGAAGCGGTCAAGATTACCTTTATTCAGTAATACAAACTCTTGATGGAGGCTATTTACTAGGAGGACATTCAACTTCCTCTATTTCAGTAGATAAAACAGAAAACTCCCAAGGCAGTTGGGATTACTGGGTGGTAAAACTGGATGCTGCTGGCAGTATAATTTGGGAAAACACGATTGGCGGAAACAATGGCGAACAGTTAAATTCTATCATCCAAACTACAGATGGAGGGTATTTACTGGGCGGATATTCAGCCTCTTCTATTTCAGGTGACAAAACAGAAAACTCCCAAGGAGGAGCCGACTACTGGGTAGTAAAACTGGATACCTCAGGTAGTATCATCTGGCAAAATACAATTGGCGGAAGCAGTGACGATATAATAACTTCAATAATCCAAACCACAGATGGTGGGTATTTACTGGGTGGATATTCAGCTTCTTCTATTTCAGGTGACAAAACAGAAAACTCCTTAGGCAGCAAGGCTTATTGGGTGGTTAAAATTGATGCTGCTGGCACTATAACTTGGCAAAACACAATTGCGGGAAACGGTTTCGATGAGTTAAATTCAATAATTCAAACCCAAGACGGAGGTTATTTACTGGGCGGACATTCAGGTTCCAATATTTCAGGTGATAAAACAGAGAATTCCCAAGGGGGAGATGATTACTGGGTAGTGAAACTCGATGCTGTCGGCAGTATAACTTGGCAAAACACAATTGGAGGAAATAATACCGATTATCTAACTTCAATAATCCAAACCACAGATGGAAGTTATTTACTGGGCGGATATTCAGCCTCAAATAGTTCAGGTGATAAAACAGAGAATTCCCAAGGGAGCTATGATTACTGGGTGGTGAAACTCGATGCTTCGGGCAGTATAACTTGGCAAAACACAATTGGCGGAGGCAGTTACGAGGAACTAAATTCAATAATCCAAACCACAGACGGAGGATATTTACTGGGTGGAGTTTCAGTTTCCCCTATTTCAGGTGATAAAACAGAAAATACGCAAGGGGGAGTTGACTATTGGGTGGTAAAGCTAGCCAGCGAACCGTCTGCAGGATGCACAGACAGTAGCGCCTGTAACTATGATGCTACCGCCAGTGTTGATGATGGAAGCTGTGAAGTTTTAAGCTGTGCAGGATGCACAGACAGTAACGCTTGTAACTATGATATTACTGCTACTATTGAGGATGGAAGCTGTGAGGCTATAAGCTGTGCAGGATGCACAGACAGTAACGCTTGTAATTATGATATTACCGCTACTATTGAGGATAGTTCCTGTTTGGTTATAGGAATATCATGTGATGATGGGGATCTATCTACTTCGAATGATACTATAGATGCAAACTGTAATTGTGTCGGAACCCCGAATAATGCTCTAAGTTTCGACCCTAGCAATTCAAGCTGGATGGAAATTTCTGAAATTTCTGGATTCACACCTGATAATTTTACCATTGAAATCTGGATGTATTTTGACAGTTTCAGTGGTTATAGAACGATATTCCATATTGGAAATGACGTTCAATCTGATTTTGAAATCTATACCCAAGGTAGTGCAAGGATAGCCCATGTCTCTAATCGATCAAATGGAGCGGGAGGCGGGTCTCACATAACCGAATCTCCCATTCCAACGAATCAATGGTTCCTCTACTCTATGAGCTACTCAAGTATCAATGGTATTAACGTTTACTTTGATGGTGTTCTAAAAAGTAGTTCAGCAATAAATCCAGCAAGTATTAGCCCTGATGCCAAAATGTATTTGGGTTATCAACCCTCTAATTCTTGGGGGCATTGCTGTCCTCCATCCATGATGGATGAAGTTCGTATTTGGAATGAGGCACTTAGCACGTCTCAAATTCTAAACAATACAACATGTCAAATGCAAGGTGTTGAGGATAAGCTATTCGCTTATTATTCACTTAATCAGGGAATAGCTGCAGGAGACAATACTGGATTGACCACCGTTATCGACAATACAGGTAATGGACACGATGGGGAATTGGTTAATTT
>Ga0208903_1000145_pt1 | contig 69184 bp, 51 predicted proteins | sample AntAceMetag02UKJ_FD_184769 | JGI IMG/M metagenome (GOLD analysis project Ga0208903, IMG submission 184769) | Saline lake microbial communities from Ace Lake, Antarctica - Antarctic Ace Lake Metagenome 02UKJ (SPAdes) (version 2) | ecosystem: Environmental > Aquatic > Non-marine Saline and...
GTTTTCACGACCAGGATCCAGTCGGGATATGAAAATCCCAAAGCACTGCAATACTTCCCAACGCCAGCCAGTACACATCAATTGCGGTCACTCCCACTCGATTATCAATAAGCCTTTTTTATCCTTTATATTCAATGGTTTATTTTCCTCATAATTTGTAATACCATTAAAAATACCATGCTCAGAAAATCCTTCAAAAATACTCAAAAAATTGCCGATTGAACGCTTCTAAGGAGCAACCTAGGCCACTTTCCGGGCTTTGACTTCCAGGTGTATACCCTCCTGCTCCTGCAGGTAATGGATCACAGCAAACAGGTTACTCGCCTGGGGATTACCTTTCGGCCCGAACATACGCATGAGACTCTTGCTTGATTTGTCGAAGACTTGAGAAAGTTTCTCGAACCCGATCGTCGCGTTGATATAGTCACGCAGCACTGCCTTACCGCTATCGACGTCACCGGCGAGCAGGCATTCGACTCCATCCAGCAGCAGAGCCTTACGGAACGAAGGATCCCGCTGGGCGCGTACCTGAATGGTGTCCTTAAAATCTTTCGTCAGAGCCATCGTTGCACCTGATACCTCAATCATGAAGCTCACATAGTGTCATATATGTTACCTTTATCAATGCCCGAACAGCGACTCATTTTACGCCACAGGGGAGTTTTCGTTCCCATGGTCTCGCACTCGCCCCTGCAAAGCCTGACGAACAAACTGTCTCGCCGCGTTCTGTCTACCGGTATCGTCGTTCACCTCGACGAGTAGCCGAATCTGCTCGCTGACTTCGTCGGCATTATTCAATCGGGTAGCAGCGTCCATCGCCCGGTCATACGCCTCCACCACATCGACGCTAGTCACCTCGTAACCCCACCCCTCACTCAACCAACGCAGCGCCGCCATGGCGGCACCGAGAGCAAATACCGGTTCCGAGTCGAGATAATCCCTGGCTGCCCTGGTCAGCGTTTTCGGATCACAGGGACTCTGGTTGGCGAGTTCCAATGCCAGATCATATAGCTCGAGTTCCTTTGCGGTCGCGAACCACTTGCCCTCCTCTCCTGGCGTGGTCTTGATCAGATCGGCAAGCATTTCTGCCGGTGCCATCATCGGATAGCGCTTCGCCACGGCACGATACCGCGCGAGATACGAATTACCCTGGGCCGCGCTCAATCCGTAGCGCCGATAGGCCTCGTCATGCAGGCCGGAGGAAATCAGGATCTCTTCGCAGGCCTGATCAATGACTGAGTCTGGCTGATTCAGCCCTCTGGATGCCTCGGCGTATTTCAGCGCTTCCGACTTCTTGCCCATCGCCAATAACGCCTCGACGCCATAGCGGCGGTAGTGCCAGAAGGGTTTACGGTCCAGCGCCAGCAGGTTGAGCAGATCCTGGTGGCGTCCTGCCGCCAACAGGCAGGACAGACAGGCCGTTGCGCCATGAAAATAGTTACCGGGATTCGGGTCGGTCCAGCACGACTTCAGCGTTGGCATCAATTCCTCTGCCCACTGATTGGCTGTTCCCATCGATCCACACAGTTCTCCCCAACGGTCACCCACCGGGCCAAGGTAATCGACGCCATCATCCTCCATGGCCTGCCATAACCGTTCGAGCCATTTGTTGCGAGTTTTGGCCTCAGCCGGCGCATTGATGATTAAGGGAATCAGGTCATCAAGTGTTTTGTTCACCGCGGAACCCAGGGCACCGCTGGAGCTGTCCACATGCTCCAAAGCAGGCCAGAGTTTTTCTATCAGGCGAACCGAGCCTTCTGCGGCGAGAACAGGCTCCTTCTTCGCAACCTTTTTGATTTCGGAAACAGCTTCGCGAAGTCGTTGGCAAGCTAATCTGGAGGATCTCCAGCTATAGACTCCTGCACGGAATCGCGCGGGGAATGTCCATTTTTGTGTGGCCAATTTCTTCATGCCATCACCCTGAACTTCCCACAGCGCTACCCTCGATTGGACCGAGGAACACACAGACCTTACTGCGTCTGGACACTAGTCAGGCGACTCTTTACCAGGTCCAATTTCGCCTTATGTGCAAGGGGTCGTTGGTATGCTCTTTTCTGAATAGGCTCCATAACCTTGCTGATGGCGATATACGCCATACTCAACCCTGATTCGCTCTCCGACTGCTTCATCTCTACAAAGTCATACGGAAAGTCAGTACAAAACTTATGGAAACCTGAAAACTGACCCACCTCGTCCGTGAACCTGAAACCATCGGGCGTTAGCCGTGAACGTCGAGGGTGATATAGGTCCACAAATAAAATGAACCACTCGCTTCCTGAGAAAGTGACAGCCTCGAACACGTCAATCGTGTCCACTGCACCGATTCTATGAAATAGGATTCTCTCTCCCCTTTTCGTTTCCAGCTTAGATAAATAGGCAAGCTGGCCAATTGAACCATTTACGGGAATCGGGTTGGTCTCGGAAAACCCAAAGGGTCCAGTGCCATTCGGATCCTGATCATAGGCGGGTCGAGACTCGATCATCGCCTTCATTGCAGGATGAATCATATCGAGTTGGAATTGTTCATCTTCAATGATGCGTCGAATCTGCTCAAACGCTTCGCGAAGTGCTTTATCCTCTTTGTTTCCACCGAATAATTTAGATATAAATCCCATACGCGGCACTCCCCTACCTATTTTTGATTATGTTTTCCACGTTAGCCCCATATGCTTTTCCAGAAGATGAAAAATGACATCAGAGTCGGTGACTGTACTGAACTGAGGAATCTTTGTAACAGAGACTTCTCGCTTGATTTTGTCCAGCACCCCAAAATCCTTTTTTCTCATTTCAATGCTGCCATAACTACGGAGAAATGAAGAGGAAGACACATTGAAGTCTTTACCGCGGAATACAACTTTCTTGTGAGGGTAAAAGCAACAATCGTCGTACGTCCAGTATCCGTTCTGCTCAATCTGGTCTTCATAAAACTTTACCCGACGATCAAATGTCAGGTGTGACAGGTAACCATAGAACTCGGCGAGGTTTTGGATTTCCTGCGTTCGGTTTTTATTCCAAAATATCCCCTCTTCGTCAAAAGAAAGCTTAATCGTCCTGCCGTTGTTGACGGTTAAACTAAGAATCGCTTTTTCGGTCTTCCCGGTTTCAACGAAATTGGTCTTGTGAGCTGTAACTGATCGATAAAATCCGATGTGCTTAATAGTGCTGATGTCATATCTCTGCCCTTTCCAGGAGAATGAATCACCAGACAGATTAAAATCCTTGAACTTTTCGGCAACCATTTGTCGACCTGAGGCGATATCTTCCAATGCATCAGCGTCCTCATCGACTCGTTCGACAACCTCAGGCAATTCAGCGAAGAGCTCTTGTATCAGCTCCGTGAGTCTCTTCGATTGATCAAGCATGTCATGCTCGTTAAAGAGATCAATCGCGAGACTCCGTATTGCGTATGCAATTTCATGGCTCGGGTCGTGATCGATTCCCCTCGCCTTTGCGCTCAGCTGAATTGGTTGAGCAACTTTGTCCCAATTCCGCGCGACTACAACCAGCTTGTCTACAATCGGCTTTACTACCTCTTCACCTGACGTAGCTGAGTCCCTGACTGCATTGATCAGCTTCTCTACACTTTCCGCTTCTTTCTGCAAGAATCCTTGTGTCTCAACAGCATAGCTATCCACCAGATCGTCGATGAGTTCCGGTGCATGATCTTCTCCGCCACCGGTAATTTGGTCGACGGCGGCAGTCATGGCATCGACAAGAGAAGCAGGCGGAAGCCTGTTTAAAGCGTCTTTGATTGCGTTACGGTAATAGCGCTTTCGCTCGGACAGCTCAGCCTCCACCGGTTCGATACCCTTGACTTCGGGAAAACCAGATACCGAACGGTCTTCGTTGATATCGCGTAGCACCTGTTCCGCGGAGAGATCGTCCACCAGATACGCCATCTCCTGGATAAATTCAGCGACATCATCTGCTGAATCATTGCCGTCTACAGCCTCAAATGCCGACGCCAGGAGATTCAAGTGAGCAAGGTTCGGCAGGCCCGACTCCTCACGAAGCGACATCGGGTCAGAATGCAACGCGGAAACAAACTGTGCGGCCTTCCCTGGCGAGACGCCGGGCAGCCAGGACATTTCTGCACTCAACCTCATCCTCGGGCTGGTAAGATCAGAGCGAGCTTTTTGGCATGCGTCATGATCCAGCTCCAGAGACTTTTCCTCTGCTAGCTCAACAATCCGGCGCCGATCATCTCTGGTGGTAACTCCGAGCAGCGCAAAGGGATTTTGTTGGAGCTGTGATTGATGCAGACGCCGCTGGCGTCGGCCCGACGATGAACGCGTAGTCGGTGGTGATCCAGGCCGCGCAGTTCGAGGTGTAGTTCGTGCCTGTGATCGGTCAGTTGCTTTCCCAGGGTCAGTTCCCAGCATCGCAAGTAGTTGAGGGTCCTTAAGAGCTTCGTGTGCTTGACGAAGAAGTGTTGCGGGTACAGAAAGCTTTAGATGACTCCGGATTTCATGGGCCAGAACTTCCAACTGTGTTCTCGAGGAGAGGTGCTCAGAAAGAACAAGCGATAAGGCTAGGTCGCCCTCATCTCCTGGCGTTGCATGGCATGACCCACACTGAGTCAGCGCACCAAACTTTTCAGCGCCACACTTAAAGCATATCGATTTGGTCATTCATGGTGTCTCATACGCTAGTCCCTATATCTAGCCAGCTGGCGAGACAGACAGGAGTTATATGCTGCGGGTCCGTTCCCATACTTGTCAGACGCGCAAGCCGCCTCAACCGATTGAAGCTCAGGCTTAGAAAGTCGCGACAAATCAGGACGTCCGCCCTGCTGTGACAATGCCGCTAACTGGTTAGTCAAGCATCTGTTGTAAGCTGCAGGTCCGTTTCCGTACTTGTCAGACGCGCAAGCGGCCTCGATTGATTGAAGCTCCGGCTTTGAAAGTCGCGACAAATCGGGACGTCCGCCTTGCTGCGACAATGCGGCTAACTGGTTAGTCAAACATCTATTGTAGGCTGCGGGTCCATTTCCGTACTTGTCAGACGCGCAAGCGGCCTCGATTGATTGCAGCTCGGGCGTCGAAAGATGCGACAAATCAGGACGTCCGTCCTGCTGTGTCATTGCCGCTAGCTGGTTGTTCAAGCACCTATTGTAAGCCGCGGGTCCGTTTCCGTACTTGTCAGACGCGCAAGCGGCCTCGATTGATTGAAGCTCCGGCGTAGAAAGTCGCGACAAATTAGGACGCCCGCCTTGCTGTGACAATGCCGCTAACTGGTTAGTCAAGCATCTGTTGTAAGCTGCAGGTCCGTTTCCGTACTTGTCAGACGCGCAAGCAGCCTCGATTGATTGAAGCTCCGGCTTTGAAAGTCGCGACAAATCAGGAGGTCCACTCCGTTGTGATTGCTTCACTGTATTCGTGTTTGATTTGCTTCGTTCAGCACCAAGCAGCCTACTTAATAATTCCTTACTCGCAATTCCATCAGCATTAGTTCCATTGTCTCTCTGAAATGCCTGAATGGCCGCCCGCGTTTTAGTCCCAAATAGCCCATCAGGTGTCCCCGCGTTATACCCGAGCTCATTCAACCGACGCTGAATAGCCAGCACCGTTGTGTCTGGCGTAGGTCGGGCGGGTTTAGGTACTGATGTAGAGGACGAAGGTCTCGCTGTTGTAGCTGCGCTCCGAACGAATCTGCTACGACCCTCGGCCTGCAATTGACCACGGTATGGCTCGACATCTCTTCGAGCGCTCTCAAGCGCACCCTGGCGGTACCGAAACTCACCACAACGGCTGTTATAGTCGTTGACATACCCATTGAAGCGATCCACGTCCGAATCGCTGTAATTATTGATAACCGCCTCTGCTGCATCCAGCCGGATTTTCTCGGCCAAGCAGTAGCGGATCTGCGCAGTTGAAAGGACATTGTTTCGACCAACGGAAGGCTTGCTTTCAGATGGACGACTCGGCGCCTCGGGCTGCGCGATTGCTGGTTGGCTGGCCGGCGCTGTGGAAGTTGAAGAAGATCCTGGGGAATAACCCGACTTCGATGGCCTGTTGTTGTCTGATTGGTTAGCAAGCCAGATGAGGCCAATAACCACAGCAATTCCCACAAACCACTTGCCCGCTGATGAGCCGCCCGATGGTTGTGCAGGTGCCTGATAAGTCTGCGAGGTAGGTTTGGTTGACGTTTGTTTCGGCTGCTGACTACCGCCGGCAGTCGGTTTTGGAGGCGGTTCAGAGTGGGGCTTCTGGGGCTGTTTCGGTTTACTGCTTACAACGTCATCAACATCTGACACCATTGATGACAGACCCGCAAAACCTTTGCCCTCGCCCTGTTTTTTTTCTTCTTCATCGTTCACGTTAGCTTTACCGGATGAAGCCAATCGGGTGCCGCTTAGCGCCTTCGCGCTCTCTGGCTGGTGCCGCATGCATTGCTGTGAGCAGGCTGTCCTGATCCAACCTGTCCTTGCCAGCCCGTGCCGCAAGCCTAGCTCCCTCGCGGACAACAAAAGCCACATCTGATAACGGTCGCCCAGCGAGCTCCTGGGCAAATGGCGTCGGGTCAACGTCATCCTCTTTGGGTAAGGTTGACAGCAACTTCTCCAGCAATGAGAGCACTTCTACTTCGCTGGCAAAGTCAACATTGACCACATGATCAAAGCGGCCCCGCCTCAAGATGGCCGGATCAATCATATCGACACGGTTTGTCATCGCGACAATAAGAACGTCGTTCTTTGCAGCTTCTGGAATCCGGCGCAGGAATTCAGCAACTTCCTCGACACGATGATGGCCGGAACCGGTCTCGCGATCTGCCAGAAATGCCTCCATCTCGTCGATAACTAACACAGACGGTGCATTCTCCATCGCCTTATCAAAAACCTCGGCTACCTTCTTGCTGGTTTCATGAATGTAGGGGCTAGCAACGCTGGAAGCGTCGATCTGAAAGCTTGGCCAACCGAGGAAGTCGATCAGTCGCTCTACCGCAAACGTCTTTCCACATCCGGGAGGTCCGTGCAAAACTATGGCCGACGGGAACTCAATACCAAGAGCCTTATAACGATCACGGTTTTGGATGATGTCAACGATATGCTCATTGAAGAAGGCGGCGAGGTCAGGTCGCCCAGCCAATTCAAAGGCTGTCGACGCGTGTTGCTGATCACGCGGCTCTTCTTTTCGATCCGTACGCTCTGCTTGCTTGTTATCTGGCCGCGAAGGCGAGCTTCGAGACCGGTCAGCCGGTATAACTTCAGCAACTTCGAACCCAGCAGCTTGAACAACCTCCTGCAGGTGACTTGCACTTAGCCAACTCATGGTCTGACGAAGTCGACGAAACGATTTCGCAGACACAGTCGCTCCACCTGTGAGCCAGTAACCAAGTACTACATCATCGTCGGTTCTTGCTGTAATGCTGTAAGTAGGTAGAAGACGGCTGATCTTTTCGACGTATAGAGCGTCCTGTAACGGTGAGTCTGAATCTATGTCGCGGGTCGCCTTCAGCGCCAACGCGAACGACAAAGCCTCGGCCTTCGTGTCAGGCGAGTTTCCATCTACAACCGGGCATAGCACCTGGTCTGCGCCGCAAGCAATTGCCCAGTATCGCTGGTTGCCGAAATCAAAGAACCTAATAGGACCCTCTGCGACCAGCCCGGCATCTATCCATCGGCTGGCGAGTTCGTCCTGAACAACGAGCGCTCGCCCACCGCCGTGGGTCTCGTAAACTTGCCAATTTGCCCCCTCAGAGACAGCGACGCGGACTTTAGCGCCATCCGGCAATTTGTACCCAACAGGGAGCCACGCATTGAGGGGCATATTAGTTAACTCCGAACTATATTTGCGCCAGCCATCATTTCATCCTCGCCCGCTGAACCAATGCGTACCGAGTCGAGATGTGCGACTACCAAACGCAGTTTGTCGATATCGTTCGCCTTGAGTGCCTCGGTGCCAGTTGCGACTAACTCCGCATGCTCTCTTGCATCGGGGAACAGGTAAGTGTCCTGAGCAAGCCATTTGAAACGATCGATGACGAACCAGTCCTGACGCCACAGGATCATAAAGTTCTTTCCACGCAGTTCGTCCAGATGCGATTCGAAGTCGCCTCTTTTTTCGTTAATCGAACGCTGCGCAGTCTTGGCGAGATTGTCGAAAGCATTGGCTTCAGTAGTACGCGCATGCTCGCGCACTGCGTTGTCGAAGAATTCAACCGCCTTATCCAGCTCAAGCTGGCGAATGTCCGGCAAGTGCTCCTTGCGCGCAAGAGCCAATAGCCGCTTGGCTTCCTGGACGTTATCCATCGCTTGCTTTGCCGTTTCTGGATCAGATTCACCGCTCTTCATTGACTCTGCTTGTTCAAGCTTCTCTCGCGCCTGATCTAATCGCGAGTCGTCAATCTTAGATGCCATCTCCTCGAGCCGTTGCAATGCATGCTCCGACTGTTCTTCGACAAGCTTTGAAGCCTTCGAGTAATCAATTTGTCCGTCCTGACGAGAGTAGAAATTCCGCCCACTATGAAAGGAACCACCGATCGATGGCACTGAAACCTCCATCACGATGTTCCCGGAATCCAGCACTTCATACTCGCAAACCAGCTCAGCGCCAGCGGCGATCACACCGTCATCAAAATCCGAACCCTTGATCTCGAACATACCAATGAAACGATTGTCGTTTACCGGGTCTGAAATCTCGCCCTCCCAAAGCTTGAACTTGATCGAACCGGTACTGCCTGCTCGGAGGGACTCCTCCGTTTTGAAGATTTTCTTGCCTTTCTTTGGCAATTGATCGCCTTCGCGAACCAGATGATCGAGGACGAGACGCCCACCAAGCTTGTCCCGCGCCTCAACACCTATCGAGTGCGATGCAGGAATGGCATCAATGCTGGCTGCCGTCCTAGATATAACGATTTTGTCATCGCCTAATGCGACAGGCCCACCTTTCGAATCAAACACAAAAACCTTGAATGTGTTTTCCCCAGGTTTAGCCAGGGAGAGCTCGACCGCCGCTCCATCTTTAAGGGCCATTCGCCCTGAAGACCATCCGGTATCCATACTATCGATCTGAAACTCAACGCCTGCGGCAGCATCCCCGCCAAGCTTCGCTACAATTTTCGCCTTCGAGTCCGGCGTTCGTGCGATGTAGTTGAAAGAGAGATCCAAGGAGCCCCCCGTGCTGAGTGCGCCCCTAGCATTTTTCCGACCACGGCTTTGTGAACTCCAGTCGATCGATTCTGCAAAAACGGCTGCGCCCTCAGCGACGGCCGTCATAGGGTTCATATCCGTAGATGGCGCGATACCAAGCTCGAACGCAACCCGATCACGCAGTGGTTTGTATTGCGTCGGTCCACCGATAAACACGACGCGCTCAACATCATGAGGGCTCAAGCCTGCCTTCTCGAGCGTTTCTCGTGCCGATTGGATAGATTCATCGACCTTGTCAGCGATCAAGTTATCGAGAAGCTCTCTGGTAAAGGGTATGTCGACATAGATTTCAGAACCAGATTCATCATTAATGCCTAGATCAGACTCTGTGAGGCTGATGACAGCATCCTCTTTTGCTGACAACTCGATCTTTGCCTTTTCCGAGGCCCAAAGACACATCCTCAGAAGAGACTTGTATTTCGGATTTGCACTGAGATCTTCAGGAAGATCGAAGTTCGAAATAATCCATGGCTTGACTACGTTATCAAGTATGGCGCGATCGAAGTCGGTGCCACCGCACATCGCGACACCACCATGAGCCAGCAGGCTCACACGCCCACTAATACTTTCAGCAATCGCAATATCCAGTGTCCCACCACCAAGATCGAACACCAGAAAAACGCCGTCGCCTTTGCGCTGCTTCATAACACACATGACAGCCGCAACTGGCTCTTGCATCAACGCGACGCTGCCCAGGCCAGCCATTTCAGCAGCAGCCAACGTGGCGTCCTTTTGCATTTGGTTAAAAGCGGCAGGAACGGTGATTACGGTTCCGGTTTCTTCACCGTTTCTAATTTCCTCCGGTAAATACCCAAAGCAGAGCTTGAGAATCTCGGATGAACACTCCTCTGGAGTCATAACAATATCAACCGCAGCGAGCTTTACGGGCGTGCTTGTCCCCATCATTCGCTTGAATTTTGTAGCAGCGTTATCAGGGTTTTTTGCGGCGTTATCATAGGCACGCTTGCCCAAGTATTTGTTGCCCCGCCTATCAATAAAAATAGCCGATGGCGTCACGTCATTTTGATCCGGGCTCTTGTAAAGGCGCACCGACTCTCCGTCATAGGAGCAAATTGCACTGTTCGTTGTTCCGAGATCAATTCCGACGTATTTCATGCATGCACCTTCCTAAGCATTACCGTGCCCTGTTTTCGCAAGCCCTCTGGCCCCATGATGATAGGCTCCACCATTTGATCAACCAGCAACTCATCATCAGGACCGAAATCCCCGATGTTGAGTGCGGATGCAGCTATTCCTGGGTCAAATGGCTGGCCTTCTACATTCACAATCTTCAGCCCACTGGCCTCAAGGCTTTCTTCGACCTTTTTCTGGAAGTAGCGGAGCTGGTTGACATAACGGGTGGATTCGCCAGCATCCAGTTTGCTGACAACACGCGAGAACAGTCGAGAAAATCGCCAGCTCTCGACTGCTACCTCAATCAGGGACCGTTCCAACTGGCCGTTCGTATCGTCCTGTTCAATTGTCATCGTGCTCCCCCGCGTCCCCATGCTGTTCTTCAGACTGACGCCGTATCCACTGATCGATTTCCTTCCTAGAAAATCGCCAGGCTCCTCCCACTTTGAAGCCGGGGATTTTTTTGTCCGCTGCCAAACGATAGATAGTCCGCTCAGTGACCTTCAGGTAGAGGGCAACCTCTCTGATCGTAAGAATCTCTGCGTCCAATGGCTCTTTAGGCATGGCGAAGGAAAATCCGTCTATTTTTGGCAGAATAGTGTAAACCGTTCATATTTACAACGATGCCAAGTCTGGATAGACCGCAAATGCACCTATTCCGACGCGTAGACCACAGATCGGACAGTGAACCGGGTTTCCTACGAGCGCCGGCACTCTCCATCCTCTTCCGGCTTTGGCCCCTGAAATATGCTCCGGGGACAGATTCTTGATGACCTACCACCATCTTTTGCCGTAGGCATATCGACGGATATGCTCTCAATTCATGAATGACTACGAGTCTTCCTAATCTGGCGTGCCAACAGCGGACTTTAAGTCGTCGCATACATTTGGCTGGGCGACCACTATCAACATTGACTTCGCTCGGCTCATTCCGACATAGAGAAGTTCTTCGCTGGATTTTAAATCCAACCCCTCGAGACCCCAAAGAATCACTACCGCTGACTCCAGGCCTTTGAACCGCTGGATCGTATCGATAAGAACAGTATTCTCGCGTGAGTAGCCCTCTTCCACCCAAACTGCCGGCTTTGGTAATGGCAGCGTCTTTAGCATCCCGTAGTAATCCGCCTTGTGCAACGCGTCGCCTACCAGGACAACAATATCGCCGGGCGACACATTTTCTCTCGCAATAAGGTCAACTATTCGAGCGTTTATCTTTTTAGCTTGCGCTTCCAGCCCCTTGACACGCTCGAACTGGACGTCTTCTCCATCATTGTCTGGAGGGTCGACGGGAACTCCTTTGTAGTGCGCATAGGCCAGATTATGAATTTGCGTTGTGTTCCGGCAATTCATAGTGAGGTTAAAGGGTTCCTCCTGGATCGGAAATGTTCCGGCTCTTGCATAAATGTTTTGATTATCGTCGTAAAACACATAGAAAGGGCTTTGATCATAATCGGTTAACAACAACTCCAACGGGACCCAATACTCCTCTCTGAAGTCTTGTCCCTCGTCACAGACGATGGCCTCAAAGCGGTCCTCCAGAATTTCGAGTGAATATGCCAGCGCATTGGGAAAATGGACGTCGTATAAATTTTGCCCTGGATAAGTGACTTTCGCCTCATAGATTAGATCGCGATCTGTTTGCCGTTTAACTTTCTCAATCTGGCGTGAACATAATTGATGAAAACTCATGACATCGATATTTTCTAACCCGGAAAATTGGCGAGCCAAATGATCGGCCAGCTGCCTGTTATAACAAGTTAATAGTGTCTTGAACCCCTCAGACCCCAGCCGACGTGCTTTCTCTAAAGCCAAAATTGTTTTCCCGGTTCCAGCCCCGCCACTCACGGCCACACGTCGATGAGAGCGTAAGAAGTCAAGCACCCGAATTTGATCTTTCGTTAGCGACAGCCTTCGAACCTCTTGATCAGCCAGACGAGATGAAAGTAAAGGCGCAACCATAAATGACCTGGCGAAAATCTGTCGGACAACCTCCACTCCTCGGCGTCCTATCGGAGAATATCCACTCGACTGATCGCCCCAATATTGAAATGCGTTGTCAACCCAAGTCCTAGGATTTTGGAGATTGCCTGCAGATCCTATAAGTACAGATGGCATATCCGGTCGACTCAATAGATGAGCATCACCCAGATCGGGGAACAATACCGCATGACCACGTAACACGTTGCCAAGAGAAAGATCTCGCCAGGCTTGCTGCTCGTTGAGTTTTGTTCGGATGGAATACTTCGCATTCAGCGATTGAGAAATAGGGTTCTTTATAGAATGTTTCTGACGGTACCGATCTATCGAATACCATTCTCCCGTATCAGCATCGAAACCAACACCGCCGCCTTTCACTTCAACGCAAAGATAACCGTAGTCTGGATGACAAACGAGAAAGTCTGTTTCACCATCTCTCGCCTGCTCCTCCTCTCGCCTAAGAATCCATCCAACCTGAAAAAACACGATATAAGTTTGCGGCAGGTGATCTCGCAATGCGCGGTATACCCTTGCCTCGGCTTGTGACGGAAGTTCATCGAGCTGATGTTCGGAAAGATCAGGAATCAGTGTCGCCATCGGTATCATCCAGGATGCGCATGCGGTGCAAGTTCAGGGTTACGTTGGGTGTAACGCCATCCTTTCCATCAAATTGAATCGTCAGTAGTTTTGTATTCCCGCGCGAGACAACATTTCGTATTTCTCCATAGCCCATGTCTTGATGATGTATTCGCACGCCGGGTACAAATTGAGCAGCGGGGTCGACACGCTCATCTGTAACAGCATCCCGCCAATTACCATCAAACATAAAAGCGGTGACTTGTGTAGCCGGGCTCTGGATCGGATGTACGCGTATGTGCTCAGGGTCTGAAACAAATTCAACCACATACAGCCAGTATCGCTCACCATAGTCCTGAGCATTGCTGAACTGGAGTCGTGATAGCCCTACTCCGGTCTGATTCCACTCCCCATTTATTCCTTTTACCTCGATGTACCGTTCTTCGTTGGTTGCCAGGTTACGGCTGATAATGTCGTATCCTGGGTGCGTCTGCGCCATCTGCTCAGCAACTCGCCCCCGCTCTTTTTCATAAGCACAAACAGCATCACGGGCGACCACCTCAACGGCTAAGTTATGTTCAGACGGATCTCCCTGTTCACCGTTTTCTGAGGAGCCCTCCTGCTTCTGACGAACATAGGAGAGCAAACGTCGATCCCACTGTTCTTTGTGCTTTGGCCGCGACTTTTTCGGGCGCGGCTCACCTCTCACTGCATCTTTTCTGCTATCAGCACCCGCACCAGTGCCATCACCTTCCACGCCGCCTTCGCGTGATCCGCCTAGACCTGCTTCTTGCTCTTTTCCATCTGGCTGTGCTGCGCCAGATCTGGCTCCTGATCCTTCAGTCTTTTGATTCGATTCGTGGCCATTGGAGCTGGTGTCACTCTGACCAGAAGTTTGGCCGTGAGCAGTTGTTTCTTCATCGTCTTCAACACTAACCGGCTCCGCTGAACCGCCCATCTCACCGAGGTCAGGGGATGTCAGGTCTTCGGGCACATCGTTTTCGGCATCTAGGAAGGGAATTCCGGCATCGCTCAATTCACGATGAGCTTCTTCTAAATCCATTACCATCAATGGACGAATACTTAACGTCAGCTTTGATATTTCACTGCCCGATTCCTCAGGCATTAACTGGTGAAAAAACGCGTTAAGAATGTGCGACCAACTCCGGTCTCCCGCCGGTCGTTCTACGATCAGCCGCTTGTTCTCGATATCGTAAAATGCCCGAGCAGATGTGGGCGGTGCAAGTGCCTGATCCCCACCAACAAAAACAGAGGCTTGAATCCGTACAACATCATGGCTGACTGCTGTGAGCGCCGAGAGCGCACTCTTTACTTTATTTCTGACAGATTTCGGTTTGTCATGAAACAGACGGGCAAGAATGTCTGCCCTGTCCATTAGCCTTTCAGCGAGATGACTTTCATCTTCTTGCTGGCCATCGACAAACTCGAGTTCAACTTTCGCGCTTTCACTCAACCGCCTGACGCCAATTTCTTCAAGGAATGGCCAAAGCTCAGGGGCAACTTTACACAACGCCTGATCAAGCTCCCCGCCGAAGAATCCTGCATGCCATTCGCTGTTCTGTAGCAAGATTTCATCAGGATGAGTTAACTGGCCCTGCAAGTTCAATACGGTTGGTGCCTCCTTCATTCGCTCAAGGTCAGATGCATGGAGCGCCTCCTGGTCATAGGCCAGCGCCACGTTTTCTAAGCAGACGTCATAAACAGCCCGATCCGAGCCAGTCAGCTGTTTAGACTGTTCAAAATACTCACCAACGATATCCAGCGCGATATCGATGTAGTCACTACCATCGGGGGCATTTTTTACACCGATAGCGTCAAATAGCGGTTTGAATAACTCGTAGGTTTCAGGGATTGAATAGGCATAGCGCCCAAGTTGTTGCGGCAACCAAAATAGTTGATTCGTTCGAACATAAGCTTTTTGGCCTTCAACAAATATAAATTTTTCCCCCGCTAGCGCACCAATTAGCGATTCTTCATCCTTAGCCCTCTCATTTAGAATCTGATAGGTGGTATAAGGCGTGGGCCTGTCCATGCTTACACAATGCACCAAATGGTTAATCACAAGCTGTGTATTAGGCTCAAGGATTATGCTCAGGTATTTCAGAAGATCCTGATTCAATCTCCTCATATTTCTGAAATCTAGTATTCTGGCCTGTGACTCAAATGCCTCAGCACGATAGGGAGCGTGAAGTGAGTTAGCTGAATGCCATTGCTCAGAGTCATTAATCGCAGGAAAACAATCATTCGTTCTAAGATCAGCTATCGCATCCAGGAATGCTTTTTTCTCTCTCCATTCTTCGTACTTATCGCACAAGACATAAAAAGCCTCACTGCTCGCCCGCTTTGCATCCTCGGTCGGCAAGTACTTTTCTGCGATGAATAGCATGCGATCGACGAGGTGCCTAGCAATAGGCGACCATCGGATTCCCAGGCTGTCGATAAATGTGTTTACAGATCGCGTGCTTGGGATACGGCTCGCGTCCAGCCACAGGTGAAGTGCGTCACCAAGCACCTTCACAAGATCATCAGTTCGGCGATACGTGTTAACTGGACAGGACCAACCTCCATCTTGCGTAGGCACCATCGGAAGAGACCCAAGCAATCGGCAGATGCCTTCGTCGTTCACAAGTGCCGGATGATTGGAGAGTTCGTTAATAAGTTGCGTGAATTTGGTTGCATCGAGCGGCCCGTCGTCATCAAAAAATGTCGGTAGCACGGTTTGAACAAAGGCCTCAATGGTCTGCGTGCGCACCTCTAGCTTGGTAGACAGGAACTCCTTGGATGATTCAGTAAGAACAGATGTATCCAACAGGTCCGCCTGACCCGTTGGATCGGAAAAGTTTCCAGGCAATAGCACTTTGGTCGCACTGACTAAGCCACGGCTCGACTGCCAAATGGGAAGGCTTCGCAGTTGTTGATAAACCGTGCTATCTACTGTGCTCTGCTGATCGAGGTCTGCGAATAGCGTGTATAGATCCCTCAAGCCTTTCTGGTCGACAGCGATAGTCTCCTCAACCGATCCAGTGTCAGGTGCAGAGGCGATATGCGAAGCAACCGCGTTAAGATCAAGCGGTTTGATCAGTCGGATTATTTTGGGATATCCGGAGAGCCGACGAGTGGCGATTGCTAGCTTGGGCAATAGCTCTGCAATGCGTGCAGCATCCAGAACGCCTGGAGAAGTGTAGGTCTGATTGATGGTTACAGTGTACAAATCTTCTGTGATGATGAACGGCAATACCAGCAAGCGTTTTACCGATGGGTTCGAATCTGGATTGGTTGCTCCTGCCTCAGGAAGAAGATCGTTTACTATGCTCCAAAGGTGTTTATAAAAATTTTCCAGCGTGTCTATATCGGTTTGCTTTGCACCGGGCTCATCCTGATCAATCGAAGATTCCAGCAGCCCAACCAGACGATCAAGTGTCAGGATCGGAGCGCCTAGCTGGTTCATCGCAGTTTGGAACGGTCGCAGATCCTCCGCCCCCAATCTGCCCCCAAGCTCCAGCAGTGCCTTCGCCTGGTGTTCGTTAAAGGGGGTTCGGGGCAGGAAAACGCCACTCGGGCGCTGATTACTGCCATCCTGTGCCAAGGCGATTTGCGCTTGTGACGCCGTAGCTTTCAGCTGCTCCCAGAATTGCGTATAGCATGCGGGATGACCTGCCTGTTTGGATGAAAGTTCATATGCTCGCCCTAAGATCTGCCACAATTGCACGTGTCCGAGCATTTGCATCAGACACTCCGGATCGCGAGCTATTTCTGCAGCGGCTGCATCGATAAGCATCTCATTCCAGGCCTGTTCATGCTGGTGCCCTGCAAATATCACGGCCTTGCGATCTGACTCAGGGAAAAAGTCGGCGTTGATATGTAGAGGTAATCCTGTCGACTGCTCAGTGGGCAAGAAGGCGTAGAGCAGTCCATCGGCAAGCGGTTCGGGATCGATGCGCAGGCCTATACTGATCTTGGTGCTTCTGTGGAGTGACTCCAGTCTTGGATGTATCTCGTAAAGCCTCGTGGCAGCTTCGATTGCATCAGCACGAAGGATATGCCATTGCTCAACTTCACCACTCGGCCTGAAGCTGACAATAACATCTGAGTCCTCTCCCCTGTCCAGGTCGCATGCCAGAAGCAATTGGCCATTTCGCCGGACTTCGGCGGTTCGCACATGGCGGAGAAAGAGCAGGCTTTTACGCAATACGCCGTAAAAATCCTCGGCAAGCTGGTCAATATGACTCGTGCTGACATGAGAGACCCCTAGCGCCAAACGGGCCTCGGATTCAGGGTCGTCTGCCCACGGCAAGAAGAAAGACGTACCGTAACTCTCTTCATAAGGCTCGATATACCATTGCCCCAACTCGGGGCGTAGCGTCAATTTGATACCTGATGAGCGAATCTCAGGATGATCGGTAACTTGGTAGGTCGATACGAAACCGATACCAAACCGACCTATATTCTCGCCACGAGAAAGCTTACCGCCACTGCCTACATCAGTTATTCGGTGATAATCACATTTATAATTACTGTTGGCCAAAAAGGCGCATGGCTTATACAAATCGCCACAATAGGTGAACTGACCGCTATTGCGCACCAGGAGTCCGTCATCCGTGATGTCGAAAATAATCTCCTCGGCCTTGGCATCATCCGCATTCTGGATAAGCTCCAGCGCCATCACGTCGTAGCCCTGCAATCCAGCCAAGTGACTTCTTATATTTCCAAGCAGGTTTGCAGTGTAGGAACCACTTCCCTGTTTTATCTGCGTATCATTCACTGGCTATCTAGTCCTCTGCGCTGCGCCTACTTGCCAACCCACCATATCCATAATTAGTACTCAGTGTCAGTGGTGCTGTAACACCACCTCACCCCGCCTAATCCAGTTAATTCCCAAACCCAGCACGTCATGCCCCATGCTCCGCAGCAACGTTGCATAACATTCCAGTTGTGGCAGGTAACTATTGAACGCCAATTCCGGTTCATCAACTTGGTCAGACTTGTGATCAATAATCCAAATGCCACCCTCTGTTTCCAACACCAGGTCAGCGGTCCCAGATACCACGGAACCGTTATCATCAATGCCCAGCAGCGGGAGTTCCCGATGCATCGAAGTTGCTGAGAAGCGATCTGCCATCCATCGCTCGAAGCTCGTGACGCTACTAGCAATGTTGGACACATTACCGTCACTTATCTCGACACCGGCAATAGCACCTAACTTCCCGCCGAGTTGATCGTTTACGCCAAGCACTTCGAAGCAACGATGCAGAAAGGTCCCGAGCGTCGTACCGGAGAGCTCGATCTCCAGGTCCAGCCCTTCGTGGTATCGAATCGACTCCAAAGGTTGGCCGGTCGTATCCGTGCTCTGGGCACTTTCCATTCCTGACGGCACCACGCTGTCCGGGACCAATCCCTCTGGCACGACGCCGCGATTTATGGCCCTGCGACCGATGGTGGCCAACACATCTGGGGTTGTACCGTCGCCAACACCAAAATCGTCTGGAATCTCCGATGCGCCTGCGCCGATCAAACACGGGAAAGGAATATCGCCAACGGTTATTGTCGCGGGTTCTGGCGAAACGGCAGTCTCTGCAGCCAGTATTGACCAGTAGGTCAGTCCGTCTTTACCCGCCAAATAGCTCGGCCATTCCAGTACCAGCTTCTCCCGTGCCCTGGTCATGGCGACATAAATCAATCGTCTGGATTCAAGCTCTGTGGCAAGCCCAAGATCCCCCAGAAACCGATCGTCAGACTCGGGGGCAGAAAATTTCGGGGAATATTCGATCTGCGCCTTCTCGATGAGCTGAGACAGATCCTCAAAGGTGCTGTATCCCAACGCCATGTTGGGCAATCTCGGACTCAGGCTCTTATCCATGCCGCATACAAATACCACGGGCCACTCCCGGCCTTTTGAGCTGTGCCATGTGACCAACTGAATGGCATCTTCATCGATGACGCGCGGGCCCGGCTGATTGTTCTTATCCTTCTGCTCGACCTTGGCATTCAGCCAGGCCAGGAAGCTTTGAATGCCGGAACCGTGATAGCCGCCACTGGCGAGCGCCTCACGATTGGCATCCATAAATTCGCCGGCCTCTGCCTGTAGACGAAGCAGGTTTGCACGAGACTGATCAGCATCAGGCCAGACCGACACCACATCAAAGAGGCCCAACGAGGCGAGGGTATCGGCCACCAATGCAAACAGGGTTCGATCCTTGACGTTCGCGGCGAGCACATCCAGGCGGGCCAATACAGGATCGCCGATTTTTCCATCGGCAATCAGCTGCTCCAGCGCCGTTTTCAGGTCGAGACAGCCCAATTCGGTCACAGCCAGGTACAGGGCTGCATGACGATCCGAGGGGTTGGCTACATAAGCCATGGCCTGACAGGCGAGCTGAACAACACGCGAGGCATACCAGCCATCCTCCTGTAGCCTTACGCGAAGACCCTGGGTTCGCAATACATCCGTATAGTCGGCCAACATCTTATGGGTGGGGCAAAGAACCGCGATATCCCCGCCACGCAATCTACGACGCTGTTTTGTGCGTCGATCCCAGATTTGCTGAGCAGAATCTTCCAGTAGCGTCTTCAGGCGATCGCCAACAGATAGAGCTCTAACCGCGTGCTGTCCCTTTTTGGCCTTCACTGCGAAATCGATCAGTTCGATCGGCTCCTGGGTACTTTCAACACCCTGCGGTGCCAGTGGGACGTACTCCTCGCCAAACAGGCCGGGGCCAACCGCATTGATAAAATGCATCAGGTCTGGCTGGGATCGCCAGTTACTGGTCAACGGCGTGGCAACATCCTGATTTTGACGTATCAGCGCATCGAACAAACGCGGATCAGCGCCCTGGAATCCCATAATCGCCTGTTTCAGATCACCGACTGTGACTGTCGGCACACCGGCGTCTTTCAACTGCCACAGCAAGGCAAACTGAAGCGGGTTAGTGTCCTGAAACTCATCCACGACCAGGCAGTCGATACGCTGTACCAGAGTGCTCAACACATCCGGTCGGCTGCGAAGCATTTCCGCCGCCATGGCGATCATGTCGCCGTAATCGACCAAGCCAGCTTCACGCTTGGCTTGTGCATAGTGCACCAGCACTTCCTGCCCGGCAGCAATCAGGGATTCAATGTGCAAAACCGCGTGTTCACGCGGGCCCGGGTGCGTCGGCAATGTATTGGCCGCTTCGATTACCGCATCGGCAAGATCATCGTACTCATCGGGCAGCTGGCAGCCCCGCTTTGATTTCCGTAATTCACGCAGTCCCTTCCACAATTTCCAATCGGAGCTCAGAGTACTATTGTCTGTTGCTGCTTTAAGGTTTCGGAAATCTTGACGGAATGCTTTTTCCGCCGTTGCGTTATTCCCATATTCCCTGGCTAAACTCTCTGGGTAGGCCTCAAGAAGTCGGGTGACCGCGCGACATAAATTCGCGGTTAGCTGGTCACCATCGCCGGTAATGCCATAGCGCTCTCTGATCCATGCGGAAGCAAATTCTGAGTACGTATCACTCTCTTCTGACCAACCTGCTGATCGAAGCAACATAACGATTCTCAGCAGATCATCGCGAAACAGTTCTTCAGCACTTTTTTGTGAGTTGAAATCATAGCTGTAGCCAAACTTGGTCAGATTCGAGGTGATGACATCCGCTTTTTCGGTACGCGCTAACGCCAATCGAATGAGCGTGTTTTCTTCATCCTCATTTAACAGCCGGGGCCTGGGGGATAATCCTGCGTCGAAGGCAAACTCAGTCAGCAATCTCAAGCCGAAACCGTGGATCGTTGAGATATAGGCCTGATCCAGTTTCAGGGCATCTTCCAAGCGCCCGAGACTGAGCAGCTTCGCGCGAATGCGTTCACGCAACTCGGCAGCAGCAGCTTCGGTAAATGTCACCGCCACAATGCGTTCAGGCGCGATGAGCCCTTCTACAACCCACTCACCTAACTGCTGTTGAATGGTGTAAGTCTTACCGGACCCCGCCCCGGCCGGAATAATCGTCAATGCTGGCAACATTATTCGACCTCCCTGGCTTCACCCGGAACCGTGAATAGCGGGATCAGCGCACTGTTATCCAATGCATAAGGCTTCACTCCCGCCTGCTTGTCGAAAAACTGTGCATCACCCTCCCGGTTCAGATACAGCTGGCCTGCACCAACCTCCCGCAGTCGCTCCCTGATAAGGCCCATGGCCAGATGGGCCACATCGCCTTCCAGGACCTCCCAACCCGGGATGGCGCCGGATTCCACGACTAACGCATCAGACAGAGAGGTCTGGTCATTCGTCATGAAATACACAATACCGGTGGTGTCACCTGCCCGCAGCCTGACCAGCAACGCAGCATTGTCTTCGCTCTTGGGGCCTCCCGTTTGCAGCATGGTGCGGTACAGGTTTGCCTGGCTGTCGTAGCCTTTCTGCATCCTCGGCCTGCGGCTGTTGGCACTGGATCGCTTGTAGTCAACCACCAGCAATCGGCCATCGGGCAGACCGAGCAAAATATCCGCCTGGCCGTGAATAGGCAGGCCATCAAGCGTCCCTTGTAGCCATTCCTCGGTACCGAGAATGTCTGCCTTCAAGGTCACCAACACGTCACGCCACGCCAGGGCGGCTTTGTGGATGCTGGATGCCAAATGCTTACGCTCAACCTGCCATTGCGCGGCGCGCAGGAAAGGCGCATGGGTCCTGATGGCTGCATCCAGAAGCGGCTCAATTTGTGTGTCAATGGTCGCCGGATCAGGTATCGGGCGAGACATCTGAAAAAGCTCTTCAAACACCTGATGTGTAAGGGTTCCCAGCAACATGACATCGGGCCGCTCTGGTTCCCAGCCTAACGGTTCCGCGTTGACTCTTCGTAGCAGCCAGGCCAGCCGCGACACCATCAAGGTCTCCAGGCTGCTGGGTGACTCGGGCCGAAGATTTCCCTCTGCATCGGTGCGCAGCGTCAGCAAATCAACGCCGAACTGAACATCCTCAGCGACGATTGCGCGTGGCAAACAGGGTGGCCCGGGCTCGATATTGGGCAGGAATCGAGCGCGATCACGGTCCGCCATGACATCCATTTCAAGGATCAGGGATTCCGCATCATCAATACCGCTATATAGCTGGCTCATGAATACCAGCGATTCTGAAGGTGACTGGGATGCGCCACTGGAATCCCTGCGAGGAATCATAAAGCACACAAAATCGGCAACCGCTGCCAACTGGCGTTTAAATCGCGCCCGCCGGTCGCTCATATGGTCTGCAGGCGTTCCTGGCGATAGCCCCAAGCTGTGCCGAATAGCGAGCAAATCATCGGAAACAAACACCGCAGAATCGCCGCTGGCTGCCGGGTAATGGCATGATTCAAAACCAAGCACAATCAGAAAGCGAACCGGGCGCCACGCCTCGTGGGATTCACGCCATACGGTGATGCCTTCCAGGTTGAAATTCGGCGATTCGCCGGTGCTGATGTTTTTGGGACTCGATAAACGCCGCAACAGAGCCCAATCGATTTCCGTCTTACCCGCCAAGGCAGCACGCAGCTCCTCGGCCTTCGCCTTCGCGTGATAGATGTGGGACTCAAATAGCTCGCCTCCGTCCAGTAAACCCACAAATGCCTGAATCGCTGCCGCCAACGTTTCTGCACTCTCATCGCCATCACGCAAGAGGTCCAGCATCTGTCGGTCAGACTGTGTCGCCGTTGGGAAGGGTCGTAATCGATAATCGCCATCCATCACCGCCTGCGCCAGCTCAGCACCCTGCTCTTTTGACCAGGGCATCAAGGGGGAGGACAAGCAAACGGCCAGTGCCATCGCAGGGGAAGGCTTCTGACGGCAGTACAGAAAATGGAAAAGCGCTTCACCGCCAAGATCCCGTTGCCAGTGATCCACAGGCAACCCGGAAAGAGGAAGTCCGGCGGACGAAAAAGCATCATTGACGGCAAGCGAGTAGGTAAAAGAATCGGGCATCAGCAGCCCAATGTCAGATGATTTTAAACCCGGGTTTTCTGCCAGCATCTGCTGAGCCATGCCCGCTGCCACTTCGGCTTCTTCGAGGGAATCCCTGACGCCCAGCCATTGCACGGTGGTATCCAGCGGCGCTGGTTCCTCCGGCGCGGCGAACAGGTGTTGTTGTAAAGCGTGCAGACTGGTTTGCGGCGCTGTTGGGGAAGCATCAAGCAATAGCGATTCCAGAAGACGCATCAATTCCGGGTCGCGATCAATTTCAGCGTCCGCATTCAATTTGTCGATTAACGCGACTTGCCATCGCGTCAAGGAGGGGAAGCCTTCAATACAACACACCACCAGCTTTCGTATGGCGGTATTCGATGCCGTGGATAGCAGTTGTTGAATGGCTAGCAGTTCATCCGGCAATAGGCCATCGAGCTCTTGGAGTAATCGCACGATATCCTGAACATGCTTGCGCGGTCGTTCCGGAAGCTGGTCAGAATCCGTGATGACAATCTCGCTGCCCGCTTCTGTTGCACTCACAAGGAGAGCAAGCGCTGCCTCGACCTCGGCGGTCGTCTCTTCCGGCGCGACTTCAAAGCTATTGGACCAGAACGTATCGGGTATATTTTCAAGCGCGCTATGAAAACGTTTACTCCAGTCGCCCGCCTGGGGAGAGATTAAATAAGCGCTTTTCGCCTGCTCGATCAGTTCCGGCCAGGTACCGACAAGAATTCCCTGACAGGGTGCTTGCGTGGCAAGCATGCGGCGAAGCCTGCGAGCGGCACTGCCGTCTGGAACCAATATGAAATGTATAACCTGCTGCATCAGCTACCCGCTTTTCCGTATATTCTATTATCCGCGTGGTCTCCGCAGCTGGCACAGCACTCACTCAGCGTTTAAAGATATCCACCTTTGTCTCTAGGCACTTCCTTAGATTCAAATCATTAGCCCCAACGCCAAACCAACTATCTGGCCTCTGGAAAAAATCTAACCCACGGCCTATCTTTACGGTCCAGCCGTTATCAATTCGAATTTCCCGGTCGTGCATATGCTCATTTACTTTCAACTCCAGTTCGATATCGAGTTCCAATAAGCTTTGTTTAAGCTCACTCAATCGCTCAGACATTTCCTTAACATCGGTATCGTCGTCATAGCTTGTGATCAAGCGTACCTTTCGAACAGTTGGCGTCTTGATAATGGCTTCGCAGAAACGCACAAAATTGTGGATCTGGTGAGTAACGCGAATATAGGGATCTTCAATTTCAATCGATTTGGCACCTTCCAAATAGGGCCCGATAATCGATTCGTAGCTGTAACCGGTTGCGCCGTAATGAATGGTGTAATGCTGCTCTTTCAGCTCCTCTATTACTGGTGCCTCAAGAACTGTTTCATGAAGAGATCCGGCAACTTCCTCGACAACCGGTGGTGGCGCTTCAACTACGGGCCCAGATGAAGCCACTGGTTTCTGTACTGCATTTGTTACATGCACAGGGGCTTCGTCCGTATGAATGTCGCGTCGCATTGGCTCCTGAGTCGCAGGAGCAGACTTAGATTCCGGACAGTAAACAATGACTTCCTTACCATCAGAACCAATATAAGAGAGATTAATCTTGGCGAACTCGTCATCCGATTTTCGCTTGTTCATCTGCTCTTTCACACGTCGACGGCACTCGATCGCGTACTCGACATACTCGTGGAACTCTTCATCAGAAGGCGATGATGAGGGATGTAGAATTTTCAAGAAGGCCGCAACGGTTTTCTTGATACCCTTCTCGTCCCGGCCTTCGACAGAAGATCCCAGATGAATTCGTTTGTTTACCTCTTCAAAACGGTTGGTCTGCTTCAGTTGGTGGTGGAAAGCCTCCGCCAAGTAGTCAGTGATAAAACCATAATTATTGGTCAAGAACTCGCTGCTGTTCTTCGGCATCTCCCAGCCGGGTAAGTAGCAGGCGAAGCGATCCATGACTGCCAGATCAAACTCCTTGGGTAGCGGCTGAAAGAGATCGTAGACCTCGGAATTCACTATCTGACTGACAGAAAGGTCCAGGTTGCCAACGAATGCCATAGATGCATCGGCGATGACCTCAACACCGCGAGAAAATCGCCCATTCGCCATAAAGTCTTTCATGATCTGAATGGTGTCGGGGTCTTTAACCTTAATGCCACCCACTTCATCAAACGCGACGGTATCCCAAAAGCCCACCAGGCCTATCTTCTTGCGCTGGTTGTTATAGAACAGCGTAGCTTTGGTGGCCTGACCACCACTGATCAGTGTGGAGTACGGCGAAAACTCGCTGAAAAAATAGGACTTGCCGGTACCGCGTGGCCCAAGCTCGATGAAGTTAAAATTTGGTTCTACGAGAGGCAGCAGCCGCGCGATAAAGTGTAATTTGACGCGGGGCGTTAGTTTACTGGGTTCCAACCCAACAGAACGCAAAACGATATCCAGCCACTCGTCTCGGGAACACTGCTCTCTACCTTCGCAATATTGCTCAAAGTTAAACCGACTGAGCTGGATAGGACGAAGATCTTCGATATAGAAAGTGTAGTCGTCGTCCTCAATTTCGTTATAGGCGATGGTGACCTCACACCACAACCCGCCCTGTAACAGGCGATCATTGTCACGGTAGAACTTTTCTGCAATTGCAACACGCCGGGAATCGAAGTTCTCCAAGGCGGCCCAATGACGCCTATCCTTCTCCACGTAGTTGACATGGACTTTATCGATAAATTTGTATTTGCCCTTGGTGGCGACCGTTGACTGCGCTTTATTGGCCTCGTTGGGCCGCACATAATTGTCATTGAGCGTTTCGAGAACCGCCTCCAATCCACCTCGGATTTCGGCTTCGTCATCGCTGGCGCAATATCGCGCTAAAAGAAACTCCAGCACGAAGGTAGGCACGTTTGTGCCTTTTTTAATTCGATGGAGCAGGTCTTTTCTGACGACCTTGCCATCAAATATACCTGTGACCTTCTTATCTAATTCATCCATAGCTTACACCGTATAATCGGTTTCCAAGTCCAATTGGCAGAAAACGACCATAGTGGACGGATTGAGCGCTTTAACCTTGAACTTGCCTTCGTATTCCATCTGCATCTTTAACGTGATTTGCACTTTATCGCCAGGCATCAGCGTAATCGTACCGGTAGCCGGATTAACCAGACCACCAGGTTTTGCCTCACCAACCACGTTTCCTTTTTTGTCATGGGCTTCCAGCAGAATTTCGAAGTCACTACCCACTGAAAACAGATCCTGGGTATCGAGGCTGATTTCGATAACGGGCAGTCGGGTGGTAATGCGTTTTGCGCCGTTTTTGTAATTCAAGGCAACCGTTGCCTGAGACACCGACGCCTGCTCTGGCGCGTCCAGCTTCAGAGTAATGACGGGCACAATGCATTCCTGCAGCGAGGCCCCCCCGTGGTAATAGAGCATTCCAGATTTATAGGAAGCCATGCTCAATGGCCCAGCAATACTCGCGAAGTCACCACGGATGCCCGCCTTCTCGGCACTGAGCAAATAGTGATTGTTATCGCCACCACCGTCGCCCAGTAAACACCGCTGGTGTTCGTTGAGCCAGTCACCGGGCAATTTGCTGCAGGTATCACCAGCCCCGGCATGGGTATTCATAAAAAATCCGTGGTCGGTAGCAATCACGACTTCGCTAAAACCGGCGTCCTTCAATTTGTGTACAGCCACCCGTATGCGCTTAAGCGCATTGATAATTTCTGTCGGCGCTGTGTCGGGATGGTTTTCAAAGTGGCTATCTATCTCTACCGAACGCAGGACGAGCAATTCAACATCGTCTTCGATGTCGAAGCGATTGCGAACAAATTCCTCCAGACGCCCTTCCTGGAATCGTTGACCATAACGTTTGCGGAGAATCTCCATGCGCTGGCTAACGTTTGATACTGGCTGATCGCCAAGATACGGTGTATACCCACTCTCGTTTTTTACCAGCCGCAGCCCCGTGCTGGCTCCTGGCAGCAGACTGGCCATACCCACCAGCGTAATACTGGGCAATTGGGCTAAGGCCGGTTTCAGTTCGACCTTGCCATCCTCAGCCAACTGTTTCTCGAGTGCTACGCCCAACTCATAACGAAGCGCATCTACCATCATGTAGGCGACCTTAGTGCCGCTTTGCTGCAACTTAGGTGCCACCAACTTATCGAACACGTCACCATTCGCCAGCCGCCCGAAAATGGGCCATCCCGTTTGCTGCAAATGCTTGGCAAATAGCAGTTGAACCTTTTCGATCAGTTTGCCGTACTGCTTGCGCGCCTGTTGCTGCACGGGCTGCATAATGCCCTGGGCATCCTGCCAGTCGTAGTCACTGACTGCTTGTTCAAACTCGCGGTGTAAACGATCTATCTCGCGTAGTTGGCTGACATAAAAATCAATAAGACTATCAATGCTCCGAGCATGATCACTCAAAATACGATCGTTATCCTGACAGCATTCCATCAAAGCAAATGCCGAACGAATCAGATCCCATTGCGCCTGGCTCTCCCCCTTGCCTGTCCACACCGACTGAGCATGACGCCCCAGGATGGCCTTTACCTTATCGGTATCATCACGTGCCAAGGCCTCCATGGCACGCCGCAAGAAGGTGCGCTCCTCAAACGGGAAGGTATCCCGTTCGCCCAAATCCGCCATATGGCCACAGATACTGGGCAAATCGATTTCGACCTCAATGGCCTCCGCGCGCTCAATGTAGGTGTTCTGTGTGCGACGGTCACTGCGTAACCGTTCGCACATATCTTCTATCAGTGGTTTTGCTTCAGCTGCGGCACGCGGCACGTCATGTAAACCGGGCGGCAGCTCTTCAGGCAGGTCAAATACGAATTCACTGAACAGCACAAATCGCCATAGTTCGTCGCCAATGGCCGACCAGGTCTTGCCACGGGTTTTCAAAGCCAAACCTATGCTGGCCTGCAACAACGCTTTAGCTTCCGATACCCAGGAATCACTCTCTTTCAAGGATGCCTGCTGCTGGTCGCTAGGCACCAAGAGTGCAAACAAGATATCTCGCGTCGATTCCACCTTTAGCAAGGCACGCAAATTGGGCCAGCTGAGACCACCACCAATGGCATCGATCACCGCAAAGCTGGGGTTCGAGTCTTGACTAAAAACCGTACGCACCTGCGTGGCATGATCGGGCTTTGCTTTTAGGCACAGGCTGAGGTAGTTGTCACCATCGCCACTTGGGAATACATCGCCACAAACACTATACAAAGCGAATGGATCCTTTTGCTTGTCTTCATCATCCAGGGGCTTGGCTGCCGGTACGTACACCACTAACTGCTCGATCTGGTGATCACCTAATTTACTCAGGGAAGCAATTGCCTCGGCCCGGCTGGTAATGCTTGAGTCCGAACTATCGACCACAGACCTCTTTTCTGTTGCCATTTCTAGACAACTATCTCGGTAGCGCCGCTCTGGGTCATACACCACCATGACCTGCGACTTAGCCAGTCTCGTCTCCAGCACTGATCGTTTGAAAAACTCCGCGAAACTCATATCAGTTCTTATTCTCCTGCTGCACTTCTTCTTGTGCCTTACTGGACGACGCCGCCCAAATCGAATCCAGTGAAGGTTGCTCACCAGAAGAAAGACGAATCACCGCTTGATGAACGAGCTGCGCTCTATCACGCATAAACTGGTTGAAATCGGCCTCCAGCTTGGATTTCAGCGCTGCGCCATCCAGCCCCTGGTAGTGGGCTTTGCTCAATAACTCGAAGGAGACCAAGTGGGTCTTCAGCCGATTGGATACCGCCAGTTCATCCGCCCATTGAACCCGCTCTTTGAGATAGTCCAGCGGATCCTTGCGACCGATAATGCGATTAGTCTTCCAGGTGATGAGCGCGCAATTGAGCGCGTAAAAACTCTCGATGCCTGCCTCTGACAGCAAGGCATCGGGAAAGATATGGTGGTACTCACGTTTTTGAATGCTGTCGAATGATGCCGGCTTGCTATCGGCAAAATCATGAGCACCAAAATAGTTGGATACGGCCAATATGCCCCTGGCCTCGATGCCGACCTTCTTCGGCCACCCCGCTGCCACGAGCGCATCCACATCCGCCAGTTCGTGTTCATTGCGGTTGAAGACCGGCACTTCAGGTAATGCCTGATCATCGAAATCCGGTGTGCTCAAAAACGCCTTGATACCCCGGTGCTTGTCTTTAACGCCGATAAAATCGGCGTAGGCCCTGGATGCGGCAGAGTTTTCGTAACGGTCGGTAAAGAATGATGACCACAAATAGGCGCGTAACAGCTTTTCGGCCTTGGCAACAAAATCACCATGCTCTGGCACCAGCTCGTAGGCTGCCGCAACGACTGCCAGTACGTTACTGGTAGGTAGTCGCGCCTCATCGAAGACACCCTGGCTTTCCAGCAAGTTGGCCATTCGCTCCAAGCCGTGCTCGAGTTTCTCCCAATTATCGAGCAGCACCTGCTTATCCATTTCGATCATACCCTTGTTATTGGGTACCTTTTCCTGCAGCAGTGCTGAGGTCGCCAATATCAGGTTTCTCACATCGCCAAAGCGTGCCGCCTTGGGGCACTTGCTGACGAGATGCTCCTCCAGGTCATGTAAGGACTTACCCGCCACACTCTCCACTTCGGCAACGATAATGTCGTACAGCGAGAGAGGTTTGCTGTTGGTATTCATATTGATGAATACCTGAAGCGCAACATCCTTCGGCGTATTGGAGGGCAACGAAAGATATGGCAGGTTGAAATGCGTCACCCGTTCGCGCAGGGTGCTAATTTCCTGTTTCAATTTATCCTTTAGCGCCGTGTAGCTCTCTAACTTCTCGAACGCCTCAGGGTCGCCTTTGCTGGGTTTTAAGTGCTGGGTGGCCTCGCCTATCCACTTATCAACCACTGCTGAATTATCACCGGGGCAAAGTAGATGCAGAGGGAATAAACCGCGCTCCAGGCACTTTGGCGGATGGTCGGCCCAAACTGGTCGGCGCGAACCTTTTTTGTTCGTCCATCGACTCTGGCAATAAACCTGCATCTCATCTGATTGCATGTACTCACGCTCATCGAACTGCGGCAGATAGATAAAATAGTCTTCATACTCGTAGTTGTTGTGCATACCACGCCAAAATGCGGTGAGGCGTTGCTGGCCATCCAATAAATGCTGGGTAACGGTTCCTTGCACAGTAGGCTCTGCGGAGACGATGTAACGAGAGATAAATTTTTCCTCTCCAGCCACCTCCAATGCCAGTGTTACACCCACAGGCAAGTTGTTGATGATGGTGTTGAGAAAGCTGGTAATACGCCATTTATCCCAAGCCTCATAGCGCTGGAACCGCGGTAGTTTCACCTGGCCCTGCTGGATAGCCTGGAACCATACGCCCAACGTTCTATCCTGTGCTTTGCTGGACTGCTGCATAATGCTCATGCGTTCATCTCACTGATCGTCGCCTGAATCAGAGCGTTCAGCTCCGCATCCGATAGCGCTTTGGGCTGCCATTCCAGCTTGGTCTTGCCCGTTGACGTCTTACCGCGCTTAACCGGCACTTCGACTTCATGCCAGAATACATCTACAACATCATGAGCGATGGCCAAGCTGCGATCCTGGTGGCATTTTCGCAGCACGCGTTCGGGCCAAATACTGCATGCCAAGTGCCCCCAATCGTAGTCTCCTTTCTCCATCTTCTCCCAGGTTTCTTTTAGTTTTTTCTGCCAGGCTTTATGTTGGAATAGCTTCCATAGCGGGGCAGCGGTGATTTGCACACCGTCATTCAGGTTGGGCTTCCAGTACTTGGCTATAAGCAGAAGCTCATCTCGGAAATTTCGCAGCTCATCAGCAAGGTCACTTAGTTTTTCCAGTTCTTTTTCTTCTTGGCTGTTCCGAGCGGACCTGCCAAGTAATACGTTAAGACCTTGTTCGAGTAGATTAACTTTAGGTTCAACGAAATCATTGATGCACGTGTACAAAGTCTGCGCGTTAAGCCGATGATAATAGACCCATAAAGTATAGGACCCAGATGGCGTCTGTAGCGGCCAATATATCGGAGCTTGGCGGCGACTCGTTGTATAGCGAGATAAATGATCCGAAAAAAACCATTTACATTTGTAAAATAATCACCCAGGGTATATCCAATTTCATTTTCTACCAGAGACAAGTCTTTCATAGACCAGAAATTAGATAACTCTGAAACGAAGTGACCATCTACCGGAACGATACCCTTGCCCTTGTGATTCTCCGATAGTGAGGGCTGAATGTCTGGCATTTCATAAAAACAATCCTCCATGTATTGTCCAGATACGATGGACATTTTAGAGTTCTCAACCCAACGGCCAACTAAAACACCAAATGAGAATGATATTAGGTCCCGCTCAAATTCACGAATATCGCCTCGTAATTTTGACTGCGTATCAAGTTCAGTGAGTTCTTTCAAAAAAGCTACATCAATTTCGTTTAACTCCAGACAACGAGCGACAACTTCGTCAACTCTAGATATACAACTTTCCGTCAAAGAAATAGCGCTCTCAAACTTTTCCCTGTAACTACCCTTGTCTTTTTCATACTCGTTTGACAAAAACAGGCCCGAAAAATAGGGCGAACATTCGTCGATGAGTGCCAGCCCAATTCTTGCATCAATAACCTCTTTAGCTATCGTCTTCAGCGCTTCCTGGTTAATGTTGTCCAGATCTATTGAAGGCAGTCCTTCTACTATCCCCGTTTCGTACTGATTAGCATTCGAACGCAAAGAAACTAATGCTCGATAAGGAGTGGAGTTTAGTAGTGCAAGCAAAATATATGGATCAATTCTTTTTGACTGGACCGCCGGCGCCTTACCCCCTATAAGGATATTTCTAGGCATGATACCTACCCGAAAAGAACTAGCTCTCCAAGTATAGGAACACCCGGATATTCTGTAATACCTAGATGCTTGTCTTGACTGAGCCGCTTGGCCGTTAGAAATCCGGTTCCTCTCTCCCACTTCGGCTCCATCATTTCGCCAATTCATAACAGAAAAGTAATCGACCCAAAAAAAATCGTTCCCCCCGCCTCGTGTAATGGGTTCCCAAACCTTACCCAGCCCCTTGTCAGTAACCTTGACCTCCCAATGAGCTCTAAAGAACCTGAAGTCATCGAAGGACTTCAAACCTTGCTTAGCAGTAACTTCATCATCAGAGAGAGAAATACTGTTCGAAAGAGACCTCCCTAGCGCCTGAGGCAAAGACGGAACTATTTTGTGATTTAGATACTTGGCAATATGGCTTTTGCTAGTGATCACTTCTGCATGTTGACTGACCACCTGAATAAGAGATGTCTCCTTATTCTTTTCAAATTTCAAATCAATAACAAAAAAGTCCGTACTCTGAATTTCACGAGAGAAAACGCTTGCCGCCGATTGGACTACCGCGCCATCCATCACAGGGGCACCTAAATCGCACACACCCAATAAATTGGGAATGACAAATTCAGTTCGCCATTTCTCAAGAGTTTTTGCCGTAAAAAAGCTTCTTGATGAAATAACACCTAAGTATCCACTCTGCAAAAGGCCTTGTCCTCTTACTATCATTGAGGAAAAGATGTCTACATATGCAGTTGGATATATCTTTTTGGCCCAATGCTGAAGACCGTCTACTGGCAATCCAAACGGCGGGTTCATTAAAACGGCATCAAAGCTTTTCCTGCAAAGATCGATAAAAGCAAATCCCTTTGCCGCGTCCTCAGCAAAAAATCGCCTCTGGTCGGATTTGGATTCTGCCGTGTCTGCATAATCGCTTAGCGCTTGGAGAATTATTTGCTCGGCACCATCCCAGAAAGATTCATCATCAACTCCACTTAGGTCGAAGCTGAGTTTCTTCTGCGGGGAAATATTTTCTAATTCAGTCTGGAACATATCCCCAACGGAGTGAGTCCCAGATTGCTCCTGCCACTGATCTCTCGCCTCATGAATTGAGGACTGAATTTCCTCTTCTATTTTCAACAAAGTGCCCGCCTCACCGGCCAACTCCATTTTGTCGAAGATGGCTTCAAGCAATTGACCCAACACGGGTGGATTAAGGGAGCTAGCAAATTCCTGGAATAACGCCTTCTCACCAGGCATTGGCTCGGCACAGACGATATTGGATTTTCTAACCACGGGGCGTTGCTGGGGCTTGATACCCTGCTGCTGCCAGGCGCGCTGGGCTCGCTGCCAAAGCGAAAGCCCGGCAATTTGTACCGCACGGGGGTCAATATCTACCCCATGGATATTGTGCTCAATAATCAGTCGTGGGATTTGGATCTTGTAGTCTTCAAAGCTGTCATAGGATTGATGAAGAGGCTTTAGGTCGCCCTCACGAACAAAAGCCTCTGCACTCAATTCCGCTTCTAGCTGCCAGGCCTCTTCATAGATTTGCTCGAATAGATCAAATGCATACAAACCGAAATGCATTGAACCGCAGGCCGGATCCAACATACGGATGCAGCGTGGATCTTTGATGGCTCGGTACAGGATATAGACCGTTTGCTTTAGCAGTTCTTCCTGGCTTAGGGATTCCTTTTCTGCGCCTTCACCCTCCTCTTTAAGCTGCTCTTTATGCTCCTCTGGCGCCTGCTCCCCCAGCTTTAAGAACACTTCGGTGGGCCGGCGCACCAGGTAGCGGCAGCTATCAACCAGCCGCGTATTGCCCAGGGTCATCTCGTACCAGATACGACCCAATGTGTTGTCGGTGAGGAATTCGACGACATAACGCGGGGTAAAAAACTGGTTGCGAACCGCCAGCTCGCGACTGTTGCGCGGCGCCTGGGACTCGGCGCGCATCTTTTTGCGCTCTTCCTGCGAGTTGAAATACTGGTATATCCAACCGATGGTTTCATCTTCAGCCCACAGCGGCTCGATTTCGTGGTGATTGATAAGATCGAGCAGTTCTAATAGCGCGGACTCTCGTGGAAATAATCTACCCTGAGCACTGTGGCGGTCGAATAGCACGGCCAAATCCAGGCTGAATTCATCGAATACGCTGTAGAGGTAGTTAGGATAGGCTTCGCCAGTCTCTCCTTGGGCGCCACCAGCTAACTGTTTGTAAAGTTGAAACCCTTTTGAGTTATAGCCTTTGGCAATGGATTCCAACAAGAAGCCACGGGCTTCTGCCATACGCAGTGCGGCCAAGCGGTTTAATACGGTGAATGCCTGCTCGCGTACGATGCGGCTGAGTGCCTGCTTGGTACGATCTGCTTCACCTTTACCATGTGTTGAAGCGAGATAGTGTGCGAGCGTATCGCGCAGGATATGGGCTGTTTGGCGCTGACGGTTATCCAGATGTGTCAGGGTATCAACATCCGCCACCGACCCGGCTTTTGGGTCCAGTCCATAGGTTGCCTGCAACTGCCGGGTAAATTCTTCGCTCAGCAGGTTACGTGCATCGTTGACGAACTTTTGCAGGCGGTTGCGGGTGCTTTGATCAAATGCCATTTAGTTAACCGACTCTTTTATAAATACGTTATGCATCTAATTTCCAGGTTATTCGCTATCGTCATCTTTACCACCAGCGCTGCCATCAAGCTTTATTGACAGCTCAAACTCGTGAGCGTACTTAAGCTCGCCCCGCAACTGCTGCAATTCGGCGATCAGGGCATCCAGGTCTGCGATGGAGGTAATCTGTTGCATGGGGTTGAGAGTGCGGGAGATCTTCTTTTTGCCCTCTTTAATCCCCTGCTCTTGCTCCTCGCGCAATTTGTCCTGCAGACGCTGCTGGCCAATGCGCTGGATACGCTGTTTGATATCCTGCACCTGGGTTTGGATGGCATACTCCTGGTTGACGAGCAAGCGAAGACCACTGAGATCTTCACTGGCGGTGACGGTCAACTTTTCCAGGTCTGCAAGCAGATTGTTTTGTTCCTGCTGGGTCAGCTCCGTCCACTCTGACAATCGACGCAGGTCTTGCTCGGCATCTGTGATGCGCTGCTGCTGCTCTTTTTGTAAGGCAATAGCGGTATCGCGCACGCGGGACTTCAGGGTGGTTAAGCTACTGGCAAACTCGGTGCTGTATTTAAAGAAGTCCGCATGGTTTAGACGCTCCACCAAACCCGCTATTTCATCCACCAATTCACTTTTGAGCTGACCGGGTGTGCCGCTGGCAGGGAGGCTTTCTAACTCGCTGCGATGCTGTTGTAGATCGCCCAGGGTCTGCTCCAGACCATGCTCCAATGCACGCTTGAGATCGGCAGCCCATTTGAGGTTGGCATAGAGCTAAGACTCTTCACCACCCAAACGCTGAGGGGCATCGGAGGCATCGGTGAAGAGAATATCTTTGATATCCTGGCTCAGGCTTTCCAGACGATCTGAGCCAGGCAATTTCAAGCCCTTCAGCTTTTCTGCCAGCGGGCCGTACTGGTGTTGCAGCTGTGGAAATAGTTTGGTGGTCGCCTTACTGATGTCGTCCTCTAACGGAACGACCATGTCGCCGCTGAGCTCTGTTAGGCGTTCGGCCGCTTTCGCCAGAATCTCATTACTGGGCCGCTCCTCGCGCAGAGAAACACCTACTGATTTAAAGCTGTTGTTGGTTTTAAGCGCATCTATCGCCTGCTGACCGTTTACGGTGACTTCACGGCCTGCGACTTTGAGTTTGATCTCCCCGCCAACAAGCATGGCCGCAACGAGGTAGCGGAGCGTATCTTGCGACCAGCCATAAGGCGCATCGGTGAACAAATCGATCAAGCGCTTGCCTTCGATGGAGCCCTGCCGTTCGATCATGTCCCGAATGCTGGTGATGGCCTTGTGACCGGTATTGATTGACGGCCTACCACCCTGGGTTTGCACCAAGCTCAATGGGTCGGTTGCAGCGGTTACGCCGCTCAAGTTACCCAGGCGCAGGAACTTCTCTGCCAGGTCGGTACCGGCTCGCACGGGCGCTTCGTTGTAACGATCGAAGACTTGTTCGGCGACACTGGCGAGATGCTTGCGCGCAGCCTCGATGAGATCCTGATTGATGCTCTCTACGGCGGTGGCTTCGCCCCGGAAGATAAACGAGCCCTGAACCAGGCTTCTTTTGATCAGACGCTCCAATTCGCCCATCAGGCGATTGGCGCGATCAGTTTGGCCGTTGCAGTATTCTTTCACCTCCTGGTCTGGCTCGTTACGGTATTTGTTGACGATCTCTTTGCTGCGGTAAATTTCCGCCGTCAACTCCTCCATCTCTGGCGAGGTACGACCGAACAGGAAGATCGTGTAATTGGCGCTTTTGTGGCGGCTCTCTTCGGTAAGCCTGGCCTTGGCTGCCTCGTAATCGGTGGGATCAACGAGCTCTACCACGGTTTGTACGGTATTGCGTTCACCGGAAAGGGAAGCTGGTACCCCGCCCGCGGTTTGTGCTTTGAGTCCGGTCTGTACCGATAAGGTGCCATTCAAGTGGGTTGACGGCAGTGGCGAATAGGCCTCGCGCAGAGTCTCGTTTTGAATTCGGCGCAGCTCCACTGCACGCAAGGCAATGGTGCCCCGCTCCTGCTCGATGTCGTTGAGCTTTTCACTGTGGAAGCACAAGTTACCGTCTTGCTCACCCAGGGGCACGATGGCGTCGCTTATCAGTTCCTCTACCGCTTTTTTGACCTGGTCGGCAGCCGACGGGTCGGCGATGCCGCCGTGCATTAGACTAGTCACGTTTTGAATCGAAATCGGTAAGTTACCGAGAATCTGCAGAACACAAACTGTCTTGGCGATATCCTGGTGAAGCTTGGAATCGGGGAAGCGTATCTTTACTTTGCCCACCGATTGGTAGAGAGACAGGTAGCCTTTTTCGATGTCTTTCTTCAGCGCATCAAATAACGTGACCGTGGTGGCCAACCACCCGACCGGTTGATTGGCGATTGGGGTACTGTGGTCTGCACCTTCTACCAATACATCCTGAATCACCTTAATGGCGGAACGCAGGCCGATACCGCCGGTGGATTTCGCCAGGGCGCCCAACAGATGAAGCAGAATATCGAAGTGTGCCGGCAGGAAGGGATACAGGTTGATAAAGGTTTGCTTGTCAAAATCGGCGCCATAAGCGCGGGCATCCACCAGCTTGGTGTTGTGGCGCAGGGCCTGGCCATGTTTATCGAACAGGTTGCCTAGTTCGGCTTCACCGCTTGGCGATTTGCCCAATAAGCGGCTGTAACAGATCTCTTTGATATCGTTGGCTTCCAGGTCAATCTGGATGGGGAAGCGGTCCTTTAACTTGTACAGCTCGGGTGAGTTCAGCGACGCTTTGGGATCATCTTCAGTCAGGGTTTGCTGGGCAGTACCGACAATCCAGACTTTGCCATCGCCAATGTTCTTGAGGTTTTTGGCCAGGCCATCCAGGTTCAGAATCAGGTTCTGACGTGAACCCACATACTGGCCCACCTCATCCACGATAAAGATGATGTATTCCTTGCCGGTTGCCTCACGGGCAATCTCCAGCATTTCTTCCACTTGCTGGTCGGTGAAAACGACCCAGTCTTCAGTTACTGTTGAAAATGACTCGGCAGTCTTGAAAAAGTTGGGGTACATCTGGTGCGCAATCTCTGGCACCACGCTGTCCACTACAAGCGGGTCATTACGGTAGTTGGCCCATTGCTCGCCATCAAGTTGGCCGGCAAAGATGTTCAGGAACTCGTCATACCGGCCCTCTTTTTTGAGCCTGCGTTCAAAGGCAGCCACTTTGAGGTTTTGCGAATAGCCAGCCCACTCCAGGATCTTGTAGTAGAGAACTGTCGATACTTCTTTCATGCTGGCATCGGCAAGCTGGGTGCTGGCCAGATCGAGCATGACTACCGCTGCGGGGAATCGTTTGGCTACCGTGGATAACAGCTGTTTTGTTGTCTGCTTCTTAAACCGGTTTTGTAAATGTTGAATGAACGGTGTACCGTCGATGGTCACGTTCTCGTCAAACGCTAAACCCAGATATTTCGTAAATGAGCTTTTACCGGAACCATAGAAACCCGACACCCAGACACCGACTTCATTTTCTCCGCCCGCTTCCATGGCCGCCTGCATTTTCCCCAAGAGCTTCTCGAATTGCTCCTCAATGCTTTCGGTCACCACGTATTCGGATATTTCAGCCTTCAGGCGTTGTTCCTGCGACGCGCTGTAGGTAATCACCTTTTCAATGGTGCGGTAGATGTCTTTATTGCTGTCGAATAACTGTTTTATTTCCATCGTTTTTTCCTAAACGGTATTAGCTCACACCCGGTTGTTTAGCCACCTACGTGGACGGAGCGATAGTTGCCATCTTCCGGGTAGAAACCCAGAAATTTGAGTTGGGTTTTTCCGGTTCTGACGCCTGGATAGAAAAAGACGGTTGGCACGTGAAATTTTCCCTGCAGCTGGCTCTCGATTGAGCCAATACGCATGTAGGGGTGCAGCGCCTCAACGTCCGTCACTAATAAAATGGTATTGGGCTGACCTTCAAGTTCTTGCAACACGGCTTCCAAACGATTTTGCAGGGAGCCGTTGGTAAGTGCATTGGCTAATGCTTTATTCGTTTTCTCCCATTGCAACGGTGCTTTACTATCTGCCGCGACCCATATTTTTTTTAATGGCGCCGCATCGAGAATTTTCTGTATTTCTTCGGCGATCGAAAACTTATGCACACTCCAGCCTTCATTACGGAGTTTTGCCTCCCAGGCTGGCATCTGTCTTTTGACCTCCAAGATCGAGGCGGGCGAAAAGACCAGGTAAAAGATCGGCTCGAAGCTGGCATGACCAAAATCTCGGCCTGCTTTTATGCGCTCCATCAGCTCATTGAAATCAGCTTTGAGTGATGACATCTATCACCTCCTCCATGGTTTTAAATTGCCAGCCGATACGCGTCACATCGCCAGCAGACTGAACGATAAGCCAGCCATTCTTCGCTAATCGTTTAAGTTCTTCGCGTACATCGGAGCCGTCGAGACCAAATAGCGCCCAGGATTTATGGTTTATCACCGAGTTATCACCAAAACCGTCAAAGTGGAGCATGTAAGCAAGGTAAAGCACGGTGGACTCTTGGATACGCACGGGCTGAATGGTGCGTTTTGATCCTCGACCCGCTGACAACAGTCCGTAATCTGCACAGCAACCGATAAGGTAGGATGAAACACGTTTGATAGTAGAATCTGACCAGGGTTTTTGGGTCTTACCTTCTCTCACCGCGTGGACCACAAATTCTTTGGCGTCATCCGTCGATATCGAGTCACGACCACCGGAATAACGTTCCCAATAGATTTCTTGAATAAAGTCCTGCAGGATCTCATTGGCGGTTGCGGTATAGACCAAAAATAACTGATTGATTGCCGATGACGACATGGTTGTCGCCAACGGCTTTAGATACTCGGCGGCACCTGTCTTTATATATCTAGGGGAAAAACACTCGACGACGATATTGCGCAGCCTTCTGGCTGAGACCATGGGAAACAGACCAGAATCCAAGGCTTTCTCATAAAGCCGATTGGCCGGCAATTCCTTTTGATACAACGACAACAAAAGCTTCGACTCGTCAACGAGACCGAGCCCAGCTTGAAGCTGTGTTGTATAGAAGGGTTTAGTCACGACACTCTGCCTCCCGCATATAGGGAAAGCACTTGTAGCCGTCAGTAAAAGCAAGCAAGTAGTGGCGGGCAGATTGATGCAGAATGGCCTTAAGGCCTGTATCAGAATAAGTGCCTACAACAACCGGCCCTTCAGCCTTGTCTGCTTTTGTTATCGATAGTTCACTCAGCCTCGTCAGCGCAGCTTCACTACTAGCCAAAACCGAGTTCATCAACGTTTTACTATCGCTGCTCGCCACTTCTTTGGCGGCTGCGCGTTCCACGGAATCTGGTAACCGGTACAAATGAAAATTGGCACCGACACCAATACGTTCGTCATGCACGAGCATCGCCGATTCACAGACACCGTGGTACCTGGCAAGCATGGTCGTGCGAGAGAAAACCGGCGCTAAAAACGCTTCGCTGGTGGCACCAATAAAGTTGCTGCCCCACCAATTGTGCTGAGACTTCTCACCGAGAAACCCGACCACTAGCCGGAGTTCCACGATTAACTTTATAACGTCATTGTTCATTAATTACCCAACTGTTAATTCGATTGTTTATATCCGGGCGCAATGACCAGGTTTTCCACACCATAAAGGGCTTGCCAATTCTTAAGCCACAAATGGTATTCAGCCCCTTCCAAGCTGTGATTCTCTGTACAGTCCACATTCCACCGCCTAAGCACATAGCCTGCTGCGGCAGCGCGTACATTCACCTTGAGCACCCCATCTTTCATCGCATAATCCATCTCAACGGTTTCAGGATGGGGAAGGTTTGGATGCGGCACCAAATTCATTTCAACAATTCTGTTCCACTGTATGTCGGTCTCGCTCGCTTCGTGCTCTTTAGGCTCGTCGTCAACCAAGACAGGATCTGCGATTCGCGTGACCACGAAATCAATGAAGTCCTGGCGATTGCGATCGAAGGCTCGCACATGCCAGCGCAGGCCGTTATCCACCAACACAAAGGGAGCGATTTCGCGCTCACTTAAACCCGACTGGATGGATCGATACTGAATCTTCACCACCTTCTGGTGATAGATCGCCCTTGTTAGTACAGCTAGCACCGGCAACAGCGGCCGATTGAGCTCTGCCGGTGTTTCACACCGGACCATAGGCTTATGACTACCTATGAAATCCTCACCGAAACCCTGAGAAAGTGCCGCGAGCACTTGAGGCGGGGAGTATTCAAACAGAGGTTTGAAGGACTCAGATTTGACGTAGGACTTCAGCTTGGTGTCGTAGTCCAGATTGTCGGGTACCAGCTCTCGATACAAAGTGATATCGCGCGTAGCCGCCGCCTCTCCGATTCCGAAGCGGGCAACCAAATCACTACGGCCGATCTCACCTAGAAAGTAGGTGCGAAAGTCGATATGCGACAGGCGCTCTTTTTGCGCCTGACTGATGTCTGACAGCTCCACCCTAATCTATCTCCCCTAATCAAGGTATCGAGCATTTTGCACTAATTTGACGCCATATGGTAATACTTTCGACTGCATTGATGATTATGATCTGTTAACATAATCAATTTGGTTAGTATATTCTGCCTTTATGATCAAGGATTGGCTTTGATCCCACACTCTTCAGGAGTAGATAACCATGGCGACAAATCCCCCCAAGGGCGATGGCCACCGTAATGGCGCGGTTCGCAGCCGCTCCCAAACCAAAACACCCTCTGGTCACTATGTGAAGCGCGATGCTGATACCGGGCGTTTTATGGACGTAAAAACTTCCAGTAAGGGCCCGTTCAAAGGTGTGAGAAAGGAAAAATAGGCGAGGATAGATCAGTGATTGATATTTCTTTTGAAATCAACGATAGATAAGGTATCGCCGCGAAGTATGGGCAATGCATTGGAATCCGCCCCTTTTACAGTCTGTGCAGGAGTCGATCACCAAATCCGTTGGTTCGGCACGATGCCCCGAGCATGGCCCGAGGCCAAAGATCAAAGTAAAGGGCCGCAATCTTGACTCGTTGAGCTTCGAAGTTTCCGGTTGCTGTGACCAGCTGATCGATACTGTGAAGAAGAAACTGAAATAGCAACCAACAGTCGGAGTCTGCCGATGAAAAACTCCACCCGCATTATCAATGTTCTCAAACGCAGCGCCACATTGCTCCTGACCGCTGTGGGCATTCTATTCAGCGCCGATGACGACGAAAGCGAAGACCGACCCCTAGGAAATGGCTCAGACCGATTTGGCGAGCACAATTTTCGCACCGGGAGTATGGATTCCGGAGCTGATCCAGACGGTTGGTACGAGGAGGACTTGTAACAGCCCCCTATTTCTTCATCCCTTTTGAAACTGCCATTTTACCCAGACTGCCACCCTGCCGTCCTGCATCATCAGCTGGTCTCGCGAGCGGCGAAGTAGCTGCAGTGACAGATCGCCCAATATTCACCCCCGCCCACGCCATCATCCCACTCCATAGCAGGGGTAATCCCAGGTAGAGGCTGGTGGTAATCATATTCAACAGCATGCGCTTGGCGTCGTGTTCGCCGGGGTTGGCGAAGATCTGCAGGAAAACGTTAACGTCGGGATACATGGACAGAATCAGGTTCTGATCCACCCACATGGCCAGGTACCAGAGCACTGTCCAGAACTTGATGGTGAAGATGGCTATGCCGCCGACCACCATCATGGCGATGGAGTAGCGAGACAAGACGACCACCAGTGGCAGCAATGCGTAGACGCCCAGCAACATGATGGCCTGCACCATCGGCAGTGATTGAAGCACCGCCGTCATGGTTACGGAAAACAGGGCTGATGCCGTGATCACGCCTCCGGCGGCAAGACCACCTTTGACGATGGCACCAGCCGTGTTGACGAGGCCAGAACCAGAGGTGTTATTGGCTATCAGTTCGTTGTTCGACCAGGAGGGTGGCGCATTGGTGAGTACGGTTTTGGCGACCGCGTCATTTTGTTGTTCACTGGCCAGCGCCGGTGCGATGGCGACCACCAGGCCGGAAAATCCGGCGGATGTGGCATCCGCCTCATCGACCAGCTTCTCCCGCAAGCCGATAGACTCATCCTCCCACCACTGATTGCAGTAAGGTTTGCCCCAGGCTGGCGGCGTTGCGGCGTCATATTCCGTATCTCTGGCCGCGTTGTACGCCCAACCGGCAACCTGACTGGCCGGACGCAAGGTGTCGTAATAGCTCGGAGTATCCCGATAGACGTGTGAGCCCATCCAATCGGGATCATCAGATCCGTAAGTGGCGAGCAAGCCTGTAATCGCCGCTGTATCGGGCCGTTCTGCCTGAAATTTCGAACGCGCCGGAATGTAACACTGGCTAAAGAAATCGCTCACCTCCTGCCTGAGGCGCGGATCAGCAATGGTCGCCAGGTGTGCCTGCTGCTCGAACGTCCGCATATCCGCCACGGTCGGCAGGCCTTCGACAATAGCGTGATTTAAGCCCGAGCTGAGGGCGATCACGCCGTACCACCAGACGGGAACATTGACGGTCGCGGCGGTACCGGTGAAGCCCGTTGTGCCATAGGTACTCTGGGGCGCAGCCACCGTCGCTGCAGACGGCGTTGGATCCAATAGCGTTGGTGGCGGGGAATAGGACAAGGTGCCGGCGTTGAGTGGCGTGAGGGCAGCGGGTTGCCCGGCCAGCACCACTACCAATAACGCGATAAACAGCTCGATCTCCATGCGCCGCAGCGAGAGGCCGCTTGCATGGCCGACCTCACCGCCCTGCGCTGGTTCGCGCCAGTTGTCGATCAGAATCCCCAGGAACGGCAAATAGACGATGCCGGTACTGACCAACACATCCCAGAGAATGCCGTAGAAGGTCCAGCCAAAGAGGGAAGTAAAGAGCTCCAGATAGCTGTCGACGCTCATGGCACTGCTCCAACTGCCAGGCTCACTGCCTTAACCAGCACCCCCTGCCCTAACACCAGTTCCAATAACACCAACCAGGTTACGGCGCGCCAGCGCATCTCTGTTAGTAGTGCAACTTTGTCGTGGCTGATCATGCCTATACTCGCCAATCGGGCGATAAAATAATTCCAACTGAGTGCAACAAGGGTGATCGATGTCCAGCGAATAAGCATCAAAGTCATCCGCCAGACATCGAGGCTGTGCTGGACGGATTGCACGGATTCAGTCTGCAGCCGGTGCATGAGTAGAAAACCGACCAGCCCTGTCAACAGGGCGGCCAAGGTAGTCAATAGCAGAAAGCCTTTTCGCTTAGCCCGGAGGTTATTGAACACGCCCACCTCGCAAAGGGTTGGGATCGAGGGTCGGTACTTCCGGCACGGTAAGGGAACTCTGTCTTCTGGCAGCTGCTCGTTCGAGTAATGTGGTAACGGTGTCAGATACCACTTCTTTGCGCACCCGGGTTTCAAACAGCAGGTTTTCGATTTCTTTATCGAGCTCGGCTATGGATGTGTCGGCGTGCTCGCGGGCGACTTCGGTGGCATAGACCTCAGGCACTTGTCGTCCTGACAGTAGTAGTCTTCGGGCAAATAACGCCTTCTCCACCGTGCGCGCGGTACTGATTTCAGACACCAGGCGGCCCATGATCAGGCTCTGTTCCGATGCAGGCATCTCGCGGATCGCTTCGATCACTTGTCGGGTGATGGCCACGCCGGGCGCGGTGATCTGGTCCAGGTTAGTCAGGGTAAGTGGTGTCGCACCGCTGACCAGATTCTGGATGTCGGTGGTGACGGTAGCGGACTCCTGGTAGAGCTTGGGTAACAGCCCGGTACCGGGAATGCTGTCCTTACGGCAGGTATCGCAGGTGGTGACGATGTTCTCGCCCACCACATCCACCGTCCAGTTACGCGCATCGGCCGGGGATGGCCAGATCTCGGATAAACGTGTCGACGATGCTGCCGGTACCGGGCTCGCATCAGTGACGGCACGATTCATATTGATGTTGTAACCCGCCTCGACGATATCGCCAGTGAACTCCAGCACCGGTTGCCCGCTGCCACCTGCCTGCCCGCCGATCCAGGGCACACCGTTATCGCCATTGGACGACTCCACGGTGGTTTTAGCGGTGACGGCGTCGTTGCCACCGACACCCATCTGCACTTTCCAGTCATTGCCTTTGGACAAGGTGATCAGATCCGCGTACGGGTTCTTGCCCTGGGCGATTTCCGCCTCCATCAGTTCGCAGGATTTGGTGGCCAGTTGCATGGTTTCTTCAGCTTTGATCAGGGCATTTTGAAAGAGGTCGTACAGGCCCGGATTGGCCCTTTGCAGTATCAGAGCCGGCAAGGCTGCAATGGCGCTGGTGGCGGCTGCCGTCATCGCGTTCATCATATTGTCGACACCGGCACCGATGTCGTTCAAGGTATTGGTGACCGCCGCCACCGGATCGAACTTGCCGCAACTGTAGCCAAGCCCTAATTGGGCAGATCCACCCAGGGTGACGGAGACTACCGACGGATTGGCGGGCACAGAGACGGGTTCCGCTCCACCGATTTCGTAGTACCACAAGCCATCTTCGGTGGGTCCTTGCGCAGCGTTTCCACTGTGACTGACGAATAAGACCGATGACAGCATCAGCACATGAAATACGTATCGTTTGATCATGGTGGGTAATTGATCCAGTCGACGTTGAACAGAAAGATGCCGCGATCCTGACAGCAGCTATAGGGGCGCCACAGGTTCCAGACGTAATCGCCTTGGGCATCAACACGACCACCACCCCAGCCACTGAGACTGGCCAGATCGTTGGTACCGAACACCCGGCAGGTCGCTTCCGACTTGGGTAGCAGCATCTGCCACTCACCCGTAGCGGGATCGTCTTCGACCAGCGGGCCTGGCGGCCAGACTCTTTGGCCGGAACTGGAGCCACCGGTTATCGGCACGTAGATATGTGGTTGGCCAGTGCGGGTCACGATGTCACCCGCCCGTTGCGCATTGATGGCCGCCGCCTTCGGCTCTTCGGACTGTGTAGTCCAGCCGGTGCGGGGATAGACGCCACCCCAGGTCTGCAGTGGCCAGGTGCCGATCTCCCGCAAGCCGGGTATCAGGCTCGCGGGATAGAACATCTCCGGGATTTCCATCCGCCAGGAGAGCGCATCAATGCCAGAGAGAAAATACGGGAAGAATGAGGTGGTTTGTGAATTGCAAAGATAACCCGTACCGGCAACGATGCTCGACAGGGAGCTAACCGGGTGGCCGATCACATCCGTTTCCCGGAAAACCAGATTGCGGTGATCCTTGTTACCCTGCCCGCCTTCCGTTCTGTTGCCGGCGCTGTCAATGGGTACGGGTATCAAGCTTCCCAACAGCCCGTTAGCCGCTGATTGTTGCGCCACACCCAGAGTACTGCGAATCTCGACCCAGGGATTACCACCGAGTTCGTTATAGCTGCTTACCACAGCGTCCGGCTGATAGTGGCCAACTTTGAGAGAGGTTTCGACGCTGCAACCGAACAAAGAGCAACGCAGCCAGAAGCAGATACCCACCGGCATCCAGCGCATACAGCTCAGTGCCGCGCTCGTCGTTTGTACGATGACTTGTGGCGTAGTGATTGTGCCCGTGTTGCCAATCAGCGGCATCCACAGCAGCAGGATCAATGCACCGTAACGCAAACATTTTTTCACTTCCGCGCTCCCCTTGTCTGCCATCGCTGATAGATCTGGGTTGCGGCTGTGACATCGGTCACGCCGTAAACCACCGCGTCACCATCGAATACAATGGCCGGGTATCGATTGATGCCGTACTGCATCGCCTGCACCAGTCCCCTGGCAGCGTTCTCGAGTTCACTGCTGAGCTGGGCATCCATTCGTTGAAATCGCGCCAGGACCAATTGTTTGGCATTTTCCGGGTCACTGGGCAAGTCCTCGGAGAGAACTTGCTGCAGCTGGTTAATGCGGTCCATCACATAGACGGTTGTATTGTCGGAAACACTCACAACCTGGATCGTCGAATTGGTAAATACCTCAATCGCAGGTGCTGCCTCGCCGGCTATGGCCGGCGCACTTAGCGTGCCCGTTAGAACCATCGAGAAAATGAAATAGACCTTTGCGACATTCACTGACGATCATCCAGAACCAAAATATGTTGATGAGATAGCGATCCTGCTCGATTCTGGATTCTGGCAAAACGGTTTATTCAGACAGGGTTGGTCGATGTTTCTGGTCGAGCGATGCCGAGATTTCTATAATGGGGCAAATTGACTACGTCGAATGCATCCGCAAATGGACTTCAGCCCCATCATCCAACAAGTCTTTAACGCGCTGTGGTACCTCATACCACTGGCGATACTTGCTGGTATTTTCAAATCGCCCTGGTTCAAAGGAATTGCTGGTGAGTTTCTGGTGAATACGGCCGCACGGCTGTTTCTTCCGAAGGACGAATACCACCTGATCAAGAATGTGACATTACCAACCGACGATGGCACCACACAGATCGACCACATCATTGTGTCGCGCTATGGCGTGTTCGTGATTGAAACCAAAAACATGAAAGGCTGGATCTTTGGCTCAGCCAACCAGAGAACCTGGACCCAAAAAATCTACAAGCACACCAACAAGTTTCAGAACCCACTGCACCAGAACTACAAGCACGTCAAAACCCTTGAAGCCCTGCTGGGTATTCCGGCTTCAGCAATTCACTCGTTGGTGGTGTTTGTCGGAGATTCCACGTTCAAGACCGACATGCCCGACAACGTGACCTATGCCGGTGGTTACATTCGTCATCTCAAGTCCAGGCGTGAAGTGGTGCTCAGCCAGGCCGATGTGGAGGCCGTGACTGCACAAATCGAGCATCTGAGATTGCAGCGAGGACTGACCACCAACCGGCAACACGTCCGCCATCTGCGCCAGAAGAATGCCCCTTCACCACCAACTGCACCGCCAACGACACCGCCGTGCCCGAAGTGCGGCGGCACTATGGTGCTAAGAACTGCCAGAAAGGGCAAAAGCGCCGGAAGTGCGTTTTGGGGATGCGCAACCTTTCCAGCCTGTCGCGGGGTCATGAAGCAACCCTGAGCAGTCCGCATGCTCGCTACGCACGAGTCTGTTCGATACGCCGGGCGATTTCATAAACGGCCTCCAGCTCCGAGCAGTTTTTCTCACGCATAATGCCCGCGCGCTCTGCTTTCTCGTGCTTTTCGGTCATCGCCAGGGCGAGTGACAAAGCCGGTGGAACATTGCGAAACAGCGCTTCGACTTTGTCGGCCAGCACAACACCCTCAACGTATTTTCCGGGCTCCTTGCGGGCAGACAGCAGCAGGTTACGTTGTTCGTCATTCAGGTCCTTGAAGCGGGCGATTTGTTCCACTTCCTCTTTCGGCATGACCAGGCACAGCCACCACTCCATCATGTTGAGCATCTTGCGGCTAGCATCGGGAAAATCCTCCAGATTCTGGGTGGCAATCCAGAACCAGGCGCCGAGCTTGCGCCACATTTTGGTAATCTTGACCACGTAACGGGCCAGCAAGGGATTGGTGGTAATAATGTGCCCTTCGTCCGTGACCACCAGCGTGGGCCGATCGTCGTGCTGGTGGCGTTCCACCAGGTCGTTGATGTGACTCATCATCGACAGGTAGGCGACGGTGAGCTGATCCTCGTAGCCCTCTCTGGCCAGCATGCCCATTTCGAGGATGGTGACATCGGCTTCCGGCCAGGACTGCCCCGGTCGGTTAAAGAAATGTCCGGCCAGGCCCGAGCAGAACAGCGCCATGCCATCGCCCATTTCCAGCGCTCGATTACGCCGGTGTTCGGGCAATTCCGCGTTGGTGGCGATGGTCTGAAAGGCGTTGACCACATCCTGGGTAATTACCTGGGTTCGGCTGGTCTCTTTCACGGTTTTTGCGGCAAGGAATATGGCATTGCGGATCAGCAGTCGATCGGCCCGGGTCAATCGCGCGTCTTCGCGTTCATCGCCACCGGTGATCATGATACGTGCAGCAATCTCCATCTCACCGAGAATATCGCGACCGCCCCCTTCCTCCTCGATCTCATCATCTTCGTCTAACGTCTCTTCCATTGTGGATTGATCGACACTAAGCGGATTAAACGCATGGCGCCGATCCAGCAGTCGAAGCGCATCGGCAAAGGGCGGCAGGCTGACATCAACATTGGGGTTCAAGGTTATCTGGTTTACTGACAGACCGTGGTGCGCAAAATGCTGTCCCAACAGCGAAAAGGAAGCCCCGGCCTCGATGATAAAAATACGTGGCCGGTGCCGTGCCATCATCTGCTGCAGCAGATACACCAGTAGCGCCGACTTCCCCGCACCCGTCGGCCCCAGGATCAGCATGTGGGCATTCTTCTTACGGTCATCCCGGTGCAGCGGGTCGAAGACCAGGGGTTCGGCACCTCGGTTGTAGAACACCAGGCCCGGATGACCGGTCCCACGGGAGCGACCGTAGAACGGCAGTAAATTGGCAATGTGGCGAGAGAATATCAGCCGCGATCGACGACGAGATTTATCCAGGTCCGCGTCATAGGCCATGGGCAAGTTGCGGATATAACTGTCGAGCGACAGCAAGTCTGCTTCCTGGGTAATGGGCTGCAGACCATTGGGTAAGAGCAGCGCGTGGAGTCGATTCAAATTGTTACGCAGCGCTTTTTGACTATCGCCCCGCACATAGAAGGCCATGCTCACGGGATAGAGCTTGTTACCCTGTGCCATCTCGCGCTCCACGTGTTCCGCATCTTCCCGGGTAATCGACGCTTCGGCGGAATCACCCACCGATGCGCGTTTAATCTGAGCAATGTGATTGCGGGTGGTGTCCTGCGGCTTGAGAGTGAGTGTGATCGCCATGATGGTGTGCTCGGGCAGACGATCGAATAGCGAAAACACCTGATCCCCGGCCTGTCGCTCTGCCGTGAAATGCCCAATGTCCGGTGCCCGCCGTAAGCTTTGGATGGTCACTACAGTGTGCGGCATATTATCGAAAACCCAACTCGCTGTTGCCTCGTCGGAGCGTGGCATCGAGAGGGTGAGTTGTTCAGCAAAGTCATGGCCGAACGGTAAATTGTCATCGCCCGGGTATGGCGCCAGCTGCAGAAGTGCTTCCGGGTTACCGTCTGCTAACGGTGGATTGGGATTGAACCAACTCAACAACCACTGATAAAACGCCTGACCATTGGCACGCTGGGCATATATCCCGGCAGAGGCCAATGAGGCGATCCATTTGGTCGCCACATCGTTGAGCGCCTCCTCTACCTCGATAGCGGCCGGGGGTTTGCCACTGTTTTTCAATCGACGGTAAAGCACTACACGGATCCGACGTTGTTGCCCCTGCCAACGCGAACCGGTGACGGTGGTATCGTCAAACAACCCACCCGGTCGAGAAATCGCCTGCAAGTGTTTCGACATCACCGACTGGTAATGTTGTGAGTAATCCGATGCGCGAACCGTCGGCGACGGATAACTGGCCAGCAACGCATTCAATTGGGTTAGCTTGGGCTCATCTTGCACATAGATCTGTAACACCCAGGGCGCATCATCGCGCTCGGGAATGGCCTCGTTGATAGCGATTTGAATAGCATCGCGCAACTGTGTCATAAACGCTGGCGTGCGCGCTTCGCAACCGACCGGCAGTACCTCGAACAAGGCTCCCAGACTGACGCCGTCTTCCAACAGAAAGGTTTTGGTCTCGGGGAGGTATTCCATCCAGGGCAACAGGTCGGTAAACGACGGCGGGCGCTGATAGTGCCGTTTTACCGATTCGGACGTTAAGGGCGAAGCGTCCGAATTATCGGGGAATTTTGAATTCGTCATGAGTGTCCTACTGCTGGTCGGGCAAAGGTACGACCGCTGCCGGCACCTCACCGGGCACTTCCCCCGGTAATGCGTACTCCACCTTCTCGTAAAAGGGAAAGGTGGTGACATAGCCCGGTACCGGAGTGCGCTCACTGCCTGACAGGTGAGGAAAGATGTACATCACCAGGGTGGGATTCGGCAGGCGAGGAAATATCGTGTCGATCTCATTGGCGGCTTCTCGCACGAAACCCCGATAATGATCGACGCCTGTTTGAGGTAACGGCTGACCACCCATGGCCCGTCGATAGTCAGGTTTCTGAACATCAACCATGTGCTGGTCGTAGATGGACTTCATGGTCGGGCCGTCCTGTGGTAACACCGACTCCTTGGTGCTGGCGCAGCCGACCATCAACACACTAATCCAGACCAGAGCCAGTGGTAATCGTCGCTTGTTCGAAAAGATTCGTTTCATGATGGAGTTTCCTGCCGTTGGAATGGAGATCGATGGGGAGTTCATGATCGACATGGATCGCCAGCTCGACACCAGCGGGCACAAATACCGCATCGAAACTTTGTGCCTGACGCTCGCGCAACCACTGCGCGACTTCGTCGCTACCGCCACTGAGGGTTTTGCCTAATACGTATTTGCCCGTTTCACCGGAGACCACGCTCGTAGCCGAGCCGGAGTCATTGATCAGCGTTGTGGTTTCGGCCTGGGCCGCTGCTTCGCCGGCCGCTTCAAGCGCCATCACGCCAATACGCTGTGTCAGGAATGCGGGTGCGTTGGTCTTGCGTTCACCCGTGATACAGGGGATACCCCGCGCGTCGGAAATCCAGCCCAGTGGCCTATCACTGTTTCCACTGGAACCACCCAACTGGTTATCGTCACTGGATAGGGTCTGGATGGTGCCGTCTTCAAAGACAAAGGTCACCGATTCCAATTTCCCGGTCACGCAGGAAAGCGTCCAGTCTCCGATGGCCGTGCCACTCCAGATCATGCCTTCGATGCCTGGAATGCGTAGCCCATTGGCTGCGAGGTTGTCCTTGCCGGTAATCACCTTGAACGGCATGGGGTCGCGGACCTGCCCCTGGATAGGCACCCTGCCCACCAACGCGGTCATGCCGGTGGATCCAATCAGCGTGGCATTGCGCGGCACGGTGTAGACCGGCAGCGCGGTATTGAGGACATCGGATCCTTTCGCCACAAGCGATTGCACTTCCGGACGAGTGCCATCTAACGCATTGCGGCCGGTGCGACTGAAGCGGTTGAGCAACGTCTCCTTATCACCGTCAGGCGATGGCGTGAACTCCAGGGGATTGACCCACACCAGCGATTCCGATTCCGCAGCCGATGTTCCAATGCCATCCAGACCGAGTCCGATCGGAATATCGGAGCCCGTAGACGACGGTCGCGTAGATGAAGTTCCAAACCGGTTAGTCAGCGAATCCACCCTCGCCGTCAGCGCAGCGATGGCTGACGTGGTTTCAGTGGGGGCTGCGTCCATGCGCTTTGTCTCCAATGCTGTCTGCACTCTCGACAGCACGTTGTTTTCGATCTGCTTTCTGTCTTTGATCAGATCGCGATTCTCCTGTTTGAGCGCGGTGTTATCCCGACGCAGGGCATTGAGTTCCGAGGTCATGGCGCTGACATTCGCCGTCAGGGTCTTGATGGTGTCTGCGGGTGTATCGGCATCCGGTTTCGGCGCTTGTGGCACGGCTTCCAAAAGCTGAGGTTGCTCCTCATTCGGGGAGCAGGACTTCACCGCAACTAGCACTGCCATCAGCACAACGGAGCCGGCAAGCAGAGGTAACAAACGATTACTGGTGACCATCGACATGGTTGATTCTTATCCTCTCTCAAATCGCCACATCGAAGGGCCGATCTGATACCAAATAGACGGCCGTGGTATCGGCCGCATTGCCGGCTGGTAACAGGCGATTGTGCTGAAACGTCGCAGCCAGCCATGACCCGCGCAGTTCGCGCGGATCCAACACAAGCGGTCTTTGAGTGCGATTGGTGAGTTTTACGGCAGTAACGTACTTCAGTCCCACCTTCCACGCGGCGACCGGCACGGCTTCAACCTTTGCGCCATGCACCAGATCGACCGGCTCGGCATTTACCGGCATGGAAACCACACCCGACTGACGCGGGATCAGTCGCGTTGGCGCGTAGAGTTGTTGAGCGACATAACGGGTTAACGCGGCATAACCCAAAGAAAGTGATCGATTGTCAGACGTCGACTCTGCGGCACCGGCCTCTTGCGGTGACTCCAGCAGTATCTGCACATCAGGCAATGAGGGACTGTCTGATCCGCCTGGTGACGCTGAAATATCGAGGACGTAGATCGGGCCATCGGTTTCCGAGCGCACCATGACACGGGTGGTCTCAAAGGGTTGTCTGGCCAGCAGGTATAAGGTGCCATTGATGCTTTGGCTGCGCAGAAACGGTGTCAGTGACTGCGGCAAACCGATGCTCACCGAATCCGGAAAATGCACAAGGCGCTCTTCACTGACGACCAGCGGGATGGCAATAGGCGCTTTGTTCCAGACAATTCTTTCAGGACTTTTCGATGCCGCCTCATCGACTTGCGCAAAGGAGACCAAGGGAAAACATAACCCGAGAAAACATGACCAGAGCAGGGCAATCCATTTCACTGGAACGTAGTAATCAGTGACATTCATTTGGAGGGCTCCTTACCGATGTTGCTGCCGGTTGCACCGGGTTCGGACAGTTCGGCATCGGTTAATCGACGCGGGCCGTCACTTGCGTACCCATCAAGCGCCAGACCCCAGGGATTGGTTTCTGGATCGATGGCTTGGCGCACTACGCGAACCGGGTATCGAATGGTCGTCTGCTTAACGGTCATGCCTTTCACGAACTCCAGCAAATCCAGATCTAGCCACACGATCCAGGCGTCGGAGGACAACACGTCAACGCGGCGTTCTTCGTAGCCATGCCCCGGCACTTCATGAACACCGCGCACCCGATAAGCCAGCTCACCACGTCTGGCCTTCAACTCCATATCCTCAATCAGATCATTGCGGTAGCGAGGCGTCAGATAGGGTGAGATCCGAAAAATCGCATTGCCGTAATCTGTCGCGCCGTTCTCGGGCCAGCGATTGAGCTGCTGAAAAATGTAGAACGCGAAGGCATAGACGTTGGCTGGAGGCACTTCCTCTGCGGCCAACACAGCGCCCGAGCGCAAATCAGGCGGTACATAAACTCGCAGCTGCTTGGGTGCCTGGCTCCAGCCGATCCAGAGGGCGAGAATGATCAGTCCTTGCAAGCCGATCACGACCCACAGGGAGCGCAAATGTGACCGCACATTATCGATTTCGAGTCGGTAGCGGCGCATAGTGCGTTCTCCCAATGTCCCAGGACCCGCTACGTAATACCCAGGGCGTGCGATACAGCCCCATCGTTTGCAGACGAATACGTAGCCATTGTTGGTAATAGCCGTCAGGCCGCCCACGTTTGATACGCTGAAACAACGTCGCCATAACCACGACTGTAGCCACCACACCCACACCGGCGATACCAAAGCCCATAGTGATTGCGCCCAGCAACCAGGCCAGCAAGAGACTGAGGGGCAGCCATACCACGATGGCCAACCCCACAATCATGCCGAGCTCAGAGGATGAACAGCCTTTAAAGATGGCGGGCTCGGCATTGAGCCGATCCGCCAGAGTTTCATGGTCGTTGGACATTCGCGTCTCCTACTGCAAGCTGCTGTTGATGTCGGGAGTTAAATAACGCCAGCCGCTTCTGTGAGCAGATAGCTGGCGAAGATCAGCACAATCGCGCCGACGATCCCCAGGACACCGACTTCAGCCCACTCCGCCTTGCCTTGGCGAGCTTCATTGAATTTCGCAAAGCCCAGGTACGCGATCCAGAGAAATCCCAGAACCGCAATGGCCAGTCCGAGTACCAAACCACCATCTTTGATATAGCCCTGAATCAGGCCTATCCAGTCACCGGCCGGCGGTGCGGTGCTCGGCGCGACCGGCGTCGGCAACGCCGCCCAGAGCGGCAGTGGGAAAAGCACCGCGGCCGCCGCCAATAGCGACTTGCGATTGGCAGCCGATTTTTTGTTGGTGCCGTTTTTTGTATTTGATGTACCCATAACAAATGTCCTCTTCTGTAACGCTGATAAAAAGGGGGCCTATCCCCGCATCCCACTGCGATGCATCGCCGTTTGCCCTTACCGGACTTTCTCGATTGACTCACCGCAAATAGAAACCCAAAACCATCAAAACAATGCTTGCTCGCAGAGTGCTCCAGGTCAGATCGAAGACCGTGGCCTGCCCTTCCTGCCAGGCTCGAAAAACCCCTAACGCCACCCAGATAACCCAGACAAACGCCAACACCAGAACCATCGACGCGATAGACGTCAGCATGGTGGCTGGCGTAATACCGGAACCGGCCTGGAATGCAGTTTGTTGAGCGGCGGTCATGCTCCAGACCTATCGACGATAATCGCCGCGCAATGGCGGAAATGAGCGAGGCTGCGCGCGGGGGGAATCGATGTGTGACTGGATGCCGTCCTTGATCTGCTTCAGATCCTGACGCAGCCAGTCATAACGAAATCGGATACGGGAATCCCGATCAGCATTGACCTCAGCGCGAGTGATTAGCGTCTCGAGGGCATTGAGCTCATGGATGATTTTCGCCAGCGCCTCACGCTCGGCGTCTGCATCAGCGAACGCCGCCGGCGCGACGCACAAGCCTAGAATCAGAAAAATCGATGGCCAGAATTGGCGTTTCATGGCACTGCTGCTCCCGAGAGTTGTTACGGGGCATAGTGCGAGAATTAGAGGCGGTGGACGATGGGAAATCTATTCGGTGGGTGTGGTGGTTTTCTAGTCGTCACACAAAGTCTGTCACACATTCAAAAGTGGACATTCGATATTCACATACGAAAAGGCCTGATTAGAAACCGACGAACGTTATTCCTAACGCTATCAACATCGTCTACCCGTTCCAGTTTGCCGCTCAGCATACTGATCACTCTCACAGCCACGTTCGTCAGAACCAGGTCCAATCGGATGAAGCCAACTAAGCATGCTCATCGCGCTAAGCGGGCACACGAATCTCACGGAACGCCTCGCCAAGCTGAAGCGCCGCACTCCGCCGATCTCCCATGTCGACTAGCATGTCGAGGATTCGCAGGAACTTCTGTGCCACCGTCAGCGTCATCGGCGCGTCGCGATGAGCAAAGTGTTGCACCAGCTCTGCAATACGTGCTGGGATGAATGTTCCATGCCAGCCTTTAAGGCTGTCGGGACCGTCGCCGATAATTGCGAGCACTTGTTCTGCAAAAGCTTCGGCCGGGTAGCTGGCTCTAGCTCGTTCACATAGCGTCAAGAACGGGTCCACCACTGAAGCAGCCCATCCGCCAGCGCGAATGAAACGATCAATCAAGGGCAGTATGCGGTTGATTTCGGACCAGTCGCCATTCACGTAGCGAGCGGCCAAATCCGCGCGTTCGACTGAGACGAACATCAACGTGCGAATAAGCTCGGGTTGATCGAAGCCTGAAAATTCTCCGCTCCGGTAGGTGTCGCGCTTGAAGGTAGGGTCCTGGAGGAGCCGTCCGAGACAGAGATCGAGTATCGCAACTGTGTCGACTGGAACGACCGGAGCATCGTACACGTAAGCGCAGACATAGGTGCTCGTGAATGGCGAGAGGAGAGCCCAGCAATTGTCGCCTTCGAGGTCTAAAATCGGGTCAAGGAAGCGGGACTGAAAGTCGGCAAGCTGGATAAGGCCACCCACGTGACCCAGCCTTGATCCGAGCGTATGCGTCCACTCAAAGATTTGTGTCGCTGACCGATCACGGCGTCCGGGCTTTACCCACGGTGGCGCATTCTTCTGATTGGTCCAGTCGAGAACACTGGCAAGGAAGTCGAGAAGCACGCTCTTTGCGCTGCTGTTAAGAACTTCGTCGAAGGGGATGCGCTGAAGGACTTCTGCAGCCTGCTTTGAGTGCCAGAAGATATCCGGTTCACCCCATACCTCAGCAGCGTCGGTTGCATCATCCACGTCGTAATCTTCGTATCTTTGATGCCCACGCCAGCCCTTCCCGGGTTCGACCTTCATCCAGGCTGGAGGCGGTAACGGGAGATGCGCCCATTCGCTTCCATTTTCATAGAACGCAAGCGCCGCGTTGACAGCGGCTTGTGCTTCATTTGATGTATGGAGTGCTTCACTGTGCTGACGAGGCTGATCACGCGGCCGCGAGGGAACGTGGCAAAGTGAAAAAGCTAAGATCAGCGCGGCCCAAGTCAACTTGGAGTCCTTATGCCAGAGCTTGCAGGCCTCTTCGAGTGCGGTCAACGCAACAATTTCAAGTGGGTCCGCGATCAGCGTGAGGAGGTCATTAGCCGTACTGCCAGACGCTGTATCTTCCCGGAGATCCGCTGCGAGGCCTCGGGCCGCATAGATTCCCTGGTGCCACGGGACGACAGAACCGGGGGACCACATCAGATCGAACTTTTCTGGCAGACGGATCGCGCGTCCTAGGACACCACGAGCCCACGCAAAGTCTTCGTGTGTACACCCTTCTCGGAAGTTAAGCGCTATGGCCGCTGTGGCGGCGACTGCACCCCGCCGCATTCCCATCTGTTCCTCTTCATACTCGCTGTTCGGGTTTTCGAATAAGTCGCTGGTTTCCGCTTCCTTGGACAATACGATGGCATCCTCGATCGTATAGGTGTCGTTCAGTGTCTTCTCGTCAAATGATTTGGATGCCCACGTCCAAATGCCGGTAAGCCTCAGGTACTTAGTAGCCTCTTCGGCCCTGGCGATATTTTCAGGCTGCGCGGCAGATGGGCTGACGTGGACAATCGCTACTTGGCCCGAACCCTCTTCGGTGCGGTAGGCCTGATAGTTTTCGTGGTCTGCCAACTCGGCATATTCGAGTGCCTGCTTTGTGAGGTGTTCCCGCGCCTCCAGAATGTCGCGGTGTTCTTCGTACTGGAAGGGCAGATGGTTCTTGAAATTGAGGATCGCTTCGCGTGCTCGATCGCGGAGCGGCTCCGTCGCAAAGACAAACCTGGGTACCATCCAACTAAGCTGTGTCTTACGGGTAGTCCTAGCATTTGCCGTCTGGATTGCTTCAATGTGGGGTTTGTCAGTACTACTCGTGAAACCGATCAGGTTCGACGCTGACGAAAGGTCTTGCGCCATTCGATTATGGTCTGCGGCCAACAGGCGCTGCGAGGTGAACAGCGGCAATGTTGTCTCAGACACCCGCTCGGTGTGCAGCGCGAGCCTTGATGCCATGCCTAGGATGGCGATGCACTCGTTCCCCTCTACGATTTGCTTTATCAGCTCGTCAACAGTCCGGCTGTTCTCAAGCTCGGTGAAGCACCACTCCTCGAGCGCCATGAATGCGCAGCCGATAGATTTAGGTGCCCACGTCGACCGAAACCAAAGATACTCTCGATCGGTACCCCAGAAAATTTGGGTACCCCAGGGAAAGGTGAGTTCGAGCGGTATAGGGGCACATCCACGGTCATGCGAGTGATGATGCAGCTGTCGCCATGCGGTCATCGAATGATTGCAGAGTTCTCGAAGGAGCCGCAGTGCATGGTCGGGAGATGATTGGAAAAGCGAATGAAATGGCTCTCGAAGCGGCGAAGGGGGCCAGAAGCTTCGGTGGTCGTCGTGGATCGAAAGCCTTTCCCAGTCGTGGTAGCTGAAATCGCCGACGGTTCGCAGATATAGTCCGCCCGAAAGCGCCATTTTTTCCTTACGCGTCCGTTCGGCTTCTGGCTTGGCTAAAACTGCTTTGCGCCAGTCAGCCGTGTCATGAAGTTCCTGTTTTTCTCGGGCAACTTGCTCATCCGGAAGCTCCCCTAGCAGGAACGCTAGTGAAAGCTCGACCACTGACTGGGGCAGCGATTGAGCAAGGATGGGTGAGTAGGCGATGATGTCATGAAATGCATCGTCTCGGATGCGCTCCGAGCTGGTGACCCGTCGCAAATAGTCGGCTGCAAGAGACGGCTCGGCTCTCGACGATCTTAAGAGGAGCCGGCCCAACGATTTTCTGAGAGCACCCAATCCGGGAACCTCCGCCCAATAAGCAGAGTTCTCATCAGGTCTATCGGCGGTACTAATCGCGTCTATGGCGGCGAGCCAGACAGCGCATTGTTGCAGAAGTGCATGAGACGTCGGATTGCGAAGGTCGGCCAAGGCATTCTGCCAGACCTCGAAAATGGAGACGATCTCTGGATAAAGCCGCTGCGGAATGTCTGCAATGCGCCGCAGTATAAAATTGATGAGGCGACGCCACGCGGAGAAGTCGGAAGGCCATCCGAGAAGATCAGCGAACCGTTGGCGTTGTTCCTGTGGGAGACCGCCGGTAAGGACATTCTCATTCGGGGTGGTCTTCTCAGCCTGAAACCAAACGAGCGTCTTCCTGAAAAGGCTGAAGTCGTTGGCAAAGACGGCCGTCGCGAATTGGTCTTCATCAACTTCAAATCTCGCAGTTCCTAGGGGACCAACCAGCCACGCTCGCAGCCATTGTGACCTGAGTTCCGAATTCTCCGTTTGGGCAAGGTAGGCCGGCCAGTTTGTTCCCTGCGTATACTCCCATTGAGAGGTGAGTTCGACGACGCGCGCGACTGCCGGTGGCTCGCCGCAGGCCTTGATAATCTCCATCCATTGTAGCCCACGATCGGCTAGGACATGAAAGAAGGCCCATTCGAAAAAGATATCGTGGGCGAAGCTGACGGAAACCCCTTCACGGGCATTTTGGAGTATGCCGTCTGATCTTAGGTCATCGATGTGTGCGACTGAAGTTAACTGTCCAAGGGCAATCGGTTGGCTAAGCTGGCGGGCACGAACACTTGCCAAGTCGAGTAGTGCGCGCTGGCGTTCAAGTGCGTTTTGACCGGTTTCATTGTAGCCGCCCCGCCGCCACCAATTATCAATCAAATCGACTTCAGATTGGGGGGCGAATGTCGAAGCGCTGGGATCGGCCATGTAGCTCTGGTTCAGCACTTTTGCGAAAAAAGGCCGTCGGACTATTTCTTGCACTTGAGCGGATCCAAACAGAAGCGATCTCAGGTGTGGCTTGGCTTTTGCAAGCGACTCGGCCTCATCGTCGCTCAACTGACCAACGCTTAGCGTTTCGACCTTAAGGGCATCGAGGAATTCGCCCAACCAATTGCGAAGCATCTCAATACCGGTATCGCGAAGGGAAACGACAACGCGCCAATTATCAAGTAGTGGTGATTCCAAAATGGTGTGGATCACATCGACGATAATGGGCTGGTGTTCTTTATCGATGCGGTCGATCGCATCGATAAAGAGTACGGGAGTACCGGCAGCCCCGATCTCTACGAGAAGTTGCTCTAGGTGAGCACCCGATAAACCCTGCGAGGTCGCATAGCTGATCCAACTGGTCCCTTCGAGCTGTTCGGCTTTGAGGAATAGAATCGGCCCGTGTTCTAGCGCACGCTGCACCGCTCGCCTCACCACGACCGATTTGCCGCTTCCTGGAAGTCCGCGGACCTGGACGGCACGAGCGGTGGTGAGTTTTGCGTCCATGCTCTCAAGGAGCGAGATACGGTCGAGTCTTGTTCCCCCAATATCGTCCGGAATGAGGTTCGCGTAGCTATTCGCGAGCTCCGTTAACTTGTCGAGGTCGTGGCGTAGTGAGGTCGCGCCGCGGAGTCGTGCGACAGGTGAGATCAAGCGAACAAGACGTATGCGATCAAACCGACCTGATTTGCCAGCTGATGAACGGGCCAGCTGAACTGCTCTAGACCAGACAAGCGGCGCCTTGGCTGCGTCTTCGGGCGCGAGGCAACCCTGAATACGATTAATGGCATCAGAGGGATCAGTGGCGCCTTCGCGGAGGAAGTCGAATTGTATGAGCACGAGGTGAGCAAGGAACTGATACTCTTCTTCAATCGTGCATGGTGCCCCCTTCGCTGCTTCCAGTAGAGTAACGACGTCGTCCTTAACCGTTTTGATGTCAGCGCTGGCGCTGCCGCCCTTCGCAAAGCGAGCGTGGAAATGGCCAGCCGTCAGGCTTTCGCGGGCCCAATCGCAAACGGTCTTTAATGCTCGTTCTTTGGCAGGGGTGACCGTACCAACTGCGGTCCCGTAGCGGTCGACGTTGAAGCGGAAGTCTGACTTGTTGAGAGTTGCCCAACTGTCGCGGATGATTTCGCGAAAGTCTTTGTTCGTTTTTGCACTGCTGATCGTGAGCGAGCGCTTTACCTGGAGGCTAAGTCGGGCGGGGTTCTTTGAGATATCTTCAAAATCGACGATCACATCATCCAGTGGTTCACCGAAATCGCGTTGCTGGACCGAAACTCGAACGACGGTTCGATCATCGATGCCGGGTGCATAAGCCTCGGTTAGCAGCGCGGTGAGATAGAATGCAGCCGCATCGCCCTCAAAGGTGAAACCTTCGCCGCCGGCGAGTTCAGGTGATTGTGGCATCGCTATCTTGAAACCTTCGCTAGTTGTCCGCTTCCGCTGTTTACCATGATTGGGTTGATTCCTGTGTTCTCTTCATCGTGGTCATCCTAAGTTGGAAAATCGAGAGACCGCATTTCTAGCCGGACCTACATGCGCATTTCTAACCCCTGTGATTCACGGCTAAGACCTATTCCATATTTTCAATTTGACTCATCACCTCTACAATCTGAGCCAACTGCCGGCTATCAATCTTCGCCCCATGTAACCCATCTTCTTTGACCCTGAGATCTTCGACTCCAAGTGCTTTTGTTAATGTGTCTAACGATGGACCTCTGTGACTGCACGGCAAATCTGTCGCCTGTGCCCAGGGAATAGCTGCTTTCTGGCTGCAAAATACACCTTGTACTGGCGGCATTGTTAAACCGTATCGGGCCGCATGATCCAGCAGAATGGGCCAATCAAAACTCGCGTTGTGAATAACGATCAGTTGATCCATCAGGTATTCGGCAATCTGGCGCCACTGGGAATCGAAGGATTCGAATTCGGCAGCCTGTTCGTTGGTAATGCCGTGTATCGACTGGGCTTCTTCTGAAATGTGTTTCTGCGGTCGTGTTTTAAACTCGACGGATTCTGCAATCTCTCTATTCCGCACCACGGTGATGCCAAGTGTCACGATACCCGGCAGTCCGTTTTCGTCAGGCAATCCGGTGGTTTCGGTATCTAGGACGATGTAATCATCCGGTAGTTGGGTAAAGATCCACAGCAGCTCTTTATACATTGCCATCACCTCCTGCCACTGCCGTCCAGGGATTCAACATTCACAACTGACCCCTGTTCATAGTGGTAACGCAGATAGCGCCAGTGGATGGCATCCGTGAGCACCTTGGGCCGCATCACCCCGTAGCACTCCCCTTTCGCTCTCACGCTTTGGTAGTGAATGCCGAAGCTATTAGCAGCCCGCAGCGTATAGCCAAGTGTCTGTGCTTCGCCGTAATCGTCGGGATCGTAGATGGCATCTCCGACCAGGTGCCGCACATCCTGTAGGGTTGTCGGCCCCAGCTGCGCGCGGATAACGCGCATCTCCTGGGTGGTCTTGTCGATTCTGGATTCACGTAGGAATCGTGCCCGATGGAAGGATGATTCGGCGACGGCCACAGTCTCATCCGCGGCGCAATAATAGATACCGAAATCCCGATTGAAACGGCCACCGCGTCCATCCACCGGCGGGTGAGTGAAGGCCGCCATGATCCAGGAAGCGCCATCGCCATACACCCGGTCTTCCGGTGGCACCAGGCGAATATCACCTACTTCATCCCGTAACCTGGGGTTGGTCAGAGACTCCACGGCATAGAGCACGTCCCAATCCTGCGCACTGGAGACGCGCTCGAACAGGTGGATCTGCGGATAGCGCGACAGAATGACCCGATAAACCGGTTCATTTGTCTCGCTACCCGGTAGCGTATCGATATCGATCACCAGCCACCCCGCTCCGCATCAAGGAAATTCCTGACCACGGCCAGATCCACCACCTGTCCGGCCAGCAACCGGTCCAGCGGGGCCGTGCCATTGAACAACGGGTTGTCATTGGGGGTAGCCAGCCACTGATCGGCAAGCGCCTGATCGGGCAACAGGATCTGCAGGGATTTGTAGATCCCCAGGATATAGCTGGCCCGTTCCAGTAGGTCCCTGGTTAACTTGGCCTTTTCCGGCTGGCTCTTCCAGTTATAGAGAGTCTTCTCGTTGCTGAGCCCCAACAGGGTCATCTGCTGGGCACCGGTCAGGCGCCACTGGCTGAAAATAGCGAAAATCGCCGGCAGCAGTGAACTGGTGACACTGGAACCACGTTGCAGCAGCTGTTCGGCTTGAGCGATCATGCTTACCTCCAATACTGTATTATTACAGTGCTTAAATGCAGCCTAGCAAACTGTAATGATACAGTCAACTGTATCAGAGATACTTTTTGAAAGTACTGGCCGTGATGGTCACAGCAAAGGCAAAGGCCAGAGCGAACGGCAAAATGATCCAAGACGGGTGCAAACTGAACGGCAGCGCCAGGTACAGCACCCAGGCCATGATGATCAGCGGTATGGCGGCTTTCTTGGCGTAGTGATAGACGAAAGAGCTTTCCCTGCCACCGCCCCAACGCCGCAGGTCCCGCCGCACCAGACCATCAACCAATGCCACCAGGGTGAACAGTCCAAATACCGGCGTCGCCAGCGTCAGGATGGCGAGACGTACCGCAAAGACCTGCGTGATTTGCATACCAGCCAGGACATAGTCAGCAACCGGCCGGTAAAACCGGTGCAGTACCGGGCGCACGCCGGACTCTTCAAGGCCTGGGGCCGGCGTAATCCACTGGATAAGATCGACAATACCGGTCCACTCAAAGGCGATATGGTAAAACCGGTCCGACAAATCACTGGCGAATTGCATGGGATGCGCCGTTAACCAGCTGCGGTGAAAGTCTGCGCCGAGGAACTGTAACTCGTTCACCAGCATCTGTCGGCTGTGATCCAGCCCCTGCTCCTCCCACCAAAACGCCATACCTATCCATTCGATCAGAACGGAAAATAGCAGAGATAGGAACAACCATTTAAGGCACTGGGCGATGCCCGTCAAAGCACGTGAGATTGTGCCGGGACGTGTGACGGGGCGGCGGGGATCCGTCGGTTCCGCCATGCTTAGGTTTGCCCCCCAAGATCTGAAGCGGCATCTGCAGACTCGACCGTCACCTCGGAGACGGCGTGCCACCAGTGGTCAGTGACTCGATACCAGTGATCGTTGGTGATGTAGCTGCGACGCATGGCATCGGCCATCTCCTCAAAATCGCTCGGCATGGCCGCATCCTGACGCTGATCCGGTAACGGGATACGGATTTTCCAAAGCTGACCACCCTCCAACAGCGCGAAGGCCTGCCCCTTGGGCAGCGTGACCATATCGGCAGCGGTCAGCATCGGCACTTCCGAGACGCTGATCCGGTCTTCGTTGCGGGATTTGAAGTCGACTCCGGAACCGGGATCCGATGAATCATCGACGCCGGAGACACTCATCAGGGTGAAGACTTCAACCCGCGGCAACTGCTCGGTCAGCATCTCAGCGGTATCCAGCTCTTTCACTCGAAGCATCAGCATTGTGTTGAAGTTACCGGCCACCTGCCCCGCTTTGGCCCGACTGCCGATACGCGCTTCCACGTCCGACCAGGTCTGCGTGTAGGCTGTAACCTGAAAGCCTGCCCCGCCCGCCTTGTTCAATAGCGGCACGAATTCATCACCGATCAACTCGTTGAACTCATCGGCATGCAGGGAGATGGTGGGGATCGCATGCCGCTGGCTTTCTGATTCTGACGCATCAGCGCCATTAGCCGCGACGCCGTGCTTGTAGATATGCCCCGCCACAGACACCAAATCTGCAAACATGGAATTCCCGACCGCGCTCGCCACCGTCGTATCGGTGAGAGCATCCAGTCCCACATAAACGATGCCCTTGCGGCGCACCACATCCATCCATTCAAAGATCGGCCTGGCATCGTGTTCATCCTGGTAATCAGGCGATATCAGCGCGGCGATGGTACCGGTGGTCAGTTTTTCCATCAGCGGGCCAACGGAACTCACAATCTTGTCGAAATAGGTCTTGTCGTATTTGAATGCCGAAATAAGACCATCCAAGACAGGGTCGTAAACGGCCCTCTCCTGCAACAACCGCATGCAGGCGATAGCTTCCATCGACCGGCCGCGCAGTGCATTGGGCAGATTGCGCTCTTTGATATCTGCTGCGCGTTCTTCAACCTGAGACGCCCAGTCGTCGATGCCGGCAACGTCGGCACAATGGCCGGCATACTCCACGAACAAGGGTTCGATGTCGTTAATGTATCGCCGGATCTGTTGGTAGTCCGGTCGGCGCTTCAGGGCCACCAGCGCCCGCGCAATGATGTTGACGAAGCGCCAGGCGAACTCCTTGAAGGCAGCTGAGTTGCCTTCGTTCGGTAACTGATTGGCGATACGGGTTGCGACCTCGGTGATGCGGGAAAAATTACCGATGGCGTTGTAGCGTGCCGACAATTCGGGGAACCCAAGATGAAACAGGTAAAAATCGTCCAGGCGACCGGCGCGCTTCGCCTCAGCGTAGATGCGACGCAACAGATCGGCATCCCCTTTCGGATCGAAGACAATGACGACATCACCCCGGCGGATGTCCTGGGTAATCAGCAATTCCGCCAAGCGAGTCTTACCGACGCGAGTGGTACCCAACACCAGCGTGTGTCCAACCCGTTCACCAAGATCCATCCATACGGGCTGTTCATGGGGTTCAACCGCGTGCAGGGCGGGCTTGCCGCCGACAGCCGGCAATGGTGCCAGCGGGTTCCAGCGGGATCGACTGCGCAGGGCTTTGGCCAGTAAAGACAGGATTGGAATCGATTCCCAGGCTACTTCCTTTTGTCGCGCCCATTGGTAGAGCGCGCCCGGCTGAACGTAACGTCGAACCTCGGGCTTGAGGGTATCGCGCAGACGCTGTGTGTGTTCCTGGGTCCATCGAAAGCCTTTGCCCAAAAATAGCTTATGGCGACTGAGAGGGATCTGGTTGGCTCGCACTTGATACTTCGGCAGTCGCTTCATGTGGTGCTGGTAGCGCAGCACACGCCATGCCTGGCGTCCACGCCACAAGCCAAAACCGAAAAAGGTCAGGCTTGTAGCAGTGGCAATACCCGATGGCATCATCAAGGCCCAGGGGGCGAGCCAGGCCAGCGTCCCAGCTGCAAACGCCGTACAGGTGGACCACAATTCCACGGGAGGCCGCAGCAGCGCTTCTATTGGATGGGTGCTCATTACCGGATGCCATCCCGGGTGATCAATACCGGGTAATGATGAATACCCAGTGCGGCGGCCAGATCACTCCCTGAACCCAAGGTGATGGCTAAGCCCTGCGCCACCTCGGCAACCTGTCGAACATCTGCCTTGGTGTCGGCCTGTACCAGCATGCCCACCGCGCCCAGGCTCCTGAGTGTGTCCCGGTGATAGGCCAGCCACTGCAATGACACAGCGTCCGATCCGATCAGAAAAAACGGGCGCGGATTACCCTGCGCGAGCCGCGTCAGCACCTTGGGATTCAGTGGACTGTCGCCACTATCGCCGACCTCCAATCCGGGTGAGCGCAACGGCAACAAGTTACTCAATGCTGCCGGGCCGAGCATAGATTTGGACGATAGATTCGGGTTGGTTGCTTCGGAAGGATCGGTCGATGGCATGTTATCCGCCTGGAGCGGACCAAGTAACGGCGACAAAGGTTGGGTTTGGCCGCTGTCATAAATGACTGCCAGCTCGGCCAATGCGGAAGAACCCCAAGTGATTGCGAGTAACAATCCGGGCACGAGGACAGGCAACAATCGTTGTTTACGGATACTCAAGGCGAACCTCCGTTGGTGTATCGGTCAACCGCATCCAGTGCGCCTTGACCCGCTGACTATAGTGGTCAGCTCTGACAGGATCGTTGGGTGCGTGATAGCAGCCAGCGCTTTTAATCCAGTTGGTGTATGCGACAGAGCAGTCGCGCAGGATCCCGGCGGCCACTCGCAGGTTGTGGTACGGATCCAGCGCCTGCCAGGATGAGCCCAAGGCTAACCGATGGTAGCGCCAACTGATTTGCATCAGCCCGATATCCACCGGGGCTTTCGTTTCTGTCAACACGACCTCCAGGGCCTGCCATGCCATCTGACGCGACGGGAAATAGTGGCCTTCGCCGTCGATATTAAGTGCCCACGGCCAGGGTCTAAACTGTCCTTCGCTGAGCGAGCTTTGACCGCTTTCGGTCAGCGCCACCGCATAGAGCAGGGCCGGAGGAAGTCCGTATTCGCTTGCGACTTGCTGATACCCCACTGGGACGGGTTGTGACTGCGCGGTAGTTGACCACCACATAAAGCCGACAAACCAGACAATGACTGACCGGCGTGCCATGAGAGCTACTCGTTAAAATTGTGAGATGGGCAAGGAGGCCAGTCGACCCTCCCGGCGCAATATCAGTATCGGTAAATCCTTTCTCTGTTGCCCCGTGTGGTCGGCAACCTGGCTGAGCGCACCCGCATCAATGTTCAGAGTAATCTTCTGCTCGCTGACCCATTGGGGATCGATTTGTTTCGAGGCCGCCCATTCGCGGATACGTGATTCGTCACCGGCCGACACATCGATCAGATACAGATCGATGCCTGAAAAGTGCTTGATCAGGCTGACCAATCGCTCCAGCACAGCATCGCAGGTCGGGCATTGCGTATCCGTAAAGAACAACACCCTGTCAGACGACTGCCACACGAAGTTTCCAGCCAGACCTTGATCCGGCTTGGTAGCAGCTACAACACCGGGGTCGATCAACAAGCCGTTGGGAAACAAGCGCCGCTGGGCATCATCGTAGGCTCGCTGGAACGCCAGAATGCGCTCAGCATCGTCTCGCATCATGACGGCCCATCGTTCAGAGTAGCGCCGACGTTCATCGGTATTACGCGCGTGGATGCCCAGCACTTCGATGGGTGACAAGGTCGCGGGACTCACGCTACCCCGGATCCCCTGCAGCAGGAATTGGTAACGTTGCCATTCCGATTCATCTAGCCCCCACTGGTCAGCACGAAACGTCTGCGAGTCAATACGTTCCGTTGCGGATTGCTCGGTCGCCAGTGTGTTCGAAGATTGCGATTCCGCTGTCTGAAGGGTATCAGCATAAACGGGCAACGTGACGCAAAGACAGAACCCGATAAACCCAACGACAGGTTTTCTCACGCGCCGCTCAATGGTCATCTTGATTGACCAGTTGATCGACAGGCAAGGTCAGATCGCGCTGAATAATCAGGTAATAGTCCGAATTGCAAATGGGCACGGAGGGTTCTCGATCGTCTACCTTCTCGCTCGTCGAAATGACCTCACTTTCAACATGCCGTTCCGGATCAACTTGCCTCGACTCAGCACCAATAACCCATGCGGTTACAAAAATAATGGCAATGACAAAGGCTTCCATTACTGCTCACCTCCCGTCGCATTAGGGTCTGAAATATTCGCGCAACGCTCGAATGCAATGAGGCGGTGAACGGGATCCTGGATAAGGTGAAAAGCAGGACCACTCATGAGTCCCATCACGGTTTGGAGCGGCATGGGCTCAAAGCGGCGATGCGCGGCCGGTAGCGGCAGTTCCAGCATCGCTCTCGCCTCCTCCGACAGCACAGCATCGGCCGCCAGACGATAGCCAGAATCTCGTAACATCCAGTGGAAGGCCTCACCCACACTTTCAATGTCGCTCGGAATGGTGATCGCTCTCGTCACGGACAACAGATCGCGCTGCCCGGCGGTTGGCCGAACGGCTATCACTGAATAGCGATTAATTTGAGTCAGTGTGCTGATTGCTGTGACGGGACGCTCCTCCGCCACTGCCGAATGGCTCACGATGGCTGCCGAAGAACAACACATCAGTATCGTTAGGAGGTGAGGCATTGGGTGATGTTTGGACGAAAACATGTTTTGGCCTTGATCGTGATGAATGGCGTCATGATCGCCAAGTGAACTTCTGGCGTGAATGGTTAATCCACTCGATCAACGTCGAGCTTTTCTGTGACGCGTCTACCTGCCAAAAATTTATCGCCCTAAGTAAACGGCACTGATCTGTTCGCGAACATGGCCTAATTCGCGACTGATGGTGAGTCGTACCTGATGGTCCTGCTGTCGTTGCACAGCACTCAGGCTCTTTGCGGCCGGCCCACCCGCCGCAGGACAGGCCCAACCCGTCAACTCCTGATAGCGTGACTGAGCATAGGCATGACGCAAGCCATGCAGTTTCGACAAACCTGCCTGAGTGGTATGACGTTCGTAGGTACGCAGCTGCTGAATATAATTTTTTTGCGGTGGTATCAGAGAACTGGATCCAACCAAACGGTGGGCACGATACAAGACGGCACGCTGTTCCTGGGTGAGCACCGGCACAACGCGCGCTTTGCCTCCTTTCGTCCAGGAGGCCTTCAGACGAATATGATTACCCTGGTCGCCATAGCCTGGCATGAATTTGATTGCCTCCTCTCTGCGCAAACCGAAGGCGCGCTGAAGTTCCAGGCTCATGCGCACATGGTCGTCTTTAACACTCGACAGTGCATTGTCGTCAACAGCAACCGCCTTGGAGTCGTTACTGACGAATTGTCGATCGGGGATGCCGTAGAACTCATTCGATCGAGCGACGACATTGCGCCTATCCACCTTGGAAGCCCACCAACGCAGGCAATTCATTCGGTTTTTGACGGTGCCCGCCGCCATGCCCTCACTGAGCCAACGTTTCACCAAGGCATCCACATGCTTGGGTTTTAGCGAACGGGTGGTCATGCGCCGATAGCCCATCTCCTGCAACTGATTGGCAATCTGATTGAGCATGCGCGCCCGGTTAGCCTGGGTACTGTAGCTGCCATCCCGGTTGCGCTGACACATTTGTTTCAACTGGTAGTTCAGGTCTCTCATCGTGTACTTTCCAACTCTGGTAAGTGTTTATGACCAACCGCAGGCACGTAGCCTGACAGGGTCCGCCGAGGCGGAAGGGTCAAGGGACACTACTCCCCGTTTGACCTGATAAGCCTGGTCGCAGGCAACCTGGCTGCTCTTCTGCCGAAGATGGTGCCGGGTAAACCAATGGACTCTAAGAGCCCGCCTTGAATGGTGGGTACTTCACCTCCTTTTAAATGAACGGAACCATTAGTCCGCAAGTTGAAAGAAACCGTCGAGTAGACGGCACATTGAAAGTCGGCTGCTTGCGAGCCGGGGTTGAAGTGGCGATTGCCGGATTGAAGAGAGGACGACCGTCCTGATA
>Ga0208903_1000149_pt1 | contig 68698 bp, 55 predicted proteins | sample AntAceMetag02UKJ_FD_184769 | JGI IMG/M metagenome (GOLD analysis project Ga0208903, IMG submission 184769) | Saline lake microbial communities from Ace Lake, Antarctica - Antarctic Ace Lake Metagenome 02UKJ (SPAdes) (version 2) | ecosystem: Environmental > Aquatic > Non-marine Saline and...
ATGCTCAAGGTGACAGCACCAAATTTGTTTACGGCTGCACAGATTCGCTGGCTGTGAATTTCAATTGGCTGGCAGAAATCAATGACGGGTCATGCATTTATGATTGGGGAGACAGCACCAAATTTGTATACGGTTGCACAGATTCGCTGGCTGTGAATTTCAATTGGCTGGCAGAGATCAATGACGGGTCATGCATTTATGATTGGGGAGACAGCACCAAATTTGTTTACGGCTGCACAGATTCGCTGGCTGTGAATTTCAATTGGCTGGCAGAAATCAATGACGGGTCATGCATTTATGATTGGGGAGACAGCACCAAATTTGTATACGGTTGCACAGATTCGCTGGCTGTGAATTTCAATTGGCTGGCAGAAATCAATGACGGGTCATGCATTTATGATTGGGGAGACAGCACCAAATTTGTTTACGGTTGCACAGATTCGCTGGCTGTGAATTTCAATTGGCTGGCAGAAATCAATGACGGGTCATGCATTTATGATTGGGGAGACAGCACCAAATTTGTATACGGTTGCACAGATTCGCTAGCTGTGAATTTCAATTGGCTGGCAGAAATCAATGACGGGTCATGCATTTATGATTGGGGAGACAGCACCAAATTTGTATACGGCTGCACAGATTCGCTGGCTGTGAATTTCAATTGGCTGGCAGAGATCAATGACGGGTCATGCATCTATGACATGGGGATTGAAGATGGAGAGTTAATGGAGATGCTTATAGTCTATCCTGTGCCTTTCTCAACAACGCTCAATTTGACCTTCGAACGTGGTGTAAGCGATCAGTTGCTTATTGCGATCTACGACATGTCAGGTAGATTGGTTTATAACGATCAATGGACATCAATATCAGAGACTACGAAAACCATAGATGCAACTCACTTGAGACAAGGTGTGTATGTACTTCAAGTGAGAGGAAGGTCATTCCAGTTTTCTCAACAGCTGATCAAGCAATAGCATCAGCGTGAAGTTTGAATAAATTAAGTATTAATGATCGACAGGTCGATTTTGAAAAAGGCATCAAAACAAGATCGCAAGGGGCAATACCTCTTGTACAATGCTTGTTATGGTGAGCTTTTTCAGATTACCTGCCGTTACTTTCAAAATGAAGAAGATAGAATGGCCGCATTGAATGCAGCCTTTCTGAAAATCTTGGATGCACTTCCTGAATTCTTGAAAGCAAATGAACATGAGCGTTTTTTATACTGGGCGAAGCGCATTGTGATTAATTCATGCATTGATGCTTATAGAAAAGACCAACGCATGCAAAAGGAAACGAAACTGGCAGATTGGCAAGAAGAACAACTTCCCGTTAATCAAGCTGTACTGAATGAGGCTGAGTCTAAAATGAGCAAGGAAGATATTGAGCAATTGATTTTCAACCTTACGCCAATAAAGCGCCAAGTATTCAACTTATACGCCATTGACGGATATAGCCACAAAGAGATAGCAGTGCAATTAAGCATTACAGAAGAAAATTCAAGGTACCATTTGTCTCAAGCCAGAAAAGGATTGCAAGGCATGTTATTGAACGTCATTAACATGGCAAAAAGCTTTTTACTGTGAAAGAAAAGAATCCAATAGACGAGTTTTTCAAAAGGCGCTTAGCAGAAGGCACACCAGCTTTCAATGAGGCACATTGGGAAGCTATGGAGCAACTTCTGGGACCGAAAAACCGAAAATTCGGCTTTTGGTTTTGGCTGGTGCCTTTATTCTTAGCGCTGGGTGTAAGTGTTTTTGGCTTGAATGAATGGTTTGAGTATAAGGAGGCTAATGTGCAAGTGAAAACAGGACTTTTAGTAGAGCAAGATGGCTTACAAGAAAGCATAGACAAATCAACAGTTGGAATAAACGAAAGCGATTCTAGTTCAAAAACTGTAACCTCGGTTTCTAACAAAATAAAGCGCCATGGCACAGAGGAGCTTCAGCTTGAGAGAAGTGATCTACAGCAAGATCTGGGGGTTGCAAAAGCAAAGGGGCCAGCAAAAACAACAGCATTTCAAGGTGATCTAAATACTCAAGAAGCAAACAATGGCAAAACATCTTTTTCTAAGTCCTCCAACACGGCTGATGACGGTGTGGTTCAATCTGCTGAAGACAAAGGCAATATGGGCGCATCTATATCCTCAGCTAATCAGCCAGAAACACCCCGTTTTCAAAATAGCGGGTTAGGTAAAAGTGAAGCGTTCAAGGCGTCTGTTTTTATGTCTTTGATTGACGCAGAGTCGTTTGTGCTGAGTTCTCCAACGCGTTTAAAAGGAAAGCTCATTTCAATTGAGAAATTTAAACCACTTCATTGGAGATTGAGTGCTTTTTCGACCTTCGGGAAATATAAGGTCAAAGAATCTCTGACTTCTTCTTCTGACATTTCAATTTCAAGTGAATATGCTGCGCCAGTGTCGTTGTTAAGTCAGACAGTTGGGGTGCGTTTAGACTACCTCAAACACGGGTGGGTATTTAGTTCTGGTTTGAGCTATACAACGATTAAAGAAGAAGTGGACTTTGGCGTTTCAGATTCAACTTTTCTTGAATTTGATTACTTTGAATACCAAGAGATTGATTCAATCATTGGCAGTACGATAGAAGTTATTGATTCAGTTTTTGTAGAAGAGGTATGGGTTATTGATACCCTCTTTGTGAACGTTCAGGACACTACATATATTTGGCTAGTTGATAGCTTGGGAGTTTACAGTTATGACCAAGCACTTGCAGAAGAGCGTCCTTACATACAGCAGGCTTCTTATGTAGAGCTACCACTGCTAATTGGGAGGAGATTGCCTTTGGGAAGGGGTAGCTTTACGCTTCGAACGGGGCCTGTTATAGGGTTCAGATCTGTTGTGCAAGGGTATTATTTTGCTTCGTCTAATTCTGACTCTGACAGGCCTCTGATGCTCTCAAATAGGCGTGATGTAAGTAAGTCTGTGGTGCTGAATTGGCAAGTGGAGTTTGAGTATGCTTATCAGTTTTCGCGAAGGATGTCTTTGGGGATTTTAGTTGGAGACCGACGTTCTCTTTCTTCCTATTTCCAAAATGGAGGAGCTAAACAAGGATACAAAGGTCAATTTGTTGGTTTGTCATTCGGGTATCTATTGTAGAACAAAGTTTAAATTTAGAATTTCTTCTTTTGGGAGTTCAGCTCTTTTTGAGGCAAACCAAGGGAGCATTTGTTGAGTCAGCTCTGCTGGTAAGGTTGATTAGAGGCCAGAATGATGCAGTGATGTTTCGCCAGCTGAAAACCGAAAGGCATTTGTGTAACAATTCACGATTATAGCCGTAAGTGTAACTGTTGAGGATTGAGATGTCATAGTGTATGACTCAAGTCCTTAGCTAGAAACGTATAAAAAAAGCGTGACACTAAACGACTATAGAATGAAAGATGAACGTCTTTCTGTGTATTCATTGTTCGAAGAGAATCGTGATGCCAGATTGGTGTTTACTTATCGGGGTCCCTTCCAGGACAGTCTGACCGAGCGTATCATTGGGATCAGTGAGAACACGCTTGAGAATCAGGGTGAAATGGCACGGGCTAATCGGAAGGTTTCATTTTTGATTGTTGAATGTTTTCAGAACATGTTGAAGCATGGTGAGAACATGATTAACCTTGACGGGAGCCTTGGCGACCGAGGTTTATTTGGCTTCCATTCGTTTGATTCAACGTTCTACATCAACTCTATCAACCCTATTCCGCTTGCTGAAAAGGCGAGAATCAAGAGGTTAGTTGATCACGTGAATGCACTTTCACGAGAAGAATTGAAAGAGTTGTATAAAGAACAAATTCAAACGAATTCCCTCAGTGAGAAAGGAGGTGCTGGACTGGGGTTGATAGAGTTAGCAAGAAAGTCAGGGCAGCCAATTCGGTACCGTTTTGACGACATCAATGAAACACAATCTCTTTTTAGTAATCAAATTCTATTTAAGAAAGATATCAATGAGGAAGAGAAGAATTTCGTTTCAAAAACGAGAGGTTCATATGACCAGATGTTGAAAGACGGTAACCTAATATTTTACAAGGGTGACCTTTCGCAAAAGTCAATTCTTCCGTTGCTGAATATTGTAGAATTGAATGTTTCTCTGAGTCCGCAACAACGGGCAATGAAAAAAGTAGGGCACATTCTGATTGAAATGCTTCAAAACATATCTAGACATACGCCAGAAGTAGACCAACGAAAAGAGGGTGTTTTTTTAATTGGTGTTTCGCCCTTTGGAATAAGGATTCAATCAGGAAATGTAATTTCCAATTCTGTTATTCCAACTTTAAAAGAAAGGCTCGATGAAATCACAGGTAAATCTCCTGTGGAACTCAAAAATTTGCATAGATTGAAATTCAAAGAAAGTATCAATATGAAGGACAAGAATAGCTCAGGACTTGGCTTAATTCAAGTTGCTAAGGCTTGCAATGGCAGATTCATTTATGATTTCAAGGACCTGGGAAAAGGCGAAAGCTTTTTTTCATTCGGGGTTGTTGTTTAATTACTTTTGAGTGATGCGAAAAATCAATTTAAAATCAACCGAAGATACTCCTCAAGTAGAGTACCATGATGGAGATAATATTCTGCGCATTATCGGACGATCTCTGCCAGAGGATGCTTGGGCTTTTTATGAGCCAGTTATTGAGTGGGCTTCTGTTTATTCGCCTGCATCAGCATCATCTGCATTGGTTATAGAATTGTTTTTAGAGTATTTCAACTCTTCAAGTGGTAGATACATACTTGAGTTACTTTCAACTTTAGAAAAGAAAGGCATAGACAACGTGAAAGTAGTCTGGTGCGCAGAGAAAGATGATGAATTGATGGTTGAAAAAGGAGAAGAATTTAGTTCTCTTGTTGACCTCCCTTTTGAGATTAAGGTGGCTTAAGGAGTTTTTTTTTGAATTCAGTTCAGATGCCCAATTCATGGGCTTTTTTGTGCCCTTTTTTTCAGGGGAGGTTAGCTCAGTAGAAAAACATTTAGCAAGATTAAAGTAGGTTTCAAATTTCTAATATTGCAGGAAATAGGGTACTTCCTCTTACTCAATTAGTAGAATTACAGAGGGCTTACTATTCAGGTTGAATTGAAGACAAAATGCCCTTTTCTCAGGTTGAGGAAAGGGCATTTTGGCGCGCATTGAAGTGCCTTTGAGAATAGGGAAGTAGAGGGGTGGTTTGCTTGAGAGGGTTGCTAATTCTAGGAGGAGCGGCTAAAGGCGCGCTCCAATAATTAGGATGTCATCAACCTGATTGTTTTTCCCTCGCCATTGGGTAAGTGCTCTGTCGAATGCAGATTTTGCATGATTCATGTTTCGTGCGCTTACGCTAATGAGGAGTTCTTTGAAGCGGGACTTATTGAGCTTTTTGTTGTTTTCGCCTCCGAATTGATCCATAAATCCATCAGTATACATGAAGAGAAAACTTCCAGGTGAGAAGTCAATCTCACGGGTAGAGAAGCCAGAGGACTTTTGATGCAGGTTATCAAAGAAAGAGCCACCTATTGAAAGGTTGTCTACTTTGTGTTCTTGCGCTGCTCCGTTTTGAATCAATGTGATCGGATTTCGGGCTCCAGCAAACCTGATTTTTTTAGAGTTATTATCAATTATGCAAAGGCTCATGTCCATGCCGTCATGTGTTGTTTTCTTTTGAACATGATGGTTGAGGCTATTTAATATTTCTTCGTGCACCTTATTCAAAATAGTTCCGGGATCTCTGTGCCCAAGCTCGTTCACTACCTTATTGAGTTTTGCATTTGCGATGAGCGACATAAATGCGCCTGGGACACCATGACCTGTGCAGTCAACTGTAGCGATCATAATTTGGTCATCAACTTGATCGAACCAATAGAAATCACCACTTACAATGTCTTTTGGTCTGAGGTAGATGAAAGATTCAGGTAAATGTTGTTGAATGCTTTCCTCAGGTAGGAGAATGGAACTTTGAATTTTCTTTGCATAATTGATGCTGCTGATGATTTTTTGACGCTGTTCAGTAATCTCCTCATTTTGATTGTTGAGGATTCGATTTGTTTTTCGATTTCGAATTAAGCCAAAAGAGACAACTCCAAGAATGAGTACAATAAAGAAGGTCACAATGAACCAAACACGGGTTTTGAAATCGCTTTCAGCTTTTTGAGCTGTTAATAGAGCTTCTTTTTCAGCAAGTTCTTTTTCGCGCTTTTCAGATTCATAGCGCGCGTTGAGTTCGCTTACTCGGTTGAAATTATTGGCGCTATCTAAACTGTCTTTCAACGCTAAGTAATTTGATTGTGTCAAAAAGGCCAGTTCATGATTGTTTTGGTTGTTGTAGACTTTGCTTCGAAGTTCTAAAGAGCTTAAGTGCTCTTCTGACATTTGATTCGCAACGGCAGATTTTTCTACTTCGTTTAATAGGATTAAGCTTCTTGGGAAATCGCCTAATTGATTGTGGATTTCGGCAAGGCCAAGCAAGACATTCAAGAGCTGTTGTTCGTCTTCGTCTTCACTGAACTTGACCCGCGCCTGCTTGAAGTGTTCTTCAGCCTGAACGAACATTTTTTTCTGTAAGAAGTACTCACCCAGCAGTCCTTCTGAAGTGATTATTTCACTGTGTTTCTCTTGAAACGAGATGACAGAGTCAATGTAGAGTTTGCCCAGTTTAAGGTCTTCAATTTCGAGGTATTCACTAGCAATGTTGTGTAGGTTCAATGCAGCACCTTCGAAATCTGGTATTATGAGGTTTCTTTCATAGGATTCTTGGTAGTGCTTAATGGACTCTGAATGGTTTTCAAGCAAGCCATACATAACACCAATGTTATTAAGGATACTCGTAACGCCTTTGTCATCACCTACTGCTTCAAACCACTTTAGTGATTCTTGGAAATTTTCAATTGCTGTAATGTGCTGGGCACGAAGAGCTGATATAATACCAAGATGATTGTACGCCTCAGCGGCTGAAGTACTGTCTGTAAGTGCAAGTGCTTGGTCTTTTGATTCAGTGGCGTATTTTAGAGCGCGGCTTGGATCTGAGAAGAGAAGTTCTGCAGAAATCTCCATCCTTATGCGCAGACAAGTGGTGTCTGCATCACAACTTGCTAGCTCATTGACAAGACTGTCTAGTTGAGCTGAAAGAGTTGAATGAGCACCTAAAATCGCAAAGAGCGAAAACAGTGTTACGTATAGTCCTGACTTCAGGGCAGACATACTTTATTGATTGGTTTGCTTATTTTACGAGCCGAATTACTAAAAGTTGCAGCAGATTGCTGTCGATTTCATTTGGAATAGAAAAATTTGTCTTATATTTGCAGCCCGTTTTCGGGAAAAAAGAAGACTACAATGGCACAGCACAAATCAGCTCTAAAGAGAATTCGATCAAACGAGACTAAGCGTCTTGCAAATCGTTACGTACACAAAACAACGCGTAACTTTGTTCGCATTTTACGTATTACAACAGACAAGAAGGAAGCTTCTGAGATGTTGCCGAAAGTATGTTCAATGTTGGACAAACTTGCGAAACGTAACATCATCCACAAAAATAAAGCGGCCAACCTTAAATCAAGCCTTACAGTTCACGTGAACAAACTTTAAGTTCACGATAACACTTTATAATATTGGCCTCCCAAGTGGAGGCCTTTTTTTTGCCCGCACTTGGCCTAAACTAAAATTTATGCCTTATTCAGATGTGAGGGCGTTGCCAATTTCTTTGTGGAAAGAATGCGACAGGCCAAGAGAGAAATTATTACACCAAGGAGCTTCTGCACTTAATGAAGCAGAGCTTCTGGCCATATTAATTGGCAGCGGAATGCGCGGTAAAAGCGCCGTGCAACTTGCGCAATCCGTGCTAGATCTAGCACGGAATGACTTAAACGAATTGGCTAAACTCAAGCCGCATTTTATTACCCAAGTAAAGGGAATTGGCGAAGCAAAGGCCATTCAAATTGCTGCGGCAGTGGAGCTTGGGAGAAGACGAAATGCAGTTGACATCAGCAAGAAACCTGCCATTCGGTCTTCAAAAGATGCGTTTGACATACTTCATGCTGACCTCAGAGATTTATCACATGAAGAGTTCTGGGTATTGACTCTAAATAGAGCAAACCGTGTAATGAACAAAGTAATGGTTTCAAAAGGAGGCTTGGCGGGCACGGTGGCTGATGCAAAGATCATTTTTCAAGAAGCACTGTTGGGCAGAGCCGCGGCCATCATTATTGCACATAACCATCCAAGTGGGAATTTAAATCCGAGTCAAGCTGACAGAGAAATCACCAAAAAATTGAAGAACGCAGGTGATTTTTTAGATTTGCCTGTACTTGATCACCTCATTATCAGCGAAGGGGGTTACTTTAGCTTTGCCGATGAAGGATTAATATGATATGATAAATATACTCACAGTAATTGGAGCGCGTCCGCAGATTATTAAAGCGGCGGCAGTTTCGAGAGCCATTCGAACAAAGTTTGCAGAAAGTTTGAACGAAGTCATCTTGCACACAGGGCAGCATTATGATGATAAGATGTCAGACGTCTTTTTCACTGAGCTGGCTATTCCAAGACCAAATCATCAATTAGATGTGGGGTCTGGGAGTCATGGCGAACAAACGGCCAAGATGCTTTCAGGCATTGAAAAGGTGCTTAAAACTGAGAATATTGATGCTTTGTTGGTCTACGGTGATACCAATTCAACCCTAGCAGGTGCGCTAGCGGCAGCTAAGATGCACATTCCTGTAATCCATGTTGAAGCGGGGCTGCGGTCTTTCAACAAAGGAATGCCTGAAGAAATTAATCGCATTACTTGCGACCACTGCTCCACCTTGCTTTTTAGTCCAACAAAAACAGGAATTGATAACCTGAAAAATGAAGGATTTGAAATGGGGTCTAAAGATCATTACACCATTGATCGACCGGGTGTATTTCATTGCGGTGATGTGATGTATGACAATTCGCTTTTCTTTTCAGACATTGCTTCTTCAAGCATTGATCGCTCTAAATTTGAGCTTACAGATGGCGAATTCGCTTTGGTGACTATCCATCGTCCCTACAATACTGATAATATAGAACGATTAAATGCGCTATTGGAAGACCTCGCTTGGATGAGTGAAGCGCATAACATCCAATTGGTAATGCCCTTGCACCCGCGAACAAAGCACATGCTGGAAGAGAAGCGTAGCGAAACATTTAAGAAATTTTTGGCCAACTCGAACATCCACGTCATTGAGCCCGTTTCTTTTTTAGAAATGATCTTCCTAGAGAAGAATTGCCGTTTGGTTGTAACAGATTCAGGTGGAGTTCAGAAAGAGGCGTATTTCTTTCAAAAGCCAAGTGTGGTGATTCGAACAGAAACCGAGTGGGTAGAACTGATTGCCCATGGAAGTGCATGCTTGTCTTTTGAGACAGGAACGGCCATGCGCGAAAAATTTAGTGCGGCATTGTCAGGAGAACAACGTGAATTCCCACTTCTTTTTGGCGATGGAAAAGCATCAGAGTTCATTTGTGAAATGATACAGGAAAACGTTTAAATGGTATTAATCTTTTCAGCATATCCGGGCAATAGGTTGCGCTATACACTTCGTTTTTTATTCGAAGGAATTGTTGGTGTGAAATGGGAGTTGACCAAAGACAAGGAAGTGTTTGAAGCCTACAAAGGTCCTAAAATCAATTATTCGGCCATTCAAGAATTATCAGGCCTTCGCATTCATCCGTCAGGCATTCTTCGTCAAAAAGGCATCAAAGAGGTGGGAGTCACAGCTACAACTTGGGGTGAATTGCCCGCTATTCTGCCCACAAAAGGGGACCTCTCTTTTGATCTTTTTGGAGCTTCTTTTTACTTGCTGTCAAGGTATGAAGAGTATCAGCCGCATCGTTCAGATCATTATGGCCGCTTTTTGGCAGAAGAGTCGGTGGCCTTTCAACATGGCTTTTTGGGTCGCCCAATGATTGATGAATGGATGATGAAATTGAAGAAGGAGTGGTTGAGTCAATTTGAGATCGAAACCCGGGAACGAAAATATACCTTCACCGCTACAATTGATGTAGACAGCGCCTATGCATATAGGCACAAGGGTCTTATGCGCACGTTAGGTGGAATGGCGAAAGATGTTGTTGGAGGGGAGTTTAGGAATTTGAAAGAACGGTTGCTCTGTATTTTCACGAGCAAGCATGATCCCTTTGACACGTATGATGAACTTCATGCCCATCATCAGAAATTTGGAACCAAAGCTATTTTCTTTTTTTTATTGGCTGATTACGGACTGAATGACAAAGGGGTATCTTACAAAAGCAAGCCACTTCAGCAGTTAATTCGAAGATTAGGTGATTACTATCGCATAGGGATTCACCCTGGTTTTCAGAGCAATTCAGACCCGATTAGGTTAAAAGAAGAGACGGAAAGACTGGCGGGTATTATTCGGAAAGAGGTCTTGTTGAGTAGACAACATTTTCTGATTCTGAACTTTCCTGAAACATACAGGAGGCTTATTGACCAGGGAGTTCGAGAGGACCATACAATGGGATATGCATCACAGACTGGATTTAGAGCAAGTACTTGCACACCATTTAATTTCTTTGATATTGAAAGGGATTTAGAAACGAAATTGTTGATTCATCCATTCGCTGTTATGGATGCCACATTGAGCAGATACCTTGCTTTAACTCCAGAAAAAGGCCAAGACCGGATTGGTCTGTTAGCAGATCAGGTTCGAAATGTTAATGGACAGATGGTCATTCTTTGGCACAACGAATCATTAAGTGAGAAATGGGAATGGAAAGGCTGGCGTAAAGTTTATCTGAGGGCCTTGGAGCAATGTGCTGAATAGACTACAGGGGAGGAGATTGTCATAACATCTGTTTAGTGCACTTTTACCTCTGTTCTTTTCATCATTCTATGTAACTTTCGCCTGCAAATCTTGGTGCAATGGTAAAAGAAATTGGGAAAGAAAATTCAGTCTTAAATCGGTTTATTTCTGAAATTAGAAGTGAGCAAATCCAGAAAGACCGAATGCGTTTCAGAAAAAATTTGGAACGCATTGGAGAAATTATGGCGTATGAGATAAGCAAAGAATTGGCTTATGAAACCAAAGAAGTTGTAACGCCATTGGGTGAGCTAGATATGAGTTTGATGTCTGAAGAGCCACTTATAGCTACTATTTTACGCGCAGGTCTTCCGTTCCATCAAGGGTTTCTCAATTACTTTGACGAAGCTGACAACGGCTTCGTTTCTGCCTATAGAAGGTACCACAAAGGAGGGGAGTTCGAAATAGAAGTAGAGTACGTTTCTTGTCCCTCAATCGAAGGTCGAACGATCATTATTGCTGACCCGATGATTGCTACTGGAGCAAGTATAGAATGCGTTTACAAGGCATTACGTTCTAGAGGAAATCCGAAACATGTGCACATCGCTTCTGTAATAGCTAGTGTGCAAGGGATTGATCATTTGCGCTCTCATTTACCAAAGAATGTGACGTTTTGGTCAGGGGCAGTGGATAAAGAATTGACTGCACAAGCATTCATTGTTCCTGGTTTAGGTGATGCTGGAGATTTAGCATTTGGGAGAAAGGACGCCTAAGTGGAATTCCTTTTTGAGCTTTTAGGATGGTGGTTACTTGCCATTATTAAGTTTCTAGCCCTACCTTGGTTCATGATTTTAGGCGCAGGAAAAGGGTTTATTGAAACCGTTCTAATAGCTACTTCAGGCGCTGCAATTGGAGTTTACTTGGTCTCCTTCTTTGGTGATAAGCTGTTTCATTACCTCTCAAGCAGAGCATTAAGAAGAGGAGTGAGGGTCTTTACCAAAAGCCGAAGAAAATTGGTTCGAATCAAAACAAAGTATGGGTTAGTGGGACTTATGATGATAGGTGGATTGATCTCTGTTCCCATTACATCTCTTCTTGCCACGAAGTATTTCCATCACGAAAAGCATTATCGGTTGAAAGTGGTGTTCGGTTTTTTTCTCTGGGCATTGCTCCTTTCTTTCTTAGCTGAATTAATCAAATTAGTAACGTATGGATAAGCGTGTTCATCTTTTTTTTGATCTGGATCACACCTTGTGGGATTTTGAAGTGAATTCTAGACTTGCTCTTCGTGAGCTGTTTGAGGTCTTCAATATGGAAAGTCTTGGTGTTACTTCTTTTGAAGCATTTCTCAAAGTATACGAACTCGAAAACGAGAAGGCCTGGGCGCTCTATCGTGTGAGGGAAATGAAAAAAGAGGTTTTACGAACTATTCGCTTTAAGAAAACGCTCGAAATCTTCAATGCTTCAGATTCAGCACTTGAAGAAAAACTAGCCAGTGCTTATCTTGCTATTTCACCCTACAAGACTGCTCTGATTCCGGGGACGATTGAAGTGCTTGAACACCTCAAAGCCAAGGAGTATCCAATGCACATCTTGACCAATGGGTTTGAAGAAGTACAAGGCATTAAAATGGAGCATTCAGGTCTGAGTCCATACTTCGATCATGTGATCACAAGTGAGTTTATTGGCGTTCAAAAGCCTGATCCAAAAGCTTTTTTGGGAAGCGCTAAACACGTAGGAGCAAATCTTGAAACGGCTTATATGATTGGTGATAATCTTATTGCTGATGTACTTGGGGCCAAGGGAGTAGGAATGAATGAAGTGTATTTCAACCCAAAGGCAGATGAGCATGAGCACGATTTAAAGCACGAAATCAGATCACTACTTGAGCTGAAGTCTATTCTGTGACCTCATCTTAATTCGTACCTTTGCGCAAAATCAATGTTATGGAAGAGAACACGAATAAAGGCAAGCTCAATATTGAGCTGACAGAAGAATCAGCGCAGGGGACTTACTCAAATCTTGCAATTATTACACATTCACCAGCTGAGTTTGTAATTGACTTTATTCGCGTGATGCCTGGTGTGCCAAAAGCAAAGGTGAAATCTAGAATCATTGTGACTCCTCAGCATGCAAAGCGATTAATGAAAGCAATGCAGGAGAACATCCGCAAATATGAAGCGCAGCACGGACCTATTTCTGATGTAAAAGGACCAGAACATACCGTTCCAATGAACTTTGGCGGACCTCAAGGCCAAGCCTAATACTTTTCTTGATTAACGTAATACCGCGCGATCACCCAAGATGATGCCGTGAACGGTGCCTGTCAGTTTGAGCTTTTCGTAAGGATTATTCCAAGCGAGGCTCATGAGTGATGCCTTGTCTACCGTGTATTCTGAATGAGGGTCAAACAATGTGAGGTCAGCCTCTGCGCCTTCTTCAATGTGCCGCTCACTCAGGTTGAAGACTTCCCTTGGGCCGGTTGTGAGCTTTGAGATCAGCAAGTCAAGTTCTAGATGGTTAAGTGCAGCAGCAAATGTTTGTTCGATTGCCCCAATTCCAAAATTGGCTAATTCAAACTCGAGTTTTTTGTGCTCTACATCTTCGGGTTTGTGATCAGAGCATACCACATCGATAGTGCTGTCTTTAAGTCCTTTGATCAACGCTTTCCTATCTTCCTCAGAGCGAATTGGAGGGTGTACCTTTAGGTTTGCGTCAAAGTTTGAAAGTGCTTCGTCATTGAAGAACAAATGATGTGCTGAAACTCCACATGTAATATTTAACCCTTCTTTTTTGGCTTCCTTAATGATTCGAACTGATTCAGCACAAGAAATCAACATCACATGAAGTCTGCCTCCTGTGTAACGTAAAAGGGCGATGTCGCGGTTCAGCCGAATGGTTTCAACCATTTCTGGAATCCCCTTCAAACCATTCATGGTGCTGGTTACACCTTCATGCATCACTCCATTGTTTGAGATGCTTTCTTCCTGAGGCAAGCTGCATACAACACCTCCGAAGTTTCTACTGTACTCTAAAGCGCGGCGCATTAATTCTCCTTTCGCAACAGGACCATCTTCTGTAAAGGCAATGGCACCTGATTTATGCATATCGAAGAATTCAGCCAATTGTTTGCCTTCGCCTCCCTTTGAAATATTTCCTGTAGGAAGGGCTCGAACCACGTGATCATCTGATCTGCGCAACAAGTATTCTACTTGTCCCTTGTTGTCGATAACTGGATTTGTGCCTGGCATCAAAACGACGTGCGTAAAACCGCCACTTGCCGCTGCATCAAGTCCGTTGATGAGGCCCTCTTTGTCCTCATCGCCTGGGTCTCTGAAATTCGCTTTCGCATCAATCCAACCGGGGGATAAATGCAGATTTTTCAGAACAATTGATTGGGTATCTTCATCTTGAATAGAAGTCTTGATTGATGTTATAACACCATCTTCAATGAGAAGATCTCTTTTCTTTCCATGATGTTTACCTCCTGGGTCAACAATTTGAGCAGATTTGATCAACCAACGCATCAGGGTTTCCAAAATTTAATGAGTAACAATTCAAGCACTAACATGGCAAGAGCGAGCCAAATGAAATCTGTCCACAAGGTTCTTCCTTGGTCCAATTGATCAACAACATTTGAGACTGTTTGTAGATCCGTTTCGAGCACTGTACTTTGATTCCAACCGGCAAGTGCTAATTGTTCTTCCCATGTTGTTTTGCTCCATGCCGTTAATTGAGACTCTTCACGCGGATAATTCAATCCAACTGAAAGAACAGAAGTGTCACCAAGAGCTAAAGTGAAGTTACCTGCAGAGATGCCCTCGGCTGCAACAAAGATTTCAACCTTATTTCGCACGTTGCGGTAGCGTGGAATGAACTCATTGCCTTCTTTTTGAATAAGTTTGAAAGTGGCATCTCCTTCTACAGGAATGCGATTGAGTTCAATCACGTTTTCACCGCCAATGATATAGTCCATTCGGTCTGCCGTGTGACTGAATTCTGCTACACGAAGCACGGTTGGAACAAAGATGGCATGTTGTGAGAAGTTACTTTGCACAGAGGCAAGGGAAACAGCACTCACATATAACTGTCCGCTCCCTGAAGGAACTCCAAAGAAGAAAGGATTCCCGTCTTGAAGCGCAAGCAATACATTTTCATTCGATCGTGTATTCTGTGAAAAGCTTAGAAATTGGCTTACAACAGGTAAGTCTATGTTATCAGGAATGCGGTCGAAAACACCTTCATAAATGTAGTTCTCTAAATCAATGAAAGAGACTTTGGTGCTGGCAGCGCGCTTTCCTGTGATTTGGGGCGCATCAAGCGAAAGCAGAAGCTCATTGTAACTTTCTACATCTGCAGACTCGTTTGGGAAAAGCAGCACCGTTCCACCATCTGTTGTGAATTGGTTGATTTCTCGAATCAATCCGCTAGAGAAGTTTTGCAGTTGGTCAAGAATGACTAAGTCAAAGGCATTGATGCCGCTGTAGTCAATGTTCTGAGCGCTCGTCTCGGTCAAGGAATAATAGGGGTCATTTCCAAAGATAGACTTGAAAGCAGAGTTGCCACTACTTCCTTTTACTTGCAGCACTGAAATCTGACTAGCAACATTAAATCCAAAGAAATAATCATCATCGTACACTACAGGATGGTCTTCTATTTTAACAACGCATTGCTTCAATCCAGGAGCAGAAGAGGTGAAGAAAAGTGCGGTATCTGTTGAAAGTCCAGGGACTAAGTTGAAGCTGCCAATGGCCTTTTGCTGGCCATTGATCATTAACGTCATAGGAACATTTTCAAGCGCTTCGCTTGCGTTGTGCTTAATACGCACATTCAATCTTTCTGGCTGATTAAGCAGCCTTACCGGAGTTTCAAACCAAATACTATCTATGAAGATGTTGGCAGACCTTGAGGCCAGATCAGGCAAGAAACGCACGCTGATTGAACTGTCAGGAACAAAGCCATTAAGTTTATGTGTGCTACTTTGAAGGTCTGAGAACACATAGGCACTCAAGGTTCCTTCTGTGCTTGATAGAAGTAAATCTTGTTGACGTTCTACTACTTCACCAATGTTTTTTGTGAAGGGCGAAACATCAATTTCTTGAATCATTTCAAGCACATCATCTTGACTGTGAAAACGTTGATGCCGGCCTTCGAAATCATTTGTGAGTACCTGAAATTTATCTGTTGCTTGATAAGCTGAAACAACTTCTGTTGCCTTCTCTTTGGCTAAATCTAATAGCCTACCTTCACCACTGACCGCGTCCATGGAGAATGAATTGTCAATGTAAATGGACACATTGCGCGAAGTTCCAGCAACTGATTGTTGGTTAAGTGGGATGTAAGGTTGAGCAAAGGCCAATACAATGAATAAAATAGCGAGCAACCTTGATGCGAGGATCAGCAGGTGTTTGAGCTTAGATTTTGACTTCGTTTCTTGCTGAACCTCTCGCAGGAAAGCGACATTCGAGAATGAAACCCTTTTGAATTTTCGGAAATTGAAAAGGTGGACAAGGATCGGAATAGCCAATGCCAGTAGTGCCCAAAGTATTTCTGGATGTGCGAATTTCATTGAGTGCCAAAGTTAGCGCATTTTTGCATCTAGCAAAGAGAAACAGAAGTAAGTGAAAAGTCTTTTAACAACAACCACATTTTCATCACGCCAGAAACTCAAGGATTTCCTTGATGAAAAGGCAGATCATTACAATCAACCAGCGTTTCTGAAGGAAGATCCGGTTCAAATACCTCATTCGCTTAAGCTGAAAGAAGACAAAGAGATAGCGGGTTTTTTGGCGGCAACGATTGCATGGGGACAACGGCCTACAATTATAAGAAATGCCTACTCTATTCTTGAGCGCATGGACGGTGCGCCGCATGATTTTGTTTGCAATGCGCAAGCTGAAGACTTGAAAAGACTGGAAGGTTTTGTACACAGAACGTTCAATGATTCTGACCTTCTTTATTTTATCGAAGCCTTGAGAAACATTTATTCTTCACATGGAGGATTGGAACAGGTATTTACTGCGGCATTCAACTCTGATACAGATGCAAGCGATGCAATTGCTCGTTTTCGAAGTGTCTTCTTTGAGTTAGATCACCTTCCGCGCACTCAAAAGCACGTTGCGAATCCTCAAAAGGGTTCTTCAGCTAAGCGAATAAACATGTACCTGAGGTGGATGGTTAGACAAGACACAAAAGGCGTTGATTTGGGACTTTGGAAAGGGATTTCGCCTAGCAAGCTATACCTTCCTTTAGACACTCATACAGGGAATATTGCCAGACAACTGGGTTTGTTAGAACGCAAACAGAATGATTGGAAGGCTGTGGCAGAAGTCACTTCGAATTTGTCAAAATTAGATCCGAAGGACCCTGTGAAATATGATTATGCGCTTTTCGGATTAGGAGTATATGAAACCGTTTAAAGGTCATGGAAAGAAGGGTAATTGAAACAGGTGATGGCTCCTATACTTTGGAGTTAGAAGGAATTGAAGAAACATATCATTCAAGGCATGGAGCAGTTCAAGAATCACGTTATGTGTTTATTCTGAAAGGATTAGCTGAGATACTGGAGGCAAAAGACACAATCAATGTTTTAGAAGTAGGGTTCGGTACAGGTTTGAATGCGCTGCTGACGCGTGAAGCGATCAATGGTATAAATGCTAAAGTCAACTACCACGCGTTAGAAACCACGCCGCTTGATTTGGAGGAATTGAATCTCCTGGGGTATGGCAAAGGTGTACCTGATTTCGAGGGCTTTTATCAACAAATGCATGAGGCGCTGTGGGATGAATCAGTTGTGTTAGACGAACAGTTTACCATCACAAAATTGAAGTGTGCATTGGAAGAATTTGAGTCATCTGTTCATTTTGATCTGATCTATTTTGATGCTTTTGGTCCGCGAACTCAACCCCATTTATGGTCGCTAGATTTATTTAAAAAGCTGGCTCAAATGACGAACAGTGGGGGTGTTTTTGTGACCTATTGCGCCAAGGGGCAGGTGCGAAGAGATTTAATAGAAGCCGGATTTGAAATGGAGCGCTTGAGCGGCCCCCCAGGGAAAAGACACATGCTAAGAGGAGTGAAACCATGAAAATGAACCGGTTCAATGTGCGCGGATACATGCTTGTAATACAAGAAGGTTGCCTGCTGCTGAGTGATGAGGTTTTGCAAGGCGACCATGCGACCAAATTTCCGGGTGGGGGATTGGAGTATGGCGAAGGGCTTATAGAATGTATCCTTCGCGAAGCACTAGAAGAACTAGGACAGGAGGTTGAAGTATTAAATCATTTTTACACAACCGACTTTTGCCAGCCAAGTGTTTTTCGTCCTGAAGACCAAATGATTTCAGTTTATTATACAGCGAAATTGAAATCAAAACAAACTTTTCATACAAGTGAAAAACCATTCGATTTCGTTCGTTTTGAAGAGCGTGAAGAAGCTTTTAGATGGAGAAATATCAGCGATTTACTGCCTTCAGAAATGACCTTTCCGATTGATCAGGTTGTGGTCAGAATGCTTCGCGAAGCTCACCTCAAGTAACTGGACCTAGGCGCTTCATAACCATGTCAGATATTTTCGAAGTAAGGTGCATTGGAGATTGGGTCCGCCAAGCTAGGTCATCTAACTTTCCGCCCAAAACGAAGTAACTATCAATGTTTGCATCTTTGAGGTCATCTAGCACATGGGGGAGGAAATTCACAAGGGCAATCCAACCATCTTCGTCATCTACTTCTTCAAACCATTCTTCATAGTAACAGTCATCAGAACTATGAAAATTGAGCACATTTTCACCAATCAGGATGAATTTCACAATGCCGTGCAGCATCATGTGTTCAATGATTTCGCGCTTGAAAATCATGATATCATTGTGAAGACAATCATTCCACTCACCTAAAAGCTCAATCACAGCAACGCGATCAGAGTAGTCAACGAAAATTACCTTCGCAAAAAGGGTAGAAGAACCAATGTTATCCCACTGCGGGTGAATGTAATGATCGTATACCTTTTCGTGGTATTGAAACTCGTTGTATTCTCTTTCGAAGAATGGCGAAAGGGGATCTTCACTAGCAACGTAAAAATTCCTCCAATTGTAAAATGGCTCAAGCGTATGCACGATACTTTTATTTATTGAGGTGAGCGTCTATTGCTAACCGCACACTTCCGTGGATTTCTAATAATTTTTTTGCGGATGCTCTATCAAGGTGGGTCGCTTCAATAATCATTCGTGTGCCTCTGTCAACTAATTTATTGTTTGCCAGTTGCATATCTACCATTCGATTTCCTTTCACCCGCCCAAGTTTAATCATAACTGCGGTAGATATCATATTCAAAATCAACTTTTGGGCAGTTCCAGCTTTCATTCGTGTGCTCCCAGTGACGAATTCAGGTCCGGTAACCACTGCGATTGGGAAATCAGCTGCCGCTTCCAAAAGCGTATTTTCATTGCATGTAATACACCCAGTTATAATTCCTTCAGCGTTGCATTTGTTCAATGCGCCTAGGACATAAGGTGTTCCTCCGCTTGCAGCGATCCCTATGACCACATCCTTCGAACTTACGTCGTTTTCAAGCAAGTCTTTCCAGCCTTGGTCTAGATCATCTTCTGCAAATTCAACTGCTTCGCGAATAGCAGAATCACCGCCTGCAATTAAACCGATAACAACCCCATGGGGTATGCCAAAGGTGGGTGGGCATTCAGATGCGTCAACCACACCAAGTCTTCCACTGGTGCCGGCTCCCATATAGAACAGCCTTCCTCCATCGCGAAGCTTATCAGCAATGGCGTTAACAAGTGGAACAATCTTTGGGATAGCAGAAGTGATGGCCATTGCAACACTTTGGTCTTCTCTATTTATGTTGGTTAATAAATCTGAGACAGACATTTGATCCAAGTCAGCATAATTGCCAGGTCTTTCTGTGTGGGGCAGTTCATCATTCATAGTGCAAAGTTACCTCATTTCCCAGTTAAGATTTGATAGCAGAATGAATTCCAAATGAATAGAAGATCACAGAGTTTGAATGCACCAAAGCAATGAAAATTAGAACAAAGACCTAAAAAACAATTACTTTTAGCATGCTAACACGCTAACACACTTGCCTAGATGAAATTTAAGCTACTCCTCAGTATTCTTGCTGTTACCCTTTGCGCTTCAAGCGTTAATGCTATTGAAATTCTTCAAGCTGACACCAATGATACGGGTGGCTTTTTTGATAGCGCAGCCGTTCCTGCCAAATTGATCAAAGCGAAACACGAGTTCAATGAAAAGAACATGCGTGGAGCCCTGATTATTTACCGTGAAATTCTAGAGATTGAAGCGAAGAACACAACAGCCCTGTATTGGACTGCACGCTGTCACTATGATCTCAAAAAATATGGTTTGGCGAAGAACTACCTCGATAAAACGTTAGCTGAAAATCCCAAAGCCCAAGACAACATTGATTTCTTTTACGGGAAAATTCACCACAGACTTGCTGAACTGGATTTAGCCATTGAGAGCTATCAAAAGTTCTTGGACGAGAATGGAAATAAGAATTCCCTCGATGTAGAAGATGCCAAGCAATACATTGCACAATGCAGGTATGCAAAAGAAATGATGCAACGCCCTGTTAACGTCGTAATCAAAAACATGGGCACAGAAGTGAACTCCAGATTTGATGAGTATGCACCGGCTGTTACGGCAAATGGCAAACGACTATATTTCACATCAAGGAGGTCTACATCAGTTGGTGGTGATATTGATGAAGGGGGAGATTACAAGTTTTTCGAAGACGTTTACTACACTGAGTGGAGTGAAGAAAAGAAAATGTGGTCTAACTCACGTGGAGTTGAAGGCGAAGTGAATTCTCCTACTTACGATGCGATTCTTTCAATTTCTCCAGATGGAAATCAAATGTATGTCTACCGAAACAATCAGAACAGTGCGGGTGATATTTTCGTTGCGGGCTATGATGTTCATGAAGAAGAGTGGCGCGCTCCAGTAAAAATGCCGAAACCAGTGAATACTTCCTACTTCGAAAGTTCAGTTTCAATCACACAAGATGGTGAGGCACTCTACTTCGTTAGTGAGCGTCCTGAAGGCCAAGGTCAAGGAGATATTTACATGTCGAAAAAAGGAAATGGCGGAACATGGAATAAGCCAGAGAACTTAGGCTTGGTGATCAATACTGAGCTTGATGAGAAGTTTGTGTTCATTCACCCTAACGGAAAGGCCCTCTATTTTGCCAGTAACGGACATCAAACGCTTGGGAGCTATGATATCTTTCGCTCTGAATTTGTGAACGGACAATGGAGTATCCCAATCAATTTGGGCTATCCGATCAATACGGTGAATGAAGAGTCTACTTTCTCTCTTACATCGAACAATAAAGACTTGTTCATTGCAGCTGAATATGCAGATGCGCTTGGTGAACGCGATATTTATCAAATAGACGTTTCTAATTATCCATTGGTGTCAGATGGCTATGATAAGAGCAGCTATGGCACCTTGATTCTTACGGTCAAAGACGCCGACGGGGACCCTCTGAAAAGCGCTGATGTTCAGATTTTCCTTGCAGCTGGTTCTGGCCGTATTTTGGTGAGTGAAAAGACAGACAAACTAGGGTTGCTTCGTGTGAATCTTCCAGGTGGTGTTACTTATACTGTTAAAGCTGAAGCGAAAAAAATGACCAATCAAATGAACGTTGAGATAAAGCTCAATGACCAAGGTGAGACGGTTGTTAAAGAGACACTTCAGTTCAAGTAGGAGCTATTGAACGCTGCCTATATCCATCATTTCTAAACGCAGGGCTTCATTGAGCGGTTCGAAAGGAGTGAAGGTGATGGTTTTCATTCTGCCTGGGATGAGGTCAAAATAGTTTTCGCTCCAAATTCCGTCAGCCTGAGCCGTTAGACGTATCGCTTTGTGGTAAACATTACTGCGAAAGGTAATGGCGTAAACCCCCTTGTCTTCCTCAATTTTAAAGTTTGGACGTTGAGATGGAAGTAAGAAGTCTTTCGTTTTATTCGGACTCCAAGTGAGGGAATGTGTTTCCTCTCCAGAGGTCCAGTCTACAATCCAGAATGCATTTTTCGGTGTCTCTAATCCTGAGAATAATTCAAAACTACTGCCACTAGGAATGGTCTTTTCAGTCAAATGAATGGCCTCAATTTCCTGTCCGAAATAAGTCATGCACGTCAGTTCGAACTCTATTTTTTGAGGGAGACCATCATTGATCATCCGCAATCCGAGCGTGTCATTGCAGAGCTCTGGCCAGATAGCTAAAGGAGCATACGCTCTGCGAAGCCCATAGTGCAGGGCTTTCCAGTTTCCATCAGAGTCAATGCTGCTCCAGCTAGCAGCGGGCCAAACGTCATTGAATTGCCAGTACAGCGTGCCCATGCAGTATGGTTGCGCAGCACGTTGTGCGCGAATTCCTTTTAAAATGCCTTCGGCTTGCACAATCTGACTCAAGTACAACCACTCTTCAAACGCGCTTGGAGCAATGAATTCTCTTTTGAGATAGGTGCTGATCAGTTCAAATCCTCGGGGATGCTTTTCATGGTATTGAACAGCTGAGGAAGTGCTGTCCCAGAAAGCCTCTTTGGCTATTTGGCGCATTACAGAAGGCTGAGGAAAACTTTGAAAACCAAATTCACTCATAAAGCGAGGGACTTTGGTTGTAAGGGAGTCAAAGTCCTCAGCATCATGCCAAACACCCCAGTAGTGTGCGTCTCCCATGAACTGATGGTTCTTGTCACCTCTCCCGAGCATTGGGGAAGATTCCCAGTAGGCAGCATCGTCTAATTCATTGACTGTTTTTGGGAGTGCTTTCTGGAATACTCTTTTGTAGCTTTTCCAAACGGCTTTTTTTTCTTTAATGGATAATCCAGATTGCCAGCCCCAGCGGTGCCAACCCTCTGAGATTTCATTGTTTCCGCACCAAAGCGCAATACATGGATGAGCTCCAATGCGCTTTACTTGCTCCTCTGCCTCTGCTTTTATATTCGAACGAAAGTCTTTATCTCCTGGATACATGGCGCAGGCGTACATAAAATCTTGCCACACTAAAATACCCATAGAGTCACAGATGGAATAGAATTCATCTGTTTCATAGATTCCACCGCCCCAAACCCGCAACATATTCATGTGCACATCTTTTGCTTGTTGCAAAAGTGTTCGTGTTTGTGCTTCAGTTACCCGAGCTTGGAAAACATCTTGGGGAATGTAATTAGCCCCTTTCATGAAGATTGGTTTAGTGTTTACCTTGAAAGAGAAACGAGAACCGAGGCTGTCAGGAGAAGTCACCAGTTCAACTGTTCTAATTCCAGTTTTAAATCTCTTTACATCAAAAGATGATGAAGTAGGCGATTTCAATTTTAGGTGAGCGTCATACAAGTTTGCTTCGCCTGAGCCGTTCGGCCACCAGAGCTTTGGATTTTGAACTTCAATTTCAAAAACCAATGTTTGCACTCCTTTTTGTACCTCTAGGGAGCCTGTTAGCTGCTGTTTCTGTTCACCATGAAAGAACATCAGTGAATAATCTACTTTGTCTTTTGTGGTGGCTTCAAGTTCAATAACACACTCTAAAAGTGCTTTTTCATTTGAGCATGAAATGGTCTCTATTTTCGTGTTTCGAATTAAAAAATCACTCCATTGCTCCACGAATAAATTGCCTGTTATGCCTGAAGTGGTCAACTTCGGTCCCCAATCCCAACCATAATGAAATTGTGGTTTTCTGGTAACCGCACGAATGGCATCGCCAGGTAAAGGATGTTTTGAATCGTCAACTTTCTTTTGTCCTGAACGGATGGGGCTTTTAATGAGCACGCCAACGGTGTTCCCTTCTGGACGAATCAGCTCTTTTACATTGAACCGATAGGTCCGAAAGTAATTTTCTGTCTCACCAATAAGTTGTCCGTTGAAATAGATTTCGGCATACGTATCAACACCTTCAAGAACCAGGTCCACATGGTCTTTGGTTTCATATCCATTTTTCAATTGAAAGGGGACACAAGTATAGCTCCAGTCTTTGTTTTCAATCCATTGGGCCTTAGCGGCATTTTCAAAAAGGTAGGGGTCTTTGATTTGGCTAGCCTGAAGCAATGTTTCGTGAACACTTCCCGGTAAAATGGCATTGGCATAGGTGCGCTCAGTTATTACATCTGTAAGGGTCCACTCTAAATTTGTTAACGAGGTTCTCGTAACTTGAGCTTGAATTGAAGGGCCGTAAAACAAAACAAGCAGCAGAAAGATTATTCTAGTAGAAGATACCGTCATGGATGAAAGATCATTCAAAAAGTTGAAGAAAGCAGAAAGATACCTAATCTTAAAAAAGGAAGGAATTTTTCTTGCTTCGCGAATGCACTCCAGTTTCCAAATTGGGTTGTATTATTTAAATGGAATGTACGTTGAATTGTGGAAACGGATTGGACTTGATTATGTTGATTACATTGAGGTAGTAGACAAGAAAAAGGCCGTAGATAGCTATGTGGATTTTATTGATCCGGGGTTAGACGAGCTGTTAAGTGATGGTTAATAAGCTACTCATTCTTCATTAAGCACGTTTTGTATGAATTGCTCCTTTTTTAATTCCATCAGATGATCATTGGTTTGTAACCTCTGTTTCTAGGGAGTTTAAGTTCCCTTGCTGATGTGCGGGAAGCATTAAATTTCACCTTTCACAAGACCAGCACTGAGAAAATTTCGCTTTGGATTTCGAGAGTGCTGAATTTGAATTTTTGTTCGTCCTTAAAAAGGGGGGGCGCTGCGCGAAGGGAAAGAAGTATTCATGGTGAAATGTTCAATGTGCCAAAGCAGATTACAGCCAGAGAGCAAGAATTAGAGAAGAAAAAAAGGAGGGGACTAAAACTGCCAAATGCGCCAAGCTTCTTCTGCTTGAAAGCGAAGCATGTCTGCTCCGTTCAGGATCATTGCTCCTTGCTTTTTTGCTTCGCGAAGCAAAAGTGTCTCTTCAGGATTGTAGATGAGGTCTACTACAAAATGATTCTTGCCTAAGAAAGAGGTGGGTAAGGCAGGGGAAGAATCTTCATTGGGGTGCATGCCAACGGGCGTGCAATTGACAATCATCAAGCAAGCATTTACAATGGCTTCATTGAGGTCTTTGTAGGCAAAAGCATTTTGAATGACAGGGTTTCGCGAAGCAAAGAAAACCTGAATCCCTATTTCACTTAGCACAGAGGCTACCGCTTTTGCCGCGCCGCCTGTGCCTAAAATTAGCGCACGTTCATGCTTGTTCTCTAGGAAAGGACGAATACTCGCTTTGAATCCGTAAGCGTCTGTATTGTACCCTTTTGTTTTTCCATTCTCAATCTTGATTGTATTCACGGCACCAATGTGTTTGGCGAGGTCATCAACGTCATCAAGAAATGGAATAATCTGCTCTTTAAAAGGAATGGTAACGTTGAGGCCTTTCAGTTCAGGTGTTGATGATATGAGTTCTTTGAAAGCATCAATGGATTCCAATTCAAAAAGATCGTAGACATGATCAGTCAGTCCTTCTTTGGAAAACCGGTCATTGAAATACGTGGCTGAAAATGAGTGGTCAAGTTTTTCACCAATGAGTCCGTAGCGATTCATAGACTCTTGGCAATGCGTTCTAGAGCGAAAATGATTCCGAAGCCAACCACGAAGCAAACAATGGTCATCATTAGTTGAGGCTCACCTGTAAAGTCTTGAGGGAGCACATTGCTCATTAAGTGTACTTCCTCACCATCAGATTTTACATGCAGAAGTTGAAGCTTAATTTGCCAAGGCCAAAGTTTCTGAAGTGAACCAAGAAGAAAGCCAGTAAGCAAGGCAATGGTAATGTTCTTATGCTTTTTAAACATCCAGTTTAACAGATGAGAAAAAGAGAGAATTCCTACAACACATCCTGCCACAAAGATCAAAATTTTAGTAACATCAAACTCTTTAACAGCTTTGATAATCACTTCATAAGCTCCTAGGATTAGCAAGATGAAGCTACCAGAAATTCCCGGGAGGATCATAGCGCAAATGGCCACCATTCCGCAGATAAAAATGAACAAGTTAGTTGCTTCGTTGGTCATGGGTGGGAGCGACGTAATGACCCAAGCTACAGTTGCGCCTATCATCAAAGCGATAACAGCTCCCGCGGTCCATTTGGAAACTTGTCTTCCTACAAAGAATACTGAAGCTAATACAAGTCCAAAAAAGAACGACCAGAGCAGCACGGGTTCATTTATTAGAAGCCAATCTAGCAGGTGAGCAAGAGAAAAAACAGCGATTCCAATTCCTAATAGCAGAGCAATCAGGAAGTTCAGGTTTGCTTTATTCCAAGCAGCCTTTAGCCCTTCATCTTTCCAGACGTTGAACAAAGACGGACGAATACCGCTAAGCGTTGCCAAGAGTTCTTCGTAGATGCCGGTAATAAAGGCAATGGTTCCTCCTGAAACACCGGGTACTACATCAGCAGCGCCCATGGCAATGCCTCTAAGCGTTATTCCAGCGTAGTCTTTGAGGGTCTTGTTGGACAAATTAGTATACTTCTAGTGATGGATCAATTTCTGCTGCCCACGCTAAGATCCCACCTTGAAGGTTGGATAAATTGGTGAGTCCGAGGTTGTTTTCCAGAGCTGTAATCACTGCCCCTGATCGCGCACCAGACTTACAGTGAATGACAACAGGAATGTCGCGTTTGATTTCCTCTACGCGACTAAGCACTTCCCCCATTGGGATGTGCGTTCCTTTGATTGAGCAAATTTCAATTTCGTCTGCTTCGCGCACATCAATTAATTGAAGTGCTTCTCCGGCTTTCAATTTTGCGTCTAATTCTTGAACAGTGATCGTCTTCATGGCGATTATTTCTTCTTTTTCGCTTTAGATTGCTCTGTACTTTTGTGCTGTGCTACTTCAACAATGTCATTCGGTAGGTGCTCAAAGAACGTGTCTCCGCGCAATCCTAATCTCAAGCATTCCAGTGGAATTACATCCTCAGGTGCAATGTTACCGAGGTTTACATCAAAGCCCATGTTCTTAATGAACCAAACTTGTTGTTCCTTTTTAGGTGCTTCCCAAAGGATGTCTGAACCATTGATTTTCGAAAGAATCTTATTGATGAGCATGACGTGTGCAGTTCCATTCGGACGGTAAATTCCTACGTTACCACTTTCGCGCGCCTCAGCAATTACTTTGATACTTCCAGCGTCAAGTTCATTGCGCATCATTTTGATCCATTTCGCAGGGGAGATAAGAATTCCTTCTTCTTTTGATCCCACTTCAGAGAGCACTTTATGTGATTTCGTCAATAAAGAGATCACGCGGCACTTCTCATCATGCGGCAGAACGATAGATCCGTCAGAAACTTCAATGGTGTTCATGCCAAATTCGTCAACCATTTTTCTGAAATCGTCAAGTTTCCCACGCACGTAGTAGGCTTCAAACAGTGTTCCTCCAGGGTACACGTCGAAGCCAGCGTCACGGTATAGCTTGATTTTTTCCTTAAGTCTTGGCGTTACAATAGAGGTTCCAAAACCTAATTTCAGGTAGTCAATGTAGTCTGGTGAACTTTCGATTAGGTCTTCGGCTTGGCGAATGCTTAAGCCTTTGTCCATAATCATGTTCAATCCGGCCGTCCGTGGTTTCGATGAGCGAGGCGGAAGGTAGGGTAGTTCAAAATTCATTTTTCAGAGCTTATAAAGATCCAGCAGCTGAATCACCACTGGGTCATTTTCTATTTCGGGTAAATAATCCCGCAAAGATTGGGAATTTTCGAAACTTCGGGCCAAAAGATTCTCTAATCTATTGTAAGCATCCTTCTTTTTGTTGCTTTGATAGAGATAGGCGACGTTTCGGTATTCTAATTCAATGATGTCTTTTGCTTGTGTCATGGCGTCATTCAGCAATTCAAAAGCATGTTCAGTCTTTCCAGATTGAAATGCATTGTCACTGTAATCAAGCCATAATTCTGTGTTGTCAGGATCCATTTGAATGGCATTCTCATACAACGTTGCTGCCCGCTCAAACATATCGAGCTTTTTCAATGTACCGCAAAGGAGAATAATGTAGTCTACATTGTCTCCTTCCAATTGAATGGCACGCTCAAAGTTCTTTAGGCTTTTTTTGAAGTTGTCTCTCAAGTCTTCCACTACACCTAGTCCCACCCAAGCATCGCTAATTTGTGGGTCAAGTTCGATGGCTTCTAGGTAATGTTTTTCGGCTAATTCAAGTTCCTCCAGTCGCTCATAGCACTCTCCAATGTAACAGAGGGTGCTTGCTTGAGCAGGTTCCAGTTCAAGCAGTTCGTTGTATGTTTCAATGGCATCTTGGAAGCGCTCAAGCTTCACTTGCGCATTTGCCTTGTTGACGTATGCGGGAGTGAAGTCTTCTTGGATGGCGAGACAATAATCATACGCTTCCAAAGCTTCATCAAGATTTTCCATCTTCTGAAGCACATTCCCTAGGTTGTACCAAGAAGGGAATGAATAGGGGTAATCATCTATGTAGGCTTTGTAGAAGATGACGCATTCATCAAGTCTGTTAGACATGTCGAAACAATAAGCCAGCTCATAAAGTGCTGTCTCATTCTCATGATTGTGTTTGATGGCCTCTTTCAGCGTCGCGATGGCCATGTCCCAACGTTCAAGGTTTTCGTATTCCAGGGAAAGTTCAATGAAGATTTCATCGCGGAAATCTTCATCAGCATATTTTAGGGCCTCTTTTAGATAGAAAATGGCTTTTTTGTGCTCTCGTAGTTGACTGTAGACAGATGCCAACGTTAACAAAGTTTCCTCATTGTGCGGTTCAAAGCTCAGCAAGTTTCTCAGTCTAGGGATTGCTTTACTCAACTTACCAGTGCTGGCAAGGAGTTGTGCTTCGCGAAGCATTAATTGAGTACTTTCCGGGAAGATTTGGTTGGCGTATTTCAACACCACTTGTGCCTGGTTCACATTGTTTTTCTCCAGGTAATATTCAATAATTGATTCGAATTGCTCAATATCAAAAAAGTAGGATGCGTCTTGAGCAATCATCTCTTCGTAACGCTTCACCAAAGCAAGGCGCTCTCCTTCATCCTGATGTCTCCACTCTTCTTCGCTCATATAGATAAAACTCAATGGGTACTTAACAAATCTATTTATTCAAGTACCTTTTTTAGACTTAGCAGGTGAATTGTTATTCACACACCAAGACCTAATTTTCACAACGCAACCAATTACGTTCTATTCTCTTCTTCACAATTCTTTTGCCAAATCAGAGTTTCACCAAGTTTTGTATGCTCCTTTCTGAATCGCGTGTCAAAAGCATGACATATTTACCGCTTTTCAGGTTTGCAATCGAAAATTGATCTTCACTTGTCATGGAGGTATGACTGTGAACCAATTTTCCGTTCAGGTCAAACAACTGCACAAGTGCTCCTTCGGCATGCTTTAAGGTAAGGAAATTCTGTGTAGGATTGGGATAAAAAGATAGACCACTGAAGGCTAGTTCATTAATGTTGATTACGATTTCTGGTTCAGTCAAAATGTACAAGCTATCAGTAGGGAAGGTCCAAATTCCTCTTGCAAAAGTACCGGCTACGAGTGTATGTAAAGCCGTGTCAACTTTCACATCAAATACCGGAATTGTAGGCATGTTATTCCCAACCCGAATCCAATTCTCTCCAGCATTTATGGTTGAGTAAACACCAAAATCTGTTGCGATAAATAGAATGCTATCATTCACTACTTCCAAGTGATTGACAGGTTGCTCTGGAAGGTCTCCTGAGATGTCAATCCATGTTTGACCAGCGTCATCTGATCTATGCAAGTGTGCGGTTTCATCATTGTCTTTGTAGCCACTCTGACTTACCCAAAGTCTATTTTCAGTAGCTGAACTCACTTCAATACTGGTAACCCATCTGTCTGGCAATCCTGCCTGAATGTTGGTCCATTCAAAACCGCCAACATTTTCTCCTTTCCATAGGTTTCCATCTGTAGTGCCTGTATAAATGAGCGATTCATCAAGCGGATCATCAGCAATTGTAGAGATGGTGTGGAAGTTTGCCCCAAAGATATTCCCGTCTGTCAAATCATCAGAAATCAGGTTCCAGCTTCCAAATGGAGCATCCGTTATTTGGTACATGCGGTGCGTTCCTGTGTACATTGTTTGCGGCGAAATAGAGCTCATGATGTAAGGCGTATCCCAGTTGTTTCTGTCTTCAGGGTCAATGCCAAATGTGAAATTATCTGTAAATCCATCTATATCAAAAACAATGTTCCCATACTGCGTTTCCATGTAACGAAGTGAAGGGTCTTCATAATCATAAATGCACTGAAAACCATCTCCGCCATAGTCACGCACCCATTCATCTAGCGTGCTTTCATTGCCTGTTGTGGTTCCATTGTCTTGGGCCCCACCTGTATAAACTCCTGGATTAAATGGGTCTAGTGCGATGCGGTAAAATTGTGTATTGGGAATGTTGTCAATGTCTGTCCAAGTTGCGAAATGATCTGTTGTTTTGTACAAACCTCCATCTGTAGCCAGCATGATTACGTCATCTGATAAATAGATCATGTCATGTTTGTCTGCGTGTACCTCGTAAGCCCACCAAGGAGGGGTGGTCATTTCCCATGTTTCACCATTGTCGAAAGAGGTCCAGAGGTCCACTCCGAGCACTGAAATCTCATTTTCGTTCCAGGGGTTCGCCCTTACTTTGGCGAAGTACCAGCCGAATCCACCAAGCGCGCCTTCTAGGGCGAAAGGGTCTGTAATTAAGTTGGTCCATGAATCACCTCCGTCTGTTGTTTTGTAAACGCCTTCAACACCGAAGCCTTGGCTAATAATAATGGCCCACAAGGTATTTGGGTCATTTATTGACATTTCAAGCCCGATTCTGCAGAGGGTATCTTGCGGCAATCCAACCGTTAAGGTGTCCCAAGTTAAGGCGCCGTCAGTTGATCTGTAAATGCGTGCGTCAGTTCCTGTGATAACTGATTCTTGGTTGTTTCTAATGCGGTTCCATCCGGCAGCAAATACGATGTCTGGGTTTTGTGGATTCACTTTCAAATCGCAAATACCAGCATCATCGCCCAGGTACAGCGTTTGGTCCCAGTTAGCACCGCCGTCAATACTTTTGTAAAATCCACGCTCTTCATTTCGCTCAAAAGGAAGTCCCATGGTTCCAGCAAAGAGTGTGTTTGGTTCAGTTGGGTGAATGGCTACTTTACTCATGATGCGTTGCTCAGCCAAGCCAATGTTGGTCCATGAATCACCTCCGTCTATGCTTTTGTAGAGACCATTTCCCAAATGGGGTAACCCACTAATATTAGGGTCTCCTGTTGCAACGTAAACAATGTCTGGGTCTTGCAGGTCGAATTGAATGTGCGCGATTGCTAAGTAATTGAAGTCATCTCCAATGGCCTCCCAGTTCGCCCCGCCATCAGTGGTTTTGAAAACACCTCCTGCAGCAGCCCCAACCAAAATCGTGTTCGCATCTTCAGGGTGAAGTGCAACGGCATTGATTCTTCCACCAATGTTCGTTGGCCCTTCAAGTGTCCAAGGTGAATCAGCAGATTTTTGATTTGTGGTTTCTGAAACACGCTGTGCCACTTTATTCATTGCTTTGAAATCAACGTGTGCATCAGGATAAGCACGTTGCGCCCACATGTGCTCATTCGGAGCACTCAATTTATCAAGCTTTGACGTGGTTGATTCTGTAGGGGAATGTTTGTTTTCAGAACAGCCAATTGTGAGGGTGAGCGTAAAAGCGATAAAGAGCAAAAAAGAATTTCGGCACATATTTAAATAAGTTTGTGGTAAAGATACAGTTCAAGCCTAGAAGTCCCGAAATGTAATGTGGGATTCCTGTGAATTAGTCGTGTAAAAATTACAATTCTATTACAAGCTAGTTCACTGTTAGACCATGTATAAATTGCTACTTTTGCGATTGGATTTAATTCTAATTATCCTAACAATAGTCTTATGTCATTAATAAAATCAATTTCTGGAATCAGAGGAACCATCGGTGGTGCTCCCGGAGAAGGACTTACACCCATTGATGTAGTTCGTTTCACAGCTGCTTTTGCAACCGTGATTAAAGAGCAAACGGGGAAGGCTAGAATCAAGATTGTTATTGGCCGAGACGCACGCATCAGTGGCGCAATGGTAAGAGATTTAGTTGTTGGAACGCTAAGAGGAATGGCTGTTGATGTAATTGATTTAGATCTAAGCACTACGCCTACCGTGGAAGTAGCAGTTCCTGCCGAAAATGCAGATGCTGGAATAATTATTACCGCAAGCCATAATCCTAGGCAATGGAATGCTTTAAAATTGCTCAACAATAAAGGGGAATTTATTTCTGGCGAAGAAGGATTGCAGGTGCTTGACCTTGCTGAAAGAGATGCCTTTGATTTTGCGGAAGTAGATGATTTAGGAGACTATTCGAGAGATGATTCATGGCTGCAGAAACACATTGATGCCATTCTGCGCCTTCCTTTAGTAGATGTTGAAGCCATCAGATCAAGGAAGTTCAAGGTAGCTTGTGATTGTGTTAATTCAACCGGAGGGATCTTCGTCCCCGCTTTACTGAAGGCCTTAGGCGTTGAAGAAGTACACGAGCTTTTTTGTGAGCCAAACGGTGAATTCCCTCACAATCCAGAGCCCCTTCCAGAGCACCTTACTGAAATTGCTGATTTGATCAAGAAAAACAACGTTGATCTGGGAATTGTAGTTGACCCAGATGTAGATAGATTGGCATTTGTTTGTGAAGACGGATCCATGTTTGGTGAAGAATATACATTGGTTGCAGTTGCTGACTACATCCTAAGCCAAACGCCAGGAAATACAGTGAGTAACATGTCTTCTACTCGCGCGCTGAGAGATGTAACTGAGAAGCACAATGGAACTTATACGGCCTCTGCCGTGGGCGAAGTGAATGTGGTAGATAAAATGAAGCTGACGAATGCCGTTATTGGTGGCGAAGGAAATGGTGGAATCATCTACCCAGAGCTTCATTATGGAAGAGACGCATTGGTTGGTATTGCTTTGTTTCTAACGCATCTGGCGAAATCCAATCTGTCTATTTCAAAACTACGCGCATTGTATCCGAATTATGCCATGTCGAAAAATAAAATTCAACTCCAAGAGGGGATGGATGTAGACGGGATTTTAAAAGAAATAGAAATCAAGTATGCACATGAGAATCCCAATACCATTGACGGTGTGAAGATTGATTTTGCAAACCAATGGGTTCACCTAAGAAAGTCAAATACAGAGCCAATCATACGGGTTTATTCGGAGGCTCCAACGGCCATTGAGGCAGACGAATTGGCAAAGCGGTTTATTGTTGAATTGGAGGAAATTGCAACCCGATGACGACAGGAAAGACGGTTTATTTAGACAACGCAGCTACCACTGAGGTTGATCCGCAGGTGCTTCAAGCAATGCTCCCTTTTTTATGTGGTGTGTTCGGGAATCCTTCCTCTTCTCATAGCTACGGAAGAAAAGCAAAATCAGCCATTGAAACTTCGCGAAGAACCATTTCGAAGTTGTTGAATTGCGCACCAGGAGAAATTTGTTTTACATCTGGCGGAACCGAAGCAGATAACTTGGCAATTAACGCAGCCGTTTTTGACCTAGATTGTACACACATTATCACGAGTGTCATTGAACACAGCGCTGTCATCAAAACCGCTGAAAGACTTGCTGAAAAAGGCAAGATTACTTTGAGTTTAGTGAAGCTTACAGAGAATGGAAGCGTTGATTTGGAAGACCTTGCACGCCTGCTTCAAAAAGAAGGAAAGGCCCTTGTTTCATTGATGCATGCCAACAATGAAATTGCCAATGTATTGCCCATTGAAGAAGTAGGAGAAATGTGCGAAGCGGCAGGAGCTTTATTTCACAGTGACACTGTGCAAACAGTGGGGCATTTTTCACATGACCTTTCTGCATTAAAGATTGACTTTATCACTTGTGCCGCCCATAAATTACACGGACCGAAAGGAGTTGGGTTTCTGTACATCAATAAGGGATTGAAAGTGAGCAACATGATTGTTGGTGGCGGACAAGAACGCGGATTTCGTGGTGGAACAGAAAACCTTGCGGGAATTGTTGGTTTGGCAAAAGCATTGGAGCTGGCTTACGCAGAAATGGATGAGCACAAAGCACATGTACTCAGACTGAAAATGTACATGGCTGATCAGTTAAAAAAGCGTGTTGAAGGCATTCGTTTCAACGGAGATTCAGAAAACCCTGAAAGCCTGTATACTGTTCTAAATGTGAAATTCCCGCCCAACAAAAATGCGGGGATGTTTACCTTCTTGCTTGACATTGAAGGCGTAGCATGCTCTGGTGGGAGTGCTTGCTCATCAGGGGCATCAATTGGATCACATGTGTTGAATGGAATTCACGCCGTAGAACCTGATTGTGTAAGTGTTCGATTTTCATTCTCAAGAAACACGACTATAGAAGACATTGATTTTGCACTTGAGCGAATTGAAAAACTTTGTACAGTGAGCGTCAAGGTTTAAAGCCGAGGCGTAAGAAATTATTGAAAGTAGAACTAAATAGCGTTGGCGCTTGTCAACTTTTGGCTGAAATTTACGACATGAGCAGAAGAACTTGGAGCAAGGAAGAAATCCTTGAGGTTTACAATAGACCGTTGATCAATTTGATATACGATGCGGCCACTGTGCACCGTGAACATCACAATCCTGATGAGGTGCAAGTAAGCACTTTGTTGAGCATCAAAACAGGAGGTTGTCCTGAAGATTGTGGTTACTGTCCCCAAGCTGCAAGGTATCATACGGAAGTTGAAAATGAAGAATTACTCAGTCTTTCTCACGTAAAAGCGCAAGCTCTAAGAGCTAAATCAACTGGTTCATCTAGATTGTGTTTGGGTGCTGCTTGGCGAAATGTCAAAGACGACCATGAGTTTGATCACGTTCTTGAAATGGTGCGCACCATTAATGAGGTAGGACTAGAAGTGTGCTGCACACTTGGGATGGTAACGCAAAGGCAAGCTCAGCGATTGGCTGATGCTGGGCTGTATGCCTACAACCACAACCTTGACTCTTCTGAAGAATTCTACAAAGAAATTATTTCTACTCGTGGATACGAGGACCGTTTAGAAACAATTGACAACGTTCGCAAGGCGGGTGTTTCTGTTTGTTCTGGAGGAATCATTGGTATGGGAGAGTCTGATGAGGACCGCTGTGCTATGCTAGCCACTTATGCAGCCATGGAAACTCCTCCTGAAAGTATTCCTGTAAACGCATTGGTGCCCGTTGAAGGAACCCCCCTAGAAGATCAAAAACTTGTAAGTACATGGGAAATGGTGCGAATGATTGCTACTACGAGGATTGTTATTCCTGAATCTGTAGTGCGTCTTTCTGCCGGGAGAACCCAAATATCTGAAGAGGGACAGGCGCTTTGCTTTTTAGTAGGAGCTGGTTCTATTTTCGCCGGAGACAAATTGTTGACCACTCCAAATCCTGATGTCAATAAAGACATGGAAATGTTCAAAGTACTTGGTATTACTCCAATGAAACCATACAAGAAAGGGGAGCAGCCAGCGGTGAATGAAAGATACAGGTTGAATGATGATCCTGAGAAGCGCATCAAATGGAGCAGACCAGGTCATAAAATTGAGCGCAACGAAGAGAAGAAAGAAGAGGGGAAAGTTAAGTCTTAATTCAACTTTTGTTTTTTGTTTTTCTGAGCGTAATTGGCGTGGAACTTTGGGATAAAAAAACCAATGCTTGCTCCCACTAGATAGCCCGCTGCAACATCAGTGAAGTAGTGTTTTCCAGCCCGCATTCGTGCATATCCTGCGAAAGCCGGGAGGGTAATTGCGCCAATCCACGTGAGTGTTTTAACCCATTTATTGTTGCTATAGCGTTGCACATGTTGGGCCAAGAAAAACCATGAGGCGGCAGTAATGCTTGTGTGTCCGCTAAAGAAAGACAACCGCGCTTCTGCTTTGAGCTTTTCTTCAAGAGGAACATTTGGATTGAATAAAAACGGACGATCTCTTTGGGCCATGCTCTTGGTAATGGATGTGATTCCCCAAGTCAATGAAGTCACTTGAGACCATTGAAATAGCAATTGTACGCGTTCAGGTTTACTTTGTTTTGTTGCAAAAAGAACCAGCGGCAGAGCAATGCTTGAGAATTTAAGCACATTGCTTGTAGTGGCAAATTGAGCGCTGTACCAGGTGGTGCTTTTCTGATCTAGGTAATTTAGTTTAGGCAGGCTTAATGCTTCCAGTTGATCAGCTGAATAGGGATTGATGCGTTGTTCCAATAAAAGCCCGCTGAGGGCCGTTGTCATTCCTAACCCAGAGAAAAGTAGATTAGACCTGCTTGCGGTTGACAAGGGGTAGATTTCCTTTTCGATTTGGGCGAAAAGAGCTCCTGATTGAAGGAGAAACAGCAGAAGAGTTACAAATTGAAGACGCATACACCAACGAAAGTCGAAAAAAAAAAGGGGGAAGCATAGCCTCCCCCTTTTTTTAAATTGAATTTTTCTTACAAGTGGATCACTTCATCGTAAGCTGCCGCAGCTGCTTCCATGATCGCTTCGCTCATGGTTGGGTGAGGGTGAACCGTTTTGATGATTTCATGTCCTGTTGTTTCAAGCTTACGCACAGCAACAAGTTCAGCAACCATCTCAGTTACATTCGCTCCAATCATGTGGCCTCCAAGGAGTTCACCATATTTCGCATCGAAGATCAATTTTACAAATCCATCTTTATGTCCAGCCGCGCTTGCCTTTCCTGAGGCAGAGAAAGGGAATTTCCCAACCTTAATATCAATGCCAGCCTCCTTTGCTGCCTTTTCTGTCATACCAACAGATGCAATTTCAGGTGAGCAATACGTACAACCAGGGATGTTTCCGTAGTCAAGTGCATCTGGCGACTTACCGGCGATTTTCTCAACACAGATTATGCCTTCAGCACTTGCAACGTGTGCAAGAGAAGCTCCAGGAACACAATCTCCAATACCGTAGTATCCGGGGATGTTTGTTTCGTAGAAGTCATTCACAATCAGCTTGCCTTTGTCTGTAGCAATTCCTACATCTTCTAGGCCAATGTTTTCTATGTTTGCAATAACACCAACAGCACTAAGAACAACATCGCAATCAAGAATTTCTTCTCCCTTTTTTGTCTTAACAGTCACTTTGCAACCTGCTCCTTTCGTATCAACCGCTGTTACTTCAGAATTTGTCATCACTTTAATTCCGCTCTTCTTGAATGTGCGCTCAAGTTGCTTGCTCACTTCTTCGTCTTCAACAGGCACAATGTTCGGCATGTATTCAACAACGGTTACTTCTGTTCCAATAGAGTGATAGAAGTAAGCGAACTCAACTCCGATTGCGCCAGAACCAACAACAACCATTTTCTTAGGCTGCTTTGTTAAGGTCATTGCCTCACGGTATCCGATGATTTTCTGTCCGTCTTGAGGGAGATTAGGAAGTTTTCTAGATCGGGATCCAGTGGCAATAATGATGTTTGAAGCTTCATAAATTGCAGCAGCTCCTTTCTCATCAGTAACCTCAATTTTCTTTCCTGGCTTCACTTTTCCTGAACCCATGATCACATCAATCTTGTTCTTCTTCATCAGAAACTGAACACCATTGCTCATTCCGGCGGCCACGTCGCGACTTCTTTTTATCATACCACTGAAGTCAGCTTTAGGAGCATTCACCTCAATTCCATAGTCTTTAGCATGTGTGATGTATTCAAAAACATTTGCGCTTTTTAGCAACGCCTTTGTGGGAATACATCCCCAGTTTAAGCAAATTCCACCAAGCGATTCACGCTCAATAATTGCTGTTTTCAATCCGAGTTGTGACGCGCGAATGGCTGCCACGTAACCTCCAGGGCCACTTCCTAAAACAATAACGTCGTATTTCATAGATAGGATTATTCTTGGTTCAATCGATTGCAAAGGTAGCAAAGTAGCTTAAAGGTTTGTGTTGTTTGAGTGAAGTGAACAACACATATTTGTAGAATGAAATTTGACGTTACGTTATTGACTGAGTCTCGCTACTTAAATCCGTCTAATCCAGATTGGTACGCTGAGCAAATTTTAACCGAAGACCGCATCCTTCAAAGGGCCTTGGAGCGAAAGGGCTTGAACGTGAGAAGATGTGACTGGGCAGATCCGTCTATAAATTGGTCAGAAACTACACTGGCTCTTTTTAGAACAACATGGGATTATTTCCATCGATTTAAAGAGTTCAGTGTTTGGCTTGAGCAGGTTTCGGCCCAAACAATTTTGATTAATCCGGCTGAACTAATTCATTGGAACATTGACAAACGCTACTTTGAAGACCTTCAGGCCCGTGGGGTTAATTGTATTGAAACAGTCTATATCAAACGCAACTCCACGCAAACCTTAAGGTCCATTTGTGAAGCAACTGATTGGACGAAATGGGTGTTGAAACCGACCGTCTCAGGAGCTGGTAGACACACCTATTTACTTACATCAGCAGAGCTAGATGCGCATGAAGAACTCTTTCAATCATTGGTTTCAGAAGAAGAAATGATGATTCAACCATTCATTCAGAGCGTAGTGGATTTTGGAGAGTTGAGTCTCATGGTGATGAACGAACAATATACCCATGCTGTGCACAAAATACCCAAGAAAGGTGATTTCAGGGTGCAAGATGATTTTGGCGGAACAGTTGAAATGTTCGAGCCTAGTCAAGCAGAAATCAAGTTCGCTGAACGAGCAGTGCAAGCGTGCACTCCAAAACCCATGTACGCAAGAGTAGACATGGTCAAAGACAATGCAGGGCAACTAGCCATTTCAGAGCTTGAATTGATTGAGCCTGAATTGTGGTTTAGGTTCAATGAAAAGGCCGCTGATGTTCTAGCAGAAGGAATTGCAAAAAAGCTGAAGTCGATTAATTGACGAGAATTCGCTCAGTGAAAACGTGGCCATTCACGGTTAATTCAATGAAGTGAATGCCCGTTGGTAGGTCAAGTTGATCAACCTTCAATTGCTGCGTTCCCTGATTCAGTTGAATAGGAGCAATGTTGGCCATTGTTTTTCCTTCAACGTTGAAAATGCGCAAGCTGACCAAAGCAGATTGTTCCAATTCAAAAGCGATGTTGACTTGATCAACAATAGGATTGGGGAAAGCTTGAAATGAAAATTCACTTTCGCGTTCGGCAACCGTGACTCCAGAGAACTCAATGAACGTTACTTGATCACTTCCAGAATTCGCAATGCCTAGAATGTTTACTTCCAATCCGTAGCTTATGTCTGCGGGGCTTGCTAATCCAGAAGTAGAAACCGTTTCGCTTGTAGAAAAGTCATTGTTAAACTTGGTGATGCTCATAGGGGCCCATGAAGAAACATAAAAGTTCCCGTCATTGTCTAGGTCAACACCATCGCAAAGGCTCAAGCCGGTTCCCGTTGCAACATTTGTAACAGCGTAGGTGTCTAAGTCAAAAGCTTTGATGGCCGGATTGTCTCCCCAACTCACAAAAACGCCACGGTTATTCGCATTGTCTATTACAATTCCATTTGGCTGAGTAACATTGTCAACAATGGTTTCAAAAGAAGGGTTATCGAGGTCCGAGACGTCAATTTTGTAGATTTCATCTCCGTTGAAATCACTTACAAAAAGGTTGTTACTGCCATCATTTCCCATTCCGTTGAGAAACTGAGAGCCGGTAATGATGATTTCCATCACTTCGTCTCCCGTTGTCAAATCATAGCCAAAGACCGAGGAGCTATTGATCACAAAAAGGGTGCTTCCCATTACTTCCATCCCGTAATTTGCAGAACCAGAGCCAAATACTTCCCAAGTGTCTCCTAAGTCGTAAGTCATTAGAATGTTAGATTGGTTGGAAACAAAGAATCGATTGTTGATTGGGTCGTATTCACAAGATTCAATTGTTTGTTTGCTTTGTCCGAATGCACAGGCACTCAAAATAAGCGTGAGAAGGAGCAGTGTGTATTTCATGGTTGCAGATTTAGGGCGAAGATAACCTTCCCAATTGAACTATGATTGGTCTTTTCATTTCTTCGCTTTAAATGCTATGCAGAAGAATGAGTGAACAATTGGAACATTTATGTAAAAAGTGTAATTTGTACACCAGTCAGTTGAAATCAAAACCATGAACCAATGCGCCTAGCTCTAACCTTGCTGCTTTTTTGCTATGTTCAAACAATTTTTGCCCAAGAACTGACCATCGCTGATCCTCCCGGAGGGACGTTAGATGGAATCAATCAAGTGGACCCTACCCGAGTGGTTTTGAGATTACTCGCGCCAAATAAAACCACAGTTCACGTGTTAGGAGACATGACCAACTGGGTTGTGGACGATGCTTTTTTAATGAACCGTTCAAACGATGGAAATACGTGGTGGATTCTTCTTGAGGGTCTGCAACCGGGCATTCAATATCGGTTTCAATACCTAGTAGACGGGAACTTGGCCATTGCTGATCCTTATGCAGAGCTTGTGCTGGATCCTTGGAATGACCAATATATAAGCACGAATACCTTTCCAGATCTGATCCCATATCCATACGGACAAACAGATTGGCCCGTTTCGGTTTTTGAAACCGCACCAGAAAACTATGAATGGAATGATGGTGCATTTCAACGTCCACCCCAAGATCAACTCATTATTTACGAGTTACTTATTCGGGATTTCGACACAGATCAAAATTTTCAGGATGTAATAGACAGGTTGAGCTACCTCCAAGATTTGGGCATCAATGCGCTTCAGTTGATGCCTGTGATGGAGTTTGACGGAAATTTGAGCTGGGGTTATGCGCCGGGAGCCTATTTCTCTGTTGACAAAATGTATGGCAGCGCCCACATGTTAAAGCGATTAATTGACGAATGCCACCAGCGTGGAATAGCGGTAATTTTTGATATTGTGCCCAATCACTCTTTTGGATTGAGTCCCTTTGTGCGCCTTTATACAGATGATTCACAGGGCTATACCGTTCCTTCTTGGGATAATCCTTGGCACAATTCTGTGGCAACCCACCCTTTCAATGTGGGGTATGATTTTGATCACAGTTCAGATTTAACCCGCACCCTTTGGAAACGGGTTTTTGATTTTTGGCTGGAAGAATTCCATGGAGATGGCTTTCGAATTGACCTCAGTAAAGGACTCACTCAAAACAATACGCTGGGAAATATGGGTGCTTGGAATAACTTTGACCAAAGCAGGGTTGACATCCTTTATGATTACGGAAATCACGTTTGGAATACAGAGCCAGGCAGCTACATGATTTTAGAGCATTTCGCAAATAACTCTGAAGAAACAGTGCTTGCAAATGGCGGGTTTATGCTTTGGGGAGACATGAGTGAAGCGTATTCTCAAGCAACCATGGGGTTTGGAGGAGACCTGAATTGGGGCGCCTGGACTAACAGAGGGTGGAATTGGCCAAACCTAATTACTTATATGGAGAGCCATGACCATGATCGTATTATGTTCAAGACGACTACTTTCGGGAATTCGAGTGGGGGATACAACGCAGCGGATTTAAATACGGCCCTAGCACGAACCGAAATGGCTTTTACCTTTCTGTTGGCTACGCCCGGACCGAAAATGATGTGGCAATTTGGCGAGATGGGGTATGATTACTCCATAGAATACTGCGGAGACGGAAGCCTAAATAGCGCTTGTAGAACAGATGGAAAACCTGAAAGGTGGGATTATTTAGATGTGCCTGAAAGGCGAAAACTGTACAAAGTTGTTCGTGCTTTGAATGCCTTGAGAAAGGAACAGACCGTTTTTAGCACTTACAATTTTGTTACCGACTTAGGAGGTTCAGGAAAACGGTTACTCCTTTACGGAGGAGATATGGATGCAGTTGTTGTAGGTAATTTTGACGTTGTTGGATTTGAGATGACACCGGGATTCTCGCACACAGGAACATGGTATGATTACTTTACAGGAAACAGCATTGACGTCACAGATTTGAATGCGTCAATTTACCTCAATGCAGGTGAATACCATTTGTATACAGACCAACCCCTTGCAGTTCCAGATACAGATCCCAATACCTCAATTTTTCTAGCGCCTGGTTGCACAGATGCGAATGCGAATAACTATGATCCACTGGCAGACGGTGATGATGGTTCATGTCTGTACAACCTGACTTTCAGCGTGAACATGGTTCAAGAAACAGTGTCTCCCAATGGTGTTTATGTTGCGGGAAGCTTCCAGGGGTGGGATGCTGGAGCAACTCCTTTGACAGACAATGGAGATGGAACTTGGAGTACTACTATTTCTGCACTTTCAGGAGAAATGCTTTCCTATAAATTGATCAATGGAAATGCTTGGGGAACTGAAGAAGTAGTGCCTGCTGATTGCGGCAGTTCAGATGGATTTGGAGGTTTTAATCGCTCTTGGATTACAGCGGCAAACTCTGAAGTCATCCCGTTGCACTGTTTCGGAGAATGTGATGACTGCCTGCTTCCGCCAGTAAATGTGACCTTTCAGGTAGATTTGTCCCAGCAGCTCTTAAATCAGAACGGAGTTCACCTAGGAGGTTCGTTTCAATTTTGGGATGCAGGTTCAGACAGCATGATTGATCAAGGCAATGGCGTATGGTCTTATACTGTTGAGTTGATTCCAAGTACAGAAATCGAATACAAGTTTATCAATGGCAATGTTTGGGGAGAAGAAGAAGCAGTTCCGGCAGAATGTGCCCAGAATGGAAATCGCTTTTTAACTGTTCCAGGGAATGACGCTACAATAGATCTTGTTTGTTTGAATGAATGTGCAGCGTGTGAAATCATTCCAATTGATGGATGTACAAATTCAGAAGCGGTCAATTACAATCAATTTGCCACAGATGAAGATGGGTCATGTCTTTTTGAGGTGACTTTTATTATAGACCTATCTGAAACGTCTGTTTTACCAGAAGGTCTTCATCTTGCGGGCAACTGGCAGGGCTGGGACCCAACGGCCATTCTAATGTTAGATCAGGGAGGTCAAGTTTATACGTACACCACTTCTTTCGCCGCAGGCACCTATTTAGAGTACAAATACGTAAATGGAACAGATTGGAGTCAAGCAGAAGCGGTACCATTGGATTGCGGGGTGCTTGACGGGTTCAATGGGTTCCAGCGTACTTACACCACATTTGGGGTGGCTGAAATTATTCCGATTCATTGTTTCAGCAGTTGTGTTGCTTGTGCTGGATGCGTTGGCTTGCCTGGATGCACTTATTCAGGGTCAGATAATTATGACCCTTTAGCTGAGGTTGATGATGGTACGTGCGTCTTCTCTGGATGCACAAATCCTTTGGCTATTAATTTCATGGTGATGGCAACGGTAGATAACGGCTTATGTCTTTTCTCCCTTGATTACTGCGGGGAAGGAACCCTCTGGGATGAAGTGGCTGGAGCGTGCGTTATAGACCCAGGTTGTCCTGCAGATTTCAACAATGATGACTTGATTAATTCAACAGATTTGCTGCTGTTTTTAGGGAACTTCGGAGGGGATTGCCCTTAACTGAACCCAAATGAACAGCAAACAGTTCTGGCTCTTTCGTATCTTCGCCCCTTTCCGCAAAGATAAACGGCAAAATCATATGTTGAATATAGTTTTATTCGGCCCTCCAGGAGCTGGAAAAGGCACTCAGTCTGAAAAGCTTATTGAGAAATACGGCCTCGCACATTTGAGCACAGGTGACATTTTTCGCACCAATATTAAGGGCGAAACAGAACTTGGGAAATTGGCGAAGAGCTTTATGGACAAAGGGGAGCTTGTGCCAGACTCAGTTACAATCCAAATGTTGGAGTCTGAGGTAAACCAAAGACAAGATGCCAAAGGCTTCATTTTTGATGGTTTCCCTCGAACAAGCGCGCAAGCAACCGCACTGGATGAGTTCTTAAAAACAATGGGCACGTCAATTACCTTCATGCTCGCGCTGGAGGTGCCTGAAGATCAACTACGAGTACGTTTGAAGCACAGAGCTGAAACCAGTGGAAGAGCTGATGATGCGAACCCTACCGTGATTCAGAATCGAATTGACGTATACAACCGTGAAACGGCGCCCGTTGCAGGCTTTTATAGAGCGCAGGAGAAATTTCAAGGAATTAACGGTGTTGGAACAATTGAAGACATTGCAAATAGACTTTTCGAAACGATAGATCAAGAAGCTTGATCAACCATTATGGCAAACCAAAATTTTGTTGACTACGTCAAAATCTGCTGCCGTTCTGGTAAAGGTGGTGCTGGCTCTATGCACTTTCACCGTGATAAGATTAACTCTAAAGGTGGTCCCGATGGTGGCGATGGCGGTAGAGGTGGACACGTTATTCTTAGAGGAAATAGGAATATATGGACCTTGATTCACTTGAAGTACCGAAAGCACGTTATTGCCTCACACGGTGTTTGTGGCAGCGGCGGACTAAAAACAGGAGCCGAAGGAAAGGATGAGTACCTTGATGTGCCGCTTGGTACAATTGCCAAGGATGCAGAAACGGGAGAAATTCTGTTTGAAATCAATGACCACGGAGAGGAAACCGTTTTGGTTCAAGCTGGAAGAGGTGGCCTTGGAAATGATCACTTTAAATCATCTACAAACCAAACTCCACAATACGCTCAGCCAGGTGAAGATGGAAGGGAAGAGTGGAAGATTCTTGAGCTTAAAGTGCTTGCTGATGTTGGATTAGTGGGCTTTCCAAATGCAGGTAAATCTACCTTGCTGTCTGTTGTTTCAGCAGCTACGCCAGAGATTGCTGACTATCCGTTTACCACACTTCGTCCTAATTTGGGCATTGTTGCTTACCGCAATGACCGTTCATTCGTTATGGCTGATATTCCCGGAATCATTGAAGGGGCCGCCGAAGGAAAAGGATTAGGGCTTCGCTTTTTGCGTCACATAGAACGAAATGCAGTCTTGCTGTTTATGGTTCCATCTGACGCGAAAGACATTGCAAATGAATACCGAATTTTGCTGCGTGAATTAGAACTTTACAACCCAGAGTTGCTCTTTAAGGATCGTCTTTTAGCCATTACAAAGGCTGATTTGTTAGACGAAGAACTGATGGGCGAAATGAAAAAGGAACTTCCCGAAGGCATCGAGAGTTTGTTCATTTCATCTGTTACAGGTCAAGGGATTCAGGCGTTGAAAGATCTACTTTGGGGCGTGATGAACCGAAGTGTTTAACGACTGAGTTTCTGATTGAACCAGTTGTCCCAATTTGCTTGTCTCTCTGTTTCGGTTCCATGATCGGTTTCAGAATCATAGCGGTTTTGGCACGCATCCATTTCTGCGTAAACAACTTGGAAAATAGCTTCAATCTTTTTCGCTAAATCATGTTCCATGAAGTAGTCAACGTCGGTTTCATAAACCCTCAATTGAGATTCAAGCATGTGAGCATAGATGGCGACAATGTCGAAGTGACCTTGCTCATGATTCAGAAGCTCGTCATTCAAATAACTTAGGTGAACCCAAGATTCTTTAGGCAAGAAATAGGGCGTAACGGTTATTGCTGTTTTGCCTTCTGGCGCGTCAACAACATAACTGATCCCTGTGTAAGAGAAGGCTTTAAACATTTCAGATGGACCCGTTCGTCTTGTGAAATCAGACCATTCTAATTTTCGATCTACCTGCCATTCTATTTGGGGCGGATCGGTCTCTGTTTGTAAAAACAGAAAACTCATTAGCACTAAAAGCGGTTTCATGCCTTCAATTAACGAAGAAGTTGCAATTTTGTTCTTAAATAGGTACCAATGTTTCCACGTCATTTGAATGTCAAAGATGAAGTTAGGAGTGCTTTAGCAGAGGGCAAACCAGTTTTAGCTTTAGAAAGCACCATTATTGCGCATGGAATGCCCTATCCTGAAAATGTGGAAACAGCTCTGAGAGTGGAGCAAATCGTGCGTGATGGCGGAGCAATTCCGGCCACTATAGCGGTCATGAACGGGCAAATTCACATCGGGTTAACAAATGATGAATTAGTGCATTTGGCGAAGGCAGAGAACGCAATGAAACTTTCTCGTCGCGATTTGCCCTTCGCGTTAGCTCAAAATAAATTGGGAGCAACCACAGTTGCCTCTACCATGATTGCTGCGGCAATGGCAGGAATAGAGGTGTTTGCAACAGGAGGGATAGGAGGAGTTCACAGAGGTGCTGAAAAAACATGGGATGTGAGTGCTGATCTCATTGAACTTTCGAACACCAATGTTACAGTCATTTGTGCTGGAGCAAAAGCGATTCTAGACCTCCCAAAAACCATGGAATACCTAGAGACTTTTGGTGTTCCGGTAATCGGTTTCGGAACAAAAGAACTCCCGGCCTTTTATTCAAAAAAGAGTGGCATTCCCCTTGAGATGTCAGTCTCTTCCCCAAGAGAATTGGCTCATTTGATTGAGACAAAAAGAGCGCTCGGATTGAGTGGGGGTATCTTGGTGGTTAATCCGATTCCTGAAGCGTACAACATGGACTTCGATCAAATGGAAAAAGTGATTGAAAAAGCACTTGAGGCAGCCAGAAATAAAGGAATCCAGGGAAAGGCAGTGACGCCATTTTTACTCAAGTCAATTAAAGAATTTACGTCAGGGCAAAGCTTGGCTTCAAACATTGAACTTGTGCTAAATAATGTGCAACTGGGAGCAGCCGTGGCAGTGGCTTTGTGCGTCCAATCTGATCGTGTTTGATTTCTTGCCATGAAGTCGCTTTCATTTCTGCGGTTTTCAAGGTATTTTTGCACTCCCATTCGAGGGATTCAATTTTACACCTATGGCACAAGAACTCACTACTGATTCATCAATGACTAATGAACAAATCCGTGAGCAGCTTCTTGAAGACTACAGAATTGCTTGCCTCAGCAGAGAGGCATCATTGCTAGGTAGAAAAGAAGTGCTGACTGGAAAGGCCAAATTCGGAATTTTCGGAGACGGCAAAGAAGTGGCGCAGTTAGCCATGGCGCGCCAGTTCAAAAAAGGAGATTTTCGTTCAGGATACTACCGTGACCAGACGTTCATGCTCGCTCTTGGTGAGCTAACTATACAAGCTTATTTCTCAGCGTTGTATGCACATCCTGATGTGCAGGTTGAACCCGCATCTGGCGGAAGGCAAATGGGCGGGCATTATGCCACACGAAGCCTTGATGCCAATGGAGACTGGAAGAACCTTATGGAGCAATACAATAGCTCTGCAGATATTTCGCCAACCGCAGGACAGATGCCACGGCTTCTTGGTTTAGCCCAAGCAAGTAAAATTTACAGGCTCAATCCAGAATTGGCACACATGACTCAGTTTTCGCAAGGAGGAAATGAAGTCGCTTTCGGAACCATTGGAGATGCCTCTACGTCTGAAGGTCCATTCTGGGAAACAATGAATGCCGCCTCCGTTCTCCAAGTTCCAATGGCCATGTCAGTTTGGGATGATGGGTACGGAATATCAGTTCCAAAGAAATATCAAACAGTTAAAGAAAGTATTTCAACCGCTCTAAGTGGCTTCGCGAAGGAAGAAGGCACCAATGGGATTAAAATCTTTAACGTAAAAGGTTGGAGCTATCCTGACCTGATGGTTACGTATGAAGAGGCCATTGACTATTGCAGAACGAATCACGTGCCTGTATTGATTCACGTAGAAGAATTAACACAGCCACAAGGACACTCAACTTCTGGTTCCCATGAGCGTTACAAGTCGCCCGAAAGATTGAAATGGGCCCTTGAATATGACTGCCTGACGCAATTCGGGAAGTTCTTGACGATGGAAGGCACGGCGACGCAAGAAGAGTTGGATGCGATTCGCGCAGCAACCAAGAAGCAAGTTCGCGCAGATCAAAAGGCGGCATGGGCTGCATACCGTGATTCAATTGATGTTGATTTGAATGAAGCGATAGCATTGCTGAAGCCTGTTGCTGAGGCCAGTGCAAATAAGGTTTTCATTGAGAAATTGATCAGTGAACTTGAAGGGGCTTTGGAGCCAATTCGAAAAGACATGCTTACTGCAGTTAGAAGAGCACTTCGTTACACACGGGGCGAAAATAGCCCTGCGAAAACAGCCCTTTCGATCTGGTTGAAAAAGACCATGGATGTGTTGCAACATCGCTACAGCGGACAGCTTTATAGTGAGTCAGCGCAGAATGTGCTCAACATTGAGGCGGTAGAACCCACGTTCGATGCTTCGCCAGAAATGGTTGATGGCAGAATTATTCTCAAAGAAAATTTCGAAGCAATCTTCCATAAGTACCCTGAGGTGTTAACCTTTGGCGAAGATACGGGGAAGATTGGAGGCGTTAATCAGGCAATGGAAGGGATGCAGGAGCTTTTCGGAGACCTGAGAGTGACAGATACCGGAATTCGAGAGTGCACCATTCTTGGACAGGGGATTGGAATGGCCATGCGCGGATTGCGTCCAATTGCTGAAATCCAGTACCTAGATTACATCTATTATGCGCTTCAGATCATGCGTGATGATCTTGCTTCTGTGCAGTATAGAACACATGGCGGACAAAAAGCGCCGGTCATTATTCGCACAAGAGGACACAGATTAGAAGGTATTTGGCACAGCGGCTCTCCAATGGGAGCCATTATCCATTCAGTACGTGGAATTAGAGTCTGTGTTCCTAGAAACATGACCCAAGCAGCTGGTATGTACAACACATTGTTGGAATCTGACGAGCCCGCGATTGTTGTTGAATGCTTGAATGGATACCGAAGTAAAGAAGCCAAGCCAACCAATATTGGGGAGTTTAAAGTTCCCTTGGGACTGGCTGAAGTGGTGAAGGAAGGCACAGATCTTACTATTGTTTCATATGGCTCTACGTTCAACTTATGCCAAGAAGCGGCAAAGCAGTTAGCTGAGGTTGGGGTAGATGTTGAGTTGATTGACGTTCAAACATTGTTGCCATTCGATTTAGGTCATGGCACCGCTGCTTCTGTTAAGAAAACCAATCGTCTATTGATTGTAGATGAGGATGTTCAAGGGGGGGCTAGCGCCTTCATTTTAGACCAAGTTGTGAATGTACAAGGTGCTTATCGTTTTTTAGATAGCAAACCAATGACATTGGCGGCAAAACCACATCTTCCTGCCTATTCTACAGATGGAGATTATTTTTCAAAACCAAGTATTGAAGACATTGTTGAAACTGCTTATGCTTTGATGCACGAAGCTGACCCTAAAGCATATCCAGAACTCTACTAATGCAAAATTTCACACTCAAAGACGAATTCATTGAATTGAATAAACTCTTAAAAGTCTGCCACCTGGTTCCAAGCGGAGGAATGGCTAAGATGGTCATTGAAGACGAATTGGTGAAGGTGAATGGCGAAATTGAATTGCGAAAGCGAAGGAAGTTAAGGGCGGGTGATGTTGTTGATTTTCAGGGTGTTTCCGTTAAAATCGACTGAGTTTTCAAGTTCCCCATGAATTTAGTTGATTAGTTTCTTCTGATTATGAGGGCATCAACTAGTGGATGTGGTATTTTGTAATACCTTTATAGATGCAAATCCTATGCTAAAAGTATTCTTGACATCAGTCCTGTGTATGTTTATTGGCACGGCTTTTTCTCAGATAACACTGAGAGGAAAAGTGCGTGACGCAGTAACCGGAGAGCCTGTTTTCAGCGCAAACGTGATCATCAAGGGGAGTACAAGCGGGATTACTACTGATTTCGATGGAGAATTTAAGCTTCAAGTTGATGCACTTCCAGTTACCCTGCAGATTAGTTTTATTGGTTATAAGTTGAAAGAGGTTTATGTAGGTGACGCTGATGACCGAATTGATATTAAGCTTTCTTCTAGTCAGATTATGATAGGCGAGGCTGAGGTTGTTGGTGAACGGATTTCTGAAAAGCAAAAGCAAGCTCCCTTGACCGTTGAAACCATGGATGCTTTGGCAATCAAAGAGGCTCCCAGTGGAAGTTTTTATGAAGGCTTAGGTAACCTAAAAGGTGTAGATATGACCTCTGCCAGTCTGGGGTTCAAAATCATCAATACGCGTGGATTTAATAGCACTTCACCTGTTCGGTCACTTCAATTAATTGATGGGGTGGATAATCAATCTCCAGGTCTGAATTTTTCCCTAGGTAACTTTTTAGGTGCAAGTGATTTGGATGTGAAAAGTGTAGACATCATTGCTGGTGCTAGTTCGGCTTATTTCGGACCGGGAGCCTTCAATGGAGTGATTAGCATGGAGACGAAAAATCCATTCATCTTCCCGGGGCTTTCGATGAGCATGAAGGTGGGAGAGCGTTCCTTGTTCGAACATGCCTTTCGATGGGCAGAAACCGTTCCGAATAAAAAAGGAGAAGATGTATTTGCTTATAAGTTGAATTTTTATTCGCTTCAAGCATATGATTGGGAAGCTGATAATTATGACCCCGTGAATGGGAGCGAAGTTTCTGCAGACAATCCAGGCGGGTATGACGCTGTGAATATTTATGGCGATGAATACTTTCCATCAATGGATTTCTCAACTTCAGCTCCTTGGAATTATCCAGGGGTCGGAACCTTCTTTAGAACAGGTTACAAAGAGTCTGACATGGTTGATTACAATACAGAGAATTTGAAGGCTTCTGCTTCATTTCATCTCCGAACCAAACCAGAGCAGAAATTTGACTCTCCAGAATTGATTTATGCCTTCAACATTGGGAATGGCACAACAGTATACCAAGGAGATAACCGATTTAGTTTGAGAGACATTGTCTTTTTTCAAAACAAGATTGAATACAAAAAGGCGAACAAGTTTTTCATTCGCGCTTACATGACTAAGGAAGATGCAGGGAATTCATATGACCCGTATGCCACATCATTGCGGATGTTGGAAGAAACACGTTCGCAGAATGATTGGTCTCAAGTGTATGTGAAATATTGGAACGACTCCATTTCAGACTTAACAGAACTCTATGGTTTCCCAGAACTCGAATTTGGTCCTGACGGAGCCACGTTTGATTTTGATTCTTTGGACTCTTGGATGAATTTTTACAATGATTCTCTTTCATTCTGGCACAACCAAGTTGCCAATTGGTCTAACAACGGCAATGCGGGAATCGCTCAGATTGATGAGATTGGAAGACTGGAGCCGGGTTCTCCTGAGTTTCAGGCGCTTTTCAATAGTTATGTTGGGGCGAAAAACAATGAGACAGAAGGAGGAACACGCTTTTTTGATCGGTCAGCTTTGTACCATGCACACGGTGAATACCTTTTTGAACCAACATTCATTGATCAAATTCGAGTGGGAGCCAATGTGCGTCTTTATCGGCCAGACTCTGATGGGACGATCTTTAGTGACACTGCCGGAACACGAATCACGAATTCTGAATGGGGAAGCTATATTGGGGTTGAGGAGAAACTCAATGAAGATAGGGTGATCCTGAGCGCAACACTCAGAGTAGATAAGAATAAAAACTTTGATGCCATTTTATCACCAGCCTTTTCTGCGGTGATTAAACCCGGGGAAAATGATTATTTGCGCTTTAGCTTTTCAAGCGCCGTGCGTAATCCAACTTTAGCAGATCAATACCTATCTCTTGACGTTGGTCCTGCCATCTTAAGTGGAAACCTCCAAGGCGTAGATAGCCTAGTTACCTTAGAGAGTTTCAGTGATTACCGCAACACATTAAACACAGATACACTCAGGTTTTTCAGTATAGATGGAATCAGACCTGAGCAAGTGCAAACCATTGAGTTTGGATACCGCACAACCCTTTGGGATAGATTGTATGTAGATGCTGGATACTATTTCAGTCAATACACTAACTTTATCGGGTTCAATATTGGTATTGACACGGAGTTTGGAGCCAATGGTTTACCTACTGACCTACAGGTTTATAGGTATTCGGCCAATTCACTCAATAAAGTTCGAACCCAAGGATTCAGTATCGGGATGAATTATTTCTTGAATGAAAAGATTTCGCTCTCTGGAAATTATTCCTGGAACAAATTAGTGCAAGCAGATGAAGATGATCCCATTATTCCTGCTTTCAATACGCCAGAGCATAAATACAATCTTGGAATTACAGCTAGAGGCATGAGGTCAAGGTGGGGAGAAAAAAACACGTGGGGATTTGGAATCAACTACAAATGGATTCAAGGATTTTTATTTGAAGGGTCGCCTCAATTTACAGGAAACGTACCTTCTTATGATTTAGTTGATGCACAAGTTAATTATATTGTAACATCAATCTATACAACGTTCAAGCTTGGAGCTTCCAACCTTATGAATAACATGCAATTTCAAACCTATGGCGGACCAAGAATTGGCAGACTTGCCTACTTCTCTATCCTCTATGAATTAACTACGAATTAATAATTAGTTACATAATAAGTCAACCTATGAAGAAGATATCTACTATAACGATGATTATGCTCTTCGCAGCAATGTCGCAGGTTTCAGCCCAGCGATACCTCGAAGAGATTTTTGATGACGTAACCGTAACAACAGAAATTGAATACGGTGTAAACGCTACAGTTTTAGCTTACGCATTGTTTGGTGAAGCTATTCCTGAAAACCTCATTCTGGATGTTTATGAACCAGAAGGAGATACTGAGACTGTTCGTCCGCTTATTCTTTTCTTCCACACAGGAAACTTCCTTCCTCATCCAGAGAATGGTGGTACAAGTGGTTTGAGAACAGATTCAGCAGCAGTTGAGCTTTGTTCACGCTTTGCCCGTATGGGGTATGTAGTGGCAAGTTGTGATTACCGTCTAGGATGGAATCCAATTGCTGAAACACAAGAACAGCGTGTAAATACCTTGATTAACGCTGCTTACCGTGGTGTTCAAGATGCTAGAACAGCTGCACGTTTCTTCCGTAAAGATGCAATAGATGAAACGAACCAATTTGGTATAGATGAATCACGTATTGTTGTTTGGGGACAAGGAACAGGAGGATACATCTCTATGGCTTCTGCAACGCTAGATGAGTATAACGATATTCTTTTGCCAAAATTCACGTTGGAGAATCTAATGCCAATGATCATTGAGCAGGTGAATGGAGATATCAATGGAACATCTTTCGGTATTAATCCATTGGATCAAGATACACTTTGTTATGTGAATCATGCTGGCTACAGCTCAGATTTCCAGGCGTGTGTAAACCTTGGTGGTGCTATTGGAGACATCTCTTGGTTAGATGATAGTGACATCCCAATGATTTCGTTCCACGTACCTTCAGATCCTTTTGCGCCTTACACAGAAGGAACGGTAATTGTTCCCGTTGTGAACCTTCCTGTTGTAGAAGTACAAGGTAGTTACATCGTTCAACAATTGTGTTCAACACTTGGTATTAACGATGTTTGGGCAAACAGCAATTTGTCTGACGTTTGGTCTGATGCTGCTGATGTTAACAACGATGGCTACGATGGACTTTTTCCTTTAGTTCGTCCTGCTGACATGCCAGCTGATTCAGCTCCATATGAGTGGTGGGATCCTGAAACCAACCCTAACAGTGCGAACGGATTCGCAACGAATCCTGATGCTTCTGCTGAGAAAGGACGTGCTTACATTGATTCTATCCAAGGGTACGCTGCTAGTCGTCTAGCTTGTGCATTGGCTCTTCCTGAGAACCCTTGTGCTGGAGGTGGTCCAGTAAACGATCTCTGTACCAACTCTGTTGACATTAACGGATTGTTTGGTGGTGCTTTGAACGAAACATCTATGTCTGATACTTATTCTAACGAAGGTGCATCTGCTGAAGATGATCTTGACATTGGTTTTGATTGTTTTGATGACAACAATGGCGAAGCTCCAAGCATCGAGAACACAGTTTGGTTCAACTTTACAGGTGACGGGCAACTCTATAACATAAGCACAAGTGACTGTGATGGTACTGCTGTTTTTCTTGAAGGAGATACGCAGATGGCTATTTATGCAGGAGCGTGCAATGACCTAGGTCCTGCAGATTGCAACGAAGACATCGATTTCGAAAATGGCAATTACTATGCTGGGTTTGATTTCCAAACAGAAGAAGGTGTTGAGTACTTCATCATGGTAGATGGGTATGATTATACTGCTTTTGATGATGTTCCGGCAACAGGTGACTTCTGTCTTGAAGTAACTCAAACAATTGTGAACGTAGACGAAATCAATTTGGTTGGACTGAAAATGTTCCCAAATCCTGGTTCATCTGCTGTAACTGTTTCTGCTAACGCTCAAATAGAGTCAATTGAAGTTTACAGCATTCAAGGAAGTCTTGTGACTTCTTTCGCTCCACAACAGTCTCAAATTGACTTGAATGTTGCAGCGTGGGAATCAGGTGTATACTTGATCCAAGTAACTGTAAACGGTGTTACTGCTACTGAAAGATTTATCAAGCAATAAGCTTAGATCTAATAATTTTAAAAGGGCTGCTCTAATGAGTAGCCCTTTTTTTGTGGCAAAATCTTTTATTTTGTCTCCTTCAGTAATACCTTTAAATCCCATGAACAGACTGATTGTATACAGGAGTATTCGCATTGCCATTGCCTTCGTTTGGCTGGTGAATGGATTGTGGTGCAAGTTGCTAGAGCAAGTTCCTAGACATGAGCAAATTGTAGATTCAATTCTGGGTTATGATCCAGATTTAATGACCAAAGTCATTGGAGGGTTGGAGTTAGTAATGGTTCTATGGATTCTTAGTGCGAAGTACGTTAAGCTAAATGTCTGGTTCCAAGTAATTATTATTGTCATAATGAATGTGATGGAGTTTGCAATGGTACCTGATCTTTTGCTCTGGGGAAAGTGGAACTTGTTGTTCGCCATTCTCTTTGCTTCAATTATCTTGAGTAATGAATATTGTCTTCGTCCTGCTCAAACATGAATAGATTAAAAGCACATCCCTTTGGTGTTGAGGCTTTTTTTGAAACCTCTATCGTCTTAACCTACGCCTTTCCCAAAGAACAATTGGAAGGGTTAATACCAGATGCACTTGAGCTAGACACGCTAGATGATCAGTATGCTTTTGTAGCCGTGGCTTTTGTGAAAGCCAAAAGCCTAAGGCCAAAGGGATTCCCTCTGTTTTTGGGCCGTGATTCTATGCTTGTAGGTTTTCGTGTTTTTACCAACTATAGAAGCAATACAGGGCGAAAGTTCAGAGGGTTGTATATCTTGAAGTCGCTCACTGACACTTTTTCAATGTCCATCTTGGGCAATGCAATGACCCACTACAATTACAAGAAAACTCCTATTCGCTGCACCTTTAGCGGTAAGACACATGAAGTGCAATCTCAAGAGGTCCAATTCAAAGTTGTCCAGCACAAGGAGGTCATCTTACCAGATGGTTCTGTTTTTAAGACATGGAAAGAAGCACGGAAATTTGCGGGGCCGATGCCTTTTACTTTTGGAGTTGAAGGACGTGAAATTGTGATTGTTGAGGGGAAAAGAACAAATTGGAATCCAAATCCTATTCAGGTTGTGGATGAGGTAATTCCGTATATCAATGAGCTGGGAGATGGGAAGTTGGTAAGTGCTTTTATGGTTGAGAACATCCCTTATCAATGGGGAAAAGGAATGATTGAAAGATGGTAAGCAAGAGAGGTAAGTTCGAAGGTGCGCTCAATGTGGTTCAATTCAATTGGCCCTTTTTCGTTTTTGCAATTGGTTTCACCTTCGTTTGGTTGGCTTTTGTACGTGTACTGCAATGGCCAATTCTAGTTTACTTTTTTGGGGTGACATTCGTGTTGTACGGTGTTTTTGCTTCGCTCATTGCCTCTTACTGGGTGTATGACCTCTCAGGGCTTTATGGCTTTAAATGGCTGTCATTGAGTGAGACGCCAAAATCTGTTCTAACTTTAAATGCAGGTTTTGATGAAACCAGTGCGCTGCTCAAAACACATTTCCCATCAGCTGAATTCGTTATAGGAGACATCTACAATGAGAAAATTAACTCAGAGCCATCCATACGTCGAGCGCAGAAACGGTATCCGAAATCAAAGGAAACCATTCATTTAGAGATGGAATTGCTCCCTTTTCAAAAGCATAAATTTGACACTGTTTTCGCTATCCTTGTACTCCATGAAATTCGAACGTCTGAGCAGCGCGTTGTTGCATTAAAGGAAATGAAGAGAGTGGTCCAGCCAAAAGGTGTAATTGTGGTGACAGAGCATTTAAGGGATTTCCCGAACTTCATGGCCTATACTTTTGGGGTGTTGCATTTCTATTCTAGAAAGACATGGCTTGGTGATTTTGAAGCGGCAGAATTGACCGTGAAACAAGAAATTAGAATTACGCCGTTCGTGCGCTCATTTATCCTTACAAATGGAAGTTCATCTTAAAATTGTAGGAGTGTTGCTAATTGCATTGAGTTTATTCCATGCTTTTTTTCCAAAGCATTTTGATTGGAAGACCCAATTCAAAGACGTGCGTTTGATCAACCGTCAGATGATGTACATCCACACGTTGTTCTTAGCGATTGGACTTCTTCTGATGGGAGTGTTTTCATGTTTCTATGCAGATCAAATCATTTCGAACGACTTGGGCCGCGTTGTCTGTGCTGGATTGGCGCTATTTTGGTTCGCCAGACTCCTAGTTCAGTTTTTTGGATATTCTAAAACCCTTTGGAAAGGGAAGAAGTTTGAAATGAGCATGCACTTCTTATTCAGCGGAGTCTGGACTTATTTTACCGTTGTGTATGGTTATGTAGCATGGGGGTGAGCTTGATTCTGAGCAGCACATTCAGTTTCACTATCTTGGGTGCCTAATTACAATCATATTATGAGGTCTGTTCTACTTATTTTTCTTTTATTCCCGTCGTTTTTAGTTGCCCAAACTATCGCTTGGGAAGATCCCATTCCTGTGGCTTCAGAAGAATGGGATAACAATAGACCCCGGTTGACTCTGAACGTTGAAGGCCTGCCCGTGGTGATGTGGGGAAACAATGTTGCCGGAGAAGTACACGTGGCTCTTGGAGATGGGGATTCATTCTCTGATCCGCTGTCAGGGATGATGGGCGAGTATGCTTGTTTTACGGCAGACTGGGCTGGTCCAGAGCTTTCTGGAAGTGGGAACAACATGCTCATCGCATTCAAAGCGACTCCTGAAAATACAGAGGGTATATATTTATTGAGTTCTGAAGATGGAGGTTCCACCTGGGGGCAACCCGCTTTAATTTCAATGGACGAAGAGGTAGATCAAACACGGTTGCCTGATGTAGCCATTGATGACAGTGGGGAAATTCACTTGACCTTTATGACCTTCGAAGGGAATTACATTGATCCCGCCTATGCTTATAAAACGTCTGAGGATGGGGAGAATTGGTCTGTTGTTCAGAACACAAGCACAAGTTTCATAGAAGGAGAGGCATGCGACTGTTGCACCGCTGACATCATTTCAAGCGGAGAGACCGTGGTGCAGCTTTGGCGAAATAACATCGATAACATTCGTGAAATATATGCCGTTATAAGCACAGATGGAGGGTCCTCTTTCAGTGAGATTCTTGAAATAGACCACTCAGATACCTTTTCAAATGTGTGTTTCTCATCTGGGCCAAATGGAGTGATTCAAGGCGATAACCTAATTTCAGTTTTCCGAAAAAATGTGGGTGATGATCGAAGAATAGGTCTTGTAGTAACAGATTTAGTGACAGGCATGAATAGCCTCGAAGCCACTGTTGGGGGAGTGATAGGTAACAACGTAAATTTCAATAATTCGAAAATCGCTTCAGATGGTGACTATACCGCAATCGTCTATGAAGAAGGGGTGGGCAACGGAAGTGAAATCATCTGTTCCGTCTCAGACGGGAATTATGAAAACTTGATTTCTTTTAAAGATACGGTGAATGTGAGCCTAACGGGCAGACAATCGAATCCTGATGTAGCCGTAAACGGAGATCAAGTGCATGTTGTTTGGCAAGATGCAGATACAGATCAAGTATGGTATAGAAAGGGGGCAATTGTTAATGATGGTAACAGCGTTGCAGAAAGGGAAAATCTTGATTTTGAACTTTTCCCAAATCCATCCAACGGAGCAATACGCTTTTCGTCCTCAGAACAGATTATATCTATTGATGTTTTCAATCAGCTCGGTATACTTTGCTATTCTTCAAGTCTGATTAATAGCGTCCAAGGTGGTTTAGATTTAACATTCCTGAATGAAGGGGTGTACATTGTTGATTGTAAATTTCAGAGTGGGACAGTTAGAAGGAAGTTAATATTAAGTAAGTAGTTCATTGTAATAATGAGCTCTTAGTGGCGTTGTAAGAATGAGTAAGTAACCGTTTTTGCGCTTAGAGCTTTTCAAATTACCTTAGATTAATCGGGTGTAATTGGAGAGTAGCGGAGTCAATTAATTTGAAGAGGCTTGATGATTTTAAAATGAGTTTTCTGATAATTTTGCTTACCTTCAGAATAAGAGAAGGCTTTTTGAAATAGATATATTGATAACATCATAGTTTAGAGCAGGCCATGTTCAAGCGTATTCTTTCCATAGTACTAACCATTTTGATGCTTGTTTCAAACACGAGTGTCACATTGGCTGTGCACTATTGTGGCGGTAAGCAAGTGAAGTCTAGCATGAGCTTTGGCCATGAAGCATTGACTTGTGGTATGGTGAAAATGGATCAATTGTTTCAAGAAGGGGAGGGGGATGATTCATCAACTTTAAGGGAAGACTGCTGCAGAAATGAATACACTAAGTTTTCTGTAGAGGATGATTATAGTTCTTCATCGGAAAACATCTCAATTCAATCAGCCATTGAGTTTTCAGCTATTTTGGAAGGCTCATTTGTTTTTCTCTGTTCTTTAATTTACAAAGATAAACTTCAGTTCACAGGGCATTCTCCGCCCGTCATAGACCAAAATAAATCTGTCTTATTTCAAGTCTTTAGAATCTAAAGGGACTTACAGTTTTGATTCGATTTCATTCGAAATGGATCAGAGGTGCTTTTGTGCTCCTCAATGAATTTTAGTGTTCATTCAAATTGTATGTTGTGCTCAATAGAATCATCAAATATTTTTTAGAGAATAGGTTAGTTACTGTTCTGCTCCTGATAGGATTCGTGACTTGGGGAATTGTTACTGCTCCATTTGGGTGGGAATTGGGGATGCTTCCATCAGACCCGGTTGCAGTGGATGCCATACCAGATATTGGTGAAAATCAGCAAATCGTATTCACTCAATGGCCTGGACGTTCCCCTCAAGATATTGAAGATCAAATTTCGTATCCATTAACAACATTTTTATTAGGGATCCCTGGCGTAAAGTCAATCAGGAGCTCGTCTATTTTCGGGTTTTCAAGTATCTACATTATTTTTTCTGATGAGGTTGAGTTCTATTGGTCACGCACCCGGATTTTAGAAAAACTTAATTCGCTTCCTACGGGATTACTGCCAGATGGAGCCCAACCCACTTTGGGGCCAGATGCCACTGCTTTGGGTCAAGTTTATTGGTACACAATTGAAGGGCGAGATGAAAAGGGAAATCCAACAGGCGGTTGGGATTTGCATGAGATACGAACAGTTCAAGATTTCTTTGTGAAATATGGACTAAATGCCACAGAAGGTGTTTCTGAAGTAGCCTCGATTGGTGGGTTTATTCAGGAATACCAGATTGATGTCAATCCTGATGCGCTTAAAGCATATAATATTCCCTTGCACAAGGTGATGCAGGCAGTTCAAAAATCCAATAGAGATGTAGGGGCGAAAACCATAGAAATCAATCAAGCGGAGTACCTCGTTCGTGGTTTGGGTTATGTTAAAAAAGTGGAGGACATAGAAAAGGCCGTCGTTGCAGTACAAGATAATGTTCCTGTTAGAATAAAGGACATAGCTTTTGTTTCGCTTGGTCCGGCAACCAGGAGAGGATTGTTGGATAAAGATGGGGCCGAAGCAGTTGGAGGTGTTGTTGTTGCCCGATATGGCGCCAATCCTTTAGAAGTGATTAATAACTTAAAGGCAAAAATCAGTGAACTAGCACCTGGCCTTCCGAAGAAAACACTTGCAGACGGTAGAGAAAGTCAGCTTACCATTGTTCCCTTTTATGATCGGTCAGAATTGATTTATGAGACCTTAGGCACGCTTGAAGAAGCGCTATCGCTGGAGATTTTGATCACTATTTTAGTGGTAATTGTGATGGTCTACAACTTGCGCGCTTCATTGCTAATATCTAGTCTACTACCTATTGCTGTGCTTATGGTCTTTATTGCCATGAAGTACTTTGATGTAGACGCAAATATTGTGGCTTTATCTGGAATAGCTATTGCCATTGGAACAATGGTAGATTTAGGTATCATTCTCTCAGAGAACATCATAAAACATATAGATGAAGCTCCTGCTGGTCAAAAACTGATTGACACCATTTACAATGGAGCTTCAGAGGTTTCTACCGCCATTCTAACCGCCGTGTCTACTACCATCGTGAGTTTTATTCCGGTTTTCACAATGCAGGCTGCAGAGGGGAAGCTTTTCGGTCCGTTAGCATTCACAAAAACATTTGCATTATTAGCGGCATTAATTGTTTCCCTGCTGATTCTGCCAACACTGGCACATTGGTTCTTTGGCTTTAAAATCAAGAATAAAGTAGTGAAGAAATATGGTCATTATGGATTACTTCTGGCAGGGGTTTTTGCGCTGAGTTTTGGTCAAATTTGGGCTGGTATAGTACTAATGCTATTTGGATCTATAAGTTTCATAAAGAACTTTGTTGAACAGAGAAACACTTCAGTTCCTGCAGTATTTAAATTCGTGCTAACCCATGCGGAGTTGATCATCGTGCTTTTTGGGGTCATTTGGCTAATGGCAAAATATTGGTTGCCTTTAGGTGCCTCACGATCACTGCTAACCAACTTTACCTTTGTAGTTTTGTTCGTAGGGACCATACTTGGTGGATTTAGGCTTTTGGAGTTTCAATACAAGAGGATCCTTACTTGGTGTTTGAATAACAAGGCCAAGTTTCTTGTTGTTCCAACTGCCTTAATAGTCTTGGCGACCATTATTTGGTTGGGATTTGGTACTGTTTTCGGTTTCGTTTCAAATGGGTTCGAAAAAGTAGGTTGGAACATAAATGAAAGTAAAGCATGGTCTTCAATGGCTCAAACCTTTCCGGGTATAGGAAAGGAATTTATGCCTTCTTTAGATGAAGGTAGTTTTCTCTTTATGCCTACCTCTATGCCTCATTCAGGGATAGCATACAACCGAAAGGTAATAGGTCAATTGGATATGCTTTTGACTAATATTCCTGAAGTAAAGCTCACCGTAGGTAAGCTTGGCCGGGTTGAATCAGCCCTTGATCCGGCCCCGATTTCAATGTATGAGAACATTATTAATTACAAGTCTGAGTATGCATTAAATAAGAAAGGGCACAGACAGAGGTTTAAAGTTGATGAGAATAATCGATTTATTACTTCTTCTGGCGCCGCCGCTACCCATCAAGAAGCTTTGGATCAAGGTATAGAAGACAATGACCTCATAGCTGATCCTGATGGTGAGTATTTCAGAAACTGGCGAGACCAGATCAAATCACCGGATGATATATGGGATGAAATTATTAAGGTTACTAAGATACCCGGAGTCACCTCAGCTCCTAAACTTCAACCTATTGAAACCCGATTGGTTATGCTCCAAACAGGAATGCGCGCTCCAATGGGGATTAAAGTTTATGGACCTGATCTGAAAACAATAGAGCGCTTCGGTTTACAGTTGGAAAATATACTGAAAGAGGTTCCCTCGGTCAAAGCGGAGGCGGTATTCGCAGATAGAATAGTGGGTAAACCTTACATCCATCTTAATATTGACAGAGATGAAATAGCACGCTATGGATTGAATGTAGAAGACGTTCAACAGACCATAGAAACGGCCATTGGAGGTGTGAAAATAACTTCTACTGTAGAAGGGCGGGAACGCTTTCCTGTCAGAGTCCGCTATCCGAGAGAATTAAGAGATGACCCGGAAGCGCTTGGCAATATTCTAGTGCAAACACCAATTGGTGCCCAAGTTCCATTGTCTCAAATTATAGATTTTGAATATGTCCGCGGTCCACAGGCTATAAAAAGTGAGGAAACCTTTCTTGTGGGTTATGTGCTTTTTGATAAGCGTGACGGGTTTTCAGAGGTCACAGTGGTGAATGATGCTCAAAAAACAATTCAAGACTGGGTTGACTCCGGAGAGTTGATTGTGCCTTCTGGTGTCAGTTATAAGTTCTCAGGTAGTTATGAGAATCAGGTAAGGGCAGAAGAGCGTTTAGCTCTGATTGTTCCGCTCGTTTTAGGAATCGTGTTTCTGATACTCTATTTCCAATTTAAATCTGTAACAACATCGTTAATGGTTTTTACCGGAATCGCTATGGCATTCAGTGGAGGATTCATCATGTTATGGCTATATGGACAAAACTGGTTTGCAGATTTTTCGTTATTCGGTACTAATTTCAGAGACTTGTTTCAACTGCAGACCATCAATTTAAGTGTAGCGGTTTGGGTCGGTTTTATCGCCTTATTTGGTATCGCTACAGATGATGGTGTTCTGATGGCAACCTATCTCGATCAAAGCTTTAAAAGAAATAAAACAGACAAGTTAATTGGATTGAGAGCAGCAGTTGTAGAAGCCGGACAGCGCAGAATTAAACCTGCAATCATGACTTCGGCAACAACAATTATTGCATTGCTTCCAATTCTAACCTCTACTGGCCGTGGCTCAGATATTATGATTCCAATGGCTATTCCTGCTTTTGGTGGAATGCTGATCGCAGCAGTGACTTACTTCATTGTGCCAGTTCTATATGCCATTCGAGAAGAACGTAAAATTTTAAAAGCTGACCATGAATAAATACATCATTTTTCTATTCACAGCGCTGAGCTTCAGTACGATGTTAAATGCCCAAACCTTAGATGATTATTTCAAGGTAGCGGCAGAGAGCAATCCTGGTCTGCAAGCCAAGTATAAAAACGTCGAAGCAGCTTTGCAAAGGGTGGCTCAGGTAAGCAGTTTGCCAGATCCAAATCTGTCTTTCGGTTATTTCCTATCCCCTGTGGAAACACGCGTTGGGCCACAACGAGCACGATTTTCATTGACACAGATGTTCCCGTGGTTTGGAACGCTAAAGGTCCAAGAAAACGAAGCCACCTTGCTGGCAGAAGCGAAGTATCAGAAGTTTTTAGATGCTCGAAACGAACTGTACTACCAAGTCTCAGCGGCATATTATCCACTGTATGAGTTGAAAATATTCACGTCAATAGAACAAGAAAATCTGAATGTCCTATCATCCTATAAAGACATTGCTACGGTTAAGTTCCAAAATGGAAAGGGCGCAATGGTTGATGTGTTGCGCGCAGATATTATGCTGAACGACGCATCAACCAATCTTTCAATTCTAGAACAAAAGAAAAAACCACTTGAAACGCGTTTCAATAAACTCTTAAACCGAAAAGAAAACGAACCGATCACAATCCAGGATGCTTTATTCGCCAGTAACATACCATCAGAATACCGGAAGGATTCCCTTTTGATTTCTAATCCGCTGCTCGATGAGTTGGATCTAAGAATTCAAGCAAGTAAAGCCAAAGAGCTATCTGCACTCAAACAGGGGCTTCCAAAAATTGGAGTTGGCCTAGATTATGTCATTGTTGGGCAGCGAACTGATGTGTCTTTACCCGAAAATGGCAAAGACGTGCTTATGCCCATGGTGTCTTTGAGCCTTCCCCTTTTTAGGGCGAAGTATAGGGCGGCCCAAACCGAAGCCCAATTGATGCAAGAATCCTTTTCGCTTCAAAGAGAAGAGGTTTCAAATCGGCTTACCAGTTCTTACGACTTGATCTGGTTTGAGATTCAAAAAGAACTGGAGCTGATTGAACTTTACAAAGAGCAAATTCTGCAGTCAAAGCAATCACTGACGCTTCTTGTAAAGGCTTACGGAAATTCAGGAGAGGAATTTGAAGAAGTACTGCGCATGCAACAGCAAATATTAAAGTATCAAAAAATGAAGGCTACTGCCTTATCTGAATTCCATATCGCACTGGCAGAATTAGATTACATCACGGCAAAATAATAAATTATGGAAGAGGTAAACTTCATAAATCAACGGGATGGTTCATAGGTTTTTTGTTTTTCGACTTAGGATTAGGAACCGTTTCCGCTTTTTCGTTCTAGCTGCTTCAAAATTCTTGGTTCAGGAAGTCACAAGGTTTGCCTCTGCCATTGCGCTTTTAATGACCTTTGAGAACAGTGTTTTTGAGGCAGGAGTTGCTTGGTGTTTTCAGAAAATCAGTTTCATTTAGATGAATGACATAAGATGAAAAATAGAAATAAAACGACAGTTACAATAGCTTTTAGCATGCTTGCAATTGGTTTGCTGCTTGGGTGGGTGTTTTTTGGAAGGAACAATGAGAAGCATCCCAATGAGCAAAGCCAAGCGGAATCAGCAGAGGCAGTGGTCATTTGGACATGCTCTATGCATCCGCAAATCAGGCAGAACGAATCAGGTGATTGTCCCATTTGTGGAATGGATTTAATTCCGTTAGAGTCCACAGGCGGGGAACTCGACCCTATGGCAGTGAGAATGTCACCCACAGCTATGCAGTTGGCTCAGGTTCAGACGATGTTAGTAGGTGAAAGTGATTTCCAGAAATCAATCCGTTTAAATGGAAAAGTCCAATTGGATGAGCGCTTACTGTATACCCAGTCTTCACATATACCGGGGAGAGTTGAAAAACTCAACGTAAACTTCACGGGTGAATTCGTTTCCAAAGGCCAGGTAATCGCTTATATCTACTCTCCTGATTTGGTCACTGCTCAAGAAGAATTGTTTGAAGCCTCGAAAATCAAAGAGACACAGCCTGCACTATTTAATGCGGCCAAAGAAAAGTTGAAAAATTGGAAGCTCTCAGACAAACAAATAGAAGAGATTGCTGACTCTGGCAAAGCCAATGAACAGTTTCCCATTCTTGCCAATGTTTCAGGATTTGTCACCAAAAAGATGGTTAACCTCGGTGACTATTTGGGGCAAGGTGAAGTAATGTATGAAATTGCTGACTTATCCAATGTTTGGGTACTGTTTGATGTGTATGAATCAGACATGACTTGGGTCAAAAAAGGAAATCAAATAATCTACACCATTCAATCAATTCCAGGCAAAAGTTTTGAAGGAACTATAAGCTACATAGATCCGGTAATTGACCCGAAAACCAGAGTGGCAAAAGCAAGAATAGAAACAAGCAACCGTGACTTATTGCTGAAGCCCGAAATGTTTGCCCGTGGAACATTGGAAGCTCAATTGGGAAATAAGACCACTTCATTGACAGTTCCAAAAACGGCAGTTATGTGGACCGGAAAACGCTCAGTAGTTTATGTAATGCAGACAGATGCTCAAGGTATAACCTTCCTGATGAGAGAAGTGACCCTCGGCCCCGCAGTGGGAGAAGGCTACGTGATTGAATCTGGACTGGAACCAGGTGAAGAGATTGCAATAAATGGCACATTCAGTATTGATGCGGCGGCTCAATTAGCCGGTAAGCCAAGTATGATGAACCCTAAGGGCGCGGGAGCAATGACCGGTCATAACCATGGTGGCCAGTCTAGTAGCCAGCTAGAAGAGGCTCAGGGTTCTTCAGAAACAGTATCAATATCTGATGCTGCTAAAGAAGCTTTAGTGCCTCTTTTCGGTGACTATTTCAAGATGAAAGAAGCACTGGCAAATGATGATTTTGAGAAGGCCAAAGAAAATGGTGGGTCAATGTATACTGCTCTGAGTAAAATTGAAGGACCCCTATTTAAAGGAAAGGCCAAGGAAATATGGGCGTCCCAATCTGGATTGTTGATCAAAAGCACACAGCATTTAGAGCACATGGAAGACATTGAAGCTATAAGAGAAGTCTTCATTGAAATCTCAAGTGCGATGATTGCAATTGTTGAATCTTTTGACCCCATTTCGACTATTGTCTATGTTCAGTATTGTCCCATGGCTGATGAGAATCAAGGTGCAGACTGGGTAAGTCAAGAAAAAGAAATCAGAAACCCTTACTTCGGAGCAACAATGTTGCGATGTGGAGAAGTCATTAAAGAAGTAAAATAGATCATCTAAAAATTCAATAATTATGAAAGTGTATAAACTAGTTTTAACCCTCATTCAGGCAGCTTGCATTGCGATTCTGATCATTGGGTGCAATTCCAACCCAAATTCAGAAATGAATGCTGACAATGCTGTGATATCTGTCAATACAGAGATGACTGCTTTAGAGACCGAACAACTCCTATTGAGTTATTTGAAAATCAAAGACGCTCTGGTGAAAACGGATGGAAACCTCACATCTGAAAATGCAAAATCCTTAATTAAAGTCATTGGTGACAATAAAGATGAGTTAGCAATGAGCATTCGTGAAGATGCTAAGCAGATTTCAAGCACAAATGATGTTGAAAGACAGCGGGTATATTTCAACCTACTTTCTCAAAAGATATATGGAATGGTCAAAGCCGTAAATGCAATGGATGCTCCCATTTACAAGCAATACTGTCCTATGGCTTTTGAGAATGAAGGTGCTTATTGGCTTAGCATAGAGAAACAAGTCAATAATCCATATTTCGGTGATCAAATGCTCCATTGTGGAAGCGTCAAAGAAACCATCGTGTCAACTAAATAGGGTTTGGCAAAATCAGTAAAATTTAACGTCACTTTCAGGAGACCAATCACAAATGTAATTCCAATGCGAAGTATTTTTCTTACCACTTAAGAATCCAAGCAAATTTGAATAATGCTTCACTTGGAACGACGATTTTAACTACATTTAAATAATGAGAATTATCAAGGCCATTTTCCTGCTTGTCTTATTTTGTCTCCAAATGACTGTATTCACTGTGGAAAGAGCTTTTTGCTCTGATAATTTAGTGGGTATTGAAATTAACGGAGAACAGAAGGTTTGCGTTTGCGGTCATGATCTTGTGATTCAGTATGATTCCTCAAGCATTGCTCAAAAGCCCTGCTGCTCCTCTGAAACCATTGAAAAATCATCTGACACCATTTCAAGTTCAGATTCATCCATTGCTTCGTGTAGTTTATCAGAAAATAGGGCAAGTTATAAGTACGCAGAGGTGACACCCTTCAGGGCGAAAAACGGTGTTGTTACGTTTAGCAATCCACCCCCCATCAAACGAAAATCGAAAGCGTTTATCCTTTTTCAAAATTTTAAAAGTGCAGTAACGGTCTAGCATTCAGAAGACAATTATTCATTTTTAAAATTATTCCATGACTAAGATATTTTTACTTTTTGCAGTAAGCCTCGTTTCTATATTCACTTTTGCTCAATGTCCTGAAGGACAGTTAGAAGTTGATTTAGAGATCGCAACAGACAACTGGGGTTATGAAGTGTATTGGGAGATTGTTCCGGCTGGAAACGCCTGTGGCAATGAGACCATTGGCTCTGGAGGGAACTTCAACGTAGGATGCGATGGCGGAGGTGCCCAAAATCAAAGCTCAGGTGGCTACGGTGACAATGTTACCATCAATGAAGGGTCCTGGTGTCTTCAAGAAGGTCAGTCTTACAGCTTAATCTATGTAGACGACTATGGCGATGGTGGCGCTGAATTCAACCTACTCATCAACGGATTTCCCCTCTATTCTTATGAAGGCGCTGGAAACGGAAATTCATGGACCTTTGAGGTTGTGTCTCCACCAGCACTTGACGCAGGTGTTTATGCGATTCATACTTACGGGTATCAAATCTCCAACGAAACCTTTATCGAAGGAGTTCTTTTTAACTACGGTTCTGATGTGTTGAACTCGGTGTACTTAAGATGTCTATTTGACGGAATAGAGGTGCTGAATGAAAATTTTGATGGATTGTTTCTAGAAGGATATGAGGATTTTGAATTTGAGTTTTCTGTCCCATTGGACATTTCATATGGTGACCACGAAATAACGGTAGAAGTTATTTCAGTGAATGGGGACGAAGATGAAAACACCAACAACAACTCTTTGGCTAAGACCATCGTGCGCGGAGATCCAAGACCAAATGTGATTGACGGTTACTTAGATGTTGTGCCTGAAATGACCGTAATAGGAACCTCAGCCAACTCTTTAGATACCCCAAGAGACTTAGCATTCCACCCAACATTAACCCGATTTGAACTGTGGGTAGTGAATGAAGAAACGGAGAGTAGTGGTGGAAGTACGACCACGTTTTTCAATGCTGGACAATCTGATCAGGATTATGAATGGAGAACTGATGGGAATGCGTGGCATTTTATGTCTTTGCCAACAGGCATCGATTTTGGCGAAAATGAAAACTTCGCCACATCTCCAGGAGTGTATGACGCCAACCACAATGGAGGCGAAGCTTTCACAGGGCCCGCTCTTTGGTCAAGCGATATGGATATTTATGCGATGCCTTCTGGAGGGAATGGAAGCCACTTAGATATGTTGCATGTAAGTCCATATTCCCAAGGAATTGCACACGAAGTTGACAATGTTTACTGGGTTGTAGATGGGTATAACAACGACATTGTTCGGTATGATTTTGCAGATGATCACGGACCGGGGAACTCATTCCATGGTGATGCTACCATTCATCGCTATGCTGCTACTGAGATTGTGAAAGATCCGAATGACTACATTGTGAGTCACTGTTTCTTTGACAAGGCAACTAACTTTTTATACGCTGTTGACAACGAAAACCAACGTGTTATTCGAATTGATGCGTCAACTGGCGTTACAGGAGCAACCCCAAGTTATGGGCCTTTCGAAGCGATTGAAGAATACGCCTACATCACCAATTATGATTGGGATGAAGTAGTGACAGAAGGTCTTATTGAACCTGCAGGGATAGCCGTAATTGAGAATCGTTTATTGGTTTCTGATTACGCAACAGGTGACATTCTGATCTATGACATTAGTTCAATGCCAGCGCAATTGCTTGGAACAATTCCTACAGGAGCAGCTGGAGTAATGGGGATCGAAATTGGTCCAGAAGGAAAAATCTGGTATGCTGATGCTGATGCACAAGAAATAGTGGTGATCAATGGCAATCCGCTCAATATTGACGGGGATTCACAACCAACGATCTCATTTTTTCCCAACCCAGCAAATGATGTGCTGAATCTTCGCCTTCCAAATTCTACTCAACAAGTGCAAATCATTGATTTGACCGGTAGAATTGTTTTTAATCAATCAAAAGAATTCAGCAGCAATGAAACAT
>Ga0208903_1000152_pt1 | contig 68329 bp, 65 predicted proteins | sample AntAceMetag02UKJ_FD_184769 | JGI IMG/M metagenome (GOLD analysis project Ga0208903, IMG submission 184769) | Saline lake microbial communities from Ace Lake, Antarctica - Antarctic Ace Lake Metagenome 02UKJ (SPAdes) (version 2) | ecosystem: Environmental > Aquatic > Non-marine Saline and...
TATCACGGTCAATACCTTTTTCGAAACCAGCAGCAGCAGCACGCGCACGTCCTGCATGCCATAGATGGCCGATAAAGAAGAAGAAACCAAGAACAAAGTGTGAAGTTGATAACCAAGAACGTGGGTTCTCTGTAAAATCGTTTTACCTTAAGCTAAATCAGAAGATTAAAAAGTTAAAACAAACGCATTTAGGAAGACTCCAAGTTATAATAATAGATAACAAATGAATTATTTATAGTTCGTTTGAGAAAAAACAAATTATTTAAAAACTAAAAAAAATCATGACAGCTACTTTAGAAAGACGTGAAAGCACTAGCCTATGGGCTCAATTCTGCAACTGGATTACTTCAACTGAGAACCGCCTTTACATTGGTTGGTTCGGTGTTCTAATGATCCCTACGCTACTTACAGCAACTTCTGTATTCATCATCGCATTCATCGCAGCACCTCCTGTAGATATCGATGGTATTCGTGAGCCTGTTTCAGGTTCTCTACTTTACGGTAACAACATCATCTCTGGTGCTGTAGTTCCTACATCAAACGCAATCGGTTTACACTTCTACCCAGTATGGGAAGCAGCTTCTTTAGACGAATGGCTTTACAACGGTGGCCCTTACCAGCTAATCGTTTGTCATTTCTTTATCGGTGTATGTTCATACATGGGTCGTGAGTGGGAATTATCTTTCCGTTTAGGTATGCGTCCTTGGATCGCTGTTGCTTACTCTGCACCAGTTGCTGCTGCAACTGCAGTTTTCATCATCTACCCTCTAGGTCAAGGTTCATTCTCAGATGGTATGCCTCTTGGTATTTCTGGTACTTTCAACTTCATGATCGTATTCCAAGCTGAGCACAACATTCTTATGCACCCATTCCATATGTTAGGTGTTGCTGGCGTTTTCGGCGGCTCTCTATTCTCAGCTATGCATGGTTCTTTAGTTACTTCATCTCTAATCCGTGAAACTACTGAGAACGAATCAGCTAACGCTGGTTACAAGTTCGGTCAAGAAGAAGAAACTTACAACATCGTTGCAGCTCATGGCTACTTCGGTCGTTTAATTTTCCAGTACGCTTCTTTCAACAACTCTCGTTCTCTACATTTCTTCCTAGCTGCTTGGCCAGTTGTATGTATTTGGTTCACTGCTCTTGGTATTTCTACTATGGCATTCAACCTAAACGGTTTCAACTTCAACCAGTCTGTTGTTGACTCTCAAGGCCGTGTTATTAACACATGGGCTGACATCATCAACCGTGCTAACCTAGGTATGGAAGTAATGCACGAGCGTAACGCTCACAACTTCCCTCTAGATTTAGCTGCTGTTGAAGCTCCTTCAATCAACGGTTAATTCTAATTAGATAGTGAAAATTTATTTTCACTACGATGAGACACCTAGTCATTCCTTTATTGGGGTGGCTAGGTGCTTTTTTATTTCCTGATTTAGCTACAAGTAAAACAATTTTAAAATAAAATATATGCTGAATCGAAGAGTTATTATAAAAGGCTATGAAGGTATTTATAATGTAGAGTGTGGTGAATCTCTTCCAAATTCATTAAGTTACATGAATGTAATAAACACTTATAGAACAATAGCAACGAAACTTTGAAGAGAAATTCAGTGAGATAATTTGTCTGATCGCAAATAATGCCAGAAATCACATGCCAGGGCTACTTTTTAAGATTGGATTAATCATGAACTTACAAATAGAAGGGGTAGTCGGTATCTATGATGGAACTTTACAGTCCACTATTGGCCTCCTGATGTACGACTTATTTATCGAAATTGTAAACGCAGTTGGCGATAAAGAGCCACAGGTCGAAAACCCCGTATTTATGTCCCCATCTTCATACTTCGGGCAAAACGAATCCAGGCTTGAGTTTTTTGTTAATTCTGCTGAAGAAGCAATTAATTTCCGTTATCAAACTTCCGCCGAATTAGAGGATGTAAAAGCTTTTATAGAAAAAAGGGAATCCCTCAAGTAATTGGTAATCCGGGATATCCTAACGTTAACTATCAATATCTTACACGTGGATTCGGTACGTATGCTCTACGCTTTGCGGTTCTTTATGCAATCGGCGAGCATGTAAAACTTCATTTATTTAATCCGCGTGGAGCTCCAGCAATTTTATGTCGATGCTACAAATTCAAAAGGAATAGTGAATATGTCTGAATAAAGTAGTTCCGGATTAAGCGCTTCATAACAAGATAGATATTTATAATTGTTATACCAAGAATGTTAAAAACAACTCTATGCCCCTAGTCTTTTTAAGAGAGTATTGAACTGGTTTTAAAACGGAGAAAGAGGGATTCGAACCCTCGGTACGAAGAACGTACACTTGATTAGCAATCAAGCTCTTTCGGCCACTCAGACATTTCTCCATCTCCTAAAAAAAGCATTTTTTTGTCCGAATTTTGGCAATAACACAATTGCCAGGAGCCGGGTTTGAACCGGCGACACGAGGATTTTCAGTCCTCTGCTCTACCAACTGAGCTATCCTAGCTTATAAAGAGAACCCTTGCTAACATTTTTATAATACCAAAAACAAATAGGGAAATGCAAGAGTTCCCCTTTTTGTTTTTGTTTTTTTTCAAAAGAAACTCAGAAATCCAGAAAGAAAGATTAGTCTTGAAAACGATTATTCACTTTCAACCAATTTTGCGCTTCAATATAATTCGTAGGAGCTAAACGAATGGCTTCTTGCCAAAAGTCAGCAGCTTTATTAAACAAAGCTTCAGAAGCTTGAACATCTCCTGCTTCAATGGCTTGCTCACCTCGATAATGATAAATAACCGCAATATTATTCAATGCTTGGGGTAAACAAGGGTTACGCTCTAAAGCTTGGTAATAATAATCTAATGCCTTCCTATGCTCGCCATTACTTGTATGGATTAATCCAATATTATATAAAATGTAACTACGATCGTAAGGATCTGTTTCTAATCTCATAGCTTCATAATAATTTTGTAAAGCTTCAGCATATTCACCTTCTGCTTGAGCCGACATACCTTCTCGGTAATACGTGAAAGCTTCTTTTTCTCGCTTTGTTGTCGGCATTACTTTTAACAAAATGTCGGCAATAACTGTAAATGTTTTATCAATAAAATTATCATTTCGTTGCGATCGTGGCATAGTTCTCTTTTTGGTTATTAGTAATTCTTTCTAGTATTTTAATATAAAAAAGTAAGAAGTGGCTGTTTTTTTTTAGTGTTAGTTTACGAGTTAATAAAACTAAGATACAATTACTGATGTATCCTCAAAAGGAACCATCATTTTTTGAGAAAAAAACTACTATGAATAAATTTGTTTTAAAAGTACTATGGCTAGAGCAAAGTGTTGGTATTTCATTAGACCAACGCGCAGGGAATACAACACACCCATTAACAGAGTATTTCTTTTGGCCAAGAAAAGATGCTTGGGAAGAATTAAAAACTCAATTTGATACCAATTCTTGGATTCCAGCAGATGAAGCTATTGTTATTTTAAACCAAACAACGGATATTATTACGTGTTGGCAAGAAGAGGGAAAACAATACTCTGTGAAAAAAATTCAAGAAAAATTCCCACAATGCCTGTTCTTTGGCCATGATTAATGGCTAATTCGGGATTTAGGGATTTCAGGATACCGCGATATCGGGGCGAAAATAATCCAAAAACTTAGATTATTTTCGCTTTCAACCATTAGTGCACGTGCATTACCAACTTGATTTTGTAACCCCAGGAAGTAATCCTTGGTGAGCCATTTCACGGAACACATGTCGAGATAAACCAAAATGACGGAAATATCCTTTTGGTCGCCCAGTTACTAAGCAACGATTTTTCCAGCGTGAAGGTGAACTATTTTTGGGTAAATCTTGTAATTGACTTGAATACTTTAATTTCTCTTCGAAATCAACAGCACCCTTTAATTGTAGTTTTAAGCTTTCACGTTTTGCTGCATATTTCAAAATTAATTTTTGACGCTTAAGATCGCGTTCAATCATACTTGCTTTTGCCATAAAATGTACCTTCTTTGTTTAGTTAATTCAAAACTTGAATTATGTAACCGGATTTCTAAATAAAAAATATTTTTCTACGGTATTCATTTTATTCTAACTTAAAAAAAGAAAAAATTCCCCCCCATTTCTGACTATTTAACTCGAATTCAAAAAATAGTTCGTTCTTTATGATGCATCCAGCTGGATTCGAACCAGCGCTGTTCTTTCGAAGCGGGATTATGAGTCCCGAGCCATCGTCCACTCGGCCATAAATGCGGATTAACTAACTGACTGACTGACTGACTGACTGACTGACTGACTGACTGACTGACTGGCTGACTGACTGACTGACTGACTGACTGACTGACTGACTGACTGACTGCAGTCAATCAGTCTGAATTTCTGAATTCAAAAAGTAGTTTCATTACTAGAGTACTCTATATTTTTTTTGAACTCAACTTTTTCAATCGAGGATTGAGCACTCGGATCCAAAAAGTTGAGCTCAGAAACCCCAAAATCCTTAACCCTGACGTTGTTTGTGTTTCGGGTTCACACAAATAACCATAATTTTTCTATGTCGGCGAATTAATGAACATTTCGCGCATATCTTCTTTACTGAACTGCGTACTTTCATAATTTCCTTTAAATGTAATAGTGACTACCGTGCTTGTTTACGAATACGGAAAGTAATTCGACCTTTCGTTAAATCATAAGGTGTTAGTTCGACCGTTACACGATCTCCTAATAAAATTTTAATGTGGTTACGTCTAATTTTGCCCGAAATATGAGCTAAGACTTGAAATCCATTATCGAGTACAACGCGAAACATTGCATTCGGTAACGTATCACTAACCACCCCTTCCATTTCAATTAATTCCTGTTTGTCCAGATAACCTCCTTCATTAAAGAACATTGAATACTAGGTCAAATCTTGTTTCATTTTATTCAAAAATTATGTCTGATTACCAAACATAACATAAAACTTCTCCGCCAATATTTTCCATACGGGCTTGTCGATCTGTCATAATTCCCTGAGAAGTTGAGATAAGGGCAATACCAATACCACCTAACACTTTAGGGATCTCGTTTTTATTTGTATAAACACGAAGACCAGGCTTACTTACTCGAATTAATTTTGTAATGTAAGGCTTTGCCTTGTTTTCTTTATATCTCAACGCAATACGGATGTGATTTGTATCCATTTCTTCAAATGACTGAATAAAACCTTCCTGTTGAAGGAGTTCAGCCACTTTTAAATTCATTTTGGTTGTTGGAATAAAAACGTCTTGCTTTTGTACTAAATGCGCGTTTCTTATTCTTGTAATCATATCGCTTAAACTATCATTAATCATTGAACCCTCGTTAGTTAAGTTTAAAAGGCATACCTAAAGCCGTTAATAGTGCTTTTCCTTCCGCATTAGATTTCGAATTCGTTACAATTGAAATATCCATACCTTCCATTTGGTCAATGGCATCATAATTAATTTCAGGGAACATTAATTGCTCTTCTAGACCAATACTATAGTTTCCTTTACCATCAAAACTTTTCGGGTTGATTCCTTGAAAATCTCGAATTCGGGGTAATGCTAAATTAATTAGACGATCTAAAAAAGCATACATACGTTCACCGCGTAAAGTAACTGAAATACCTACCGCCATATTTTCACGCACTTTAAAACCAGCAATTGCTTTTTTCGAGCGCGTAATAATACCACGTTGGCCTGCAATAACACTAATTTCTTTTAGAGATGAATCTAATGTTTTTGCATTTTGAGAAGCTTCTCCAAGACCTCGATTCACCACAACCTTTTTCACTTCCGGAACTTGGTGAGTATTTTTATAATGAAATTCATTCATTAATTTTGGAACAATTTCTTTTAAATAAAATGATTTTAATCGTTGTGTCATTTGTGTTTCTGTGTATTAATTGTTTTCCTAACGCCTGACTGACTGCAGTCAGTCCTATACAGCATCCGGATTTCTGAAAATCCCATAAAGTGATTTTTTACTGACTGACTGCAGTCAGTCAATCGGACTAAAATTATAAAACTTCAGGAGCTAAAGATACAATTTTTGTAAAATTTCGATCTCTTAGTTCACGTGCAATTGGTCCAAAAATGCGTGTTCCTCGAGGATTTCCTTCTTTATTAATGATAACTGCAGCATTATCATCAAATCGAATAGACATACCATTTTCACGGCGTATCCCTTTCACTGTTCGAACAATAACTGCTCGCACAACGTCCGATTTTTTTAACGGCATATTCGGAATAGCATCTTTTACAACAGCAATGATAATATCACCAATACTTGCATACTTACCACTATTACCGCCTAGTAGCTGAATACACATAAGTTTTCGAGCCCCGGTATTATCGGCTACATTTAGATAAGATTGAGGTTGGATCATTTCTTTTCCTTTCCAAAAATTACAAAATTAAGATTGTTTTACTTTCTAAAATGAAACTCTACTGCTAAACCAAAACGTAACTTTTTTTTCAAAAAATCACGATTTCTGATTTCTGGTTTCTGCAACCAGAATTCCGTTTTCGTAGAGCCATTCTTTTTCTTTTCAGAAATCATGATTTATTGAGTTTCTAAATATCTTTCAGTTGGTTTCTGGTTGCAGAAACACTGACTGCAGTCAGTCAGAATTTAGTTTCCCGCAATCCTTCCTGGTTTCTGGTTGCAGAAACCAGAAACTAATCAAATGAAAAATTCTAAACAGTCGGAACCGTCGAAACACCAACAATCCTAGTTTTCACTGGCATTTTAAAACAAGCCGTTTTCATAGCAGGTCTTGCAATCGCTTCAGGCACACCTGCAATTTCAAATAAAATCTTACCCGGCTTGACTACAGAAACCCAATATTCCGGGGAACCTTTACCAGCACCCATTCGACTTTCTGCAGCGCGAAGAGTAATAGGTTTATCCGGGAAAATACGAATCCATAATTTTCCACCTCTACGAGCATATCGAGTCATAACACGTCGTGCAGCTTCAATCTGGCGTGATGTAACCCAACCGGCCGACATTGCTTGAATACCAAATTCACCGAAAGCAATTGTATTTCCACGTACCGAATTGCCTTTCAAATTCCCTCTATGATATCTTCGAAACTTTGTTCGTTTAGGGCTTAACATTGAATATCTCCTTTTTTATTAACTTCTTTTACTATTCAATAGTCCTCGATTTCTGAAAGACTTTAACCTCTAAAAACCCAAACTTTAATCCCTAGAATCCCATACGTTGTATGAGCTTGATAAGAACAATAATCGATAGGAAAACGAAGTGTTTGTAGAGGCACTCGACCTTCACGAACCCATTCGCTTCGAGCCATTTCAGCTCCATTTAGACGTCCTGATACTTGAATTTTAATTCCCTGAACGCCTGCACGTTTGGCAAGTTGTAATGCTTTTTTCACAGCACGTCGAAAAGGAATTCGAGTTTCTAACTGTTGACTTACAAATTCCGCCACTAATTTAGCTTCGAAATTCGGGTTTGTAATTTCAACAACAGTAATAGAAATTTGTCGTTCTATTTTTAACTTTGTTTGTAAAGATTCTCGTAACTCTTCAAGACCACTGCCTTTACGACCTAAAACAATAATCGGTCGAGCTGCATGAATAGTCAGTTCGATTCGATCTGCTTTTCGTTCAATAACAATTTTCGAAATTCCAGCTTTGCCTAAATTCTTACTAATGTAATTTCGTAAAAAAAGATCTTCTTGGATAAGAGCTCGATACTGCTCAGGCTTCGCATACCAAGAAGAAAAGTGATCTTGAGTTATCCCAATACGAAATCCAATAGGATTAACTTTTTGGCCCATATTTTTCCTTTAATAGTTTAACTGTTTTGCTGCACACCAATAATAATATGACAAGTTGGCTTTTTAATTGGAAAGCCTTTACCTTGAGCACGTGGTCGGAATCTTTTCATAATTGGACCTTGGTTGGCTTGTGCTTCACTTACAAAAAGAGTTGATTTGGTAATTCCTAAGTTATGTTTTGCATTGGCGGCTGCAGATGCGAGTACTTTGAGAACAGGTTTACAAGCACGATAAGGCATAAACTCTAATATCATTAAGGCTTCTTCATAAGAGCGCCCGCGAATTTGATCCAGTACTCGTCTTACCTTAAATGGTGACATGCGTACATTTTGTGCAAATGCTTTTGCTTCTTTATTTATTTTTTGTGTCATAAGACTCTCCTATTAGCGTCGAGCTTTTTTATCACTTCTCACGTGTCCACGAAAAGTTCGTGTCGGTGCAAATTCACCTAATTTATGACCAACCATTTGATCATTAACATGAACCGGAATATGCTCCCGGCCATTATATACGGCAATAGTATGTCCAATCATAGTGGGTACTATTGTAGATGCTCGTGACCAAGTAATGACTACTTGACGATCACCTTGTGAATTTAGTTTATCAATTTTCTTTAAAAGATGATTGGCGACAAAAGGCCCTTTTTTTAGAGAACGTGACATAATGTATAATCCTTGTTGCTTCAGCAACTCTCTTTTCCGTTTGAATCATTCGAGTACAATCCAGCAATTTTGCAATCCTGACTGACTGCAGTCAGACTGTCAATCCACTCGACTCAGAAATCCGAAAAGGTCCAGCCATAAAACAATATAATTTAAGCGACTTTACGGCGTCTAAGAATTAATTTTGCACTATAGCGTTTCGCTTTTCTTGTTTTTACACCTAACGCAGGTTTACCCCATGGTGTTACAGGATGAGCACGGCCAATTGGACAGCGACCTTCACCACCACCATGTGGATGGTCTACAGGGTTTTTAACACTACCACGAACTTTCGGTCGTCTTCCAAGCCAGCGTGTTTTACCTGCTTTTCCGATGGTTATGTTATTGGCCTCAATATTCCCTACCTGTCCTACAGTACCCCAACAATTTAACGAAACAAGACGAACTTCCCCAGAAGGTAAACGAAGTGTTGCAAAACGACCTTCTTTCGCCACAATTTGGGCTAAACTTCCAGCAGCTCTTGCAATTTGACCACCCCCTCCAGGTTGAAGTTCGATATTATGCACTTCAGTACCTAAAGGCATACTACGAATAGGTAAAGCATTACCTACTTTAATAGGGGCTTCAAAATCAGAAATGACAGTATCTCCAACCATTAACCCGCGAGGATGTAAGATGTATCGTTTTTCTCCATCCGAATAATGAAGTAACGCAATACGCGCATTACGATTTGGGTCATACTCAACACTGAAAACCTTCGCAATAATACCACGCTTATTACGACGGAAATCAATCTCTCTATATAGCCTTTTATGACCACCACCTCTTTGTTGGCTCGTAATAACACCTCGGTTATTTCGGCCTCGAGATCTGTGATTATACGATGTTAGTGATTTCTCAGGTGTGCTTTTTGTAATCTCATTAAAGTCTGAAACAGAACGATGACGTGTACCTGGTGTATATGATCTATAAAAACGAATACCCATAATTTTATCAATAAATAAATAAGAAGATGATTAAGCTTCAGGAAACAGCGGAATGGAATTTTCCGGTTTTAAAGTAATAATAACTCTTTTGTATCGAGGACGGAACCCTTGATATTGACCGATTCTTCGCTTTTTACGCGGAGCTCGGTGAGTGTTGACAGATAATACTTTGACTTCAAATAACTCTTCAATTAATGCCTTTATCTTTGTTTTTGTTAGACGTAAGTCCACATCAAAAGTATATTGGTTATTTTCCAGAAGTCGAGTTGATTTTTCAGTAAGTACCGGATATTTAACTAGATCAATCATAGAATTGATGATACCGATTATTTAGACTACGATTTATTGTGCTACCACATTTTTTGACTGACTACAGTCAGTCAGAAATCCCCTTCATTCGCGATACCCGGATATCCGGATATCGCGGAATAGGTCTTTCGAAATACAGAAGATAAGTTAACTTTAAAGTAGCTTCTATTAGCTACGTTGTATAGTTCTTTTTACAAAACGAAAAGTTTAAATAGTGGTATAGAAGCAAAGAGAGAATCGAACTCTCGACCTTAGTCTTTCTAATGATCTAGAATGACTCTAGCTCTTACAGTAAAACTGTTCCATTGAGCTATTTGCCTTGATTTCTGATTTTACATGGTTTTTCGGATTTCTAGTTTCTGGTTTCAGAAACGCTGACTGCTGTCAGTCAGAAAACAGAAATCTGAGGCGAAAACTATTTCACCACCCTGAAGCTTGTGTACAAGCTTCGGAGGATGAAATAGCAGGATTTCTATTTAAAAAGCTTTAAAAACGAGTTTGTAACAAAATTTAAAAATTCAATACAAATCGTTTTTTTAAACTATTTTTATAGAGTATCCATAGCTTCGAATTCAAACTTAATTTCTTTCCAAACTTCACATGCTGCAGAAAGCTCTGGAGACCACTTACAAGCTGCACGTAGTACGTCACCACCTTCACGAGCAAGGTCACGACCTTCGTTACGAGCTTGTACACAAGCTTCAAGAGCTACACGGTTAGCAGCTGCACCTGGAGCGTTACCCCAAGGGTGACCTAGTGTACCACCACCGAACTGTAGACAAGAATCGTCGCCGAAAATTTCTACAAGTGCTGGCATGTGCCATACGTGGATACCACCAGAAGCAACTGGCATTACACCACCTAAACCACACCAATCCTGAGTGAAGTATACACCACGAGAACGGTCTTTCTCGATGTAAGCGTCACGCATTAAGTCTACGAAACCTAGAGTTACTTCACGTTCACCTTCAAGTTTACCTACAACAGTACCTGAGTGAAGGTGGTCACCACCAGACATACGAAGTGCCTTAGCTAGAACACGGAAGTGAATACCATGGTTACGCTGACGGTCAATAACCGCGTGCATCGCACGGTGAATATGAAGAAGAAGACCATTATCACGACAGTAGTAAGCTAACGAAGTGTTAGTTGTGAAACCACCAGTGATGTAGTCATGCATAACAATTGGACTACCTAAATCACGAGCAAATTCAGCACGCTTAAGTACTTCTTCAGTAGTCGCTGCTGTTACGTTTAGGTAGTGACCTTTAATTTCACCTGTTTCTGATTGAGAACGGTAAATCGCTTCAGTACAGAAAAGGAAACGGTCTCTCCAACGCATAAATGGCTGAGAAGTTACGTTCTCGTCATCTTTCGTGAAGTCTAAACCACCACGAAGACATTCGTATACGGCACGACCATAGTTCTTAGCAGAAAGACCTAGTTTCGGCTTAATAGTACAACCTAGTAGAGGACGACCATATTTGTTTAGACGGTCACGCTCAGCTTGGATACCATGTGGAGGGCCGAAGAAAGTTTTACAGTATGCAGGAGGAATACGTAAATCTTCTAAACGTAGAGCACGAAGAGCTTTGAAACCAAATACGTTACCTACAATTGAAGTAAATAAGTTAGTTACTGAACCTTCTTCGAAAAGGTCAATAGGGTAAGCAATGTAACAAATGTACTGGTTCTCTTCACCAGCAACAGGCTCGATGTCGTAACAACGACCTTTGTAACGGTCTAGAGATGTAAGACCATCAGTCCATACTGTAGTCCAAGTACCAGTTGATGATTCCGCTGCTACAGCTGCACCACACTCTTCAGGTGGAACGCCAGGCTGTGGAGTCATACGGAAAGCTGCTAAAATATCAGTTTCCTTAATTTGGTAATCTGGAGTATAGTAAGTAAGACGGTAATCCTTAACACCAGCTTTGAAGCCAGCACCAGTTTGTGTTTCAGTTTGAGGTGACATAATTGCCTCCGAAATAGTATATATTTTTTTATAGAATTCTAATCTGCTCGAAAAAAAGATCAAGATCACCTTTTGGATTTCTGGTTTCTGGTTTCTGCAACCAGAAACCAGAAATCTCGGGATCTACAAAATGAGAACGAGAAGAAAGTCTCACATTACCTTTTTTGTACTAATACTATATATATACTAGAACTTATTTTTTGTAAAATAAATGCCCCTGGTTTTTTGCTTTCTTTTTTTGGTTACGTTATACTAAACAAGTAACCAATTCCTTCTAATAATAGACATTCACAGAAATCCAGAAACCTACAATTTCTGACTAATTGACTGACTGACTGCAGTCAGTGAAGAGGAAGTCATTCAATCAGCAAATCAGTGACTATTACCTACTCTTTTTAATAAAAGCTCATGGGATCAAGTAAATGTGGCTGAAGTGAAAGAAAGAGCCTACTTTTGAAGAACAAACGAAGTGGTACAAAAAAATAACTTAAAAATATATAAAGCTTGACTTTGGATTTCTGCATTTCTGCAATCAGCAACCAAAAGATTAAGCTTTTATAAAAAAAGAATAAGAAACAAATGAAAACTACTGTAGAAAATAACGTTGGTACAATTACTCAGATCATTGGCCCGGTTATGGATGTTCAGTTTCCTGCTGGTCAGTTACCAGGCATCTATAACGCACTAATCATCGAAGGCGAAAATGCAACAGGTGAACAACTTAAAGTTGTTTGTGAAGTACAAACATTATTAGGTAATAACCTCGTACGTGCTATTTCAATGAGTGCTACAGATGGTTTAATGCGTGGTATGAGAGTTGTAGATACTGGAACAGCATTACGTGTACCGGTAGGTACAACAACCCTGGGTCGTATTTTTAACGTTTTAGGTGAACCGGTAGATGAAATGGGCCCTGTAGACTACAGCGTAACACTACCTATCCACCGTGAAGCTCCTAAATTCGTTGAATTAGATACACAGCTTGCTATTTTCGAAACAGGTATTAAAGTAGTTGATCTTCTTGCTCCATACCGTCGTGGTGGTAAAATCGGTCTTTTCGGTGGTGCTGGTGTAGGTAAAACAGTTTTAATTATGGAACTAATTAATAACATTGCCAAAGGACACGGTGGTGTATCTGTTTTTGGTGGCGTAGGTGAACGTACACGTGAAGGTAATGACCTTTACATGGAAATGAAAGAATCCGGTGTAATTAACGCCGACAACCTTAAAGAATCCAAAGTGGCCCTGGTATATGGTCAAATGAACGAACCACCTGGTGCTCGTATGCGTGTTGGTCTTACAGCTTTAACAATGGCTGAGTTCTTCCGTGACGTTAACAACCAAGATGTACTTCTATTTATTGATAATATTTTCCGATTCGTACAAGCAGGTGCTGAAGTATCTGCGCTTCTAGGTCGTATGCCTTCTGCAGTAGGTTACCAGCCTACATTAAGTACAGAAATGGGTGGCCTACAAGAGCGTATTACTTCAACAAAAGTAGGTTCTATTACATCAATCCAAGCAGTATACGTACCTGCAGATGACTTAACTGACCCTGCTCCTGCAACGACATTCGCTCACCTAGACGCAACTACAGTACTATCTCGTGGTCTAGCTTCAAAAGGTATTTACCCTGCAGTAGATCCATTAGATTCGACATCAACAATGCTACAGCCTTGGATTTTAGGTAATGAGCATTACGATACAGCGCAAGGTGTTAAGCAAACACTACAGCGTTATAAAGAACTTCAAGATATTATCGCGATTTTAGGTCTTGATGAATTATCAGAAGAAGACCGTCTAGTTGTAGCACGTGCACGTAAAGTAGAGCGTTTCCTATCGCAGCCTTTCTTCGTTGCTGAAGTATTTACAGGTTCACCAGGTAAATATGTAAGTCTTGCGGACTCAATTCAAGGTTTCCAAATGATTTTAGCAGGTCAACTAGATGAGCTTCCTGAGCAAGCTTTCTATCTAGTAGGAAACTTAGATGAAGCTGTTGAAAAAGCAGGTACCCTAGGTTAAATAGATTCAATTCTACAATCCTTTTACTTTGAATGAATGAAAAAACATTCAAAGTAAACGATTGGTTTCTGGTTGCAGAAACCAGAAACCAGAAGACTACTATTTTTTAGAATTACATTAAAAGGACTAGCGAATTATGAGTTTACAAGTTTGTATTATGGCTCCTGACCGAATTTTTTGGAATGAAGAAGCTAAAGAAATTATTTTACCGACAAACACTGGCCAAATGGGTGTATTAACAAATCACACTCCATTAATTACAGGTTTAGATATCGGTGTACTGTTAGTACGTACAGGAACAGAATGGATTTCAGTAGCATTAATGGGTGGGTTTGCTTTAATTAAAGAAAATAAAGTAACCATTCTTGTTAATGAGGCTGAATTAGGCTCTAATATTGACCCTGAAGTAGCTGAAGCTGAATACTTAGCTGCTAAAGAAGCGCTTGAGAAAGCAGATGGACGCAAAGCCAAAATTGAATCCAATTTAAATTACAAACGAGCACGTGCAAGATACCAAGTAAACAGCCGTGTATAACAAAAAATGGGTTCCTCATTTGGTTTCTGTATATCAATGATACAGAAACCAAATGAGGAACCCATTTTTAATTTACAGTTTTTTTAGTTGACCTCATACCAACATAGTGCTATTGTTAATAGCAGTTAGCCTTTGTGGTGGAATGGTAGACACTCATGACTTAAAATCATGTGCGATAATCGCGTACCGGTTCAAGTCCGGTCAGAGGTAATAACAAATCAGAAATTAGAAAAGTAGAATTGCTATAGAAAAGAAGTACTATACATTTAAAAAGTTAAAAAGCACGCCCTGTAGGACTCGAACCTACGACATCAGGTTTTGGAGACCTGCGTTCTACCAACTGAACTAAGGACGCTATTAATTGAAACAGAATGAAAGCTGGATTTTCGAAGGATCGTGATATCTGAAAGCCGAGAAGCTGAAAAAAGTTTCTAATAGGACCCGTAAAACTACGTATCCATATTAGAAACTTTTTACAAGTACCCCCAAGGGGATTCGAACCCCTGTTACTTCCGTGAAAGGGAAATGTCCTAGGCCTCTAGACGATGGGGGCTTTCTAGAAAAAAGAAAGGTTGTAACTGACTGTAGTCAGTTATGGAGCGGATGAAGGGATTCGAACCCTCGACATCAACCTTGGCAAGGTTGCGCTCTACCACTGAGCTACATCCGCGTTACTAGTTGCACATAGGTAGTATAAAAGAAGTCGTGGCTTCTGTCTAGCCTTTTTTATTCCTAAGTATAAAAAAAGGCTAGACAATTTTTTTAATAGCGATTATTGCGTGCAACTTGGTCCACTAAACCATATTCTTTGGCTTCGTAAGCTGACATAAATCGATCTCGATCCATGTCTCGAGCAATAGTCGATAAACTTTGCCCTGTTCGTTCGGTATAAATTTTACCTACCTGTCTGCGAATTCGCATAACTTCTTCCGCCTCAGATGTTACTTCGGAAGCTTGTCCTTGGCTTCCACCTTGCGGTTGGTGAAGCATAATACGTGAATGGGCTAAAGCAATTCGGTTTCCTTTATCACCACCTGCTAATACAAAAGACGCCATGGAAGCTGCAATTCCAACACAAATAGTGGTCACTCCAGCATTTACATGACACATTGCGTCATACACTGCAATTCCACAAGTAACAGAACCGCCTGGGGAATTAATATAAACATATAATCTTTTGGATTCATCTTCAGCACTTAGAAAAAGCATAATACCAACTAATTGGTTGGCTAATTCATCATCTAATTCTGAACCCAAAAATAAAACTCTCTCACGATATAAACGGTTGTATAAATCGACCCACTGCGGAGTGGGCTCACCAGGAAGACGGTACGTTACTCTGGGTACACCAATTGGCATAATATGTATAAATAGATAGTTAGTCTGAAAAGTTGACTGTCTGACTGATTTCTGACTGACTGCAGTCAGTCAGATCTGCAGTCCTGCAAATGGGGATTGCTGGGTTACTGTAATAACACTAATCTTTGAGCAAAAAAAGAAAATTCTTGGTATTTCTGATCTGTATTTCTGTTTCGAAATCAGAAATACAGAAACCAAACTTTCTTTAAAGAACCAAAAATCCTTTAAAAAACCTATTTCTAGTATACATGATTTCATCATTTCCACTTTTATCTTTTTGAGTCTAAAAAGAGATTGCAGAAAGGACAAGAAAAAGCTCGCTGCTGACTGATTGACTGATTACAGTCAATTAGTCCGTCAGTCGCTGACTGCAATCAGTCACTGCAGTCCAATCATGTGGTACAATAGAACTAATAAAAATAAAAAAAGAATGAATATACACAAAATTTATTCTCTCAAAAAAGAAAGTCAAAAGTTTTTATTTTTTAAGGATTCCTATGGGATTACCTTGGTACCGTGTACATACAGTAGTATTAAATGATCCGGGCAGATTAATTGCAGTTCATTTAATGCACACTGCTTTAGTTTCTGGTTGGGCGGGTTCAATGGCTCTTTACGAACTTGCTATTTTTGATCCTTCGGATCCAGTATTAAACCCTATGTGGCGTCAAGGAATGTTTGTACTTCCTTTCATGACTCGTTTAGGTGTTACTAAATCTTGGGGTGGTTGGAGTATTAATGGTGAAAGTATCTCAGACGCTGGTATTTGGAGTTATGAAGGTGTAGCCGCTTCTCATATCGTTTTATCAGGTCTATTATTCTTAGCTGCTATCTGGCACTGGGTATACTGGGATCTTGAATTATTCCGTGATCCACGTACAGGTGACCCAGCATTAGATTTACCGAAAATTTTCGGTATTCACCTTTTCCTATCTGGTTTACTATGTTTCGGTTTTGGTGCTTTCCACGTTACAGGTCTATTCGGCCCTGGTATCTGGGTATCTGATCCTTATGGCATTACAGGTAGTGTACAACCAGTAGCTCCTGCTTGGGGTCCTGAAGGTTTCGACCCGTACAACCCAGGTGGTATCGCTTCTCACCATATCGCAGCTGGTGTTTTAGGTATTATTGCAGGTTTATTTCACCTTACTGTTCGTCCTCCACAACGCTTATACAAAGGCTTACGTATGGGTAATATTGAAACAGTATTATCTTCAAGTATTGCAGCTGTTTTCTGGTCTGCATTTGTTGTTGCGGGTACAATGTGGTATGGTTCAGCAGCAACGCCAATTGAACTATTTGGTCCAACTCGTTACCAATGGGATAAAGGCTTCTTCCAAGAAGAAACAACACGTCGTGTACAGAAATCGTTAGCAAGTGGCTCGAGTTTATCAGACGCTTGGTCAAAAATTCCTGAGAAACTAGCTTTCTATGACTACATCGGAAACAACCCTGCAAAAGGTGGTCTTTTCCGTTCTGGACCTATGGATAACGGTGATGGTATTGCAGCAGGTTGGTTAGGTCACGCTGTTTTCACAGATAAAGAAGGACGTGAGCTATTTGTTCGTCGTATGCCGACTTTCTTTGAAACATTCCCTGTTTTATTAATTGATAAAGATGGTGTAGTACGTGCTGACGTTCCATTCCGTCGTGCTGAATCAAAATATAGTATTGAACAAGTAGGCGTTACTGTTAGTTTCTACGGTGGTGAATTAGATGGTGTTAGTTTCAGTGATGCAGCTACAGTTAAAAAATATGCACGACGTGCTCAATTAGGTGAAATTTTTGAATTTGACCGTGCGACACTTCAATCAGATGGTGTATTCCGAAGCAGCCCTCGTGGTTGGTTTACGTTTGGCCACCTTGTTTTTGCATTATTATTCTTCTTCGGCCATATTTGGCATGGTGCTAGAACTATTTTCCGTGACGTTTTTGCGGGTATTGATCCAGATCTGGATGAGCAAATTGAATTCGGTGCTTACCTGAAGCTTGGTGATACTTCGACTAAACGTCAAGTTGTTTAAATAAACTTTTATTCCTCAGTGGAATAATTGTTAGAGTAAAATGAGCATTTTTTAACTGATAATCAGAAACCCAAAACTATGGAAGCACTCGTTTATACCTTCTTACTAATTGGAACATTAGGCATTATTTTCTTCGCTATCTTCTTTAGAGAACCTCCACGTATTGCAAAATAAAAGAATTGGATCTTGATTTCTAGATTTATGGGATCATTCTTTTTCAGAAATCAGAAATCGTAAAGATTCAATCGATCTTAGCAATGCAAGTCAATAATGCTTGCATTGCTAAGATCGATTTAATCTTCGTGTTCTTCAAAAGGATCGCGAAGCTCTCTCGAAGGTGGTCCAAAACCAACATAAATAGAATACCCAGTAATACTAAGTAATAAACAACCGATAAAGATTGTGGAAAAAAAAGCAGGAGTTTCCATAGTTCTTATAGTTTGATTTTTTGCTTAAGTTAATACAGCTACTAGAGCTCTGTAAAGAAAATGAGCTTACTCTATCATATTACGGAAAGTAAAAAAAAACCAAATCTATTGAATAAAATTTATGGCAACGACATCAAAAGGAAAAGCTTCGGCTTCGAAAGGTAAAGTAACTGCTTTAGGGACAGCATTAAAGCCTCTTAATTCTGAATACGGCAAAGTTGCACCAGGTTGGGGTACAACTGTTGTAATGGGTGTATTCATGGCTCTTTTTGCTCTTTTCTTAGTTATTATCTTACAAATTTACAACTCTTCAGTTATAATTGATGGTGTTGGTATGAGCTGGGCAAGTTTAGGCTAATTTCTTTTCCACGATTCTAACCTCCAAAAAGGTTAGAATCATAGAAAGAAAACTCATTTTTGTGTTAAGATCTAAAATAGGGTCCGTATCGTACCGGGTTGCAGAGTTGCAGATAGGTACACTCCTGCAACCCTGCAACCGGCTCAAGGTTTTTGAACCTAGTTAACCCACTCCAAATTCCTTTTCAACAATGGAAAGCGAAAAGTGAAATCGAATATAAATAACCTTACTGAAAGGATTCCTCATTATGAGTAAAGTATATGATTGGTTTGAAGAAAGATTAGAAATTCAATCTATTGCGGATGACATTTCAAGTAAATATGTTCCGCCCCACGTAAATATTTTTTACTGTTTAGGTGGTATTACATTAACCTTATTCTTAGTACAAGTAGCGACAGGGTTTGCGATGACTTTTTACTACCGTCCTACTGTAACAGAAGCATTTGCATCTGTACAGTACATTATGACCGATGTTAACTTTGGTTGGTTAATCCGTTCTGTTCACCGCTGGTCTGCCAGTATGATGGTACTAATGATGATTCTACACGTTTGTCGAGTATACTTAACAGGTGGTTTTAAAAAGCCTCGTGAACTTACTTGGGTAACAGGAGTTGTTTTAGCTTCTTTAACTGTATCATTTGGTGTAACAGGTTACTCACTACCTTGGGATCAAATTGGTTACTGGGCTGTTAAGATTGTAACAGGTGTTCCAGAAGCCATTCCGGTTATTGGTTCTTTTGTTGTTGAACTTTTACGTGGTAGCGTAAGTGTAGGCCAATCAACATTAACACGTTTCTATAGTTTACATACGTTTGTTCTTCCGCTATTAACAGCGGTTTTCATGCTTATCCATTTCCTTATGATCCGTAAGCAAGGTATTTCAGGCCCTTTATAAAAAAAAAAAAACGGTCTAGTAAAGGTTTCTTATTCCAAAAAATAAGAAACCTTTACTAGACCGTTTTTTTTTTTTTTACTCAGGATTTATGAACTCGTTCAAAAGAAGAACCGGATATCCGGAAACTAAAATACACTCGTGTTCACAAGACCTAAAGCACTTTGAAATGATGGCGTATAGTAAAAAGTAGCTTGTACTACATCAACAAGAGGATTTAAAAAGAAACCTAAAAATACTGTAGACAATACGCAAAAACCCATACTAAACTCAATGGGTCTGAAAGAAAAAGAAACTGCAGGATAATTTTCAATGCAGACTGATTCTTCTTTCATGAACATGATTTTCATAACACGCAAATAGTAATAAATGGAAATTACACTTGTAATTAATGCAATAAGAATAAGGAAATGAAAACCTGCTTTCCATCCAGCCCAAAATAGATAAAGCTTTCCAAAAAAGCCTGCTAAAGGTGGAATGCCGCCAAGTGATAATAACGATAAACTAATACCAATAGCAAGAATGGGATCTTTTTTATATAAACCTGCGTAATCTTTCAGTTGGTCGGTTCCTGTTCGTAAACCAAATAAAATAATACCTGCAAAAGCCCCTAGGTTCATGAAAATATAAAAGAAAATGTAGGTTAACATACTTGCATAACCATCCCCATAGCCAGTAATTAAACCAATTAATAAAAAACCAGCTTGACCAATTGAGGAATAGCCTAACATTCGTTTTAAACTAGTTTGTGTAATAGCCACACAGTTTCCGACAATCATACTTAACACAGCTAGAATTTCAAAAACTAAATGCCACTGCGCTTCCATGAAAGGAAATACAATAACTAAAATTCGAATGGCTAAAGCAAGACCGGCAGTCTTTGAAGCTACCGAGAGGAAAGCCACTACAGGAGTGGGTGAACCTTGATAAACATCAGGGGTCCATTGATGAAAAGGTGCTGCTGAAATTTTAAATGAAATTCCAACCGTAATAAATAATAAAGCTAACCAACATGAAAAAGATTGTGCACTATTGGTTGCGAGTAAACTAGCAATCAAATAATTCAATTCTAAATGTCCACCAGATAGCCCGTATAACCAAGAAAGTCCATAAAGAAGAAAAGATGAACTTACTGCACCAATTAATAAATATTTAAGAGCTGCTTCATTGGAGCGAAGGTCACGTTTCATATAACCAGTCAATAAATAAGATGATAAACCTAAAGTTTCTAACGAAACAAACAGTGTTACCAAGTCATTTGCACCCGCTAAAAGCATGCCTCCCACTGCAGCAGTAATAAAGAGAACAAGAAATTCAATCAAGGCAGTTCGAGTTTTTTCAATGTATTCATAAGAGAGTAAAATACATAATAACGCAGACAATGCGATAAAAAACCGGAAAACAATACTTAATGAATCTCCTTGAAAACTGCCTAAAAAACCAATTTGTGGATTCTCAAAAAACGTTCCTATTTCCACTCTTGAATTAAGTTGCCATTGAAAAATCAAAATAACTAAACTTAGAGCTAATCCCCCCACCGGAATCCATTTAAATAAGGTATTTTTTTCAAAAATTAAATCCACTAAGATTGTTACAAGTAACGAAAGGATTATGACCCCTTCTGGAAATAATATCTCTGCATGTAAAGAAGCAATTAAATCTCGAAAATCCATAAAAAAATCAGGGTAGTAAATAAAAAATTGATTCTATTATTTGAAGAATCATCGCTTAGAGGTAGTTTCCAGCTATCAGAAAACCTTTTATTGTATAATAACCCACTTCTCAAAAAATGATAAATTCTGCAACAGCAGTCTTTTTTACAAAAGCCAATCGAAAGAGTACATAAAAAAAAGTGTGGTTTGGCTTAGTCAACTTAATGTTGACTAAGCCAAACCACACTTCTAGCTGGATAGCTGGAAATACAATAAAAGAACTATTTTATTTGATAGTCACTGTAGCGCCAGCTTCTTCTAATGTTTTCTTCATATCTTCAGCTTCAGCTTTAGTAACGCCTTCTTTTAACACTTTTGGTGCAGCTTCAATTACGTCTTTCGCTTCTTTTAGTCCTAACGAAGTCATACTACGCACCGCTTTAATAACAGCAATTCGTTTTGTACTATCCACAGATTCGATCACTACATCGAAAGCAGTCTTCTCTTCCACTTCAGCCGCAGCAGCAGGTGCTGCAGCAGCAAAACCACCCATCATTTGTGGAGCCGCTGAAACATTAAACGTTTCTTCTACCATTTTCACTAAACCTGCCGCCTCAGAAAGACTAAGCGATTTAAGAAGTTCAATAACCTGATTTAATTTATCTTCATCGTATCCAGTAGCCATAATAAATCTCCTAAATATAAAATAAAATAACCTTTTTTCCCACTAATCAGAAACTCAGAAACCGGTATCTAGATTTCTGACTGCAGTCAATCTGACTGACTGCAGTCAGTCAATCTGTAACCAAACGTTTAACGTTTTGAGTACTGACCTGCTTTACGCGCTTTCTTTAAACCATACTTTTTTCGCTCTTTCACTTTAGAGTTTCGAGTTAAATAACCCTCTGCTTTTAAAGGATAACGATTTGCGGCTTTAATTTTACAAAGCGCTTTAGCAATTCCTAATTGAATCGCTTCCGCTTGACCATTTAAACCACCGCCACAACACTTAATAATAATATCATAATTATCTGCTAAACTAACTGTCTCACCCGGTCCTTGGATTCTGCAAATAGAAGCCGGGTTTAATTGCATATAGGCAGTACTTTCTTGACCATTGATAGTCCTTTTTCCTGTCCCATTTGAAATCAGTTTCACTTGTGCGATAGCAGACTTTCGACGTCCAGTTCCAGTATGAATTACTGTCTCTGATAATACCATAAAAGACCTCCTTCTTTTTTTTCGGATTGCTGAATTTTTTAGTTAGGTAGTTCTATACCTAAACGGTTTTGTAATGCTTCAACGACTTCTTCGGCAGATTTCTTTCCAAAATTCTTAATTTCTAATAAATTTTCTTTCGAATAATCTAATAAATCAGAAACAGTATGAATATGAGCACTTTTCAGACAATTGTACGATCTTACAGAAAGCCCTAAATCTTCAATCAGAATTGGATTCGTCAGAAAGGGAAGCGTTTCAACCGAAACATTCTTCGGACTCATTAAATTGGATTGCAGGGTTGCGGGGGTTGACTGTATTGTCGGAACTGTCTGAATTGTCTGGTTTGTTGGTTGACTGTAAGGTAAAATAAAGGGAAGTTTATCTTCCTGAGGTTCTTTTAACTCCAATAAAGGCGTAAATAAATCCATGAGTACTTTGGTTCCTTGGTGGATAGCCTCAATGGGGTAGATACTACCATTCGTCCAAACTTCTAACATGATTCGCTCACACTTCTCCATTTCAGAATTCCCAACTTCATAATCTTCCACAATATAATGAACCTTTTTTACGGGAACAAAAGTCGATTCTACTGGAATCGATTGAATATCTGTCCGTTTATCCTTGGGAAACACATACAACCCCTGACCTTCTTGAATAGTAAGTTCTAGATCAAAAAATACATTTTCTGAATATAATGTGGCAATCGATTGATTCGGATCAACTAATTGTAACATATCAGGTAACTGAATGGCGTTTGCTTTCACAACACCCGGACCTCGTAAAGATAACAAACATTTTTGTGGTTCTAGAACCCGTTGTGAATCTACTTTCGAAATAACAATATCTTTTAAAGAAAGTAGTAATTCAAAAACGGATTCACGAACCCCAGGAAGAGTTGAAAATTCATGAATAATAGAATCAAAATTTAAAAATTCAATACTTGTAATCGCAACACCGGATAATTCCGAGACGAGTACTCGACGTAAAGCATTTCCCACTGTAATTCCTTGACCTCGTTGAATAGGACCGATGCTAAAGCGGCCATAATGCAAACACTGTTCTTCAATTCGATACTGTAAACATTCGAGGCGAGGAGTAACACTCATAGAAATCTTGTTTTATGTTTTCAAACTACCTAGGTCTGACTGCAGTCAGTCCATTCAGAAATCCATTTCAGAAATCAGAAGGCGAATTCTGCGGATTGCTGAATTGCTGAATTGCTGAATTGCTGATTGACTGCAGTCCGAAAAACCTTTTTTGAATTAGGAACCAAAACTTGGTTAATAGTTATCGAACATAAAAACGAAAGCTTTTCGGTTCAGTTATGTCGAATAGCAAATTGTTTTTAGACTCTCAGAAATCAGAGTCATTTATCTTGTAGCAAAAAGTAGTTCAAAAAAAGAAAAGAAATTAAACACGACGTTTTTTCGGAGGACGACATCCGTTATGTGGAATAGGAGTAATATCACGAATAAGTGTAATACCTAAACCAACGCCTTGAATCGCACGAATGGCCGTTTCTCGACCTGAACCAGGTCCTGTAACAACTATTTCAACATGACGCATACCTTGTTCCATCGATTTGCGGCCTGCAGTTTCTGCGGCTGTTTGTGCAGCAAATGGAGTCCCTTTTCGAGCCCCTTTGAACCCACATGCTCCAGCAGAAGACCAAGAAATCACCTCACCTTTACTATCTGTAACTGTAATAATAGTATTATTAAAAGTGGCTTGAATATGAACAACCCCTTTTGTTACTTTTCTTTTGACTTTTCGCACCATTGCTTTTCTTGGCTGTTTTGCCATTTTAATTAAATCTCCTTATAAAAACGATTTCTGAAATCAGTTATACTTTACGTGAATAGTACTCAACAACTAACAGTTCATTAATTTTTAATGAAATGAAATCACGTTGCACAAGGCTCTTCACTTCACCTAATAAGCTTGATCCATTAAATGTTAAATGGTTTGGTAACTCATTGACTCCATTTGTTTCCAGATTGTTTTCAATCAGTTTACGTGAGCCTTTTCGATTTTGGACTGTAATAAGATCTTGAGGCTTACACTGATAACTTGGAATATCAACGGATTGATTATTGACAAGAATGTGCCCATGGTTCACAATCTGTCGTGCAGCGGAAACTGTAGGGGCCATTCCAAGCTGAAAAATAATGCTATCCAGGCGCATTTCTAATAATTTTAATAAAACCTCACCCGACGAACCTTTACTCTTTCGTGATTTTTTAACGTAATTAATCAGCTGTTTTTCGGAAACTCCGTAATTATAGCGTAATTTTTGTTTTTCACGTAATCGAATACTATATTGCGAATGTTTTTTCGTTGCGGCAGCTAATCCGTGTTGGCCAGGAGGGTTTTCCTTTATTGAACTTTTTCTCGTTAATCCAGGTAATTCACCAAGACGACGGACAATTCGTAAACGAGGTCCACGATATCTAGACATAAATCTTTCCTCTTATTTAGTTCTCAAGTTTCTTTTTTTGTACTAATTATGTCATTGCAGAAATCAGTTTCACTGAAATAGACGATAATCTTATCTCCGTACTATAACATAAATCCGTTTCTGTAAAAAGAAAAAGAACTACAGAAATCCGTTTCTGTAAAAAATGTAGGCTTTTTGACTGACTGCAGTCAGTCAGAAATCCTAAATCGTTTAAAATGAAAACTTGTTCTTTTTCAAAACTATTTTTATAATAAAGAATAATAAAGAAAAATAGGTCTATAAAAAAAAACCAATGATTGCATCTTTTTTACCTTCTATTTTAGTACCTTTAGTAGGATTAGTTTTCCCTGCTATTGTAATGGCTTCTCTTTTCCTTTAGTGCGACCTGAAACCGAAAAAAAGAGTCTTGTGTTTTTATTAACACACTGTTTCCTCACGAGAGCTAATCAAATCAGACAGACTGCTGTCAGTAAAGAGGAAGCCCATGAAAGCTGAGGAAAAAACAGTTTTTAAAGAGCGAATTGAATATTCACTGCACTTTTCACCACCCAGAAACCCAGATTTAATCTGGGTTTCTGGGTTTCTGAGGATCTTCGAATTTGATTTTATAAAGGAAATCAAAAATAATCGAACCACTACTAGTGTCAAATTCATTCGGACTTTAATAAATCGATTTTTTGGACAGGGTAACCTTTTCAACTGAAAAAAAAGGATAAAAGAAAAAGGATATTTCAATTAATCAAGAAATTGTGACCCCAAAATTCTTTTGAATATTCATTCTCCATCTCGAGAAAAATATTTGAGCCATATGCTTTGAGAAAAGCACGTATTGGTTCTACTGGAGGGCTATTTCGTAATCAAGCTCTACCGAACTATTGAACAGGACCAAATTAGTTAAACCCCGACTGACTGACTGAGTGCAGTCAGTCAGTCTGAAGGTTTCCCTTAACGGAAACAGGATTCGATTTCAGAATTCGCTTTGAGCCACTGACTGACTGACTGCAGTCAGTCAGTAAAAGTTTTTTATTATCATTTATAAAATAAATATTTTGATAAATATCTATCTTGATCTAGAAAAAGCTCAAGGCTATACTAATTTTGATTTAGGAAATTGCACACACAAAGTAAAAACTACTTTGACTGACTGACTGCAGTCAGTCGGTCAGTGGGTCTAGAAAGACAAAATAACCTTTTTTTTATCATTATTAAATAAAAAGAAGAGAGTGGTTTTTTGGAAAGAGTTATTATTCTATTTGAAAAAAAGGTTGGTTCATTTTTGAACGCACCTAAAAAGTTACTAAATTAAAGGAGTTTATTATGGCAGGTTCTACAGGAGAACGTCCTTTTTCGGATATTGTAACGAGTATTCGTTACTGGGTTATTCATAGCATTACTATCCCATCTCTTTTCGTTGCAGGCTGGCTTTTCGTAAGTACTGGCCTAGCTTATGATGTATTCGGTACTCCCCGTCCGAACGAATATTTTACAGAAACTCGTCAAGAGATCCCATTAATTACAGACCGTTTCAATGCTTTAGAGCAACTAGAAAGTCAAATCTAGAAAGATTTTTTTTAGAATTGAATTATAGGTCTAAGAAGGGTACCTTACAGACCCTTTTCTTTTTCTAAAATAGAAAAAGTCAATTATATAATTTCAGAATATGACTACTAATAAAACGTTTACATACCCTATTTTCACATTCCGCTGGTTAGCAGTTCATGCTCTAGCAGTTCCTACAGTTTTTTTCTTAGGAGCTATTTCAGCAATGCAATTTATTCAGCGTTAATTCTGTATAGAAATGGACATCCATTCTGAAAATCTGATTTCCGATTTCTGAAAAACCCTCTCCCATGCATTTCTGGTTTCTGGTTTCTGCAACCAGAAGCCAGAAATGCATGGGAGAGGGTTGACTGCAGTCAGAGTTGCAGAAACCAGAAACCCATTTCAGCTAAATAAACTACCCTTTTTATTCCAATTCAGAAAAGGGTAACATTACTAACGATCCCTGGACATCATTATGACACAACCTAATCCAAACAAACAGCAAGTTGAATTAAACCGAACTAGTTTATACTGGGGTTTATTACTTATTTTTGTTCTAGCTGTTTTATTTTCAAGTTATATCTTTAACTAAACTATTTATGCAAGCCCATTTCTGACTGACTGACTGCAGTCAGTCAGTCAGTCAGAATTGGCTTTTGTATAAACAAGTAACATTACCTTTTTTAGAGAAGAGTGATTGCATTTTTTTATTTTTTTGATCAAGGAACATTGTTCATGTCTAATACTGGAACGAAAGGACGAATTCCGTTATGGCTGGTTGGAACAGTTGCTGGTGTTGCAGCTCTTGGTTTACTAGCTCTATTCATTTCTGGGTCTTACTCTGGCCTAGGCTCATCTTTATAAAAAGAGTAAGGTCCGAGTCTAGTGAGAACATGTTCTCACTAGACTCGGACCTTTTTCAACCTTCATGATTTTGGAGTCTACTAGACTATTCTCTTCTGATTTCTGATTTCTGATACAGAAAGATTCAATTTGTGTTCTATTTTCATTACGATCAACAATACTGCAATACTGGGGTGAAAGGATTCGAACCTCTGAATGACGGGGCCAAAACCCGTTGCCTTACCACTTGGCCACACCCCAACTAGTTCTAGATTACCATAGAAAAGCTTCTATTTCAAAAGCATGGACTGACTGACTGCAGTCAGTCAGTGAAGCGGAAAAACTATTAAAGGGCTAAAACATACACCCTTTAATAGTTTTTCATTTTCAGAAATCAAGAAAGAGAAATGAAATTAGAAATTCATTTCAGCTAATTGAACTTTCTCATACTGCTTTTTCTTTAATACTAAGAAAACTTGACCAATAATAGTAAAAGCAAAGAATACTAATAAAGCTTGTACACGTGATGGATCTTGTAGCACGATCTCTGTTTCTGTTTGACCAAAACCACCCACGTTCGGATTATTTGTTAATGGTTGGTCTGCTAGTAACACTTGACCTTGCGAAACAATCACTTCTGGACCTGCTGGAATTTTCTCTGTAACTGTAGTTCCATCAGCTCTTTGAATTACAATATCAGTAAACTTTTTCGAAACTTCAATCGATTGAACAGTACCTGCTGCTGCAGTAGAATAAATTGTATTATTACTCTTTTCACCTGTAGGGTAAAGTTGACCACGACCTCGATTACCACCAAGATAAACAGGGTATTTTAAGAAATATACATCTTTATCTTTCCCAGGATCCGGAGAAAGAATTGGGAATACCATTTCCTGGTATGTTTTTCCAGGAACTGGACCAACTACAATAATATTCTTCTTATCTTCACTATAAGGCGTAAAATAAAGGTTATTTACTTTCGTTTTTAGTTTTTCAGAGATTCTTTCTGGAGGTGCAATTACAAACCCTTCTGGAAGAATTAAAACAGCACCTACATTTAAAGGACCTTTTTTCCCGTTTCCTAATACTTGTTGTACTTGCTGGTCGTAAGGAATTTCGACAACAGCTTCAAAAACAGAATTAGGTAAAACTGCTTGAGGCACTTCAATATCTACAGCTTTTTGTGCTAAGTGACAGTTTGCACAAACAATACGCCCAGTAGCTTCTCTAGGATTTTCATAGCCTTGTTGTGCATAAATAGGGTACGCTTCTGCAATGGAAGCAAATCCACTATTCCCAACGAGTACCATGAAAGTAGCTACAAGCCCTCGAAAATAAAATGTTACGTTTTGTTGCATATTCTTTAATAAACTAAATATTTAATTCTATTATAAACACCTAAATACGCTTTTGTAGGAAAGAATTCATTTTTTTAGTAAGAAAACCGCTGTTTCTTTTTTGTTTAACAATAAAAAAAAGGGGTTTCTGATTTTCTGAGTTTTTCTGGTTTCTGGTTGCAGAAACACTACTGTCAGGGTTTTCAATCCTTCCTTTTGACTGACTGACTGACTGACTGCAGTCAGGTTTAGTTTACAGAAACCAGAAATCCTTCTTTTCTATTGCAAAAAAATGTTCCCTAACAATGTTCTGAACTAGAAGCGTTTTTCGGTCTGTCAGGATTTTCTACATTAATTCAGTCCTTCAATAGAAACTTGTAAAAAAGAAGCTAATTCCGCTGCTTTTCTTTCAAGTTCACCTAATGTTAAAGGCTCACCAATTCGTGTAATAGGAATATCAGGTTTTCCTTTCATTTTTATATAAAGAGTTCTTCGGGGATTAAGCCCCTCTTTTATTTCAACACGGATAGCTTCAATATCTTTTAATGCATATGTTAATTGGACACGTCGGTTTTTCCCAGGAAACCCCCAACGAAAAATACACATAGTCCCATCTTGTTTATTAAATTCATTATATCCTTCACCTACACTCCATAGAATGATAAGCCATAAGTATAAACTTAATAAAAAACCAACGATACTATAAAAACACATGACTAAACCTTGCGGGAAAAAACTAATTTCCGAGGCGTTTAAAAAAGGAATAATATTAAACCCAACATAACTAGAAACCCCAACAATAAAAAAGCCAAAAGCTCCCATAAAAATAATAGAAGCCCACCAATAATTACTAAACCTACGTGATCCTACTACTTGCTCCCTGAAAATTAAGTTATCAGGAAAATCAGGAGAAGCGGCCATTTTTATTTCCCTAACTATTCATTTCTTTTTTCTTTATTGAGTTTAAAAAAGGTAGTTTTCATTTTTAAAACTACCTTTTTTAAAACGAAATACAAACTGACTGACTGACTGCAGTCAGTTTCAGAAATCCCGAGTTTTCTGAATTTCTGAAAATCAGAAAAAAGAAAACTCAGCCTTTCATTATTCCTTAATTTCTAAAACAACACCTGCCCCTACAGTACGGCCACCTTCACGAATCGCAAAGCGCATACCTTTCTCAATAGCAATAGGTTGAATTAACTCAACTTCCATTTTAATACGATCCCCAGGCATAACCATTTGTGCCGACGAACCATCATCTGCACGGAAAGATTCAATCTTTCCAGTTACATCTGTTGTACGTACATAGAATTGTGGACGGTATCCTTCAAAGAATGGCGTATGACGGCCACCTTCTTCTTTTGTTAAAATGTACACTTGAGAATCAAATTTTGTATGAGGAGTGATTGTTTTTGGTTTCGAAATAACCATACCACGCTCGATATCATCTTTCTGAACACCACGTAATAGGACACCTACGTTATCACCAGCCATAGCTTCGTCTAAACTCTTTTGGAACATTTCAAGACCAGTTACCGTTGTTTCACGAGTCGTAGCAAGGCCAACAAGTTCAACTACTTCACCAACCTTAACTACACCACGTTCTACTCGACCTGTTGCAACTGTTCCACGACCAGTAATTGAGAAAACATCTTCGACAGCCATTAAGAATGGTTTATCAACTTCTCGCACAGGTGTAGGGATATAAGAATCTACAGCATCCATTAATGCGTAGATTTTATCAACCCACGGATTGGCTCCTTTAAGGATTTTTGGATTTTCTGTTAATGCTTCTAAAGCAAGTAGTGCCGAACCAGGACATACTGGAATATCATCGCCTGGATATTCGTAATTACTTAATGTTTCACGAACTTCCATTTCAACTAATTCTAATAATTCTTCGTCATCTACTTGGTCTTGTTTATTTAAAAAGACAACTAGACTTGGAACACCAACTTGTTTTGCTAAAAGAATATGTTCTTTTGTTTGTGGCATTGGGCCATCCGCGCCAGAAACAACCAGAATGGCACCATCCATTTGAGCTGCACCAGTAATCATATTCTTTACATAGTCAGCGTGACCTGGACAATCTACGTGTGCATAGTGACGATTTAATGTTTCATATTCTACGTGCGCAGTGTTAATAGTAATACCACGTGCTTTTTCTTCCGGAGCCGAATCAATATCTGCATAACCCTTAGCTGATCCACCGAATAACGCCGCTAGAGCCATCGTAATGGCAGCTGTTAAAGTTGTTTTACCGTGGTCTACGTGACCAATTGTTCCGATGTTTACGTGTGGCTTTTTTCGTTGAAATTTTTCGCGTGCCATAATGAGTATTCTTTCGTTTTTCTATTTGATTTTGGTTATTTTGGTTTCTGACTGACTGACTGACTGTAGTCAGTCAATCCAGCAATCCAGACAGACTGACTGCAGTCAGTCAGTGAAAAGAGTCGTTAAAACCTAAAATGAGCATAAGCTTTATTCGCTTCGGCCATTCGATGTGTTTCTTCGCGTTTACGTGTTGCGTTTCCTGTATGATTCGAAGCATCAATAATTTCATTGGCAAGTTTCGAAACCATTCCACGACCTGAACGATTTCGGGCCGCATCGAGAAGCCAACGTAAACCTAAAGTGGTCCCACGTTCTGATTTTACTTCTAAAGGAACTTGGAAAGTAGAACCTCCAACACGTCGGGATTTAACCTCCACTAAAGGTGTTACATTAAGCACTGCTTGACGTAATACCTCTAAAGGATCTTTTTGTGTTGTATCTTCAATTTGTTTCATTGCTTGATATAAGATTTTCTGAGCAACTGTTTTTTTACCTTCTTTTAAGATTCGGTTAATCAGCATACTGACTAACCGACTATGATAAATCGGATCCGGTGTAACTGTTCGTTTTTGGGGTGTGGCTCTACGTGACATAATTAAAAATGATTAAAAAGTAAAACATGGTTTCTGATCTCTGTAAAAAACGCCTTCTTATTTTCTATTTTCGCGATATCCGGGTTTCTGAATATCGCGAATAGGATTTCTGAATTTCGGAACTATTAACCTTTCGGTTTTTTAGCACCATATTTAGAACGACTTTGAAGTCGGTTTTTTACCGCCGCTGTATCTAATGAGCCACGGACAATATGGTAACGAACACCTGGTAAATCTTTCACTCGTCCTCCACGGACTAAGACTACTGAATGTTCTTGTAAATTATGACCAATTCCCGGAATGTAGGCCGTAACTTCGAAACCTGAAGTTAAACGAACACGAGCTACTTTTCGTAATGCAGAATTGGGTTTTTTCGGAGTTGTAGTATAAACTCTTGTACAAACACCACGTCGTTGTGGACATGATACTAATGCTGGTGATTTCGTTTTCTTTTCAATCTTTTGTCTTTGAAAACGTATAAGTTGTTGAATAGTGGGCATATATTTTGAGTTAGGGTACTGAATAAGTTAAAATGAGCCTATAGGACCGAATCGTCGTTTCTGGTTTCTGAAAACTAGTGGTTCGATTTCTGAATTCGTAAACTATTTCGCCTGTTTCTGGTTTCTGCAACCAGAAACCAGATTTAGGAAAACGTGATTTCTGATTGACTGGCTGACTGACTTCCTCTTCACTGCAGTCAGTGAATCTGATTAGAGGAAGTCAGAAACTCAGAAACCCAGTCAGTCCGTTTACGGGTTGCTGGTAACCGTTTTGTCTTTTATACAAAAAAGAAGTTTCTTAAACGAAACTGGGTCGAGAATAGAAAGTTGAGATATTACTTTACGATTTAGTAAAATACTAGACTGCTTTAATCCGTAGATAAACTGATTATAGTTTACACCGTAAGATCTTGAAGAAGCGTTAATTCGTCGAATCCAAAGTCTTCGAAAATTAATTTTACGCTTACGACGATCAATGTAACCATAGCACAGAGCTTTAATGGCTTGTTGATTGGCTGCACGGAAAGTCTTAGAATGTGAACCTTGAAATCCTTTATTCGATTTTAGTATTTTGTTTCGGCGTTTCCTGGCAACGGAGCCGCGTTTTACTCGAGTCATTTTGTCTCCTTTATAGAATTGGTATAAGATGAAAAAACCATTCTTTTTCCAAATAAATATACATTTTGAGCTTTGTTAGAGTACAAAGCAAAAAGAAATAAATTCTTAAAGTTATCTATTTATAATCTTTTAACTATCTTACTAAATATCTAAAAACGAGTCTATTTATTTGAAAATTTGACAAACCCATTTTTACTATGTAATACTAATGAAGAGCACGAAGTGGGGTCGTAGTTCAATTGGTTAGAGCACCGCCCTGTCAAGGCGGAAGTTGCGGGTTCGAGTCCCGTCGGCCCCGATATCCGGATATTCAGAAAAACCGATATAGATTAGATTTGTGTTTTTCGGAAATCGTAGCGATTGCTGATTGCTGATTGCTGATTGCTGATTGCTGATTGCTGATTGCTGATTTCAGAATAAAGTTTAAAAAACCTATTATGTGCTTTTAAAAAAAGCACGTAATAGGTTTTTCACGTTACTTGTACAGTTCCGTACCTAGCTTCATTGCGAATAAAGCCGTCACTAACGCAGTAAATAATGCAATAAAAACTTGACTGTCTGATAAAGGCATAATTTTTGCAACCTATTGTAATTGACTATTTATCTTTTTCGAAAAAGATTAAAGATTTCCTTGACGAACCGATAGTAAAATAATAACTAATGGACCTGCTGCCATGATAAACGCTACCGATGCTAATTGTAAAACTAATTCTAAACTCATTGATTACCTCTTAAAAATGACTTTTATTGTATTCGGAAACCCCGGTTTCCGAGCTTCTGAATTATCGAAAACTTACAGAAGCTTGCCAAACAAAAGCTAAAAGTAAGAAAAGAACAGGAATAATAGGAAGTACATCAACAATTGGATCAAACGGAGCATATGCTTCCGGTAAACGGCCTAAAACATCCATCTTTAATAAAGCTTCGATCATCATATCAAACCCTCCAATACATTTCGTTAATAACAATTAAATTAATCTTTTTGCTGGGTGAACGCTTATAGTCTACTATAGAGTTGAAAGAAAAACTAGATAGCTCTATGTTAAAAATCAGAAACATAGAAACCAAGGATTGACTTCCTCTAATCAGATTCACTGACTGACTGCAGTCAGTCAGTCAGGGAATTCAGAAATCGTAAAAAAGCCCTCTGTCGGATTTGAACCGACGACCGTCGCATTACAAATGCGATGCTCTAGCCCCTGAGCTAAGAAGGCATCTAATTCTATCTATCAATATACAAGTTCGTTTCGCAAAAAGCAAGCTTTTTTTTTCGGTCCCGATATCCCGTTTCACTTGTGCTAGGAAATCTGATTGACTTCCTCTTCACTGCAGTCAGTGAGTGAAGAGAAAGTCAGTCAGAAAAACCCTTCAATCAGAAAACTCCGAAATCCTACTCTTCAAAGTCAGAAACGCAGAAACCCGAACCACGAAAATAGAGATCTATGGTAGTATATAATCAGCGGGGTAGAGCAGTCTGGTAGCTCACGGGGCTCATAATCCTGGGGTCGGTGGTTCAAATCCACCCCCCGCCATACATTTCTTTCGGTTGAATGACTGACTGACTGACTGCAGTCAGTGAATCTGATTAGAGGAAGTCAGTTTGTCAGGGAAAACTTCAGAAACCAACAAGAGAAAAGAAGCGAACTATTTTTCAGAAATCAGAAACCTAGATTTATAATTCAGTTTTTTTTAGTATTATGCTATTTTAAGGGGAACACTGACTGCAGACCCTTTAAGACAATTCCTTTGTCTTTCCTTCAAGCAAAAGTAAACTAAAATTGAACAATACATTTTTTATGAATTCTTCTCGAAACCGATTTTCCCCGATAAAACCAGGCGAAATTATTGATTACAAAAATATTGACCTATTACGCAAATTTATTAGTGAACAAGGAAAAATTTTACCACGACGTGTAACTCGACTTACAGCAAAACAACAACGTGCTGTGACCCGTTCCATTAAACAAGCTCGTGTTTTAGGTTCACTTCCATTCGTGAATAAAGCAAGTTAGCCTTACTACGGATTGCTGGATTCTCCATTTTTGAATATCTGAATACAAGAACTTACCCGCTTTAATACAGGAAGTTCTTGTATTCGTATTCAGAAATTCATATTAGAAGAATGGGAACACTAGTGGATCAGGGAAAAATCTATTAATTTCGATTAATAATCCGGCAATAAACCCAAAATAAGCTGCTGCTAACACAGGAGCAGTTGAAAGATATGTCAAAAAGTTCTTCATTGAATATTCCTTTTCATATAAGTTTTAAATGAGCAATAAATATAGACTATCTATAGTTATACCCGATTTCTGAAAAAGAATCGATAAATGAACACCCAAATGAAATCTTATTCACTAAAGAATCGATTATTCAGAAATTCCGAAACTAGGTGGTTGACTTCCTCTTCACTGATTGACTGACTGCAGTCAGTCTGTATGTAAGGTATGTGCTTCAAAAATGCCAGGAGCCGGGTTTGAACCGGCGACACGAGGATTTTCAGTCCTCTGCTCTACCAACTGAGCTATCCTAGCTATTATTATTCTCAAATCGGAAAAATGAAATTCTGACAGCAGTGTTTCTGCAACCAGAAACCAGAAATCAGAAGGTTGGGTTGGCTGGGACTCGAACCCAGGACCGGTCGGTTAAAAGCCGAGTGCTCTACCAACTGAGCTACCAACCCTGACTGCAGTTAATCTGCAATCCTTGATTCTAATACTAATAAACCTCGAATAAAGGAGAATGTCAATTCTTTCGATTTCCGAATTTGTGACATTCTCCTGACTAACTGACTGACTGACTAACTGCAGTCAGTCAATCCTGATTTCTGACAATCCAAAAAACTTAATTGGTTTCTGATTCGAAGAGAAAAAGAACTATTTTCTAGTTTTAGAAATTAAGTTGATCACCACGGCGATATTGTAAATATGCAGTAACAAATAATCCTGATATAGTTACCGGGATTAAACCTAATACAATTCCTGATAAAAGAGGTTCAACCATTATTTTTTCTTGTTTTAATAATTAATTATACTATCCTTAGTATACAAACTTATGCGTTATAAATACAACAAAAAAGCGCTAAACTAAAAAGGACCCAATTTATAAGACGTGTCCAAGATTCCGCTTTTCCATACGAACGACAAAGATCGGCCCCATCATAAAGCCAGGTTGATAATTTCACATCCTTCGGCCCTTGAGAACCTACAAGAAACATGAACATTAGAACGCAAAGGGAGCCTAAATGGAAAACCCGAAACCCTTGATAACGCATACGACTCAGAATAAAAAGAATAAACAGTAACATAGCGGCGACAACTGACCGAAAAGCATAACGAATGAGTTGAAAATTGTAGTAAACGAGTTGAAAACCATAGTTAGATGTACGAAAAGAGTAACTCATAAATTCCCCATTTATTTTTTTCAAAAAGGGACAAAGATCATTTCTTGTACCTTCCTGAATTATTGGATACAATAAAATCGTCGTCCGACGAAAATATCCTTTACTTATTCTACCAGAATTATGTTTACACTAAAAATCTTTGTATATACTGTAGTTATTTTCTTTGTTTCACTTTTCATTTTTGGTTTCCTTTCTAATGATCCAGGCCGTAACCCTAACGCTGACTAACTAGTCGAACTCGGAAATCTGAAAACCCAGATATCCGGAAACTCAGAAACTCAGAAACTCAGAAATTCAGAAACTCAGAAACTCAGAAACTCAGAAGCTCAGAAACTCAGAAACTCAGAAACTCAGAAACCCAGAAACCCAGAAACCCAGAAACCCCTCGGACCCTTTTTAGTTTGAAAGCTAAAAAGGATCCGAGGAGTTCTCCATTCCTACGGATAGTGACAAGGGAAAATCCGAGTGAATATGTAAAAAATCGTTTCCTTATAGACCAATCTAGGATATACTAAAATTAGACAAAACGGGATGTAGCGCAGTTTGGTAGCGCATTGCGTTTGGGACGCAAGGGTCGCAGGTTCGAATCCTGTCATCCCGACAAAAGAATTCAGAAACCGAGTAAAGTTCAACTACATAAAAGAAAAAAGCCAAAAAAAAGACTGCTAACTATCGATAGTTAGCAGTCTTTTTTTTTTAGGGCTTTCTGGTTTCTGCGAAATGAGCCACTGACTGACTGACTGCAGTCAGTCAGAAACCCGTTTTTTAGGGGAAATTAACCAAGGAAAATAGCTGTGTATTCTTTAATACAATCTTTCACCATCTGTTCAGCTTCAGGACTGAACGCTTTCGTTGTACTAACAATTTCACCATACTGTGGTTTGTTTGTGTTGATGTACTCACGTAAACCCACAAGGAACTTACGTACATCAGATACTGCAATAGGTTCAAGGTAACCATTTACACCAGCGTAAATAGTGGCTACTTGGTCCGCAACAACAAGAGGTGACGCTTGAGCTTGCTTACATAGTTCACGTAAACGAACACCACGAGCTAATTGGCTCTGTGTCGCTGCATCTAGATCTGACGAGAATTGAGCAAACGCTTCTAGTTCAGCAAATTGAGCTAATTCTAGTTTTAGTTTACCAGCTACTTGCTTCATAGCTTTAATCTGTGCTGCAGATCCTACACGTGATACTGAAATACCAACGTTAATTGCAGGGCGAATACCTGAGTTAAAAATATCAGCAGATAAGAACACCTGACCATCTGTAATAGAAATAACGTTTGTTGGAATATAAGCAGCAACATCGCCTGCTTGAGTTTCAACAATTGGTAGAGCAGTCATACTACCTTCACCAAGAGCAGTACTTAATTTTGCAGCTCTTTCTAATAGACGAGAATGTAAGTAGAAAACATCACCAGGGTAAGCTTCACGGCCTGGCGGACGACGTAGTAATAGTGACATTTGACGGTAAGCTTGCGCTTGTTTCGATAAATCGTCATAAATAACTAATGTTGCACGACCTGAATACATGAAGAATTCAGCTAATGCTGCACCAGTATAAGGAGCTAGGTATTGTAACGTTGCAGGTGCATCAGCATTCTCAGCAACTACAATTGAATAAGACATAGCACCACGCTCTTCAAGAGTATTTACAATTTGAGCTACTGATGAAGCTTTCTGGCCAATAGCTACGTAAACACAAATAACGCCTTCACCGTTCTGGTTCAGAATCGTATCGGTTGCAACAGCAGTTTTACCTGTTTGACGGTCACCAATAATTAATTCTCGCTGACCACGTCCAATAGGAATCATTGAGTCAATTGCAATCAGACCTGTTTGAAGAGGCTCATAAACAGAACGACGGGCAATAATTCCAGGAGCTGGAGATTCAATTAAACGTGTTTCAGTACTTTTAATATCACCTTTACCATCGATAGGACGGGCAAGAGCATCAACAACACGACCTAAGAAAGCCTCCCCTACAGGAATTTGTGCAATTTTGCCTGTAGCTTTAACAGAGTCACCTTCTTTAATGCTGAAACCTGAGCCCATTAGAACGGCTCCTACGTTATTAGATTCAAGGTTTAAAGCAATACCTACAGTACCACATGCGAATTCAACTAGCTCACCAGCCATTACTTTCTCTAAGCCATAGATGCGGGCAATACCGTCACCTACTTGAAGAACAGTACCGACATTTAGAACTTTGGCTTCTTTGTTGTAAGTTTCAATCTGTTGGCGAATGATGCTACTAATTTCGTCAGGTTTAATTTTTACCATACTTTTTTCTTTTCTTTTTTTTACTTTTAAATTGAGTGATTGACTGACTGAATGACTGCAGTCAGTGAATCTGATTAGAGGAAGTCAGAAACGAACTTCTTTTTATTTTGTAATTTGTCCTAATAAGGCAATATTTAAATCAAGAACTCTTCGCTGTAAACGAATATCTTTGGCAAGACGTGTTTTTACGTTTGTCATTGCTTTGGATAAGGCTAAGCGACTAATTTGTTCACAAATTTGAGTCACCACTTTTTCTTCTTCAACACGAATGGTTGATTGTTTTGTTTCTTCTAAGCGTGTTATATCTTCTTCTGCACGTTCTAAGAGAGTTTTTGCACTTAGTTGAGCTGCACCAAGACCTTGAGCACGGATTTCTTCCGCTTTTTTCTTGGCTAATTCAAGCTGTGCTTTCGCATCATCTAGTTTTTTTGTAGCTTCTTGGAATCGTAATTCCGCATCAGTAATACTTTTATTAATAGATTCTTTACGATTTTTTAGGATCGTTGAGAAAACATCACCACCAAAGTAAACTAATACACCAATAACTACTGCTAGGTTAATGACATTTGTTTCTAAAAGGTTTGTGTTAATTCCAAAACCTTCTCCTAGAGGAAAATTCATACAATTTAGGATCACGATACTAAAAACCTCCATTTTTTAAACTATAAAGGGTATGAATGATTTTTTTTTAAATAGTTTACAGAAATCCAGAAAGGCTTTGTTTTGGGTTGCTGAGTTGACTGAATGACTCCAGTCATTCAGTCAACTCAGCAACCCAAAACAAAGCCTTTTCAGCAATTCAGCAATCAGTTCGTTTAGCCTACGAAAGGGTTAGCGAAAATAATAGCAAGAGCAACTACTAGACCGTAGATAGTTAGAGCTTCCATGAAAGCTAGAGAAAGTAGAAGAGTACCACGGATTTTACCTTCTGCTTCAGGCTGACGAGCAATACCTTCTACAGCTTGACCTGCTGCAGTACCTTGACCAATACCAGGACCAATAGCGCCTAGACCAATTGCAAGACCAGCACCAATTACAGAAGCAGAACAGATTAACGGGTTCATATTATATCCTTAATTAAAGTAGTTTAGTTCTTCTCAGTATAAAACGCAGTGAATAATTGAGTTGATTCACTTTCTGACTGACAGCAGTCAGTCAACTCAGACAGCAGTGTTTCTGGTTTCTGCAACCAGAAACCAGATTTCTGAAAACCTAGAAGTCTTTAGAATTGAAAGTGAATCGACACTAGAGTAACACTTGAGTCTGGTTTTTGGAAAGCTTACCACGGCTTTTTTACAGAAATCATTTCTTACGATTTCGGAAAAACAACTGTAACAGAAGCATTTCCGAAATTCAGCAATCCACGAAGCAACCCGGTTTCTGATTCCAGAAATCCCGACTGACTGACTGCAGTCAGTCAGTCAACCCAGAAACCCCATTCTTGGTTGCAGTCTGTAAAAAAGCATTGACTTTTTAGTGACCTTCCATGGCTTCACCAATATAAGCACCCGCAAGAGTCGCAAAAATTAATGCTTGAATCGCGCTAGTGAATAAACCTAAGAAAATAAGTGGAATCGGAACAACTAGTGGTACTAAAGAGATTAATACAGCTACTACTAATTCATCTGCTAGGATGTTACCAAAAAGTCGGAAACTTAAAGATAATGGTTTTGTAAAATCTTCTAGGATATTAATAGGTAATAAAATCGGAGTCGGTTGAACATATTTCCCAAAATAACTTAAACCACGTTTATTAATACCACCATAGAAATAAGCTGTGGAAGTTAAAAGAGCAAGGCCTGCAGTTGTATTGATATCGTTTGTAGGGGCACCTAATTCACCGTGTGGTAATTCAATGATTTTCCAAGGAACTAAAGCTCCGGACCAGTTGGAAACAAAAATAAATAAAAACATTGTACCAATAAAAGGTACCCAGCTCTTATATTCGTGTTCACCAATTTGCGTTTTCGCAATATCACGAATAAATTCGACAACATATTCGATAAAATTTTGGCCACCCTCAGGCATCGGCTTTAAATTTCGTGTAGTTGAAATAGCCATGACTAAAATAAGCGCAATAACAATCCACGAGTTGATTAAAACTTGGCCATGAACTCGACCATTTCCTATGTCCCAGTAAAAATGTTCTCCAACTTCTACGCTTGCAATGTCGTAAATAGAATTAAAAAGGTTTGCATCCATTAAAAAGTAGTCCCCTCACATCTTTCATCAATTAGGCAATTAAAAATAGGATAGCAGGTATTTCTGATTTCTGACTGCAGTCAATCTGAAATTCTGACTGACTGACTGCAGTCAACTCTGAAACTCGTAAACTTGGTCTAATTAGAACCCCTACTTTTGGTTTGATTGTCCTTTTAAAACAGCTTCTTTCAATTCCATAAGAATTAATTCTACGGAACGAATGGAATCGTCATTTCCTGGAATGACTAAGTCAGCCAGGCTTGGATCACAATTTGTATCTAAAAGAGTAATGCTACGGATACCTAATTGGTTACATTCTTTGACAGCATTAAGCTCGTTGGGTTGACCGACTAAGATAACAATATCGGGCAGTCTTGTCATTGTTTTTAAGCCACCAAAAAACTTTTCTAGTTTTGCTTTTCGTTTCTGTAATTGGGCACTCTCTTTTTTAGGAAGTTTTAAAATACTTCCATCTTCTTCTTGTTTTTCAATCTTCTTTAGCTTATCAATACAAGTGACCATTGTAGACCAATTCGTTAACATACCACCTAACCAACGTTGACTTACATAGTGTGAATTACAGCCTTTCGCTGCGGCTTCAATAATCGGAGAAGCTTGGCGTTTGGTTCCGACAAATAAAACGGTTTTGCCTTTGGAAACTTGGTCTGTTAGGAATTCACTTATTTCTTCCAGTGCGACAAGTGTTTGTAAAATATCGATAATGTGGATACCATTACGTTCACTATAAATAAAAGGGGCCATTTTCGGGTTCCAACGGCGAACTTGATGTCCAAAATGAACGCCCGACTCTAACATTTGTTCTAATGTAATCATGAAAAAAAAAAGAATAAAAAAAATCTACGTCAAGATAATCGAAACAGTTTGGTTTCGGAGCCTTTGTCCTGACTGACTGACTGCAATCAGTCAATCCTGCATAAAACAAAAACTCAGAAACCGAACCTGTAGAGTAAGCTCTAGTTTAGCAGTTCAAACAAAGAAGGCCAAATAAATAAAAAAAAAGGGTTGCTGAGTTGCTGAGTTGCTGAGTCCATTTCGTCAGCAACCCAGCAACCCAGCAACCCAGCAACCCAGCAACCCAGCAACCCAGCAACCCAGCAACCCAGCAACCCAGCAACCCAGCAACCCAGCAACCCAGCAACCCAGCAACCAAAATCTCTTAAAAAAAAAAGTTGATTTTTAGTTCGTTTCTTGTTACGTTAATGGGTAAGCTCACTGTTAGATAATAGTAATCTCTGAACTTTGTCAGGACTGAAAGGTAGCAGCAATATAGTTGTATTATTTAAGTTATAACAGTGAGCCCAGAAATTCAGAAACCCAGAAATACTGGGTTTTGTTAAAGGCGGCACCCAGATTTGAACTGGGGATGAAGGATTTGCAATCCCCTGCCTTACCACTTGGCTATGCCGCCGATATTCTCTTAATCAGATACTAGTATAACGTATTTAGTAGTTCTCTTTCAAGTGACAATAATATCTTTAGTAAAAATGAATACAAAATTTAAACTCCCTGATTTCATTGACATACAACGTACAAGTTTTTTAACTTTTTTAGAAAAAGGTATTGTGGAAGAAATTGAACATTTATCACCTATTCAAAGCCAGAATGGAAATATAAAACTTGTTTTTTATCCACATTTAATTAAGTTTAAAAACCCAAAACCTCTACCCAAAGAGGCCATACTTCAGTCGAAAACATTTTCAGCTGCTCTTTACGTACCCGCGCAATTATTTGTTTATAACCCCATCACAAAAATTCATTTGAAATCGGCTATTAAAAATGTCTTTTTCGGTGAAATTCCTTTTATGACTGACAGAGGAACTTTTATTATTAATGGGTCCCCAAGAGTACTTGTTAATCAAATTGTAAGAAGTCCTGGTATTTACTATAAAATGCAATTCGATAAGGAAAACAATAAAACATTCGTGGGTAGTATTATTTCGAACCGAGGATCTTGGTTACGTTTAGAAATGGATAAAGAAGGCTTCATTTATGCGCGTATGGATAAAATAAGGAAAATTCCGATTTTTATTCTTTTATATGCCCTAGGGTTAACTGAAAAACAGGTCTTCACTTCAATACGATACCCTCAGGCTTTAAATAAATCCTTAATGGAATTAGTAGAAGAATCTGGGGTCAACACAATGGACCAAAAGAGAGCTTTATTTAAACTTCACTATATACTTAGACCGGATAGACCTCCTACAGCCCAATCTGCCAGACAGCTATTAGAATCACGATTCATGGATCCTGAGCGATATGATTTAGGAAAAATTGGGCGTACACGGATCAATAAAAAGTTAAAGATTTTGGGAAATCCTAAACGAACCACTTTAGGACCAGAGGATATTCTTGCGGCTGTAGATTACTTAGTTAATTTAAAGCAGGGCATTGGAGAGATAGATGATATTGATGATTTAAAAAATAGACGAGTGAGAACGGCGGGTGAATTATTACAGAACCAAGTTCGAATTGGATTAAGCCGTCTTACACGTATTGTCAAAGAAAAATTAGAAAAAGAAGGCACAAAGAATAGGACTGAGGCAAAACATTTATCGCCAAAACGATTTATTAACCCGAAGCCGTTAATAGGATCATTAAGAGAATTTTTTGGGTCAAGTCAATTATCACAGTATATGGATGAAACAAACCCATTAGCTGAGATTACACATAAGAGACGATTAAGTTCTTTGGGGCCTGGAGGACTAAGTAAAGATAGAGCAGGGCTTGCTGTTCGTGAAATCCACCCGAGTCATTATGGACGTATATGCCCTATCGAAACACCGGAAGGTGGAAATGCTGGATTAGTAAGTTCATTAACAACTTATGCAAGAATTGATCAAGAAGGGTTTCTAGAATGTCCTTTCTATAAAGTCAACCAAGGGGTAGTCTTGCGTAAGGAGGGGTCTTACTTCCTATCTGCTGAACAAGAGGAGCGTGTAATTGTATCTCCTGGTGATATACTGATTTCCGATAAAGATACACTGGATTTTAAAACAGTACCGGTGAGATATAAACAGGAATTTAGCGTCCTTAATCCGAAATCTATCAATTATATCGGGATATCTCCTACTCAAATGATCTCCGTAGCGACCTCTTTAATTCCATTTTTAGAGCATGATGATGCTAACCGAGTTTTAATGGGTTCGAATATGCAACGCCAGGCTGTTCCGCTGATTCGACCTGAGCGTCCTATCATTGGCACCGGTCTCGAAGCGCAAGTAGCACGTGATTCAGGTACTGTTGTTATTGCCAAAAAAAGTGGTGTTGTTAGTTATGTAGCTTCTGATAAAATTCTCGTAAAGAGTTCTGATAATCAGGAAACGATTCAATATTCGTTACAAAAGTATCAACGATCGAACCAACATACATGTGTCAGCCAAAGGCCCGCCGTTTATGAAGGTGAAGTGGTTCAAAAAGGTGATTTAATTGCAGATGGTGCGGCGACTTCTCAGGGTGAACTAGCTTTAGGGAAAAATATTCTTGTGGCTTATATGCCTTGGGAAGGCTATAACTTTGAAGATGCTGTTTTAATCAGTGAACGTTTAGTTTTGGAGAATGTTTATACCTCGGTCCATATTGAAAAATATGATATTGAAGCACGTGAAACCCAATTAGGGGTTGAGGAATTCACCAAAGATATTCCTAATAGTAATAGCCAGGTCACTCGAAATTTAGACGATCGAGGCATCATTAGGACGGGTTCGTGGGTTGAAACTGGGGATATTTTAGTGGGTAAGGTAACTCCTAAAGGTGAATCAGATCAAACACCCGAAGGGCGATTGTTACGAGCTATTTTTTTACAAAAATCACGGGATGTCAGAGACAGTTCTCTACGAGTACCTGGCCGTATAAAGGGTCGTGTTATCGGTGTGCGGGTGCAAAAAAATACTGTACGTATTTATTTAGCGGAACGAAGAAAAATTCAAATTGGGGACAAAGTAGCTGGACGTCATGGTAATAAAGGGATTATCTCCAATATTTTACCTATTCAAGATATGCCATTTCTTCAGGATGGTACGCCGGTGGACATGGTTTTAAACCCTTTAGGAGTTCCCTCACGAATGAATGTAGGCCAGGTGTTTGAATGTTTACTGGGTCTTGCTGGAAAAGAACTACAACAAACCTATAAAATTGTTCCGTTTGATGAAATGTATGGGAAGGAAGCATCTCGTGGATTAGTTTATCGTAAACTGTACGAGGCTCGACAAAAGACAGGAAAAAATTGGCTCTTTGAGCCTACTTTTGCAGGTAAAAGTAAAGTCTTTGATGGGCGAACTGGAATTCCGTTTGACCAACCGGTTATGTTTGGGTATCCCTATGTGTTGAAATTAGTTCACCAAGTGGACGATAAAATTCATGCAAGATCTACAGGTCCTTATTCATTGGTTACACAACAACCATTAGGAGGTCGCGCAAAACATGGAGGCCAACGTTTAGGAGAAATGGAAGTTTGGGCTTTAGAAGGTTTTGGTGCAGCCTATACACTACAGGAATTTTTAACTGTAAAATCGGATGATATGAAAGGTCGAAATGAAGTATTAAGTTCCATTATTAAAGGTCACTCACTACCCAAGCCAGGTACACCGGAATCATTTAAAGTGCTTATAAGCGAACTTCGTTCACTATGTTTAGATGTTCGAATTTTTGAGAAACAAATTCATTAATTCATTCGGAAACTCGGATTTCGGAATTTAGGACTGACTGACTGCAGTCAGTCAGTCAGTCCGAAATCGGAAAATTCAGAAATTCAGAAATTCAGAAATCCGAGTCGTTTTATAAAATCGAAAAAGAAAACTATGAAAGAAACTGAATTACATGCATTAAAAATTCAATTAGCTTCCCCTGATTGTATTCGTAAATGGGCAGAAAAAACACTTCCCGATGGTCGGGTTGTTGGGGAAGTAACAAAATCAGAGACCATTAATTATAGGACTTTTAAACCTGAAATGGATGGTCTTTTTTGTGAACGTATCTTTGGTCCAGTCAAAGACTGGGAATGTCATTGTGGGCGTTCGAAGCAAGCCCACCACCAACGGGACGGGAATCAATTATTACATTGTTCTAGTTGTGGAGTGGCTTTAACCGAATCGAAAGTACGCCGATATCGAATGGGCTATATTCAATTAGCTTCGCCTGTTACTCATGTGTGGTACTTGAAAAGTATCCCGAGCTACCTTTCGATTCTTTTAGAATTACCTGTGAAAACAATTGAAAATATTGTGTATTACAATGAATTTTTCGCAGAAAATGCTAAAGATTATTTCACATTGAATTCACGTGGTTCGTGGGATTATTTCCCCTGGGACGGGATTGAAGTTTTTCACCGTGAAAATTTAGACACAGGATTTGATTTTGATGGCAAATTAGTCACTACGAAACCAAAAGACTTATTTTCACAAGATCTAACGACTAATTTGGGAGCTCACGTTATTGAGAAAAAATTAGCGGGCCAAAATCTAAAAAAAATGGTGGGTTTATTACGTGATAAACTCGACAGACTTCGTAAAGCAGAGAGATTAGCCTCTGAAAAAGATTTGAAGAAGATGCTTCGTGTCAAAAAGAAAATTGCAAGACGATTACGTCTTCTTATGTATTTAATTGAATCTGAAATGGATCCAAGCTGGATAGTACTCCATAATTTACCTGTACTCCCACCTGATTTACGTCCTATGGTTCAATTAGACGGGGGACGTTTTGCAACTTCCGATCTAAATGACTTATACCGACGAGTTATTAACCGAAATAACCGATTAAAAAAGTTTATGAAGATTTCGGCTCCCGATCTTATTATTCGTAATGAAAAACGTTTATTACAAGAAGCTGTAGATTCATTAATTGATAATGGTAGACAAGGTAAAGCAGTATTAGGGACGAAGAACCGCCCTTTAAAATCATTATCCGATATTATTGAAGGGAAACAAGGTCGATTTCGACAAAATCTCTTAGGAAAACGGGTAGATTATTCAGGAAGATCTGTTATTGTTGTCGGTCCAAAATTACAATTGCATCAATGTGGTTTACCATGTGAAATGGCGATTGAATTATTTCAACCCTTTGTTATTCGCAGATTAATTCAATTAGGATTAGCTACAAATATTCGGGGCGCTAAGAATAAAATTCAGCAAAACGGACCCCTGATTTGGGAACTTCTAAAACAAGTGATGCGTTATCACCCTATCTTACTAAACCGTGCTCCAACGCTACATAGATTAGGAATACAAGCGTTTTACCCACTCTTAATTGAAGGGAGAGCTATTCAACTTCATCCTTTAGTTTGCCCAGCGTTTAATGCAGATTTCGATGGAGATCAAATGGCTGTTCATGTACCTCTTTCCATAGAGGCTCAAGTGGAGTGCCGTTTATTAATGTTGGCTTCAAATAATTGGCTTTCTCCTTCGACGGGCCAACCTATTCTCTTACCCAGCCAAGATATGGTATTAGGCTGTTATTATTTAACGACTGAAAATCTAGAATTGGCTGTTTCCTCAGTTAAAAAAAAGAAGTATTTTACTACTTTTGAAGAAATTGCATTAGCTTACGAAGGGAAAAAAGTGGAACTTCACACGTATATATGGATTCAATACGACCATACTCTAGAAAGTTACACAAATGAGGAAGAACCTTTAGAGATTCGAGTAGAAAGTAGTGGTCGGAGTACAAAAATTTATCGAAGAGTTCAAGTCAAAGAGGAACAGGAAGGTATCCAATTAGTTCAGTATATAAAAACGACTGTAGGCAGAATCCTATTCAATCAGGTTGTTACCGATTCTTTAGTACGCGAAAAAAATAAAGAATTGACTACAGTTTAGTTTCTGTCAGAAATCAGACTTCCTCTAATCAGATTCACTGACAGTTTCTGATTAGTAGGCCGAATCGTATTCTGACTGATTTCCTCGAATCAGATTCACTGACTGCAGTCAGTCAAACAGACTGCAGTCAGTGAATCTGATTCGAGGAAGACAGTCAGTTCCGCAACACAGCAACACAGCAACACAGCAACCAATCAATCTATAAAAAAGGAAAAAAATGACCTCTTTTTTTTGTAATCGAGTTTTTGACAAAGGTGAATTAAAACGATTAATTCATTGGTTTTTAATTAGCCAAGGTGCACCCAATACTTTACAAATGGTGGATCAATTAAAAAGTTTAGGTTTTCATTATGCTACAAAAGCAGGACTTTCGTTAGGGATTGAGGATTTAAAAATTCCACCTATTAAGTCACGTTTATTACGAAATGCCGAAGAAGAAGTAAACCAAAATGAAATACGTTTTGATCGTGGTAACGTAACAGCAGTGGAACGTTCGCAAAAAGTAATTGATATTTGGAATACAACAAATGAATTATTAAAAGATGAGGTGGTTCACCATTTTAGGAAAACAGATTTATTAAATCCTGTTTATATGATGGCTTTTTCAGGTGCTCGTGGTAATATTTCGCAAGTACGCCAATTAGTAGGGATGCGTGGACTGATGTCTGATCCTCAGGGAGAGATTATCGATTTACCCATTAAAAGTAACTTTCGTGAAGGTTTAACGGTTACGGAATATATTATTTCATGTTATGGCGCCCGAAAAGGGTTAGTCGATACAGCTTTGAAAACGGCGAATTCGGGTTATTTAACGAGACGTTTAGTGGATGTTGCCCAATCAGTTATCGTAAATGAGGTGAATTGTAATACACCTGACGGTATTGTTGTGGCGGATCTATTGGACCGAAATAAAGTAGTCTTATCCCGTGAAAAACGGCTTGTCGGCCGTGTGTTAGCCCATAATGTTCACAACCCAAATACAGGCCGAATAATTGGTTTCAAAAACCAAGATATTTCGCCTCATTTTGCAAGAAAATTAATTCAAGTCAAATCGACTCCGATTAGTGTTCGTTCTCCCTTAACTTGCCAAACGAGCCAACATGTCTGTCAATTATGTTATGGGTGGAGTCTTGCTCATGGCCAACTGGTTGATTTGGGTGAGGCGGTTGGAATCATTGCAGCGCAATCAATTGGTGAACCAGGTACTCAATTAACGATGCGAACTTTCCATACAGGAGGTGTATTTTCAGGTGAAGTTGCAGAACGTGTTTATGCACCTCATACTGGAATTATTTCTTATGATATTCCTAATTCGGTCCAAAAAAGAAAAACGAGAACTATTTTTGGCCAAGAAGTTCTTTTTTTTACTGAAGAGATCAAGGTTGTTATTACGGACAATCCAGTCGTTTCTGGCGAGGATGGTCTCAGCCAATCCAGTCAACCAACGAAAAGAACGGCTCTGTCTCTCCCAGCCTATACTTTACTTTTTACGAAACCAAATCAAAAAGTTTATTCAAAACAAATTATTGCTGAGTATTCGAGTTTGGAACAGATTCTCCAAAAAGTAGATGATCCCAACGCGGTTGTGGCTATTAAAGAGGTTGTGTCCGATATTACAGGACAAGCGTATTTTCAGTTTTTACGAAAACAAGTGATTGTCTGTAAAGACAAGAACCAAGAACAGTCTTTTAATGGGTTGACTGAGAGTACTGTTCGATCCAGTCAACCGCAAGGTAATGGTTTATTGTGGGTTTTAGGATCTCAAATAAAAACGTTTTCATCGTTGAAACAATCCTTGATTCGAAAAGGTGATTTTATTCTTCCTGCAAAAGTCGAAGTGGCTAAGAGTATTGATTTGGTGAAAGAGATGGAAGGTTTGATTGGTGATAGTTTCTTTAAATATATTGTTTTATCAGACGGCTTTGTATATAAAGAATCGTCATTATATATAGCCAATCAATATTCTTTATTATGGTCACCGGTCAGTACGAAAAAAATACATTTTTCAAGTGAGTTTGGTTATTTACCAGAAGATTTCTACCAATCGAATTATTCTAAAATGAATAAGCAATTCAATTGGAATTATACTTTTGGTTCGAATCAGAAGAAGCGAATTTCTACACGCAGAAAACTAAATACTATTCATTTAGTTTCGACTCGATTTTTTAAATCAACTTGGGAAGCCAAATTTACATTAGAAACTAAATTTCTTTTTTCTTCTTATTGTACGAGTAAAGAGTACGATTTAGATGCCGATACCAGTGTTTTAATAGATACATTTCCATCTTGGTTTTACAGACCGAAGCAAAATAACAACTCAGTCAACTCAGGCAACCCGTCTTGGATAAAACAATTAAAAAACCAGTTTTTGAAAAATTATTCAATTACGAAGTCATATGAAAGAATTGTAGATGACATAAGGTTTAATGAAGCTGTATTTTTAATATGGTATGAAGCTTTGAATAGTTTTTCTTTTCGAAAAGTAGTTCCATTCTATTCTAATCTTTTAGCTAGCAAGTTTAATCCTGAAGAAACGTGTTCGAATTTTTTTGTTGGGGCGGGTAGTCCTTTAGTTCGATCGGTTTCTAAATCGGATGATAGATTTCTAATCGGAAAACAAATTCAATTGGACATTCTTCAAGAAAAGAAGTGTGATCTAAATGAAGTTGTTTGTTTCAATTCAGCCAATCCAGGCAACCCGAATGGAAACGGTCAAGTTTTGTTAAAAGAAAAAACAGATCAAGTTCGTTTTGTTTTAGCAGCAACTTCTTTTGTGAAAACAGGTTCATTGGTATTGAAAGGAGATAGTATTGCAAAAGGAGTTAAATCCACTCATTCCGGAATTGTTATTCAAAGTACAAAAGATCTGATTATTTTAAGAATAGGCCGACCTTACCGAACATCGAATTCGAGTCCAATAATTATTTCCAATAATAGTATTGTTTTAAAAGGCAAAACGTTATTTAGTTTAGCCTATAAGAAATCGAAAACAGGTGATATTGTTCAAGGTTTACCTAAAATTGAAGAACTTCTTGAAGCAAGGCGAACAAAGGATCTTCAACCTATTTTAAATAACCCCCATGATCGGTTAAAAAAACAATTTGCTTACAAGCAATTATCATTAACTCCTGAAAATGCTTTGAAAAAAAGTCTTTTAGATATTCAACAATTTTTAGTGGATGGTGTACAAAGTGTTTATCAATCACAAGGGGTTGATATTTCTGACAAACATGTTGAAATTATTGTTAAGCAGATGACTTCAAAAGTGTTCATCGAAGATGGAGGACAAACGCCTTTTCTTCATGGGGATTTAGTGGATTTATATCAGCTGAAAAAAATAAATGATGAGACAGCTAATAAAGGTCAAAATGTAGCTAAATATGAACCTATTATTTTAGGGATTACAAAAGCCTCTTTAAAAGCGGAAAGTTTTATTTCAGCAGCCAGTTTTCAAGAAACGACTCGTGTATTAACTCAAGCTGCAATTCAGGGAAAATTTGATTACTTTATGGGTTTGAAAGAAAATGTTGTAGTAGGCCAATTAATTCCGGCAGGTACAGGATTTTTACGAACTAATGGATCTACCTTTCTTCATTCTCATTTACCACGTTAATCTGATTAGCAGTGAAGAGGAATTGAATCTGATTATCTGATTAGAGGAAGTGTTTCTGGTTTCTGGTTGCAGAAACCAGAAACCATGCTCTAAAAATGGGATTAAAGAGATCGCTAAGGGGATGATTTGAGTAGGAGATATCCCGGTCTAATTGATAGATTTCGGATTAAGGACGCTAAATTCCTGTTTATATCTCACCGGTACTGTTTTAAAATCCAGTGTATCTTTATCGGAACTCAGGATATCAGGAACCACTGCTTTAGAAGTAGAAGATCCAATGCTTCATTAAAGTTTCTAGGTTGTTAGTATTTGTTAATTGTTAGTGTTTAAGTAACTCAAAAACTAATCCCAATCATCAACTGTACCAAAAAGAGTTTCCGCTATAGTAATTGGCTAGTTTCTTTTGGATCCTTCTTTAACTTTGTTTTTAAATCAAAATAATTTTCTAATTTTTGAATACGATTTTCAAGGGCTTCTAATTTTTGTTCAAGTTTTTCAAGGTCTTCTAATCTTTGTTCAAGTTTTTGATCTGGTTTATTTGTATTGCCAAGACTTGGTTTATCTGTTTCTATTTTGAAAAATGTTTTGTTAATAAAATTAAAAATTTGTTCATTAACATTTTCAGAATTTTTCCCTAATAATTGTTTAGTTTGCATTATATAGTCATTATTAGGCCTTAAAACTAATGTCGAAGGTACTTTGTCCTCAGAATAAAAAAAAGCGTTTAAACACCCTCTAATCGTCCTTATTCTTCTTTTGTTTTCTGGCCTCTCGTTCAATATATCCCTTGGTGAAATCTGAAACTTTAAAATCGACTGAAAAAAGAAGGTGTCTTCTATTTTTTCACCGTTAGGTCGACCGATTATGAATAGTTTAATGTAGTCATTGCTTTTGTTTTGCCAGATAAGAAACTGATCGTTGTCTTTGCTCGATTGAATAAGACTTTCTAAATTCGGCTGCTCTTTCAAGCTTATCATTAATAACTTAAATTGGTTCATAATTTCCTTGTTTATTTAAAATGGTTCCCCTTTTTTAGTATTGGAATTGTTTTTTTTTCGAAGTGTTATGTAAGTGTTCATTTTCTTACATAACACTTTTTATTTCTAAGAAATTGTTTTTGCGTCTACTTCTAACAAAAGAGGTGTAAGAATACCTAAATTTTCTGTAAATTCTTTTGGTGGAGATTGACGTTCTTCATTCTGTAAATACACACCAGTGTAAATAGGTTGAGTAAGTGTTAAATCGTGATTAATTGTATGAAACCTATGAGTTTGTTTTCGTGAGTCTCTTGCACTAAAGTCTTCTTGTGCTACTTTTTTTCTTAATTTAATAACGGCATCAATAATCGCTTCTGGTTTGGGAGGGCATCCAGGTAAATAAACATCTACCGGAATTAGTTTATCGACTCCGCGTACTGTACTGTAAGAATCCGTGCTAAACATTCCACCGGTAATGGTGCACGCACCCATTGCAATAATATACTTTGGTTCTGGCATTTGTTCATATAAACGAACAAGAGACGGTGCCATTTTCATGGTTACTGTACCCGCTGTAATAATTAAATCGGCTTGTCTTGGGCTTGAACGTGGAACTAATCCAAATCGATCAAAGTCAAATCGGGAACCAATTAACGAGGCAAATTCAATGAAACAACAACTTGTACCATAAAGTAATGGCCAAAGACTTGAAAGTCTTGCCCAGTTATGTAAGTCATTCAGAGTCGTTAAAATAATGTTATTTGATAATTCGTCTGTTACGTTGCTCGAATCGAGTGAATAAATTGTTTTTCTGCTATCTTCTTTTATGACCATTCTAATGCTCCTTTTCTCCACGCATAAACTAAACCAATAATTAAAATGGAAATAAAAATAAACGCTTCAATGAATGCTGCTAATCCTAATTCGTTAAAAGTCACTGCCCAAGGGTATAAAAAGAGTGTTTCCACATCAAATAAAACAAATACGAGTGCAAACATATAATAACGGATGTTGAATTGAATACGGGCTTCGCCCATGGGTTCAATACCCGATTCATAAGTTGTTCTTCGTTCTGGCCCATTTTCTTTTGGTCGTATTAACCTTGATGTACTTAATGCTAAGATGGGTACAAGGCATGCTATGACAAAGAACACAAAAACGTATGTATAGTTATCAAGAATAAACATAAAATATCCTTTCATTTCAGAATTCACAAAGAATGACTCATAAACCAAGAGTTATTAAATAAAGAATAAGAATTTATTCTAAATAGTACAAAACTTTAGTTTTATAGTAGTGTATCACTCATAAAGCTATATAAAAAAAAAACAGATAGAAAATACATTTTTTTTTGTAAAATTAAAAAAAGTAATTTAGAAACTAGTTGATTGAATACCTCCTAAAAAAATGCAAGAAATCAAAACCGACCGACCCGTTTTTCCTTTTACAGCTATTGTTGGTCAAGAAGAAATGAAATTAGCCCTTATTTTAAACGTTATTGATCCCAAAATTGGTGGCGTTATGATTATGGGAGACCGTGGTACTGGAAAATCAACAACAGTACGAGCCCTAGTGGATTTATTACCTGAGATTGACATTATCGCGAACGACCCTTTTAACTCTGATCCTAACGAAGGGCCTGGCAACCTTGAAACGGCGAAGATTAAAATTCCAATGATTGATTTACCATTAGGTGCTACTGAAGACCGAGTGTGTGGAACAATTGATATTGAAAAAGCCTTAACAGAAGGTGTTAAAGCGTTTGAGCCAGGATTATTAGCAAAAGCCAACCGTGGCATTTTATACGTAGATGAAGTTAACCTTCTTGATGATCATTTAGTTGATGTTCTGTTAGATTCAGCAGCTTCAGGTTGGAATACTGTAGAACGTGAAGGTATTTCAATTTGTCATCCAGCACGATTTATTTTAGTAGGTTCTGGAAACCCTGAAGAAGGTGAATTAAGACCTCAATTATTAGATAGATTTGGTATGCACGCTCAGATTGGAACAGTGCGCGAGCCTGCTCTAAGAGTCAAAATTGTAGAACAACGTATTGTTTTTGATGAATACCCTTATGATTTCCGTAAAGAGTATGAAGAATCTCAACTAGAACTAACATCTCGAATTACCGCTGCTCGTCAGCGTTTAAAAGACGGCAATATTAAAGTGGATTATGATTTACAAGTGAAGATTTCCGAAATTTGCTCTGAATTAAATGTTGATGGATTACGAGGCGATATTGTAACAAATCGTGCCGCTATTGCGTTAGCCGCTTTCGAAGGTCGTTCTGAGGTAACCGTTCAGGATATTTTCAAAATTGTAACGTTATGTTTAAGACATCGTTTAAGAAAGGATCCACTGGAATCTATTGATTCAGGAACGAAAGTACAAGAAGTTTTTAGTTCTGTTTTTGGTTACGAATAAAAATAGTTTTTTCGTTTCATTAGTACTAGTCTATTGGCTTGACTGACTGTAGTCAGTCAATCTGAGTTGCCTAATGTAGTTTTAGTTTAATGAATAATAGGCTATTAAAAGATAGTTGATTAGGTTTCTGGGTTTCTATCATTTCATCAAGAAACCCAGAAACCTAATCAACTATCTTTTTTTTTCTTTGAAAAACATTGACAAACCACACTCAAAAAAATACTATAAGTATAGCATTGTAGAGATAGTATCTATTTGCGTGCTTTTTACAAAGCTACGGTCGCCTAATGGACGGGCATCAACCTTCTAAGTTGTTCTGTGTAGGTTCGAATCCTATCCGTGGTAATACTGAGTTTCTGATGTAACGATTAAAAAATAGAATTGGCTTAGGCGGGATTTGAACCTGCGACCGAAAGGATATGAATCTTTTGCTCTACCACTGAGCTACTAAGCCTCTATGCAATTAGTGTAACAAAAATGTATTGACGAGACCAAATTGATTTTTTTTTATTGACTTTCTGTTCATATATATACTATATTACGTGTACAGAAGTCCGTAGGCGGGCGTAGCCAAGTGGTAAGGCAATGGATTGTGACTCCATCATTCGCGGGTTCGATCCCCGTCGTTCGCCCTTTTTAATTTTGAGAAATCATTTGTATACAATAATTCACGACAGCAGTCAAAAAAAAAAGAAGACAAAGAAGTGTTAATCTTACGATTAGACTTCTTTGTCTTCTTTTTGTCTTAGTGTATTCGGAGAGGGTGGGATTCGAACCCACGGTAACTTACGCTACGACAGTTTTCAAGACTGTGACCATAAACCACTCGGACACCTCTCCTGAGAACTTTCTAGTATTGGGCTGACTGCAGTCAGTCAGCAAAAAATGTTTGGGCCGAGCAGGATTTGAACCAGCGTAGGCGTTGCCAGCGGATTTACAATCCGCCCCCATTAACCACTCGGGCATCGACCCAAATTGTTTTTAATACTGTTAACTACTCCGTAGAATACCTTTTTCCCGGAAATTTGTGTACCCGTCCGCCTCTTTCTTTTATCTGCTCTTTATCCTTATTTGTAATAAATAAAGATAAAGAGCAGATAAAAGGATTTCTGTAAGAACTAAGGACTGTAGTCAGTGAAGAGGATCTGTATTAGACAGCTAAGGCTTCTTTTGCACTAAACATAACGTCTAATGTAATTTCAGAAACATTTTGTGAACGCGCGTATTTCTCTGTATTGCGCTTTACTTTTCCACGAACAAAACCAGGAATTCGGTTTAATTCTTCTGCGGCTTCAGATGTCCATGCTAACCCATCTAATTCGGTTGGTGCTGGAGTCAGTTCTTTTGTATCATGGCCACCAAAGATTTCTAAAAGATGATCTTCCATGCCTAATGCAAATGAGTTATAAACTAAATCGGCTATTTGATTGGTTCCTTCATAACCAAGGAAAGGGCGGTACCCTAGAGGGAAATTCTGTATGTGGATTGGAGCCGAAATAACACCACAAGGGATATCTAAGCGTTTTCCGATATGACGTTCCATTTGTGTACCAAAAATCGCGGCCGGTTCAATTCGAGCGATCATATTAGACACTGCTGTTTGATCATCGGTCACTAAAATTTCATCACAATAATCTTTTACTTGTTCAATAAACCATTCGCTATCATGCTTACAATACGTTCCTGCGCAAACAACTTTAATACCCATTTCTTGAGTAAGAATCTTTGTCATAGCGGAAGCATGCGTTGCATTTCCAAAAACAACGGCTTTTTTACCCGTTAAGTTTTGACAGTCAATTGATCGAGAGAACCAAGCTGATTGTGAAATGAATTTTGTTTGACGAACAATATAGTCAGTGAAATCAAAGTTCAGCTCTGGTTTTAATTTGTTAAATACAAGCTGTAATTGCTCAATGAAAGCTTGCATACCTAGTACACCCATAGGGATGGTATCAATATAAGGCATATCAAATTCTTTTTTAAGATAATCGGCTGTTAGTAAACCTACTTCTCTATACGGAATAATGTTGCACCATGCTTTGGGTAGATTTTTTAATTCTTTGGTTTCTCCATTTTCAGGAATCACTTGATTTACTTCAATACCAAGATCTTTAAATAAACGTCTTAATTCACGACAATCGTGTTGGTTATGAAACCCTAAAGTAAACATACCAATGATATTAACCGATGGTTTTTCGGTTTTTGTGTTATCAAATTCCCCTAGTTTCTTTGCGTCTTCAATATAGCATGCAACAATTTGTTCAAGTGTTCTGTCCATTGCTTGCATTTCATTGACGCGGTAGTGATTTACATCGGCTAAAATAACTTTTGCTTGAGATTTTAATGAAGCTTGTTCAGCAAAATTCTGTAAATCTTCTTGCAAAATACTTGAAGTACAGGTTGGTGTTAATAAAATTAAATCCGGAGATTCTTCTTGATCCTTTCGTAAAATATTATTGACTACTTTTTCTTGTGATCCGCGTGCTAAAACGTGTCGGTCTACTACACTTGCTGTAACGGGAGTGAATTCACGTTCACGTTCTAACATCGAACGCATTACATTAAAGTAGTCGTCGCCAATCGGAGCGTGCATAATAGCGTGAACATTTTTAAAAGAACTTGCAACTCTTAATGTACCAATATGGGCAGGTCCAACATACATCCAATAAGCTAATTTCATTCGCATTCCTTGTTAATAGTTTCTATATTCATTTTAATCGAAACTCTTTTTTAAGCGCTTTTTTTCTTATACATTCTTAATTTTTTTTTATGAGTAAAAGACTTCCCTTTCTGCAATCCTCTAATCAGATTCACTGACTGATTGCAGTCAGTCAGTCAGCCAGTCAGTTAGTGAAACGGAAGTCAATTCAGCAATCCCTACTATTTCCGTTTTTACGTTAAGTGTACGGTAAGCGCTCTTTTTCTATGCAATAATACAGTTATGAAAGCTTGCCTTAGTTATTTCTGTGTTTTTTTATTTGCCCCAATCGACGATTCTTTAATAAGATCTTCCTTTATTTTGAGCTAAAAAATTATCTTACAGATCCAATCTGCAATAAAAAGCTTCATTAGGAATGAATCTTAGCATTAAAAACTTTATATGTTAGGTAAGTATTTTGTGTGTCTCGCCTAAACAAAGGAGAGAATCTCGATGACAATTAGTCCTCCGGATCGAGAAGCCAAAAAAGTTAAAGTTCTTGTTGAACGTAATCCTGTACAAACATCTTTTGAAAAATGGGCAAAGCCTGGTCATTTTTCACGTACTCTTGCAAAAGGGCCTACGACAACTACATGGATTTGGGATCTTCACGCTGATGCTCATGATTTTGATAGTCATACAACAGATCTTGAAGATATTTCACGTAAAGTATTTAGTGCTCATTTTGGACAACTTGGTGTTATTTTTATTTGGCTTTCTGGAATGTATTTTCATGGTGCCCGTTTTTCAAATTACGAAGCATGGCTAAGTGATCCTACACATATTAAACCAAGTGCTCAAGTTGTATGGCCTATTGTTGGCCAAGAAATTCTTAATGGCGACGTAGGTGGTGGATTCCAAGGTATTCAAATTACTTCCGGTTTCTTCCAAATTTGGCGTGCTAGTGGTATCACAAGCGAACTTCAGTTATATAGTACTGCTATCGGCGGTCTTATTATGGCTGGTCTTATGTTCTTTGCTGGCTGGTTCCATTACCATAAAGCAGCACCTAAATTAGAATGGTTCCAAAACGTAGAATCAATGCTAAATCACCATTTAACCGGGTTACTTGGTTTAGGTTGTTTATCATGGGCTGGTCACCAAATCCATATTTCATTACCTATTAACAAACTTCTTGACGCAGGTGTTGATCCGAAAGAGATCCCACTTCCTCATGAATTTATGTTAAATAGAGAATTAATGGCTCAACTATACCCTAGTTTTGCAAAAGGTCTTACTCCATTTTTTACTTTAAATTGGTCTGAGTATTCAGATTTCTTAACGTTCCGTGGAGGTTTAAACCCGCTAACTGGTGGTCTTTGGTTAAGTGATACTGCTCATCACCATTTAGCATTAGCAGTATTATTTTTAGTAGCTGGTCATATGTACCGTACAAATTGGGGTATTGGTCACAGCATGAAAGAAATTCTAGAAGCTCATAAAGGTCCATTCACTGGTGAAGGCCATAAAGGGTTATACGAAATTCTAACAACATCTTGGCACGCACAATTAGCAATTAACCTAGCGATGCTGGGTTCTGTTTCAATTATTGTTGCACACCATATGTATGCTATGCCTCCATACCCATACTTAGCTACAGATTATGGTACTCAGTTATCACTTTTCACTCACCATATGTGGATTGGCGGTTTCTGTGTAACGGGTGCAGCAGCACACGCAGCCATTTTCATGGTTCGTGATTACGATCCAACTAATAATTACAACAACTTATTAGACCGTGTAATCCGTCATAGAGATGCAATTATCTCTCATTTAAATTGGATTTGTATTTTCTTAGGTTTTCATAGTTTTGGTCTATATATTCATAACGATACAATGTCTGCCCTAGGCCGACCTCAAGATATGTTTTCGGATACAGCTATTCAGCTTCAGCCTATCTTTGCTCAATGGGTACAAAATACTCATTACTTAGCTCCAACTTCTACTGCACCAAATGCATTAGTAGCCACTAGCCCTGCTTGGGGTGGAGACGTTGTGGCAGTTGGCGGTAAAATTGCAATGATGCCAATCTCATTAGGTACAGCCGATTTTATGGTTCACCACATTCATGCTTTTACAATTCACGTAACAGTACTGATTCTTCTGAAAGGTGTTCTATTTGCTCGTAGCTCACGCCTAATCCCAGATAAGGCTAATTTAGGTTTTAGATTCCCTTGTGATGGTCCTGGTCGTGGTGGTACATGTCAAGTTTCAGCATGGGACCATGTATTCTTAGGTCTATTTTGGATGTACAACTGTATTTCTATTGTTATTTTCCATTTTAGCTGGAAAATGCAATCAGATGTTTGGGGTAGTGTTACTGCGAAAGGCATTTCTCACATTACAGGTGGAAACTTTGCACTAAGTGCAAATACTATTAATGGTTGGTTACGTGATTTCCTATGGGCGCAAGCTTCTCAGGTTATTCAGTCTTACGGTTCAGCTTTATCAGCTTACGGTCTTGTGTTCTTAGGTGCACATTTCATTTGGGCATTTAGTTTAATGTTCTTATTTAGTGGTCGTGGTTACTGGCAAGAACTTATCGAGTCAATTGTATGGGCTCATAACAAACTGAAAGTAGCTCCTTCGATTCAACCTCGTGCTTTAAGTATTACTCAAGGCCGCGCTGTTGGTGTAGCTCACTATTTATTAGGTGGTATTGCAACTACATGGTCATTCTTCTTAGCAAGAATTATCGCTGTAGGATAAGAAATTGTATTCGTGACCTCTAATCAGAAGAGTAGGTAATGCTTTACTTTCGGTCCGAAAACTCTTGATTTCTGAATTTCTAAGTTTCTGAAAAACGAATAAAAATTTAATTAGAAAGAATAAGGTTTGCATGAAATGAAAATTGAAGGAGATTATAAAGACTATGGCAACTAAATTCCCAAAATTTAGCCAGGGTCTAGCCCAAGACCCAACGACTCGTCGTATTTGGTTCGGGATAGCTACTGCACATGATTTCGAAAGTCATGACGGCATGACAGAAGAAAATCTTTACCAAAAGATTTTTGCTTCTCATTTCGGCCAATTAGCAATTATTTTCCTATGGACTTCAGGTAACTTATTCCATGTAGCATGGCAAGGTAACTTTGAACAATGGGGTAAAGACCCTCTACATATTCGACCAATTGCACACGCAATTTGGGACCCACATTTTGGGCAGCCTGCGGTTGAAGCGTTCACACGTGGTGGTGCATCTGGCCCAGTGAACATTGCTTATTCTGGCGTTTACCAGTGGTGGTATACTATTGGTATGCGATCAAATACTGATCTATATGTAGGTTCATTATTCCTACTTTTAGTTTCAGCTCTTACTTTGTTTGCAGGTTGGCTTCATTTACAGCCTAAATTTAAGCCAAGTTTATCTTGGTTTAAAAATGCTGAATCTCGATTAAACCACCATTTATCTGGATTATTTGGCGTAAGTTCATTAGCTTGGACTGGTCATTTAGTTCACGTAGCCATTCCTGAGGCACGTGGTCAGCATGTACGTTGGGATAATTTCCTAACTACATTACCACACCCTGCAGGTCTTTCTCCATTTTTTAGTGGTAATTGGTCTGTTTATGCACAAAACCCTGACTCAGCAAGTCATGTATTTGGTACATCAGAAGGTGCTGGTACTGCTATTCTGACGTTTTTAGGTGGTTTCCACCCACAGACACAGAGTTTATGGCTTTCAGATATGGCACACCACCATTTAGCGATTGCTGTTGTGTTTATTGTTGCGGGCCATATGTACCGCACCAATTTTGGTATTGGTCATAGCATGAAAGAAATCCTTGATGCACATACGGCTCCTTCAGGTCGCCTAGGTACTGGTCATAAAGGCTTATATGATACTATAAACAATTCCCTACATTTCCAATTAGGTCTTGCTTTAGCATCACTTGGTGTTATTACTTCATTAGTAGCTCAGCATATGTACAGTTTACCGCCTTATGCATTTATGGCTCAAGACTTTACAACGATGGCTGCTCTTTATACACATCACCAATATATTGCTGGTTTCATTATGACGGGTGCATTTGCTCACGGTGCTATTTTCTTTATCCGTGATTACGATCCGGAGCAAAATAAAGGAAATGTCCTTGCTCGTATGCTAGATCATAAAGAAGCTATCATTTCTCATTTAAGCTGGGTTACTTTATTCCTAGGTTTCCATACTTTAGGTTTATACGTACACAACGATGTTATGCAAGCTTTCGGTACTCCTGAGAAACAGATCTTAATTGAGCCTGTATTTGCTCAATGGATTCAGTCAGCTCAAGGTAAAACATTATATGGTTTTGATGTATTACTTTCTTCTAGTAATAGTGCTGCCATTACAGGTGCTCAAAGTATTTGGCTTCCTGGTTGGTTAGATGCTATTAACAGCAACACAAATTCTCTTTTCTTAACAATTGGCCCCGGTGACTTCTTAGTTCACCATGCTATTGCTCTGGGACTTCATACAACAACATTAATTTTAGTTAAAGGTGCGTTAGATGCACGTGGTTCTAAGTTAATGCCAGACAAGAAAGATTTTGGATATAGTTTCCCTTGTGATGGTCCTGGTCGTGGTGGTACTTGTGATATTTCAGCTTGGGATGCTTTCTACCTAGCTGTTTTCTGGATGTTAAATACTATTGGTTGGACAACGTTCTACTGGCATTGGAAGCATATTACTTTATGGCAAGGTAATGTAAGCCAATTCGATGAATCTTCAACTTACCTAATGGGTTGGTTAAGAGACTACCTTTGGTTAAATTCATCTCAGTTAATTAATGGTTACAACCCATTTGGTATGAACAGTTTATCTGTATGGGCTTGGATGTTCCTATTTGGCCATTTAGTTTGGGCAACAGGTTTCATGTTCCTAATTTCTTGGCGTGGTTACTGGCAAGAGCTTATTGAGACATTAGCTTGGGCTCATGAGCGTACTCCGTTAGCAAACCTTGTTCGCTGGAAAGATAAGCCGGTTGCATTATCAATTGTACAAGCTCGACTTGTCGGTTTAGCACACTTCTCAGTTGGCTATATCTTCACTTATGCAGCTTTCTTAATTGCATCGACATCCGGTAAATTCGGTTAAATAGATAATACTTCTTGATTTATTTTAAGAATTAAGTATCAATAGATAAAAGTTTTATATTTAAAGGAAGAATTATTATGCCGGATATCGTAAGTGCTGGTTGGGCTTTTTTGATGGTAAGTTTTAGCTTTTCTTTATCTCTTGTAGTATGGGGCCGTAGTGGTCTTTAATTAAAGCTATAATCTAAAACAGTGCTACTCTTTTTGTTCAAAAGAGTAGCACTGTTTTAATTCATTAACACTACAAAAAAAAAGGAATTTATTTATTTCAATGCGTTAGTTATGGATTTCTTAGCTTCAGGGTTTCAGGGTTTCTGGGTTTCTGGGTTTCTGGGTTTCTGGGTTTTGGCAGCAGTGCAGCAGTTCAGTCCTTTTTCCTTTTAAGGAAAGCTACAGAAATTATGATATAATTCTATATGCAATGGGTGGAAACTAAAGAATGAATAGTTTATTTGTTCTTTTTTTTTCACAACTAAGGATTTTAAAAAATCTTCTTTTTATACCAAAAAAACAATGGGTTTATCAGCTAATGGAAAAAATAATACAGATTTAAAATGGTCCAAATATTCACCCGAATCTGATTTTTTTGAATTAAAATCAGAAAACAATCTTCAAGAATTAGTGGTAATTTCTTATAAAGAGAAACAAATTAGAAAATTAATTCAATATACATGGCTTTTTTGTTTCTATAGGGTTTGTTATTATACTTGGAATATTTGGCGTTGGTTTACTCCTGAATTTTATGAAAAATTAAGGACGGCTTTTATATTAAGCCAAACTGAACAGGAAGAAATAACTTTTAAAGGTTGGGTTGCTTATTTAGTAAGAACAAAACCGAGGCAACTGAGACAAAATTTTCAGGAATCAAGAATAAAAATAATAGATAATTGGACAATAGAAACCACAATACGAATCTTGGTTTTTCTATTAGGAATTATTATTGGGTGTCTGCAAGCTTCATATTTACGTTATTCTTTTTTATCAGACGAGAACAAATCATCTTATAGTAATTTGTCTTGGCAAGATTTCAAAATAAAACAGCCGATTGGATCACTGGAGAATAAAAAACTGATTTTTTATGACAAGTTTATTGTCATTTCGGCAAATGATGGTTTGGAAAATTATTGCGTTAATTTACCTGCAACTCTTTCGAATAAAAATATTTTTTCAACTTTAAAGAAAATGGTCAAGCGGCCAGTAGGAAAAAAGTTATTCAATACACCGATTGCAGAAAAAGAAACTATAAAGCTTAAAAAGCAATATAAACGTAATATTTTTCGACATTTGCGAACGCGAGCAGTTGGAAATAATATAAAACTTCCGGAAATGACTTTTTATCATGATCCAAGAGATTTTTATTCTGGAGCTGTTTCCAGTTTAAGTTTCCTTGTTTATTTATATGCTGTTCTTTTCCCTTTTTGGTTTTTAGGTAATAGTTGGTATCGAATGACTACTATAGCTATTGACATAAGAAAAACCAAAGCAAAAAAGGTAATCAAATCGCAAAATAAAAAAAGATTTAGTGATTTAGCTGGAATTGAACAATTATTACCCGATTTAAATGATTTAGTTCAATCTTTACATTCTAAAAAAACGAAAGCGAATAATTTAAGTATCTATGCACCAAAAGGCTACCTTTTAGTAGGTCCTCCTGGAACAGGAAAAACATTACTTGCACAAGCAATTGCAGGTGAGTCTAAAGTAACGTTCTTTTTTACTTCAGCTAGTGAATTTATCGAAAATCAAAATGGAATCGGTCCAACAAGACTACGCGACCTTTTTAGAAAAGCCAAAAAAGAATCGCCAGCCATTATTTTTATAGATGAAATTGATACTTTAGGAAAACGAAGGGCAGGTTCAGTTACCTCTTTAAATACTATTGAAAACGGACAACAAGGGGAAGAAAAAATTCAGATATTAACTGAGTTTTTAATTCAAATGGATGGTTTCTCTAAAAGAACTGATTTAATTGTGATTGGGGCTACAAATTTCTTTGATTTGTTAGATCCTGCTTTTATACGACCAGGTCGTTTTGATCGCATTTTTCAATTAGAGCTTCCAACTAAAGCAGTACGTATTGATATTTTAAAATTACATTCGTCCAAAAAAGGTTTTAATTCTTCGGTTCCTTGGAATTATTTTGGCCGAAGTACTAGTGGTTTTAGTGGTGCTGATTTATCTGCGATGGTTAATGAATCATTACTTAAAATTATCCGTGACAAGAGAACATCTCACACATTAGAAACGTTACAACACGGTTTGGAAAGGATTTCAACTTATTCGAAAAATACTACACTTGCAAAAGCGGATGATATTTATAGAAAATCGTATTACCAAGCAGGTATTGGCCTTATTTATTCGCTCGTAAAAGAGCTACCCAACCAATTATCTTTAGAGTTAGAATCAAGGGCAAAAAATTTACGTTATTCAAAATTAGAAAAGAAAATAGAAACGTTTAATTTTGAAATATCAAATAAACAAATATTGAAAGCTAACATTTTAGGTTGTCTTGCAGGTATCTGTTCTGAAGCTTTTGTTTTTACGGATCAATTTTTTGGATTAAGCCAACAAGGTGTCAATGATTTAGAAAAAGCGACTCAAATTGCTATTACTATGATTGATTCTTATGGCATGTTTGGTTATTCGCGTCTTGCAATAGCTTATAATCCATTTGATATGAATTCAAGTGCAAAACGATTCAATTATCTAGAATCATATTCATATGATCAAGTTTGGTATTCTATACAAGATGACTTTTTCCGTTTAATTAACGAAGAAGAAGATCGTGAAAAACCAATACGAATGAACTGGAGGTTTTTAAGTTTTTGGGCTTGGCAATTAACAAGTCAAAATCTTTATACGAAAAGTTTACCTAAATGGGGTAAATCGTATATCGGTGAAAAAACGCAAGAGGATCAAGAAATACTGTTAGGGGACGACTATTTCCATAAAAACCAAGTAGTTGAGTATAAAACTAATTTTTATGGTGAACGTGATCGTTTTATTCGTACTTTTTTACTTCAGTCTTTTATTGAGGTTGAGGGTTACTATGAAAGATTTCCTGATTTATTAGATCTTATAGCTTTAGAATTACGCCTTAAAGGTCGTTTAATTGAAGATGAAATACTGGATCTTATTTTACAACAAGTGGATCTACCTGACCAAACAGTTGAAAATGAAAAACAATTTGTTGAAGATTTAATAAAAAATAAAAAATAAACCTACAAAATCAGAAACTCAGAAACCCGAGTGCCTATCTGCAACAGATAGGCACTCGGGTTTCTGAGTTTCTGATTTTGTAGGTTTATTAAATTACAAATGAGTTTAATACGCCTACTACGAAAACTAATAACATCCACATTGCTAATCCGGTGAAAACAGTTCCTTTTGAACTTGCCCAGCCATCTGGTGAAGCAAAAATTACAGGAACACCAACAATTAGTAGAAAAGATAATGTGATTAAAGCAAAAAGTGCTAGTTGAAATATCAAAATCATAGTAAGGGATTTTTTTGTTAATTTTTAAAATTTTAAAGTGCTATCAGATATTTTCGAAAAACTATCCGCTTTCTGGTTTCTGAAATAATGAAAAAGATACAGAAATCACGTTGTAAACTAAGTCAAGAAACTTAGAATCTTATATATAATTATATACAATATTTTTAGATAAACCTATATCTTATTAGTAAAAGTGGCTTTTTTTTCGTTTGGGATGCTGGGATGTTAGTATTGGTAATAGTAAGTACTATTAATGAAACTACTAAAAAAGTTTTTTCGGTTGGTTGCAGGAAGGACTATCAATACTCAAAAAAAGAGAACTATTCAAAGGCTAAAAAGGTTTATATTTTTTAAGTATTAATATATAAACTAAAAAGAGCTCGTTTTTCCGTTTATAATATATAAGAAATAAAACTAAAGAAAAGCAAAGTTTTTATATTAAAACTTACTTAATTTAACAGTTAATTCTGGAGATTAACATTATGACAATTGCAATTGGAAAAACGGCAGAAAACCGTGGCTTCTTCGATGATATCGATGATTGGTTAAAGCGTGACCGCTTCGTTTTCGTTGGTTGGTCAGGTTTATTATTATTCCCTTGTGCGTTCTTAGCACTTGGTGGTTGGCTTACAGGTATTACATTTGTAAGTTCTTGGTATACTCACGGTCTAGCAACTTCATTCTTAGAAGGTTGTAACTTCCTTACTGCTGCAGTTTCAACTCCTGCAAACAGTATGGCTCACTCGTTACTACTTTTATGGGGTCCTGAAGCACAAGGCGACCTTACACGTTGGTTCCAACTAGGTGGCTTATGGCCATTCGTAGCACTTCACGGTGCATTTGGTCTTATCGGTTTTATGCTACGTCAATTTGAAATTGCTCGTGCAGTACAAATTCGTCCTTACAATGCTATTGCATTCTCTGGTCCTATTGCTGTATTCGTATCGGTATTTTTAATTTACCCTCTAGGTCAGTCTGGTTGGTTCTTCGCTCCAAGTTTTGGAGTAGCTGCAATCTTCCGATTCATTTTATTCTTCCAAGGTTTCCATAACTGGACATTAAACCCATTCCACATGATGGGTGTTGCTGGTGTTCTTGGTGCAGCACTTTTATGTGCTATCCATGGTGCAACAGTAGAAAATACACTTTTCGAAGATGGTGATGGTGCAAACACTTTCCGTGCATTCAACCCGACACAGGCTGAAGAAACTTACTCAATGGTTACTGCAAACCGTTTCTGGTCACAGATTTTTGGTGTTGCTTTCTCTAACAAGCGTTGGTTACACTTCTTCATGTTATTCGTACCCGTAACTGGACTATGGATGTCTGCAATTGGTGTTGTAGGTCTTGCATTAAACTTACGTGCTTACGATTTCGTTTCACAAGAGATTCGTGCTGCTGAAGACCCTGAATTTGAAACTTTTTACACTAAGAATATTCTTCTAAATGAAGGTATTCGAGCTTGGATGGCTGCTCAAGATCAGCCTCATGAACAACTTGTATTCCCTGAGGAGGTTCTACCACGTGGAAACGCTCTTTAATGGAACACTTACTATTGGTGGTCGTGATCAGGAATCTACCGGATTTGCTTGGTGGGCTGGTAATGCACGACTAATTAACCTTTCTGGAAAACTACTTGGCGCACATGTAGCACATGCTGGTCTTATCGTTTTCTGGGCTGGTGCCATGAATTTATTTGAGGTAGCTCACTTTGTACCTGAAAAACCAATGTACGAGCAAGGTCTTATCCTTTTACCTCACTTAGCTACTTTAGGTTACGGTGTAGGTCCAGGTGGTGAAGTTCTTGATACTTTTCCGTACTTTGTTAGTGGTGTACTTCACTTAATTTCTTCTGCTGTTTTAGGCTTTGGTGGTGTTTACCACTCACTAATTGGTCCTGAGACATTAGAAGAATCATACCCATTCTTTGGTTATGTTTGGAAAGATAAAAATAAGATGACTACTATTTTAGGTATTCACCTTGTTCTTTTAGGTTTCGGAGCATGGCTTTTAGTTTGGAAGGCTTTATATTTTGGTGGTGTTTATGATACATGGGCACCGGGTGGTGGTGATGTTCGTATCATCTCGAATCCAACTTTAAGCCCTTTCGTTGTTTTTGGTTACCTTCTTCGCTCACCTTTTGGTGGTGATGGTTGGATTACATCAGTAGACAACATGGAAGATGTTATTGGTGGTCACGTTTGGATCGGTTCGATCGAAATCTTAGGTGGCATTTGGCATATTTTAACTAAGCCATTCGCTTGGGCTCGACGTGCATTCGTTTGGTCTGGTGAAGCTTACCTTTCATATAGTCTTGCAGCTGTTTCACTAATGGCGCTTATTGCTGTACCAATGGTATGGTTTAATAACACAGTATATCCTAGTGAATTCTTCGGTCCTACAGGTCCTGAAGCGTCTCAATCACAAGCATTTACTTTCCTAGTTCGTGACCAACGTTTAGGTGCTAATGTAGCATCTGCTCAAGGTCCAACAGGTTTAGGTAAATACCTAATGCGTTCACCTACAGGTGAAATCATCTTTGGTGGTGAAACAATGCGTTTCTGGGATTTCCGTGGTCCTTGGCTTGAACCATTACGTGGTCCAAACGGACTTGACTTAAACAAGCTGAAAAATGATATTCAGCCTTGGCAAGAGCGTCGTTCTGCTGAGTACATGACTCACGCGCCTCTTGGTTCACTAAACTCAGTAGGTGGTGTTGCTACTGAAATTAACGCCGTTAATTTCGTAAACCCACGTTCTTGGTTATCAACTTCACACTTTGTTCTTGGTTTCTTCTTCTTTATCGGCCATCTATGGCATGCAGGACGTGCGCGTGCTGCTGCTGCTGGTTTCGAAAAAGGTATTGACCGTGATA